>WNFU01003193.1_pt1 | contig 23478 bp, 24 predicted proteins | sample 5400121 | NCBI WGS metagenome assembly WNFU01 (sample SAMN13153360, study PRJNA577476) | soil metagenome | isolation source: 100 cm soil or saprolite under grassland replicate 1 | place: USA:California | collected 2016-06-15
CCGGCGACACGCACACGAACGAGGTCCTCACCGCCGCGCGGGTGCGCCCGTTCGCGTATGTGAACCTGGGCGAGCTCCACGCCGACCTGCGCGACGCCGCGCAGTACGACGGGCCGATCCTGCGCACCAATGGTGACTGTGGGACGTTCCTCGTCGACGTGACGAATCAGTCCTGGCAGGACTGGCTCGTCCGCCGGGCCGACGAGGCGTACCGGACCGGCTCGAGGGGCATCAAGTGGGACGTGGCGACGCCCGACGTTGCGCCCGGCAAGACGCGCGGCAACGTGAACGACGCGATCGCGTCGGTGATGCAGCGCATCCGCCAGCAGCACCCGGATCTCAAGTTCGTCTTCAACCAGGGGTTCGAGTTCGCGATCGCGTATCCCCAGTTCGCCGACGGCGTGGAGACCGAGGGGCTCTTCGCGGCGTCCTCCTACCCCGCCGCGTACCTCAAGCCCTGGGATGACCCGTGGTACTGGGGTCCGCAGTTCCAGCAGGCGAAGCAGCTCCACGATCGCGGCGTCGTGATCATCGACGCCGAGTACACGGACCCGTTCAGCCAGGGTGCGCGAGAGCTCTACAACGCCGTCGCCGCGCAGGGCTTCGTTCCGTACATCACGAACGAGACCTGGAACATCCGCGGCTGGGGCTACAACGTCAATCCGGGCTGGTGATTGCCATGGCGACCCTCGATCTGAGCGCCATGCAGCACCAGCTCCGCGCGGAAGTCGCGGTGGCCGGACACGCTGGGTGCGTGGCCGCCGGCGGCTTCGCGAGCGGCGCGCTCCTCGCGCTCCCGGCGCTCCTCGTCGCCGTGCTCATCCGGCGCGTGGGGCGCGCAGGGCGCCGCCGCGGGAACCTCCGGTAGTCGGAGCTCCCGGCGCTGCCGCGGGAGCTCGAGTAGCCGCGGACCCTCCCTCTCCCGCGCGAAGCGCGGGAGAGGGAGCGATGAGGTGCGGAACCCCCTCGCGCATGAGGTGCGGAACCCCCTCGCGAATGAGGTGCGGAACCCCCTCGCCGATGAGGTGCGGAACCCCCTCGCGCATGAGGTGCGGAACCCCCTCGCCCCCGCGAAGCGGGGGAGAGGGTCGGGGTGAGGGGGCGGCGCGGCGCTCCTTGCTTCCGAGCGCCCGCGGGACGTCCTACAATCACGGTCCGTGCGTTCGTTCGGCAAGTACCGGCTCGTCGAGCCGATCGCCTCCGGCGGGATGGCCGACGTCTGGCGCGCCGAGGTGACGGGCGCCGAGGGCGTCGTGAAGGAGGTCGCGCTGAAGCTCGTGCGCGGCGAGCACGCGGCGCGCAGCGACTTCGTCCGCATGTTCGTCGAGGAGGCGCGGCTCGCCTCGCGCCTCGGCCACGCGAACGTCGTGCAGCTCTTCGAGTTCGACCAGGTCGACGGGCGCTACTACATCGCGATGGAGCTCGTGCGCGGCCGCCACCTCGGCCGCGTCGTCGAGCGCGCGCGAGAGCTCGGCGTCCGCTTCGGCCTTCCGCGCGCCGCGCAGGTCGGGGCGGACGTCGCGCGGGCGCTCTCGTACGCGCACCGCCTCGCGGACGGCGGCCGGCCGCTCGGCCTCGTGCACCGCGACGTGTCCCCGCACAACGTCCTCGTCTCGTTCGAGGGCGAGGTGAAGCTCGCCGATTTCGGGATCGCGCGCGCGATGGACCGCGCGGGCCTCACCGACCCCGGCACCGTCAAGGGCAAGGCCGCGTACATGGCCCCCGAGCAGGCGCGGGGGGAGCGCGTGGACGCGCGCGCCGACGTCTTCTCGCTCGGCGTCGTGCTCTGGGAGCTGTGCGCGGGGCGCCGGCTCTTCTCGCGAGACACCGACGCGGCGACGGTCGCGGCGGCTCTCTCCGGCGAGCCCGTCGCGCCGCCCTCCGCCTGGAACGAGGAAGTGCCCGCCGAGCTCGACCGGATCGTCCTGCGCGCGCTCGAGCGTGATCCGGCGCGGCGGACGGGCTCGGCGCAGGAGCTCGCGGCGGAGCTCGCCGCCGTCCTCCTCCGGATCGTCCGCTCGCCGGAGGAGGTCGATCTCCGCGACTTCATGCACCGGCTCTTCGCGGCGGAGGTGGCGGCCCTCGAGGCGGCGCCTCCCGAGCCGACGCGAGTCCGGCCGGTCGCGATGGCGGCGGAGCCGATCGCGGAGCCCTCGCGCGCGCGGTCGTCTGCGGAGGGGGACGAGTCGCCGACCCGCACCGCCGCCGCGCCCCGCCGCCGGCGCGGGTGGGTCGCCGTGGGAGCCGCGGCGGTCGGGATCGCCGCGCTCTCGGTCGCCGTCGGGCGCCGCACCGCGATGCCGGCTCCGACCGCGGCCGCGACCTCCACGCCGACCCAGACCGCGTCCCCGACCGCGACGGTGATCCCGACCGCTCCGGTGATCCCGATCGCGACGGTGCCCCCGACCGTCGTCGGCCCGGTCCACGACGCGCTCCCGAGCGCCGCGCACGACGAGCCGGAGGCGGTCGAGCGCGCTCCGGAGGCGCGGCCCGTCGAGGCGGCGCACGGGCTCAACGCGCTCGCCATCCCGCCGCGCGCAACGGGCGACGGGATCCTGAGCGTCAACGCGACGCCGTGGGGCCTCGTCCGGCTGAACGGCCACGCGATCGGCGACACGCCGCAGGAGATGCGGCTCCCCGCCGGCCGCCACCGGGTGCGCATCGAACGGAAGGGCCAGCGCGCGGTCGACGAGCTCGTCACCGTGAAGGCCGGCGCCCGGACGAAGCTGCTCCGGTAGCCTGCTCGTCCCGCCGCGCCCGCGAGCGCGGTTTCCCACTCCCGAGCAGGAGCGCGCCCCCGCGCGCGCCCCGCGTCCACGCCCCCGGCCGGGTCGCCTCGACGCCACTTCGGCCCCTCCCTCGCCCACGGTACGCGCTCCCGGCGCACGCGCCCGTTGACGATCTCCACTCAATGCACTAACTTCGAAATCAAGTTTTCTGTGGAAGATTCACAAGCGACTATCTCCAATGGATTACCTTCAGCTCCACGAGATCGAGCGCGTCGAACGGGACCGGGCCGCCGGGATCACGAGCGGTGAGGTCGTGCGCCTCTTCGAGTCGAAGGGCGCGCGCCTGTCGTCATCGACGTTCAGGAAGTACGTGCAGGCCGGGCTCCTGCCGCGGAGCCGGCGCGTCGGCCGCAAGGGCAAGCACACCGGCTCGACCGGCCTCTACCCGGTGTCCGTCGTGCGCCGCATCGCGGCCATCAAGCGGATGATGGCCGAGGGCTACACGGTCGAGGACATCCGCGGCAGCTTCGTCACGCTCGCGAACCGGCTGGAGGACGTCGAGAAGGGGCTCTCGGAGCTCGTCGAGGAGCTCGTCAAGAAGGCGCGGGTCCACCCGCGGCGCAGGCAGTTCGAGGAGGAGCTCGGGCGGGCGGAGCGCGAGGCGCGCCGCGCGCTCGACCGGCTGGAGAAGGTGGGGGGAGCGGTCGCGACGGTGACGCCGGAGATCGCCGGCGTCGGTTAGCGACCGGGGCGCCGGCCCGGCGCCTGCTGGATGGCGTGGGCGCACGGGGCGCCCGGGGTGGGAAGGGAGGGCAGGGGATGAGCGAGACGAAGCGGAACGCGGAGCCGGTGGCGGAGCCCGAGGCTGCAACGGAGGGGCTCGACGACGCGGACGGCAAGCGCGGGCGGCGGCGGTCGAAGACGATGTCGCGCAAGGAGATCGCGCGGGAGCTGCGGCGCCAGCGGGCCTTCGGGCTCGTGGACCCCGAGCTCGACGTGGTCATCCGGGAGATCGAGGCGGCGCGGCCGCGGTCGCGCGCCGACTGCGCGAACGGGCAGCGGCCCTGCATGTTCATCTCCTGCAAGCACCACCTCTACCTGGACGTGAACCCGTCCACCGGGTCCATCAAGCTGAACTTCCCGGACCGTGAGGTCTGGGAGCTCGACGAGACCTGCGCGCTCGACGTCGCCGACAAGGGCGGCATCACGCTCGAGGAGGTGGGGACGATCATGAACCTCACCCGCGAGCGGATCCGCCAGGTCGAGACCCGGGGACTCCTCAAGCTGCGCGCGATCGCGGAGGACGAGCCGCGGATCCCGCCTCCGGGCGGCCCCGGAGACGTCCTGTAGCGCGGAGGCCGAACCCCTCGCCGCCGCGGGCAGAGGTCCTGCGGGGCGAGGGCGCCAGGCCGCGTCACCGTGTAGCTTGAAAGGTCGCGCCGGGCCGGCTAGAAGGGCACCCTTTTCGGAGGTGCCTCGCACATGGTCCGCCGCGCCCTCGTCTCGGTGTCCGACAAGTCCGGCCTCGTCCCCTTCGCCCGGCGGCTCGCCGCCCTCGGCGTCGAGCTCCTCTCCACCGGCGGCACGCAGAAGGCGCTCGCCGACGCGGGCGTGCCGGTCGTCTCGGTCGGCGACTTCACGCAGGCGCCGGAGATCCTCGGCGGCCGCGTGAAGACGCTCCACCCGCGCGTCCACGGCGGCATCCTCTACCGCCGCGGCCTCGCCTCCGACGAGGCGGACGTGAAGGCGCGCGACATCCCGCCCATCGACCTCGTCGTCGTGAACCTCTACCCGTTCCGCCGGGCGGTCGAGGCCGGCAAGCCGTTCGAGGAGTGCGTCGAGGAGATCGACATCGGCGGCCCGACCATGGTCCGGAGCGCCGCGAAGAACTCCGCGCACGTCGGCGTGGTCGTCGACCCGGCCGACTACGAGCGCGTGGCCCTCGAGCTCGAGCAGACCCGGGCGCTGTCCGCGGCGACCCGCTTCGACCTCATGAAGAAGGCGTTCGCGCACACGGCGGCGTACGACGCGGCCATCTCCGAGTACCTCACCGCGCGCGCGACCCCCGAGGCCGCGCCGGCCCACTTCCCCGCGACGCTCGCCGCCGTCTACACCAAGGCCGGCGACCTCCGCTACGGCGAGAACCCCCACCAGGCCGGCGCGTTCTACCGCGCGGGGCGCGAGCCGGACGAGCCGACCGTCCCGTTCGCCCGCGTCTTCCAGGGCAAGGAGCTGAGCTACAACAACCTGCTCGACCTCGAGGCCGCCCTCGCGGCGGTGAAGGAGCACGAGGCGCCGGCCTGCGTCATCATCAAGCACAACACGCCGTGCGGCGTATCGGTCGACGAGACGGTCGCGAAGGCGTTCGCCCGCGCCCGCGCGTGCGATCCGGTCTCCGCGTTCGGAGGCATCGTGGCGCTGAACCGCGGCGTCGACGCGGCGACGGCGAAGGAGCTCACCGACCTCTTCCTCGAGTGCGTCATCGCGCCCTTGTACGACGACGCGGCCCGCGCGGCGCTCGCGGTCAAGAAGAACCTGCGCCTGCTCGAGGCCCCGCGCCTCGGCCAAGACCGGGCGAGCTGGAAGCGCACCCCGGAGGACCTCCGCGAGCTCCGCTCGATCCCCGGCGGCCTGCTCGTGATGGATCGCGATCTCGGCTCGGTGCGCCGCGAGGACTGCAAGGTCATGACGAAGCGTGCCCCGACGGAGCAGGAGTGGAAGGACCTCCTCTTCGCCTGGAAGGTCGTGAAGCACGTCAAGTCGAACGCGATCGTGTTCGCGAAGAACGACCAGACCGTCGCGATCGGCGGCGGCCAGACGAGCCGCGTCGAGTCGGTGAAGACGGCGGTGATGAAGGCGCAGCTCGACGTGCGCGGCTCCTCCGTCGGCTCCGACGCGTTCTTCCCGTTCAAGGACGGCGTCGAGGAGATCATCAAGGCCGGCGCGACGGCGATCATCCAGCCCGGGGGGTCGATGCGCGACGCCGAGGTGATCGAGGCCGCGAACCAGGCCGGCATCGCCATGGTCGCGACCGGGATGCGCCACTTCCGGCACTAGCACGGCACGGCTCATCGAGCCTGCGCCGCGCCGCCGGTCGCGGTAGGCTCGTGGGCTCGATGGCCCAGGTCTCCTGCAGCCGCTGCTTCGCCGTCTTCGACGCGGACGAGGTGCGCCCCGGCGCGGCGCCGCTCTGCCCGGCTTGCACGCAGCGCGCGCCCGCTGGCGCGCGGCTGCCCATCGCGCCGCTCGGGGGCGGCCGCCGCGCGCACCGCGGGCGGCCCGCCCGGCGCGCCGCGCTCGGCCTGGCCGTCGCGCTCGCCGTCGTCGCTGCGGCGGGCGCCGCCTTCTTCGCGCTCCGCCGGGCGACCCCGACCGCGCCGCCGGCGCCCTCCGCGATCGAGCTGCGCGTCGAGGAGTGGCGCGCCGCCGGCCTGCTGCCGCGGTCCCTCGGGCGCGACCCGGCTCTCGCCGCGGCCCGCCTCGACGCCGGCGCCGCCGCGCTCGCCGCCGATCTCCCGCCGCGGACCGCAGAGGCGGTCCGCGCCTTCCGCGAGGCGCTCGCGCTCTCGCCGCGGCGCCCCGAGGCGGCCATCGCCGGATACGCCACCGCGTTCGCCGACGGGACCGGGGACGAGCCGGACGGGGCCGAGCTGCGGGCGACGCACGAGCTCGTGCGGGACGCGCTCGCGCTCGCGCCGCGCGCCGATCTCCAGGCGGCGTACGCGCGCCTGCTCCTGCTCGTCCCGAGCCCGGCGAACGCGTCGGAGGCGAGCGCCGCGGCGGCGCGGGCCGCCTCCGCTGCGCCGGCCGACCCCGCCGCACGGCTCGCGCTCGGGCTCGCGCAGCTCCGGCAGGATCCCGCGGCCGCGGCGCGCCTGCTCGAGGAAGCGGCCGCGGCGGCCCCCTCCGACCGGCGCCTCCTCACGGCGGCCGCCCGCGCGCGGTGGGCCGCAGGCGACGGCCCCGGCGCGCTCGCGCTCGCCGACCGGCGCCTCGCCCTCGATCCGGCCCACCCCGGCGCGCTCGCGCTCCGCGCCGAGGTGCTCGCCGCTTCCGACCGGACCGCCGACGCGCGCGCGGCGCTCGAGCGGTGGGCGGCGGCCGACTCCGCGTCGGCGGTGCCGCCGCTCCTTCTCGCGCGGCTCGCGTACCAGCAGGACGACGACCTCGCGGCGGCGCGCAAGCTCCTCGACGCGGCGCTCTCGCACCGCCCCGACGACTTCGCGGCGGCGCGCGCGCTCGCGCACCGCGCCGCGATCGAGGTCGCCTCGGGCGACGCGGTCGCCGCCGAGGCCTCGATCGCGGAGGCGCTCCGGCGGGTGCCGGCGAGCGCGCCGGCCCGGTTCCAGGCGGCGCTCCTCGCCTTCCGCCGCGGCGACGCGCCGGCGCTCCGCGAGTCGGCGGGGGTGCTCGGCGACCGCGCGGGTCTCCTCGCGGCGCGGGCGCTCGCGGCGCGCTCCGCGGAGCTCTCCGGCACGGACGACGAGGCGCAGCTCGCATGGCAGGCGGTCGCCACCCAGGCGCCGCGCGATCCGTCGGTGCTCCTGTCGGTCGCTGGCGCGCTCGCCCGGCTCCGCGCCGGAGGCCCCGCGCTCGAGGTCGCGCGCCGGGCGCTCGAGCGGGACCTCGCGGAAGGGCGCCTCCACCGGACGCCGACCGACTTCTGGGAGGGGCCCGCGGCGCTCGTCGAGGCGGCGCGGCGGCTCGAGGCGATCGCGCGAGTGGAGTCGCGCGGTGGGGCGACCGCCTACGCCGCCGCCGCGGCCTGCGAGCTCCTGCTCGGCCGCACCGTCGCTGCGGATAGGCTCGCGCGGCTCGCGGCGGCCGCGGCGCCGCAGTCCGCCGTCCCCCCGGCGATCCTGGCGCAGATCGCGCTCGACCGCGGCGACGCACGGCGGGCGCTCCCGATCGCGACCGCCGGCCTCGAGCTCCACGCTGCGGCCCCGGTGCTGCTCGCGGTGCGCGCCCGGGCGCTCGAGGCGCTCGGCCGGAACCTCGACGCGGAGCGGGCGTACCGCGAGGCGGCGGAGGCGGGTCCGGACCTCGTGACGCCGCGGCTCGGCCTCGCGCGGCTGCTCGCCCGGCGCGGCGAGACGGCCGACGCGCGGCTCGTCCTCGAGCCGCTCCTGCGGGACGATCCAGCCCTCGCCGAGGCGCGCGGCGCGCTCCTCGCGCTCGCGCCGGCGGCGCCGCCCCACCGGCGGCAGCCGTGATATAAGCCCTCTCTCTCATGCGAATCCTCGTCGTCGGTTCGGGCGGCCGCGAGCACGCCCTCGCCTGGAAGATCTCGAGGAGCCCCCTCGTCCGGGCGCTCTTCGCCGCCCCCGGCAACCCCGGCATCTCCAGGATCGCGACGCCCGTCGCGCTCCGTTCCGACGACGTCGAGGGCCTCGCGCGCTGGGCACGCGAGCAGCGGATCGACCTCGTCGTGGTCGGGCCCGAGGTGCCCCTCGTCGCGGGCCTCGCCGATCGCATCGCGAGGGACGGGATCCCCGTCTTCGGCCCGAGCGCCGCCGCCGCGGAGATCGAGGGCTCGAAGGCGTTCGCGAAGGACGTGATGCAGGCGGCGGGGATCCCCACCGCCGAGTACGAGGCCTTCACCGAGCTCGCCCCCGCCGTCGCGTGGGCGCGCGCGCGCGCCGGGCGGGTGGTCGTGAAGGCGGATGGGCTCGCCGCCGGCAAGGGCGTCGTCGTCTGCGCCGACGCGGCCGAGGCGGAGGAGGCGCTCCGGGCGATGCTCGTCGGGGGCGCGCACGGCGCCGCCGGCCGCAAGGTGATCGTCGAGGAGCGGCTCGAGGGACCGGAGGCGAGCTGCATCGCCTTCTCGGACGGCGCGCGCGTCCGGATGCTCGCCGCCGCGCAGGACCACAAGCGCATCTTCGACGGCGACCAGGGGCCCAACACGGGTGGGATGGGCGCCTTCTCGCCGACCCCGAACGTCGGGGCGGACCTCCTCGCCGACGTCGAGCGGACCGTGATCGTCCCGGCGGTGCGCGAGATGGCCCGCCGCGGCCGCACGTTCAAGGGCGCGCTCTACGCCGGCCTCATGCTGACGCCGAAGGGCCCGCGCGTCCTCGAGTTCAACGCGCGCCTCGGCGACCCCGAGACGCAGCCCATCCTCATGCGGCTGCGGAATGACATCGTCCCCGCGCTGCTCGCCGCGGCGCAGGGCGATCTCTCCGGGGTGGCGCTCGAGTTCGACCCGCGCGCCGCGGTCGGCGTCGTCCTCGCGGCGGAGGGGTATCCGGGGAAGGTCGCGAGCGGCGACGTCATCGAGGGCGCGGACGGGCCGTTCCCCGACGACGTGCAGGTGTTCCACGCCGGCACCGCGGCGGCGGCGGACGGCCGCGTCGTGACGAGCGGCGGGCGCGTGCTCACGGTGTGCGCGCTCGGGCAGGGGCTCGACGACGCCGCCCGCCGGGCCTACGAGGCGGTGGCGCGCATCCGCTTCCGCGGCATGCAGTACCGAAAGGACATCGGGACGAAGCCATGACGCCGACGGTGCTCATCCTCATGGGCTCGGACTCCGACTGGGAGGTCATGTCGGAGGCGAAGAAGGCGCTCGACGAGCTGGGCGTCGCCTCGGAGGTGCACGTGTCCTCCGCCCACCGGACCCCGGAGCGGACCGGGAAGCTCGCGCGGGAGGCGGCCGGGCGTGGCGTCCAGGTGCTCGTCTGCGGCGCCGGGGCCGCGGCCCACCTCGCCGGCGTCTGCGCCGCCGAGACCGAGCTGCCGGTGCTCGGCGTGCCGCTCGCCTCCTCGGACCTCAACGGGCTCGACGCGCTCCTCGCCACCGCCCAGATGCCGGCCGGCGTGCCGGTCGGCACCCTCGCGATCGGCAAGGCGGGCGCCCGCAACGCCGGCCTCCTCGCCGCGCGCATCGTCGCGCGCCTCGACCCGAAGGTCGCCGAGCGCGTCCGCGCGCAGCGGAAGAAGATGGCCGAGGAGGTCGAGGCGAAGGACGCCGCGCTCCAGGGGAAGATCGCGAAGGAGTAGCTTGCCGAAGATCTTCGACCGGTACCTCGCGAAGGAGATCCTCCTCCCGTTCACCGCGGGGCTGCTGTTCCTCACCCAGCTCCTGCTCGCGACGCAGATCCTCTCGAAGGCCGACGTGCTGTTCGGCTCGGGGGTCTCGCTCCTCGACGTGGGCTCGATCGTGGTCGCGCTGCTCCCGAACGTCCTCGGGTACGTGCTCCCCATCGCCTTCCTGCTCGGGTCGGTGATCGGGGTCGGCCGCCTCTCCGAGGATCGCGAGGTGATCGCGCTCGGCGCCGCGGGCATCTCCCCGGTGCGGCTCGTCCGCGTCCCGGTCGCGCTCGGCGTCGTCGCGACCGCGATCGGGCTCTGGCTCTCCACGACGCTCGAGCCGGCGGGCTTCGCGCTCGCGCGCGCGAAGCTCAACGACGTCGTGAAGCGGAACGTCTCGAACGACGTCCGCGCCGGCACCTTCTACGAGCAGATCCCGGGCTACATGCTCTACGCCGAGCGGGCGCGCGGCGGCGCCTGGGAGAACGTCCTCATCAGCGACCGCTCCAACCCGACGGCGCCGGTCCTCGCGCTCGCCGCGACGGGGCGGCTCGAGCCGGTCGGCGCCGGCAAGGAGATGCGGCTCGTCCTCGACGCGGGCGAGCTGCACCGCGAGGAGGCGGGGTCCGAGCAGTACGTCGCGGCCGACTTCCGCCACGCGGAGCTCGTGATCGGCATCGGCGGCACCCTCTCCGAGCGGAACGTGCTCAATCGTTCGGCGCGCGAGATGAACACGGAGGCGTTCGACCGGCGCGTCGCGGAGGCACGCGCGCACGGCGACCTCGGCGAGGCCCGGAAGTTCGAGGGGTACAAGCACCGGCGCTACGCGCAGCCGCTCGCGATGATCGCGTTCGCGCTGCTGTCGGTGCCGCTCGGCGCCTCGCGGCGCGTCGGCCGCAGCGCCGCGATGGCGGCGACGATCCTCGCGGTGATCGCCCAGTACGTCCTCATGCGCGGGGGCGAGGTGATGGCGCAGCACGGGTTCCTCCCCGCCTGGCTCTCTCTCCAGCTCGGGACGGTGGTCCTCTCGCTCGGCGCGATCGCGCTCATCGTCGCGCAGGCCCGCCGCGGCCCCGGAGCGGTCCGGTGATCCTCTTCGGCTACGCGGCCCGCCGGACGCTCTTCGCGATGCTCGGCGCCGTCGGCGGCGTCGTCGCCATCTACCTGGCCGTGGACTTCGTCGACAACTCCGCCGCGTTCTCGGGGCACGGCTGGTTCCCCGCCGCGCTCGAGCTCTACGCCAACAAGGCGGTGGTGGTGACGCGGGAGATCGGCCCCGCGGCGATGCTGCTCGGCGCGTCGATCGCGGTCTCCGGGTTCCGCTCGACGCGGGAGTGGACGGCGATGCGCGCGGTGGGGCTCGGCCCCTGGCGGCTCGCCGTCCCGGTGCTCGCCGTCACCTTCACCGCCGGGCTCGCGCTCCTCGTGCTGCACGACACCGTCGGCGTCCGCGCGGCGGAGCGGGCCGAGGAGATCGCCGCGCTCCGCTTCACGCGCGGAGGCGACAAGGTCCGCTACCTCGCCGCCCGCGAGCCGAAGCGCTGGTTCCGCGGCGCAGACGGGCGGCGCATCTACCACCTGCGCGGCCATCTGCCGGACGGCGGGTTCGAGAACGTCACGGTCCTGGAGGTGGACGAGAAGTTCCGGCTCGTCCGCCGGATCGACGCGGATCGAATGCACCCCGCGCGAGGGGACTGGATCCTCGAGGACGTCCAGGACCGGAGCTTCGCGCCCGACGGTGCGATGAAGCTCGAGCGGGCGCAGGCGCGCCGGTACCGGTTCGACGAGCCGCCGGAGGCCTTCTCCGTCGTCGCCGGGCGGCCGTCCCAGATGCGCTGGCGGACGCTCGTCGAGCAGATCGGGATCCGCCGCCGGTTGGGGCTCGGCACGGTCGAGTTCGAGCTAGAGCGCGACAACCGCGTCGCGTTCCCGTTCGTGGCGGTCCCCGGGGCGCTCCTCGCGCTCGCCCTCGCCCTGCGCCGCAACCGCAAGGGGCACGTCGCGGCGGCGCTCGGCGAGGCGGTCGGCGTCTCGCTCCTCTTCTGGGCCGCGCAGGGCGTGTCGTGGGCGCTCGCGCTTTCGGGGCACGTCCCGACCGCGGTGGCGGCGTGGGCGCCAGACGTGCTGTTCCTCGCCGTCGGGATCGTCGCCGTGCAGCGGACGTCGTAGCGGGCGAGGCTCGCGCCCGAGCCGAGCGCACGTGCGGCGGCTACCGCCGGCCGGCGGCGCGCAGCACGCGCCGGTACACGAGCAGCGTCGCGCGCGCGGTCTCGTTCCAGCGGAACCGCCGCGCCCGGCCGCGCGCCGCCGCGGCGCGCAGCTGCGAGCCCTCCCGATCGTCGAGCGCCGCGGCGATCGCGGCCGCGAAGCCCTCGGGGTCGTACGGATCGGCGTACCGCACCGTCTCGCCGCCGACCTCGCGCAGCGCGGGGATGTCGCTCGCGACCGCGGGGACGCCGGACGCCATCGCCTCGGCGAGCGGCAGCCCGAAGCCCTCGTGGAGGGACGGGATGACGAAGCAGGCCGCCCCGGCGTAGAGCGCGTGCAGCGCGGCCTCGTTCACGGTCCCGGTGAGCCGGACGTGCGGCGCGAGATCGCCGAGCGGCAGCAGCTGCGTGAACGCCTGGCGGCCCGCGACGACGAGCTGCAGGTCGCGTCCGTCGCGCCGCAGCCGGCGGAACGCGTCGAGCAGGACGGGGAGGTTCTTGCGGGGCTCGAACGTGCCGACCGCGAGCAGGTACGGCGCGCGCGGCCCCTCCGGCGGGTGGAGGTCGAACAGCCGCGGATCGACGCCGTTCGGCGTCACGAAGACGCGATCGCGGGGCGCGCCGGCCGCCCGCACGAGATCCTCCCGCGCGGCCGCGGACACCGTGAAGATGGCGGCCGCGCGCCCGAGGGCCTGGGCGTAGAGCGGCCGGGCGTACCAGTGCGCGCCGGTGGCGTCGGGGTGGAGCCAGGGCGTCGCGTCGTGGACGGTCATCGCGGCGAGCCCGCGCCACAGGACCGGGGTGGGCGAGGCGAGGGTATGGAGCAGGTCCACCCGCGCGCGCGCCGCCGACCAGGGGAGCCACGCCTGATCGAGCGCGACCCGGAGCCCGACCTGCGCGACCCGCTTCTCGACGTCGAGCCGCGCGAGCGCGGCGGGCAGGTCGGGCCGGGCGAAGAGGACCACCTCGCCCGGCGCGAGGGCGGCGAGCGCCGGCACGAGCTCGAGCGCGTACCGCTCCGCCCCGGAGAGCCGGTCCGACCGAAGCCATGTCACGTCGAGCCCGAGCCGCGCCACGGCGCATCCTCCCAGGCCCGGCCGCGGCGCTCCACCGAAATCCCAGCCTGGACACCGAATGCGTCCGGCGTGCTGCGGTGCCCGGTGGTAGAGATCCGCGCGTGGAACGGGACCTCGAGGCGCGCGTCCGGGCGGCCGCCGCCGCGCTCCGGCGCGGCGGGCTCGTCGCCTATCCCACCGAGACCTTCTACGGCCTCGGCGCCCTCGCGCGCGACGCGGCGGCGGTCGAGCGGCTCGCCCGCGCGAAGGGGCGCCCGGACGGAAAGCCGTTGCCGCTCGTCGCGGCGGACCGCGGCGCGGTCGAGGAGGTGGCGGTGCTCGACGAGGTCGCGTCGCGCCTCGCCGACCGGTTCTGGCCCGGGCCGCTGACGCTCGTCCTGCCGGCGCGCGCGGGGCTTCCTGCGGAGGTGACCGCGGGGACGGGCACCGTCGGGATCCGCGTCCCGGGCGGGGAGGTCGCGCGGGCGCTCGCGCACGAGGCGGGCGGCGCGATCGTCTCCACCTCGGCGAACCTCGCCGGGGCGCCGCCGCCCGATCGGGCCGACGCGCTCGCCCCGGAGCTCCGGGCGCGGCTCGACGACGTCCTCGACGCCGGCGCGGCGCCTGGCGGCCTGCCGAGCACGGTCGTCGCGGTCGAGAAGGGTGCGCTCCGGCTCGTCCGCGCCGGGGCGGTCCCGTTCGAGGCGCTGGAGCGCGCCTTGCGCGCGGAGGAGCGCTGATCTAGCGTCCCGTCGCCCATGGCCGAGATCGTCCCGTTCCGCGCCGTCCGCTACGCCGCCACGCGCGGGCGCGAGCTCGGGCACCTGCTCGCGCCACCCTACGATCTCGTGTCGCAGGAGCAGCGCGACGACCTGCTCCACCGCAGCGCCGACAACATCATCCACGTGACGCTCGGGGAGGATCGCCCCGGCGACGCGCCCGCGACGACGAACAAGTACGTCCGCGCGGGCGAGACCTGGCGCGCCTGGCTCGACAAGGGGCTGCTCCGCCGCGACCCGACGCCTGCGCTCTACCCGCTCGAGCAGAGCTACCTCGCCCCCGACGGCCGAAATCTCAAGCGCCGCGGCTTCATGGCGGCGGTCCGCCTCCACGAGTTCAAGGAGGGTGTGATCGTCCCGCACGAGAAGACGCTCGTCGCGCCGAAGGCGGATCGGCTCGAGGTCCTGAAGGCGGTGCAGGCGAACCTGTCGCCGATCTTCGGGCTGTATCGCGATGAAGCGGGGGTCACGGCGCGGGTCCTCGACGAGGTGTCGCTCACCGAGCCGGCGGCGGAGACAGACTCGGACGACGGCGTCCACCACCGCGTTTGGCGCGCCGACGGCGAGGCCGTCGTGAAGCCGCTCCAGGAGCTCCTCGCGAAGCAGCGGATCTTCATCGCGGACGGGCACCACCGGTACGAGACCGCGCTCGTCTACAGCCGGATGCTCGACGACCAGCAGCCGGGGCTCCCGGAGTACGGCGGCCACCACTACACGCTCATGTTCCTGTGCCCCATGAACGATCCGGGGCTGTTCCTCTTCGCGACCCACCGGCTCGTCTTCGGCCTGAAGGACTTCTCCGTCCCTGCATTCCTCGAGAAGCTCTCGCCCTTCTTCCGGGTCGAGACGCTCGCCGAGGACGCGCGCCGGCCGGTCGGCCGCGCCTGGGCGATCTCGAAGCTCGGCGAGCACGCGGGCAAGTCCACCGCCTTCCTCATGGTGACCGCCGCCGACGGCCGCGCCCGCGTCGTCACGCTCCGCGACGACGTCGACCTCTCGGCGGCCGGCCTCCCCGCGAACGAGACGCTCGCAGCGCTCGACGTGACGGTCCTCCACACCGTCGTCCTGCAGCACCTGCTCGGCCTCTCGCAGGAGTCGCAGGACAAGCAGGAAAACGTGACCTACGCCCGCGACGCCGGCGAGGCGGTGAGCCGCGTGCTCTCGGGCGAGCACCAGGTCGGCTTCCTGCTGAACCCGACGCCGATGTGGCAGGTGGAGGCGGTGGGCGAGGCGGGCGAGACGATGCCGCAGAAGAGCACGCTCTTCTACCCGCGCCTCCAGAGCGGTCTCGTGATGCGCGAGGTGAACCCCCGCGAGCGGCCGTGATGGCCTCGAGGCCGCGCCCGCACGGGTCGCCCGGGCGGCCGCCTTCCCTTTCACATCCCCACCGTCTGCGCTAGAAACGGCCCATGCCTTTCCCCCAGGAACGCCCCCGCCGCATGCGCCGCACGGAGGCGCTGCGCAGCCTGGTCCGAGAGACGAGACTCGCTCCGGACGACCTCGTGTGGCCGCTGTTCGCGGTGCCCGGGAAGAAGGTCCGCAATCCGGTGAAGAGCATGCCGGGCGTGTTCCAGCTGTCGGTCGACGAGCTCGTCGCGGAGGCGCAGGCCGGCCACGCGGCGGGGGTCCGCTCCGTCATCCTGTTCGGCATCCCGGAGAAGAAGGACGCGACCGGGTCCGGCGCCTACGACGAAGACGGGATCATCCCGCGGGCGATCCGCGCGCTCAAGAAGGACGTCCCGGGCCTCGTCGTGATGACCGACGTCTGCATGTGCGAGTACACCGACCACGGCCACTGCGGAATCCTGAAGCGGCCGAAGGCGGGCGGGCCGGGGCAGGACCTCTCCATCGACAATGACGCGACGCTGCCGCTCCTCGCGAAAGAGGCGGTCGCGCACGCGCGCGCCGGCGCCGACATCGTCGCGCCGTCCGACATGATGGACGGGCGCGTCGCCGCGATCCGCGCGGCGCTCGACGCGGACGGGTACGGCGAGGTGCCGATCCTCTCGTACGCCGCCAAGTATGCCGGGGCCTTCTACGGCCCGTTCCGCGATGCGGCGGAGAGCGCGCCGGTCGAGGGGCCGGGGGTGCCGAAGGACCGCAAGGGCTACCAGATGGACCCCGGCAACTGGCGCGAGGCGCTGCGGGAGGTGGCGCTCGACGTCGCCGAGGGCGCCGACATGCTGATGGTGAAGCCGGCGGTGCCCTACCTCGACATCCTGCGCCTGCTGCGCGACCGCTATGATCTCCCGCTCGCCGCGTACCACGTGTCCGGCGAGTACGCGATGATCAAGGCCGCCGCCGAGCGCGGGTGGGTGGACGAGGAGCGGGTCGTGCTCGAGACGCTCCTCTGCATCCGCCGCGCGGGCGCGGACCTCGTGCTCACGTACTTCGCGAAGGACGCGGCGGCGCTCCTCACGGGGACGCGGCGTTGAGCGGCGGCGCCCCGACCTACAAGGTGATCGAGATCTCGCCGGTGGGCGAGGAGACGCTGGAGCGCGCGCTCAACGACTGGGCCGCGGAGGGGTGGACCATCGAGTCCGTCCACTTCGTCACGCGGGAGGGGTCGCACCGGCCCGCGCTCGCGTACCTCTTCTTCGTACGCGGGAGGCCGCCCGCACGGGCGGCGACGTAACGGCGGATGCGCGACGCGCGGCCAGAGGGGAGCCCGTACCCGAAGGCGGACCTCACGCTCCGCGGCCTCGCGCGCGCCGCAGACTTCACCCTCGCCTGGATCGTCGCGCAGAGCGCGCCGCAGGTCGGGCCGCTCCTCGCCGCCTTCTACCTGCTCGTCGCCGACGGCCTCATGAGCGGCCAGTCCGTCGGCAAGAAGATCTTCGGCGTCCGCACCGTGGTCGTCCCGCGCCGCGTGCCGGCCGGCTGGCACGAGTCGCTCCTGCGCAACGCGCCGTTCGCGCTCGTCGCGATCTTCTACGCGGTCCCGTTCCTGTGGCCGGTGCTCTTCGTCGTCGGACTGCCGATCCTCGGGTTCGAGGCGTACATGATCTTCTCCGACCGGCTCGGGATCCGGATCGGCGACATCTTCGCCGATACGCAGGTGGTGGACGCGAAGGTGCTCTCGAAGGCCGGCGAGATCGCCCACGGGATCCGGCCCATCGCGCCGGCGCCGCCCACCACGCCGACCGCCACGCGCGACGGGTCCCCCTCGCGCGGGGCCGCCGCCTGACCGCACATGCGCATCGCGCTCACCCACAACCTCAGGCTCGCGGACACCGAGGACGAGGCGGAGTTCGACACCCGGGAGACCGTGGACGCGCTCGCCGGCGCGATCGAGCGGCTCGGCCACCGGCTCGAGCGGATCGAGGTCTCCGGCCCCGCCTCCCGCACGGTCGCGCGGCTCGAGGCCTACGGCCCGGACCTCATCTTCAACACGGCGGAGGGCCGGCGCGGCCGCTTCCGCGAGGCCTTCTTCCCCGCGCTCTTCGACGAGCTCGGGATGCCGTACACCGGCTCGGACGCGTACGCGCTCTCGCTCACGCTCGACAAGCAGCTCACGAAGCTCGTCCTCGCGCAGCACGGGGTGCCGACGCCGCGCTGGCAGTACGTGGACGACCCGCGGCGGCTCCAGCTGAACGCGCTGCGCTATCCCGTCATCGTGAAGCCCAACTTCGAGGGCAGCTCGAAGGGCATCACGCAGGACTCGGTCGTCGAGGACGCCCTGCGCCTGCACGAGGTCGTCCAGGCGGCACTCGTCCGCTACCCGTCCGGCGTCCTCGTCGAGGAGTTCATCCCCGGGCGCGACGTGACGGTCCCGTTCCTCGAGGCGGCGGCGCCGGAGCGGCGCGGCGTCCTGCAGGCCGTCGAGTACCTCGTCGCCGACCAGGCGACCGCCGGACGGCGCTACGCCATCTACGACTACGAGCTCAAGACGAAGCTCGACGCGCTCGTGTCGGTGCGCGCGCCCGCCGAGGTGCCGGGGCCGCTCGCGGAGCGGCTGCTCGCGCTCTCAGAGACCGTCTACCGCGTGCTCGAGATCCGCGATCTCGGCCGGATCGACTTCCGGATCGGCGACGACGGGCAGCTCTACTTCCTCGAGATCAACGCGCTCCCGTCGCTCGAGAAGGGCGCCGGCATCTACGCCGCCGCCGCGCTCGAGGGGCTGCACGCGGACGCCGTCGTGAACGCGGTGATCCGCAGCGCGACCGCGCGCTGGGGCATCTCCGACCACCGCGCGCGGCGCGGGCGGCCCCGGCGCACCGAGCGGCTGAAGGTGGGCTTCACCTTCAACGTGAAGCGGGTCGCCCCCGACCTCGCAGGCGAGCAGGACGACGAGGCGGAGTACGACTCCCCGAAGACCCTGCAGGCGATCCGCGAGGCCATCGCGAGCTACGGCCACGAGCTCGTGGACCTCGAGGCGACGCAGGACCTCCCGCTGCAGCTCGCCTCGACGCCGGTGGACGTGGTCTTCAACATCGCCGAGGGATTCAAGGGGCGCAGCCGCGAGTCGCAGGTGCCGTCGCTCCTCGAGCTGCTCGACATCCCCTACACCGGCTCGGACCCGGCCGCGCTCTCGGTCTCGCTCGACAAGGCGGTCGCGAAGCGCGTCGTCCGCACCCACGGCATCCTGACGCCGGACTACCTCATCCTCAACACCGGCAAGGAGCGCCTCCCGCGCGAGCTCGGCTTCCCGCTGCTCGTGAAGCCGGTCGCCGAGGGGACCTCGAAGGGCGTGACGAAGAAGTCGATCGTCCACGACGAGGGCGAGCTGCGCGAGGTGGCCCGCGAGCTCATCGCCAAGTACCGCCAGCCCGCGCTCGCGGAGCAGTACATCTCCGGGCGCGAGTTCACGGTGGGGCTCCTCGGCGAGCGTCGCCCGAAGGTCCTTCCGCCGATGGAGATCGTCTTCCTCGACGGGACCGACCCGACGCCGATCTACTCGTTCGAGATGAAGCAGGACTGGACCGACCGGATCCGCTACGAGGTGCCGGCGAAGCTCACGGAGCGCGAGCTCGACCGGCTCGAGCGCGCCGCGCGCGAGGTGTTCGCGGCGCTCGGCTGCCGCGACGTCGCGCGGATCGACTTCCGGATCGACGCCGAGGGCCGGATCTTCTTCATCGAGTGCAACCCGCTCCCCGGTCTCACCCCGGGCTGGTCCGACCTCGTGCTCATCGCGCAGGCGGGCGGGATCGAGTACCGCGCGCTCATCGGCGAGATCCTCTCGTTCGCGATCCGGCGCCACCAGGAGCGGGAGCGCGAGCGCGAGCGGGCCCGCCGCGCCCAGTCGGCCGCCGAGCGCGAGGGCGCCGAAGCTTCACGCAACGGCAACGGCCAAACCCCGGGCGGCGGGTCCACCGCGGGGAACGGCGCGCCCGCGTAGGCGAGCCGCGCTATCATCCCCCCCGCATGCTCGAACCCGCCCCCCCGCCTGGGCCGCGCTGCCGCGCGCGCGATCTCGGGATCATCCTCGGCCGGTACAAGCCCGGCCGCTGGAACGCCATCACCGACGTCGCCGGCGTGAAGGTCGGCCACTCGACGATCATCCGCGGGGCCGCCGGGCCGCTCGTGCCCGGCCAGGGGCCGATCCGGACCGGCGTCACCGCGATCCTCCCGAACCCGGCGAACGTCTTCGAGGAGCGGGTCGTCGGCGGCGGCTTCATCCTGAACGGCGCGGGCGAGGTCTCCGGGCTCACCCAGCTCATGGAGTGGGGGCTCATCGAGACCCCCATCTTCCTCACGAACACGCTGTCGGTCGGCGCGGTCTCGGACGCCGCGGTGAAGTGGATGGTGGAGCGCTTCCCCGGGATCGGCGGCGAGCACGACGTCATCATCCCGCTCGTCGGCGAGTGCGACGACTCCTGGTTGAACGACATCGCGGGCCGGCACGTGCACGAGGAGCACGTCGCCGAGGCGCTGCGGACCGCGAGCGACGGGCCCGTGCCGGAGGGCAGCGTCGGCGGCGGCACCGGGATGATCACCTGCGACTTCAAGGCGGGGATCGGCACCTCGAGCCGCAAGCTCCCGGAGGCGCTCGGGGGGTACACCGTCGGCGTCCTCGTGATGTCCAACTTCGGGGTGATGCGGCAGCTGCGCGTCGGCGGGCTGCCGGTGGGCGAGGTGCTCGAGGCGCGCTACCGCGAGATCCCGCGGCGCGGCCGGAGCTACGGGTCGATCATCGCGATCGTCGCGACGGACGCGCCGCTCAACACGCACCAGCTGAACCGGCTCGCGAAGCGCGCGGCGCTCGGGGTCGGCCGGGTCGGCTCGACCGCGATGCACGGCTCGGGCGAGATCGTCCTCTCCTTCTCGACCGCGAACCAGGTGCCGCGCGAGACGCGGAAGATGGTCTACCGGATGAAGATCCTCCTCGACCCCCGCCTCGACCCGCTCTACGAGGCGTGCATCGACGCGACGGAGGAGGGGATCCTGAACGCGCTCTGCATGGCGCGCGACATGGACGGCGCGAACGGGAACGTCTGCCGGGCGATGCCGCTCGGCGACGTGAAGGAGCTCGTCGGGCAGTGGCAGGAGCTCGCCGCGCGCCATGTCGCCGCCGGGCGCAAGGGCAAGGAGAAGGACAAGGCGAAGCCGCCGGAGATGAAGCCCGGCGAGCCGAACCGGCCGCCCGAGCGCCCGCCCGAGCTGAAGAAGCCCTGACCGGGCGGCGGGTTCCCGGCGCGCGGCGGATGGACGCGGGGCCCGGCCGTGCTATAGAGGGCCCCGCCCCACGCACGCGAGGGGCCGAATTCAAGCCCGGAGAGACAGATGGCCCGTTCGAAGAGCAAGCACATCCGTGTGAAGAGCACGCGCCGCCAGCAGTGGAAGGCGCGGAAGAAGCGGCAGAAGGCGGCCGCCGCGACCGCGAAGACCACGAAGAAGTAGCCGGGGTGCGCCCGCGTGGGCCGGCCGGAGCTGCACGCCGACTCTTGACGTTGGGCGCGCCGTCGCGTTAATCACTCGGCTCCCTCGCGACGCCCGGAAGGGTCGCGCGGGTGGTTGGAAGTGCTGTGAAGCTCCTCGAACTCATCCGGGATCGACTCGTCCAGCGGTCCCTCATCGGGAAGCGGAAGCTCGACCGCACGTCGACGCGGCGGGAGCTGGACGGGCGCCTCAGGGAGCTCGGCGAGCGCTACCGCGAGCTCGTCCGGTCCGGGCGGATGGAAGTGCCCGCGGAGCTCGCGCCATTCGTGCAGCACGTGAAGGACCTCGAGCAGCGGCTCGAGACGCAGGAGAAGCAGATCGAGCAGCTCGAGCAGGAGCAGCCGAGCACGACGTAGCAGCACGAAAAGTTTGGGCCCGTGGCGCAGCTGGGAGCGCGCCTGAATGGCATTCAGGAGGTCACCGGTTCGATCCCGGTCGGGTCCACCAGTAGAGAGACGGGCGGTCGGGGAAACCTGGCCGCCCGTCGTGTTTTCGGAGCGACTCCGGGGGAACGAGGCCTGGAGCGGGTGCGTCCCCCGGGACCGCCCGCGCCGCCCGAAGCGGCGAACCGGCACGGCGTCGCTCGGGGGCCCTCAACGCGGTGATGATCGCCGCCGGCGTGCGCGCGGGCGATCCGGTCGCCGCGTCGGGACGGCTGGCCGATCTCTGGGAGGAACGGGCGGACGTCTGCCACGTGTTCGAGCGGGACCTCGCGAGTGGGTGCACGGGCGCGGCGCGTCCGGGACCCGGCGCATCGTCGATCTCCTGCGGCGGGAGTGCCCGCTCCCGACGTCGCCGGCTTCGCAGCACGTCTCGCTGCGGATCGTTGTCGCCCCGCTTGCCGGCGTCGGCACGAAGCGGACGACGTTCGAGCACGTGGAGCGCTTCGAGGGGGCCGACCTCGATCACGCCGAGTAGCGCGAGCGCGTCTTCGAGGCGGCGGCGGCGTCCGCGGCGTTCCCGTTCGCCTTCGGTCCCGTCACACTCGCCGACGTCGGGCCGTGCGTGGACGGCGGAGTCGTGAACAACACGCCGATTGGGGAGGCGATCGACCAGGATCCCGGGATCGACGTCGTGTACGTGGTCGCCGCCGAGCCCGCGGACATGTGCCTCGGCCCGAGGCGCGGAGCGGCTCACCCGAGACCTCGCCGAGGCGCGCGCCGTGAACGGCTGGGTCGCGACGCTGGCGCGGCTCGAGGCGAGCGGCGCGCTCGCGCCCGGGGCCCGCGACGAGGTCATCCGCGGCCTCTACCCGCGGCGCGACCCGCGCGCGTTCCGGCAGGTGGACGTCGTCGAGATCCGGCCGCGCGAGCCGCTCGAGGGGAGGTCCTTCGCGGCGTTCTTCAGGCCGGGCCTCCGCCGCCGGTACCTCGAGGCCGGACGGGCGGCTGCGCAGGCCGTCTCGTTCGCGTGACGCCAGGGGGCGGGCGGCCAGGGCGCCGCCGACCGCCCATCCGGCCCTCAGGCCGTCAGTGGAGCGGCTGCGGCCGCTGCATGTAGGTGAAGGCCCGGATGTCGAGCCACTGCCACTGCTCGCCCTTCCGCTGGGCGACGAACGTGATGTGCATCTTCATCGGCCCTCTCGTCCCGTCCGGCTGCCTGAAGTTCTGCACGTCGTTGTCCACGTCGAGCAGGACGCAATCGTCGCGGAGCTTGCGCGCGGCGACGATCGTGAGGCGAGAGGTCGAGCCCTCGTACAGCTTCGTCCCTTCGTCGCGGAAGAGCTTCTCCCCCGCGCCGCGGCCGCTCGCGAAGTGGCCGAGCGGGTTCAGGATGGTCGCGTCGTCCGCCAGGAACGTCGCGAACTCCTTCGGGTCGAGGCGGTTGAACGCCTCCGCGAACCGCTGCAACGTCGTCTGCAGCGACCCGTCGACGCTCGCCTGCGCCTGCTGCCCGACTCCCGTGCTGGTCTGTTCCATGTGTGACCTCCAGCACCTGAGCCTTCGCATCGGCGCGCGGGTCGCACGGGCCGAAGATGGGTGGACGGGACGAGGTGCGTGCGCCCGCCAAGCCGGGTGCGAGCGGCAGGCGGCTGGTCGCGTTGCGCCCCGGCCTCCGCGCGAACGAGCTCCCTGTGGTCCTCCGGCACTTCGAGAAGGGAGAGGTTGGCCGTGAACATCGCCTCGAACTCGGGCGGACTCACGTTGGAAGTCCCGACCGAGAGTACCGCGGGTCGCACACACGGACCGTGCCGCGGACGCACAGAGGCTCGGCCCCCGGCCGCCCCACCTGAAACGGCTGATAGGGTCGCGAACAGGGGCCGCGTGAGCGCCGCTCCCGGACGACTCAGGGCTACTTGATGACGCGCCCTTCATTGCCGGCGCTGGCGGCGAGCGGCACGAGCACCGTCCGGCTCGTCGCGAGCCGGAACCGCTCGTCCACGCGGCGGATCCGCTCGTCCGCGGCCTGCGTGTCCTCACAGCTGACGACGATGCGATACTCACCGCGGGGCAGGCGGAATCGAAACGACGTGTCGCGCGCGATGCGGTCGGGGAACGCAGCAGTCCCGTCCTGCAGGATCTCGTCCGTCAGGTGACCGGCGCGGCGCCTCAGCACGGCCGCGCCGAGAACCTCGCACTTCGTTCCGTCCGGTACGCGGACGTCGAGCGTCAGCTCACAGGGAACAGCCCACCAAAGCGTCCCCCCGACCGCGACTGCGGCCATCACGCCGACGATCGAGGCGACGCGTCGACGGAGGGTCGGCCTGCGGGGTTCCATGCGCCCAGTTTACGACGGTGGAGGTGCCGATGGTCGAGGCGGAGGCCCCACCGCCGGCCGCGAGCGATATCCCCAATCCCCACCC
>WNFU01002815.1_pt1 | contig 23475 bp, 22 predicted proteins | sample 5400121 | NCBI WGS metagenome assembly WNFU01 (sample SAMN13153360, study PRJNA577476) | soil metagenome | isolation source: 100 cm soil or saprolite under grassland replicate 1 | place: USA:California | collected 2016-06-15
CCGACATGCTCACCGCACTCCGCCGTGCCCTACTGGCCGCCCAATATCGGCAGGGTCACCCTGACCTGCACATCCTCGACCTATTCCCAGACGCTCTGCTCACCGAACTCGACCCCGCCGCATAACCCCGAAACACGAGGACGAGACGTCGCCCGAATCGGGGTGCGCCATGCGCGTATTGCCGATGGAGAAAGCGCTGCCGAGCAGGTCGTGTCGGTCCACCAAGTGCTGTATCCGGCAGCGGCTGGTGACGATCAGCGACTGACAGCCGAGCGCTGTGTTATGGGCGAGGAATCAGTGTTGTTGCCGCTGCGGCCGGATCGCTTCGGTGAGGATTTCCTCGCTCATGCATTGCGCCGAGGGTGGGGCGGCCCGCTGGTGGAGGCCATGTTCGCCAATCCCACCGACAGCCACGCGAACATCACCGCAGCGCACGTCGACATCGCGTTGCCAGTCGGTGAGGGCTTGAGCGTGCTTGCTGCCGCCGGTCGCCGCCATGACGCAGTGGCAGAGCTTCTGTTCCACCTGCTCGGCGCCAGGTCGAACCTGGCCAGACAGGCCAGCGCGGAGGTTATTCGGTTGGTCGCCGACCGGGCACCTCCCGAACTGCTGGTACGGGTCGGCACTGCCCTACCGGGCTTTCGTACCGACCTGCTGGGTCCCGCTCGTGACCTTGCTCTGCGTGTGCTTGCTACCCTGCCGACTGACACAACAGCCGAGCGTGCTCGGCTGCTCAGTTGGGCCAGTGTTCGGCTGGCGGAGGCCGGCAATGGGGGTGCGGCGCTAAGGCCCATTCATGAGGCCCTGCAGATTCTCCGGCCGCTGGCACAAACCAACCCGTCGGCCCACCTGCTCGACCTCGCTGCAGCGTTGCACGACGCCGGCAATATCCTGTCGGGAATCGGGAAGCCCCGGCCGGCGCTAAAGTACACCCGCGAGGCGGTGCGCATCCTCCGACGGCTGGCCCACGAAGACCCAGTCGCCCACATGCCCAACCTTGCCATGTCGCTTGGTAGCCTCGGCAGCCGTCTAGCGGAAGTTGGTGACGTGCGCGCCTCGCTTCAGCCCACCCTTGCAGCAGCCGACATCTACCTCCGGTTGGCGCGAGAGAACCCGATTGCTCACTTGTCTGGCCTTGCTGGGTCGTTGAGCTGTCTCGGCAACCGCCTGTCGGAGAGTGGAGACTTGCGTGCGGCGCTGGTACCCATACGTGCGGCAGTCGACTTCTTCCGGGAGTTGGCAGAGATCAACCCGGCCGCCTATCTGCTCGACTTGTCCAGGGTATTAGCTAACCTGAGTGTGTTGCTGTCGAACACCGGCGACCCGCGTGCAGCGCTGAAGCCCGCTGGTGAGGTCGTGGAGATTTACATGCGGCTGGCCCAGACCGAGGCGGCCGTCCACCTGCTGCCCGACTTCGCCAGGGGATTCCACAACCTCAGCGTTTGCCTGCTGCACAATGGCGACGCAGATGGCGCGTCGAAGGCCAGTGGTTTAGCAGTGGAGGGCCTCCGGTTCCTAGCACGGGCTGAGCCTGCGGCCCACTTGCCGGGCCTCGCCATGGCACTACAGAACCTCGGCGTGAGCCTGGCGGGGACTGGGGACGTGGATGCCGCACTTCAGGCCACTCGCGAAGCGAACGACATCTACCTGCGACTCGCACAGGCTGAGCCTTCTGTGCACCTTCCCGACCTGGCCAGCGCATCACAAGCGTTCGCGTCGGTGCGGGTGGCATCTGGGCTGGAGTTGAACGAGGCGCTGACCGCTGCGGAACGGGCCGTCACGATCTACCAAAGCCTCAAGGCTGACCAACCAGCGACATTCGTCAGTCGTCTCCAAGCCGCTCAAGACACACTCGCCCAGGTGCTCCAGAGCACCGGGCAAGGCAAGGGGCCAGGCCAAACCTCCAATGCACCAGATCGGGCGAGTCCAGGGGCCGCAGAGCCGCGAGGTTCTGTCGGATCACGCCGTCGTTTCGTACCGCCTCGACGCGTCGAGAGGCCCGCAAAGGCAGGCGATGGCAACGGCTAAATTTTTAGAAGGGCTGAATGCCATGTCGTTGCTGCATATGACCCGTGAGCCCTGCCGCCGCACCTCCACGCCCATCCCAAACGCCGTCGTACTCTCCACATCCGCAACGCCACATGAAACCTGAACCCCCATCATCAGCCGGCAGCACGTGGGGCAGGTTGTGGCGGGCCACGTTTGTCCTCTTGCCGAGAGGCTCACCGCAAACCGGGCAGACTGGATCTAATGTCCCCCTACTGAACATTCCCATCGATCTCTCCTCTGATCCCCGAATCAGGCCAGAATCCGCGAGAACTATGCTAGTCTACACTCCAGTCGATCTCCGCGTAGTACCAGGCTACCCCAGGCTACCTGCTACGGGTGCCGGATGCTCTGCGGGCAGATCCTGAGACGGAGATGACGGTGACCTGCGGTGCGACCGCCGGGGAGGGCGAGCACTTCACCTGAAATCGCGCTTGTCCCATTCGAGGAGTAGAGATGTGGTGGCGGAACACGCCGCGTGCCTTCGTCAGCTCCACCTTCATGGATCTTCGCGACGCTCGACGGCTCGTCGCCGACCAGCTGGTGGGTTCGTCGGTCCTGCCTATGGGAATGGAGATTTTCCCCTCGTCTGGTACGGGCCCGTGGGCGATCATCCGTGAGTCGATCGAGCTGTGCGATGTTTACATCTTGATCGTAGCCGGCCGGTACGGAGCGACTTGTCCGGACTCTGTTGCCGAGCGGTCGGGTGTCAGCTGGACCGAACTGGAGTACGACTTCGCGCGGAGGTCGGGTAAGCCGATCATCGCGCTTCTGCACTCCGAGCCGCGCCGGCTCCCACGTGACGTGGTCGATGACGAGGGTTCTCCCGTCTGGGCGTTTCGCAAGCGCCTTGAGAATGAGGTGCTCGTCAGGTACTTCCAGGACGATGCCGAGCTAACCGCCGGCTTGTACCAATCGCTAATCCATGTTCGCGACTCCGAGCGCTTGAAGGTGCCGCAAAGGGACCACGGTCGTGGCGACGAGTCACTGGATGAATTCCTACAGCGTGCGTTCGATCGTCGGTACGAACTGATCTCGACCAACTGGTCATACACCCTCTCGGCCGACGGCACCATGTGGGACGCCACGAGTGTTGCAGGCAGGGCGATCCGTGCACAGTGGCCAGAGGGTATCGCCGTGCTCACGCTCGATTACAGCAAGACGACCGAGGCGTTCACCTCGTTCAGCAGGGAGAATCCCCCGGCGGTCACGCTCGATCGCTGGGAGCGTGGAGATTCCGGAGAAGTGATCTTCCGCGATGTCCCTCGACGCCTGACGTCTGCATCCTATCTTCACGATGTCGACTTCCGGCCGCCGATTCGGATGGGTGAGTTGTGTAGCTTCGATTTCACCATCCGGTTTCCGCGGTATAGGTTCGCCTTTCGAGAGGACGTCCAAGCGGCGTCGAGTACCGATCCAGCCGGACGCAGAGATCACGACTTCAACAGCTTCAAAATCGCCTATCCGACGACGCGTCTCGTGATCAGCTGCTTTCTACCGGACTCCCTGCGGGCAGAGCCGACCGGCTTCCGCGTGCGCAAGAACCGGATTTCCCGCGACCAAGAAGAGACCGAGCGCATCGAACGCGGAGACTTCTACCTGGAGACGAAGGCCGACTCGCACGGCGAGCTGGGGATCATGATGTCGCTCGACGTTCCCAATCCCGTGCACAACCGACGGTACGATCTGCTGTGGAGACCTCCGCGGAGAGGAATACAGTCCTAAATGCTTCCCGGGAGTTCGTGCTGCGTGGTCAAGGTCCTCCTCACCCGCTGGTCGTGCGCGGAACCGACTCTCGATCCGGCGCAGCAACTCCAAGGAAGCATTTAGAGTATGGGCCGGCCGCGCCCGCGCACTGGGTGCGTCGCGTTATGCCGCGGTCCCTCCATGGTGTTCCTGGGCGGTCGGGCCCGCTCCAGGTGCTCTCGCGCTGTGGCGTCGGTGGGACTGGTGGTCGGGCGTCGCGTGGAGACGCGGGACTCAGTGAGTCACCAGGGCCACTTTCGCCCAACTTTGCGGCGAGAAAGAATCCGTTCTATTTCGGATTTAAGACGAGCAAGTTGGTCGTATACTTTGTCCAATTCCTGCTGGGTATCCTTAAGCTCCCTCTGCGCGTCTGCAAGCTCGCGTCGTAGCCTGTCCTGTGGCTGCTGCTGTCGCCATCCGACCTGGTCCATCCAAGAATCTCTTGGCATCGCGTCCTCCAAGGGGAGCCAGGCGTTCCCTTCAAAGGAAACGGCACTCGACAACCGTGAGCAAGGGTGTGCTGCCGGCAACTCAGCTCAGGCCGCCGTGATCCCTGCGCACTGAAACCAACCCGAGCGACGAAGCAGAACGACCGCTGTAAGTCGGCTCAAGGTGGACGAACGCACCGTGGTGCAAGTCTGTGGAAGTCGATAGGGGCGGTGATGGTCGCTCTGCTTGGCGCTGGCACTGCTGAGGCTCCTGCTCGGTGCCTTGCTCGGCTCGCTGTCCGTGGTTGTGCGTCGTTGCTCGTGCGCTCATGTTGTGGTCGGTGGCTGTCGGTCGGCGTCGTGGCGCCTTGGCGTCTGCCCGTAGGTTCTGGGGAGGTTTCTGGTAGGCGGTGGCGGTCTGTGGGTGGCGTTAGGTTCGGCGGCGGTTCGGTGTTGCGGTTCGGTGTCGGACGCCCCTGCTGTGCCCCTGTCGTGCCCCTGGTGTGCCCCTGCTCTGCTTGGTGTTCCTGGGCCGCGCCTGGCCGGGGACACCACGAGGGGGCGGGCGATGCGACCGGGCCGCAGGCTCCCTCGGCGGCCGGGGGGCGTGGGGCGCGTGGGCCGATTCTGCGGCGCGCGCCCGCGGCCGGGGGCAAGCCGACGTTGCGGGCGGCGTGCTGCGCGGCGCTGGGGCGCGTTCTCGCGCGCCTGGTGCGCGGTTCTCGCGCCGCCCAGGGGCGTCCGCGCTCGCGCGGCTCGTCGGTGCGCGCGAGGGGCGCGGATCGTGGCGACCAGTACCAGCACGAGCACGACGGCGCCCGCACGCGGGCGTCCGCGCGCGCGGACGCGCCAAGCACGCCCATTCCCCGTGTGGGCCAAACATGTCCATACCCCCGGTCCCCGATAGGGGAGTCGCGGCGCCCGTCCCTCGCCCCCTCGCGCCTGACAGCGGCCCTGACGTGCGGAAACGCCCCCGCCGGGCGGCGGGGGCGCGGGTGAGCATCGGTCAAGGAGGTGCCGGCCATCGTCCAAGCACCTTCCAACGACTGTGGTGGGAGGACCGCTCGGCTTCCTGCGCCTGCTCCTCCTCGAGTTGGCGCCTGCGCTCGGCCTCCTCGTCCTGCTGGATCGAGCGTCGGATCTCGGCGGCGACCCGCGCCTTGCGGGCGGCCTCCTCGGCGGGGTAGCGGCGGATGGCGGTCTCCCGCTGGATCGCACCCGGAGGGATCGGCCAGGCGGCCAGGTCGATCAGCCGCACCCGCCCCCCACCGTGGTCGGCATGCTCGGCGTGGGGACCGCGAAGCGGCCACCACACCGCCTCGTGCGGGTGGCGGGCTTGCGGGAGGCGGCGGTGGGTGGTCGCGACCGGCACGTCAGGCCGGCTGGGGTCCAGCATCGCCTGGCGGGCGCCATGCTCGCGCTGCTGGGAGGGCAGCGACACCAGCACCCACACGGATTGCTCCTGCCATTCCTCGGCCTCGGCGTAGCCGTCCAGCTTGCCCGCCAGCCGGTCCAGCGGTTCGGTGCCACGGTCCAACTCCAGGAAGAACGGCAGGCGCCCGCCGTCGGCGGCCCACACCCCGTAGCCGTCGGGGCGTACGCACACCCGCTCGTAGGCGGCGGTGCGGCGGGCGGTCTTCTCCCCCTGCCACCTGGTCAGCGCGCGCCGCCCACCAGATGAGCGGCCCGCGCGGACCAGCGAGCAGAAGAAGGCGTTGACGGCGACCTGATGGCGCAGCCGCTGGCTGGTGGCAATCGCCAACAGGTAGTCGGGGTTCAGGCGACCCAGGCGGCGTTCCAGGCGGCTTTGGTCCAGTTGCTTGTAGATGCTGTCGTCGTCGAGCTGGTCATCGGCCTCGGCCGCTTGCTGCTGGGCGACCAGCAACGCGCCGTAGCGATCCAACACGTAGTGGTAGGGCCGGGAGCCGCCGCCCAGCTCCTCGGGTGGCGGGCGGAAGCGGTTGACGACCTTGAGCCGGTACAGCGCGGCCAGCCGATGCCGCGCGGTGGTGGGGTCGTTGAAGGCCAGGTCGCACAGTTGCGGCGCGGTCAGCACGCGGTGCTCGTCCAACAACCCGAGAATGGTCCAGTCGCGGGCGGTCAGGTGCGAGCGGGCGCGCATCAGCGCGTCCTCGATGGCGTTGCGAGACGGGGGCCGGCGCCGGACGGTCACGACTCCTCCCCCGCTGGCTCGTGCTCGGGGTCGTGGTCGGGGCTGGTGGCGTTGGGGCGGAACAGGACGACGAGTTTGGCGATCACCTCGGGGTCGCGGATGTGCGGGGCCAAGCCTTGGGCGGCGCGGGAGCGGCGGGCAAACGCGCGGGCCGATCGGCGTAGCTCCTCGGCGGAAGGCTGGCGCGACCGGGAACGGGAACGGGAACCGGGACGGGGAGGGCGGGGGCGGGGGCGGCAACCCTGGGGGCGGTCAGGGTCGCTCGGCTCGGGCTGGGGCTGGGCGGTGGTGGGTGGGCGTGGGGCCAGACGCATCGACCTCCGGGCAAGCGCGGCGGATGGGAGCACGGAGGGGCACCTGGGGGAAGGAAAAAACCCCTCCTATCCTAATAACCCGGAGAACAAACCACGCATACAGGGATCTTCGACTCAGACAAGTCCATCACAATCGTACAACGATTTCTGGATATGCGCCGTGAGCTGCGGCGATGGGATGACCGCTTGGCTTGACAGCCATGTCGAATTCTGTCCCGCAAGGCAAGCTCTACCGCCCGATATGCCCGAATCCATGCTTGGTCTGCTGGGATGAGTCAGCCGCCTCGTCATCGGCCAGCGCCCGTACCGGTCAAACCACCGCCCACCGCGCACCACCAAGCCCCTCATCGCGACTACGGGCGGTCGGGGTGATGGTGGTGGCCCGAGGAGCGGTGATCGAGCTACGCGGTCACGAGGCGTTCACGCAGCTCGACGGCGGCCGGGTCCCGCAAGTCGCGCAGCAGTCCGCGCAGTTCCACAAGCTGTCGGCGGAGGCGTTCCGAAGGGCACTGCTGACGAAGCCTGTCAGCCTCGATCCCGATCCGCGCGGCTTCGGAGACCTCACCCGCTTGCGCCAAGCACAACGCCAAGTCTCCATTTACCGCCGCCACCCGCCGCGTATGATCAGGACAATTGGCGAGCGCCTGCCGCAGGAATGGCGCTGCCTGCTTGGGCCGGTTCAAGACCATGAACGCCCGACCCGTGTTCTCGTCGAGTGAAGTCTGATCCATCCAATAGATGAACGATGGATCTTCGCCCTTGCCGACTTCGGCGAGCGCCGCGTGAGCAGCGTCGATATTGGCATTGACCGCATGGACGTTGCCAGCGTGCGCGTTCGCCCATGCGGAGCGCAGCAACAGCGACGCGACCAGCCGCCGTGAGCCCGTCCGCTTGGCGTAGCCAACGCCGTCCTCCGCGTACTCTGTGGTCTTCCTGCCCGTGTCGCCAGCAAGCAAGCTCACCCATCCCAGCGTGTACGCGCTCAGCGCATGATCCCCCAGACGACGGGAAGTGACCAGCGCCCTTCGGTAGTAGCCTGCTGCCTGATCGAAGTCGCCCGAGTCATGCGCAAGCCAGCCCGCAAGCTGCTCCAACTCGCCTGCGATCCGGCCGAGTTCCTGCTCGACCTTGTCGGTTTTCCCGCAGCCTTTCAGCGCTTCGACGAAGCGGAGCTGTGAGGCAATACCAGGACGAAGCGCCTGGCCGCCGATATCATCATCCAGCGACCGGTACGCCGTCACGATATTCCGGAGGCTTCGCGCGCCGCTCATGCTGATCGTGCCACCCTCAGCCAATGCCACGCGTGTTTCCTGCCCGTAGAGCCATCCGACCGAGCCGGTAAGGGTGATTGCCGCAAGCCCGCCAGCACGCAGCGCCTCGCGCCGGTTCACCACCCGCAGCCCTCCCGGTCCCACCACCAGCATCAAGTCCTCAGCGTCCGCCGCTTGGGGCGATTGCGCAAGCTCGCGCAGTGCCGCTCTTGGCTCGCGGCCGGCGAACGCCTGCCGGAGCAGGGCGAGCATGGCCCGTTGGTCAGCATCGGGGATGCCCGGAACCGGCGTCGTCACAAAGACCCCAAGATCAAGCCGCAGCGCCACGGCGATGTTGACCAGGTCGAGGATGTTGTACGGCGACCGGCGGCGTTCCTCTGCCATCTGGACCCAACTCGCTGACCGGCCGATCAGGTCGGCCAGCTCGCGCGTGCTCAGCCCGCGTTGCTTGCGCCAGTAGCGCAGCCGCGCGCCGATGTGCCAGGGGTCCACGGTGTCGCCTCCGACCTCCTCACCGCTATGAGCTGGGGCGGGTTGTACATCTTAACGGCCGATGGGGCAATGCGGAGAACTCGCGCAGCACGGGTGCTTTATGGCGTCTAACCATCGCGAGGGCTCAACCCACAACCTGTGGCTCGGTGGGGTTTCCAACCACCGCAGACGGTTGGAGGCCCAAGTGCCGCGCGCTGCTCGCCGCTTGGCTGGCGGGCGCGGTCGGTCAGGTCGTTGAGCCGATCAGTGGGCAACGCGGTGATGATCCGCATCAGCTCTGACGCTTGCAGCCCGTCGCGGAACACCCGCGCGACCTCCTCGGCGGACATGCGGCGCACCAGCCACACCAGCCGGTCGGCGTCGGTGATCATCGGCCCGCCTCTGCCGTGGCGTGCTCGGTCATGGCGGCCCTGACGCGCTGGTCCCACATCCCAAGCGCCTCGGCCACCACGGGATCGTTGCGGAACAGGAACGGGGGCTCGGCCGGGGTCTCTTGGCCGCGCTCGAACAGCATCCGGCACAGCTCACTCATCCCGCGTAGCGCGATGCGCAGCAGCTCGGGGCTGAGCGGCCGAGGTTCTTGGCGCAGGATGGCGGCCACCTCGGCAAGATGCCATTGCATCTCAGCCGCGGTAGTGGTCGGCGTGCTCGGGCCTGGCTGGTGCGGGCTGGTGGCGCTGGTGGTCATGATGGCATCCCTGCTTGGCGGTCAGACTGGAGGTGGCCGGGCAGGTCTGCTGCGTTGCAGCACTCCGCTTTGATGATCGGATCACGGCAACCCGACCGGCCACCCGGTCGCCAAGCAGAACGCGGCAGGGCTGTGCTTGTCCAGGGAAACAGGCGTTTCGCAACCTTCACCAGTCGGTGACGCTGGTGGTCCCGGCCAGGTACTCGCCGATCCGCCGCGTGGTGGCGGGCGAGGTTCCCTCCGGCAGCCGCTCGAACCGGAAGAACTCCAGCGCGCGGATCTCCCGGTTCGGCTGCGGGCGAAACTCGGTCCACTTGCGCACAGCGACCACGACCACGTGGTCGCTCTTGCCTTCCCGGAGGTTGGAGTAGGCGCCGACAAGCTGGATGCCCTCGTCAGGGACACCGGCGATGCCGACCTCCTCGCGCAACTCGCGGCGGATCGCCGCGACAAGCGGCTCGCCACGCTTGACCCCGCCGCCGGGCAGGTACCAGCCGCGCTTGTAGGAGTGGCGGATGAGCAGCACGTTTGCCCCGTCGGTGACGATCGCGCGCACGCCGACGGTGCGCGGCTTGCACACCCGCCAGTACACCCGCGCCAACCAGTACGCCGCCTGCATCAGCCGTCCCATCGCCACCCCGTTTCGGTCCGGACGCACGAGCGGCACGACCCTAACCGCCCAAGCCGATCACCGCTACCTTGGCCGGTCGACGCCCCGCAACGCGATCCAGTCCGGGCTCATGAACAGCCGCTTGAACCTGCCCCGCGACGCCCGGTCCGGCTCGAAGACCGGCATGACCTCGGTCAGCCTGCCGCTGAGCATCGCGGCAAGCACCCGCAGCATGAACCGCTGCCAGTCGGCGCCGCCCCAGTAGCGCAGGAACGCCACGCTCGGCTCGGTCACCTCGCGGTGGAACCTGCGCGCCGGTCCGTCCTCGAGCAGCTCGTAGCGGCCGGCGATGTCGGCCAGCACCTGGCGCTCGAAGTCGTTGCGGGCCTGGGCAAGCTCCTGGTCCACCAGCGGGGCGAGCGCTCGGGCGGTCAGCAGCACGGTGACGCCGTCCTGGAGCAGGCTGAGGTTGATGCGCTCGGGTCCCTGTCGGGTGATCTCCCGTGGGGAGTAGGAGATCCCGTTGGGATGGCGAAAGCTCACCCCCGACTGCGCCCGCCAGATGGCAAACCGCTGGTTGGTGACGTGCGGGGGCACGCGCCGGTAGACGCGGAACTGGCTGTAGTGGATCGAGTCGTGGAGGTAGTTGCGCGCGACCTCCAGCGCGTTCAGCCGGGGGCTTGCCGTGTAGCGGGGCGACAGCAGCATCGCGAAGGCGTACAGGTGCATGTCCTGGTAGCCCTGACCGTGGCGACTGTGAAACCCGCCAGGGTCCTCGCTGGCGGGGTCTGGCACGCCGATGATCTCCCGCTGAGGTGGGAGCAGCCGAAGCCCCGGATGGATCGCGGTGAGGTAGCTGGCGGCACGGTCGCACGCCTGCTGGAAGTGGGCCGGGTCGATCCAGCCGTCGAGACAGGCCAGCGCCTCGGCCAACGGCAGGATGCGGGGGACCTGGAGCAGCTCGCGGACCGGGGTTGCGCGCATCGCGGCGAGGTAGCGGCGGACGAACCTGCGTTCCTCGGGCAGCCCGCGATAGCGCTCGTGGGGTTGGGTGAGCATCGGCCTGACTCCTCCGGCAGGTGACTTGGACCGGGAAGCCGCAGCCAATTCCTCGCTACGAGCAGCGAGGAATCACCCACCAAGGAGAACTCAACCGATTCGTGTTAGTCCAGGGAAACAGCTAATTACAAACCATCCCAGCGGCGCCCGCACCTTCACCGACTCGACAAGACTTCGCGCTCGATGCGCTCGAAGATGTCGGCGTCTGTTTCCTGCTGCCACAACGGCAGCTCAACCCAATCCGCCACATACGATGGCTTGGGATCAGGAAAGTGCTTCAAGATCTGACCGATCCAGCACAGCGCAACGAAGCGACCCTTCTGCGTTCGGCTCAGCTTGAACGTCCGGCCGTCCGTAGCCTCGATAAAGGCGCGCACCTGATCGTAAACCGCAGTCGCGCTGTCGCGTTCCCAATCCGGAGTCTCATCCCACGGCGCAATGTAGCCTGACTTCGGCTCACCAGGGAAGTATTTCTTCACACCAGCGATCCATGCCTCACGGAAGATTCGTCCTCGTTCGGCCTGCAACATGGGTCTCCCTACGGTCATCGGACGGCAAGACTGCCGGTCAGAATGGTGATCTGCTCGCTGAGACCACGGACGTGACTATCGCCCAGAAACGGGTCAAGGTGGGGATGCAATCCTTGTAGCTTCCGGCCGATGACGCCGGATCTGGTCCGCCTTGTCATATCGAGGGCAGCCTCGACATACCTGACCACGTCGTTGAGGTCGTGGCGCTGGATGGCGAGCATGGCAAGATCGGTGAGCACGCCGCCACGGCGACGTGCGGAAAGGTCCTCGGCCAGCGCATCGGTCAGGGCCGCTTGGGCCAGGTCTGGACGGCGGAGCTCGACGTAGCACCGCCCGCGCTCCTCGGCAAGCCGAGACCTATCGAACCGCAGCCATCCGCCGTTGTGAATCTGACCCTGTAGTTGCTGCACCTGCTCAGCCGTGTCAAGCGCACGCTGACAGGCGGCGAAGTCACCAAGGCCAGCAAACGCTTGAGCTTGCACGGCTGCAACCCAATGCCGAGTGGACAGGGTACTGTCTCCGTTCTTGGCTAGGCGCGCGGCCAGTTCGAGCATGGAAGCGGCTTCATCGAACTGCCGCTCGTACACGCCGATGAACGCATGACGGGTCAGGGCACATGCCCACAGGTCAGGCGCATTGCCTTCCTTGCCTGCGGTAGCCGCCAGCGTGTAGCACTGGGCCGCATCGGTGTAGTGATTGCCGTCGAAGAGAATTTCACCGGCAAGTTGAAAGAGGTCACTCGTGAGTTTGCACAGGCGGTGATACATCACTGGTCCAGATGACTGCTGAAGACTGTTCACCAGCACGTCAAGCTGTTCCCGGACCAACGGGAAGGTGATGTGCTTGGACCTGGACAAGATGAAGACACGCCAAAGGTGGGTGTTGAGTGCGACATACTCATCGACGGTGGCGGGGTCAAGCCGACTCGGGTGGTTGGCGAAATAGTCTAGTCTCTCCCAATCGAGCTGGTTTTCGATAGGCGCCGTCGCCAGAAGCGCCCCAACCATGCTGAAAAGGCGCAACAATTCTCGACGGTTCATATCACCCATCTCCGGGAGCGCCGGACTGGCGGTCCCAGGATACGTACGCTCGTGGGTGAGGTGGGCTCCCCGCTCGCGCTCGGGCAGTTCGTTCTCTGATGCTGCGTCGGACAGGCCATGCTCTCGGCGCCATTGTTGCAGCCGGGCCTCCCGGGTGGCCTCGTCCCGCCGGATCGCCGCATCCCTGCGGGCCTTCTGCGCCGCCTCGATCCGACCACGGGCCGCCACCAGTGCGCCGCCCGCGCCCAACACCCGATCACACGCGCGCCAGAACTCGGCCGCCGTCGAGTTGGTGGCCGCCTCCGCTCCACCGACGTGCGCGCGGGTGTAGCCAACACGGTTGGCCAGGTCTTGTTGGCTCAGTCCCGCCCGCCGCCGATGCCGCGCCAACTCCCTACCGGCCTGCCTGCGTTCCGCCGTCACGACCTCGCCCAGCGCCGCATCCTGCGCCGACAACTCCTCGGCGGTCGCCAGCAGATCCCCTACGCCCGGCAACTCGCCAGCCGCAAGGGCACTGACCCGTGGTTGCCCCATGGTCGCCTCGGCCGGTTGGACAGATTTCGTCGCTGACGTGGTGACTGTACCTGGTTACCGGCCTGGGGAGCGAGCGCCAGGCTGCGGTGATAGCGCCATGATGCCCGCCATGTTGGGGCCTATGCTGCGTTGACCAGGGATGTTATACTGCGCGTGGAAGGTCTTTCAGGATCATTCGCCTCGGGGTCCTGCATGACCGCGAAGTAGTCGATCTCGTCCTCGACCGTGCGAAGATGCGTCGCCCCGGCGGCGAGCAGACGGCTGACTTCGGCGTCCACGAGGTGGCGGCGCGAGTGCCCGCTGGTGGTCCCCACGCCACTGACTCTCACGTCGAGATGCACCCGGTTCTTGACCAGCTTGGGCTCGGGCACGCGGTGGAAGAGCACCCGCGGGCCGACGCCGTCAGGGTCGACCACGGCGTTCCACTCCTCCCCTGGGGCGCCCACCGCGGCGGAGAACTCCGACCAGCTCGAGTATTCCAGCGGCGGATCCTGTGGTTGGTAGCCGAGCACGTCGGCCCAGAACCGCGCGAGGCGCGCCGGGTCGGCGCAGTCGATGGCCACCTGCAGCTGTCTCCTCATGCTGTGATGATGCAGCAGCGCCAGGACAGCGCAACCCGGGCACGAGGCGAGGGGTGGCCGGGGCTTGGGATTGCGTCTGGCCGGGACAACCGCCTGTCCCCGGCCCGCCGCCTCGTGCCAGACAGCGAACCATCGGGCACGAGCACCGATCCAGTGCGCGCCGCGCAAATGGTGGACGGGCACGGCGTGGTGGTGCCGTTGCCCGGCCAAGGCGGTCGCGTATGTTGCTGTGGCGATGGGCGAGTCTGGTGAGGAGCGGGTGGCGGCGCGAGCGGAGCGCTGGCTGACGCCGGGGGTGCGCGGCATCGGCGCGGCGAGCCTGCTGTCCGACCTCGGCCACGAGGTGCCGACGGCGCTGCTGCCGAGCCTGCTGACAGCAACGCTCGGCGCTCCAGCGGGCGCGCTCGGGCTGATCGAGGGGCTCGGCGACGGGCTGGCGGGCGGCGCGCGCCTTGTGGGCGGAGCGCTTGCTGATGATCCGCGGCGCCGGCGATCCGTCGCTGTCGGCGGCTATGCGACGACGGCCGTGCTGTCAGCGCTGATCGGCGTCGCCGGAGCGGTCTGGCAGGTCGGGGTGCTGCGCGCCGGGGCGTGGGCCGCCAGGGGGTTGCGGGTTCCCGCCCGCAACGCCCTGCTGGCCGACGTCGTGCCGGCAGGGGCGTACGGCCGCGCCTACGGGTTCGAGCGGGCGATGGACAACCTCGGCGCGATCGGCGGGCCGCTTCTCGCCCTTGGCCTTGTCGCGCTCGTCGGCGTGCGCACGGCGATCATGGTGTCGGTAGTTCCCGGACTGCTTGCGGCGCTGGCGATCGTCTATGCGGTCGCGCACATCCGGGCGCCAAGCAGGAGCGAGCGCGCGCCGATCCGGCTGCGGGTGCGGCCGGTGCTGCGGGTGGGGCTCGGATGGTTGCTCGGGGCGATCGCCGCGTTCGAGGCCGGCAACGTGGCCGCGACCCTGCTGATCCTGCGAGCGACCGAGCTGCTGACTCCTGGCCATGGGCGCATCGTCGCTGTGCGGCTGGCGCTGGTCTGCTACACCGTCTACAACCTGGCCGCGACCCTGGCCAGCGTGCCCGCCGGCCGCCTGGCCGACCGGGTCAGCCCGCGGCTCGCGCTCGCCGGCGGTGTGGCCTGCTTCCTGCTGGCGTATCTGGGACTGGCTGGCGGGGGACAGCTTGCCATGCTGGCGATCTGGTTCGCGGTCGCTGGGGTGGCGATCGGCGCGGTGGAGACCGCCGAGCATGCCGCGGTCGCGGCCGCCGCGCCGAGCACGCTGCGCGGCTCGGCGTTCGGGCTGGTGGCGGCGGTCCAGAGCTTCGGGAACCTGGCCGCGAGCGCGCTGGCGGGGCTGCTCTGGACGGTGGCCTCGCCGCGACTGGCGTTCGTCTACCTGGCGTGCTGGATGGCCCTCGCCCTGGCGGCGCTGCTGCTGGGACGGCTGCGGGCACCGGTCGTGAGGCGGAGCTGACCCGCTTGTCTTCACCCGCCACGGTCGACGCTGGCGTCGAACCGGTCCAGAGAATGGAGCGCGGCATCCCGCGATCCTGGGCATACTGGACTCCATGAGCGAGGGGACGACGCCAGGCCGTGCGGTTCGCCTGCGGACGATCTACGCGTCGCATGCGCTGAGCCACGGGCTCGTGCTGGTGTTCCCGGCGGTGCTGGTGGCCCTGCGGGAGGAATTCGGAGCCTCGTTCACCACCTTGGGGACGGTCGCCACCGTCAGCACGATGCTGTACGGGCTCGGCGCGCTGCCCGGGGGCCTGCTGGTCGACCGCCTGGGGGCGCCGCTGCTGCTGCGGGTGTTCGCCGGGCTGTCGGTGCTGTTCTGCCTCGGGGCCGCGGTGGCGCCGGGGATCTGGTGGCTCGCCCTGATGCTCGGGCTCCTCGGCGCCGCCGGGGCGCTCTATCACCCGTCGGGGCTCGCGGAGATCACCCTGAACGTGCCCGGGGGCGGTCGCGTGCTCGGCCTGCACGGGAGCTGGGGCAATCTCGGCACGGCGGTGGCGCCGTTGCTGGCGGGAGCGATCGCGTCGGCGTGGACGTGGCGGTTGAGCTACGTTCTCGCCGGGATGGCCGCGGCGCTCCTGCTGCTGGCGGTCTGGCGCGAGGTGCCGCTCGACCGCGCGCTGCCGCCCGCGCGGTCGAGCGGACCGGTGGAGCGCAGCCGGGTCACCATCGGCACGATCATGCTGCTCTCCGTCGCGGAAGGCTTCGTCTTCCAGGGCTTCGTCGTCTTCCTGCCGGCGTTCCTGGCGCAGGTCGGCGGGCTCGGTAACGCGGCCGCCGCCAAGGGCGGTGCCCTGTCCGCCGCGGTGCTGCTGCTCGGCGTGCCAGCGCAGCTCGCCGGGGGGCGGCTGGCGGAGGGCGAGGCGCGGTCGCTGGCGCTGCGCTACGCGGGCCTGTACGCGGGGGCCATCGTCGTCGGCGCGGCCGTGGGCTGGGCCGGGGCTGGCCTGCACGGCCTGCTGCTGGCGGGGCTGTTCGGCGTGCTGATCTTCGTCGGCCAGCCGATCAGCAACCAGCTTGTGTCCCGCGCGACCCATGCGGACCGGCGTGGGGCTGCCTACGGCACCTATTTCTCGCTGTCGTTCGGTGTCGGCGCCCTGGCCGGCACGGCGGGCGGGCTGGTCGCGGACCGGTGGGGACTGGCGGCGGTGTTCGCCTTCCTCGGGTTGATCGCGCTGTTGAACGTGTTCGGCGGGCTCGTGGTCCGCCGGCTGCTGGGGCGTCCGGTCGCCTCGACAGCGACACCGTCGCGGTCCTAGGGTTCTCCGGTGCTTACAAGGTTTCCGATCCGAAAGGGGTCATGATGGCTACTGCCGAACGGCGGGCGCACGCGGTGTGGGAGGGCTCGCTGACCGAGGGGAGCGGCGAGGTCGAGCTCGTCAGCAGCGGCGTCGGCAAATACCCGGTGACGTGGGCGTCGCGGGTCGAGCGGCCCGACGGCCGCACCAGCCCGGAGGAGCTGCTCGCCGCCGCCCACGCCGCGTGCTACGCGATGGCGTTCTCGGCCACGCTCGGCGGGGGCGGCAACCCACCGGAGCGCCTCGAGGTCACGGCGACGGTGTCGCTGGACCCCAAGGAGGGAGGCGGCGTCGAGGTCACCCGCTCAGCGCTCGAGGTCAGGGGCGTGGTGCCAGGCATGGACCAGGCGGGCTTCCAGGCCGCCGCCGAGCAGGGGGAGCAGGGCTGCCCGATCTCGAACGCGCTCCGCAACAACGTGCGGATTACGGTGCAGGCCACGCTCGAGTCCTGACCGGCGCTCGCGATGCCTGCCGTCGATTCGCCAGCGATCAAAGTCGGCGTCCTCCTCGCCCGGCAACCGGATGAGCTTGGCGAGTGGCTCGCCGACGCGATGGCCTTCGAAGCCGCCGGCGCCGACGCGCTGTGGGTCGACCCGGACCCACAGTCGGAGCTCGATCCCCTCGCCCTGGTGGCGGCGATTGCGGCCCTCACCTCCCGATCGCTTCTGGTCGCGGCCGTGCCGGCCCCTGAGCGCACGCGCGAGGCGCTTGCCGGCACGCTGGCCACGATCGTGCGCCTGAGCCGCGGCCGGCTCGCGGTCGCCGCCGACCCGGGGCGGCTGGAGGAGCTCGCCAGCCTGGCGCCCGACGTGGTGGCCTTCCGCCGCCTTCCCGGAGAGCCGGAAGCATTCGAGTGCGCGCGGCAGGGGGATGAGGCAGAGCAGTGGGTCCAGACCCCATCCCCGGATGGCCGGGCGGCCTGGCGGGCGGCGCTCGCCGGCGCCGCCGACCGTGGCGCCCACGGCCTGTTGGTGGCCGCGGGCCCGCGGTTGCTCGACATCCTCCGAAACCCGGACGACCCGGGCGACCGCAGCGACCTCCATCTCGCCCAGGGCTGAGCTTGGCCAGCGGCTCCCAGCGTGGGCCGGACGCCCAGCGCAGGAGGGACTGTTGACCTCCATCGGTGTGCGGACGACAATCATGCAATCGCTTGAAATGTCGTCAATGCTTCGGATCGAGGGGCAAAGCAATCGATTGCAGTGGCGTCCCGAAGAGGGGTGAGGCTAGCCGTGGAGGTCACACGACGGCAGTTCCTGAAGGCGGGGGCGGCAGGCGCGGGTGCGCTCGGAGTCTCGGTTCTCGGGTTCGACGTCGCCCAGGCCAGGCAGGTACAGCAGCTCCTGCGCATCGAGGGCGCCGCTGTTTCTCACACCGTCTGCCCGTATTGCGCGGTGGGCTGCTCGATGCTCGCCTATACCAAGAAGGACGCAAACGGCAAGACCGAGTTGTTGCAGATCGAGGGTAACCCGGACAGCCCGATCAATGAGGGGACCCTCTGCCCGAAGGGCGCGAGCGCGATGCAGCTCGCCATCTCTCGCCGGCGCGTTCAGAGCCCGCTCTACCGGGCGCCAGGGGCGACGGAGTGGAAGCCGGTCTCCTGGGACTTCACCCTGGACAAGCTGGCACAGAACATCAAGGCCTCGCGCGACCGCACGTTCGTCACCACTGACGCCGACGGGAACGTGGTGAACCGCTGTGAGGGGATCGCCTTCGCCGGTGGGGCGGCATTCAGCTCGGAGGAGGGCTACTTCGCCACCAAGGTGATGCGCGGCCTTGGCTTCGTCTACCTGGAGCAACAAGCACGTGTTTGACACGGCCCCACGGTGACCAGTTTGGCCGCCACGTTTGGCCGAGGGGCCATGACGAACCACTGGCGTGACATCAGGCACGCCGACCTCATCATGATCAACGGCGCGAATCCCGCCGAGGCGCACCCGGTCGGCTTCCGGTGGATGATGCGGGCAAAGCTCGAGCGCCAGGCGAAGATGATCCACGCCGACCCGCGCTTCACCCGGACCTCCGCGGTCGCCGACACCCATCTGCGGATCAGGACCGGCACGGACGTCGCCTACTTCGGCGGGCTGATCAACTACGTCCTCCAGAACCAGCTCTACCACAAGGAGTACGTGGAGTTCGCTACCAACGCGGCGCTCGTGGTCAAGCAGAATTACACCTTCAAGGAGGGGCTCTTCAACGGCTTCGACTCGGAGAAGGGCACCTACGACCCCACCGAATGGGCGTATGAGACCGGGCCGGATCACTTCGCCAAGGTGGACATCAGGCATCCTCGCTCGGTGCTCAACCTGCTGCGCCAGCACTACAGCCGGTACACGCCGGAGATGGTCGAGCGCATCACGGGCATCCCGAGGGACCAGTTCCTCCAGGTGGCCAGGCAGGTCGGCGAGATGGGCCGGCCGGACAAGGTGATGACCATCGTCTACGCCGTCGGCCTGACCCACCACACCACCGGCGTGCAGCTCATCCGCTCTGGGGCGGTGCTCCAGCTCCTCCTGGGGAACATCGGGCGCCCAGGGGGTGGCATGAACGCCGAGCGGGGCCACGCGAATATCCAGGGCAACACCGACCACGCGATCTCCTGGGACATCCTGCCCGGCTACCTCAGGGCCCCGGCGCCAGGCCAGCGCAACATCAACGACTACGTGACCCAGAGCGCGAGCAAGAAGCTGCGCCCTGAGTCCATCAACTTCTTCGGCACCAATTACCGCAAGTTCATCGTGAGCCTGCTCAAGGCGTGGTACGGCGACGCCGCGAACAAGCGCAACGACTTCGCCTTCAGCTACCTCCCCAAGCCGGCCTCGAACGCGTCCTGGCTGTCGATCTTCGATCAGGCGCTGAAGGGGAAGATGGAGGGCCTGCTGCTGTCGGGGATGACGGCGACGAGCATCGGGCCCGACTCCAACCAGGTGCTGCAGGCGCTCTCGAACCTCAAGTGGCTGTGCGTCATGGACGCCTTCGAGACCACGAGCTCGGAGTTCTGGCGCGCGCCGGGTGTCGACTCGAGCAAGGTCCAGACCGAGGTCTTCATGCTCCCGGCCACACACTGGATCGAGAAGGACGGGTCGTTCACCAACAGCGGCCGCTGGGCGCAGTGGAAGGATCAGGTCCTGCCGCCCGAGGGGGAGGCCCGCCATGACCACTGGATCCTCGCCGAGGTCTTCCAGCGGGTGCGCAACCTCTACCGCCAGCAGGGTGGGAAGTTCCCCGCCCCGGTCCTGCAGCTCACCCTCCCGTACAGCAACCCGGCCAGGCCCGAGCTGGACGAGATCGCGCAGGAGATCAACGGCCGCGACCTCGCCACCGGCAAGCGGCTGGAGACCTTCGCCAAGCTCAAGGACGACGGCACCACGACCGCCGGTGACTGGATCTACACCGGCCACTACCCGGAGAGCGGCAACCGGGCCAAGCGCCGGGACGGTGTGCAGGATCCCCAGAAGAACGATCCGACCGGCATGGGCTTCTACCCGAACTGGGCGTGGAGCTGGCCGGTGAACCGGCGCGTGCTCTACAACCGGGCCTCGGCCGATCCTCAGGGACGCCCATGGGACCCGAAACGGGCAGGGATCCAATGGGATGCGGCGGCCGGCAAGTGGGTCGGAGACGTCCCGGACTACCCGCCCGACGCCGACCCGCGCAAGCCGCATGCCCCCCTGCCGTTCATCATGACCGGCGAGGGGACCGGGCGGCTCTTCAGCAACGGGGTGGCGGACGGACCGTTCCCCGAGCACTACGAGCCGATCGAGTCGCCGGTGGAGAACCCGCTGCACCGGGCGGTGTCGGCGACGCCCGTGGCCTTCCTCTACGACAAGAAGGCCGGCCGGGAGGACCGGTTCGGCACCGCCCAGGACTACCCGTACGTCGCAACGAGCTACCGCCTGACCGAGCACGAGCACTACATCACCCAGCACGTCGAGCATCTCGTCCAGCTCCAGCCGGAGGCCTTCGTCGAGGTGCCCGCCGAGCTCGCCCGCGAAAAGGGGATCGACAACGGCGACCGGGTGCGGGTCTCGTCCAAGCGGGGCAAGCTGGAGGTCCGTGCGGTGGTGACGAAGCGCCTCGGTCCCCTCCAGATCGACGGGAAGAAGGTCTACCAGATCGGCATTCCCATCCACTGGGGCTTCGTCGGGATCAACACCGGCCAGCACTGGCTGGCCAACGCGCTCACGCCGTTCGTCGGCGACGCCAGCGCGCGCACACCCGAGTTCAAAGCGTTCCTCGTCAATATCGAGAAGATGTGATGGCCGCGCCAGGCGTCGATATCACCACGAGCCCGTGGGCGGCTCACCACCGGCGGGCGGAGGCACTGCGCGCCCACTATCCCTTCGCGGGCGAGGTGCTCACCCTCTACCTCGCGCTGCTCGACGTCTGGAAGGAGGCAGGGGACGCCGCGCGCAAGCAGGCGCCAGAGGCCCGGGCGCTGGCCGGATGGGCCGGCGAGCACGTGCTCCCGCTGGTGGTCGAGGCGACAGTGGAGGCGGGCCCGGAGCTTCTCGCGGACGCCACCCGAAAGCTCACGAGCGAGGGAGGAGCAGAGGAGGCGCTGGTCGCGTGGCTCTCCGGCCGTGGCGACGACCTCGAGCCGGTCGAGCGCTACCTGGCGCGCGCCTCGCTGCGGGGGCCGCTCGAGGCGCTCGAGGCCGGCGCCAGTGCCTGTGCCGAGGATCCGTCGCCCAGGGGCGGCCGGCGCTGCCCGAGCTGTGGGGGGCCGCCGCAGCTGAGCTTCCGCACCGACACGGGGGACCAGCTCGTGAGCGGCCGCCGCAGTCTCCTCTGCGCCCGCTGTGGGGCGAGCTGGAGCTATTCCAGCAGCACCTGCGCGTCATGCGGGGAGTCCGAGAGCGCGCGTCGCACCATGTATGCGGAGCGGCGTGAGTGGCCGGTGGTGGGGCACGGCAGTGCCACCGCCCCAAGGAAGAACGCCGGCGCGCCGATGCCGATGTTCCCGCACCTCCGGATCGAGAGCTGCAGCAGCTGCAACCGGTATCTGATCGACGTCGACCTTGGCCACGATGCCCGGGCTGTGCCGGAGGTGGACGAGCTGACGGCGCTGCCGCTCGACCTCGACGCAGCCGAGCGTGGCCTATCCAAGATCACGCCCAACCTGATGGGGTTCTGAGATGGCGGAGATCACACCTGGTACGGCCTACGGGTTCTTCACCGACACGAGCGTGTGCATCGGCTGCAAGGCCTGTGAGGTCGCCTGCAAGGAGTGGAACCAGCTTCCGGGCAACAACCCGGTCTTCGGCGACGGCTACGACAACACCAGGAGCCTGGACTCGGAGAACTGGCGACACGTGCAGCTCATCGACAACGTGCCCGACGAGACGATGGGCACCGGCCAGGGCAAGGCCTGGCTGATGATGTCGGACGTCTGCAAGCACTGCACGCACGCGAGCTGCATGGAGGTCTGCCCGACGGGGGCGATCATCCGGACCGAGTTCGACACGGTCTTCATTCAGCAATCGGTCTGCAACGGTTGCCGCGACTGCATCGCGGCGTGCCCGTACGACGTGATCGGCTTCGACGAGGCGGATGGGGTCGCGCGCAAGTGCACGATGTGCTACGACCGGCTGCAGGGCGGCATGGAGCCGGCCTGCGCCAAGGCCTGCCCGACCGACTCGATCCAGTTCGGCCCGGTCGACGAGCTTCGTCAGCAGGCGAGCACACGCCTGGCCGACCTCCACTCGCAGGGCATCACCGAGGCGAACCTGTACGGCCACGACGAGTCGGTCTACGGCGGGCTCAACGCGTTCTTCCTCCTCATGGACAAGCCGGAGGCCTACAAGCTGCCCAACGCCGAGAACGCGGTGCTGCCGAGCCGCAACAACCTGGGCGGCTGGCTCACCGGAGCGGCCACCGCGGTGCTGGGCCTGTTCGCCGGGCTGATCGCGCTGCGGCGGCGCCAGCCACCGCCCCCGGAGACCACCCCACGGGGAGCGCCGCCCCAGGAGACGGCACCGCCCTCTGAGCGATCGAGCCCGCCGGAGGCGGATGCGCCATGACCCTCCTGGCCCAGGCCCAGCATTTCGTCCGCCCGCCCGACTGGACCTGGTACATCGTGCCGTACTTCTTCCTGGCGGGCCTGGCGGGCGGCTCGTATGCCATCGCGACGTTGCTGCGCCTCCGGGGCGAACGCTGGGACGAGCCGGCGGCTCGCGTGGGCTACTACGCCGCCTTCCTGGCGTTCCTCCCATGCCCGATCCTGCTGACGGTCGACCTTGGCGAGCCGGTCCGCTTCTGGCACATGCTGGTGAACACCACGCCGGGCGCGGAGGGCCTGAACTTCAAACCGTGGTCACCGATGTCGCTGGGCTCGTGGGTGCTGGTGATCTTCGGTCTCTTCGCCACCGTGACCTTCGTCGAGGTGCTGGTGCGCGACCGGGTGCTCCGGCTGCGGCTCGCCGACCGGGCGGCGCGGCTGCTGGACGGCATGCCGGGCAAGATCTGGAACCTCGTTGGGGCGGTGCTGGCCACCTTCATCGCCGGCTACACCGGTGTGCTCCTGGCCGTCTCGAACCAGCCGATCTGGAGTGACACGTGGACGCTCGGGGGGCTCTTTCTCGCCTCCGGGCTCTGCGGCTCGGCCGCCCTGCTCACGCTGCTCGTCCGCTACCGGCCGGACGCCCAGGCGAGCGCCGGCGTGCTCGTGCTCTCCGAGCGCCTCTTCACGCTCCTCGAGCTCGCGCTGATCGTGCTCTTCGCGCTCACCCTGATCCCGGCCGGTGCGCTGGATGACGCCTTCGGCTTCCCCTGGATCCTGCTGTGGCTCGTGACGTTCGCGAGCCTGCTGCCGGGACTCGGCGGCCTCGTCACCGAGCGGCTCGCCGTCACCGGTGAGGGGACAGTGGTCGCGCAGCCGGCGGTCGCCTCCGCCGCGGTGCCCACCCTGGTTCTGATCGGCGTCCTGGCGCTGCGCGTCGCGGTGATCTTGAGCGCCCAATACTAAAAGGCCCTTGGGTGTTGGGTTGATGGGGAGCTCCATCGGGCGGAGCGGGTGATGGGACGCGGGCCCCGCCGGTAGACTCACCGCCATGACCCACCTGGACGAGCAGGGCCGCCCGGAACCCCCCCTCGCGGCCGACGAGACCGCCACCCTCCTGGGCTTCCTGGACTACCAGCGCGCGACCCTGGCGTGGAA
>WNFU01007072.1_pt1 | contig 23456 bp, 28 predicted proteins | sample 5400121 | NCBI WGS metagenome assembly WNFU01 (sample SAMN13153360, study PRJNA577476) | soil metagenome | isolation source: 100 cm soil or saprolite under grassland replicate 1 | place: USA:California | collected 2016-06-15
TCCTTGTGCACGCCCAGGTCGCGGGCGACGTGCGCGATCGGACGCTTTGACTCGAACACCAGCCGCACCGCCCGGTCACGCAGCTCATCTGGGTACTTCCTCGGTCTCGCCATCGCTGGAGCATCTCCTTCCGCCAGGAGAGCGCCTGGCTGCGGAGCCTCCAGAATTCTCAGGGTCCTTCACGCCATATAGCCGCCCCAGAATAGGACGTACACGAGTAGGAACAGGCCGGTTTGGGTGAGGATCTCGGTTTGCCCGAGGCCGACGTCTTCCGGCTGAACGTCGAAACGCCCGTAGAACGTCGTGTACGACACGCGCAAGACGGCATAGAGCAGGGCTGCTACGAGCGCGAAGACGCTGGCGGCCAGGTGGGTTGCGACCCAGCCCGCCACGCGAGAGAACAACGACCGCGGCCGAGCAACGGCCATCCATGAACCATTGCACGGCTAGCAGGTCGTCGGCGGGTTTTTCTTTTCCCGCCTACGCGCGAGAGCGGAAGGCCAGGAAGACGAAGGCGCTGGTGATGACGAAGCTTGCTCGCTGTCAGTGTGCTCTGAGCGTCGGCTCGCTCTTTCGAACTAGCGCGTCGCCACTCGTTCGCAAGCCTCCGCTCCGGCACCGTTTTGTGTGTCGTCTTCTCAACAGATGACGACAGCGGCACTACGCAATGTCGCTTTCCCCAAGAACAAGACGACTGGAAGCGATAGAGCCCCCCGAGTCCAGCGCTAGCCTTTGTTTCATGGAGGGAAAGCAGCAGGCATTCGAGCCGCATCCTGGGTTCGAGAAATCGGCCGAGTGGTGGTGGAGCATCCTTCGCCGACTGTTTCCGCTGCCGAGCGCCGACACGTTTCCGCCCCTCTCCACCTTGCCGTCGCCAGACGAGGGCGAGGTAATCGGGCGGTTCATGCGTCAAACCACCCTGCTGATGCAGAGCGAGGGCCTCAATGGAGCAAGCGGCGTCCGTACGTCTTGGTCGCGCGACGAGGGTTGGAGCGTTGACTCGAACTTCCCACCGTATGAGGCGCTCACGGGACTGGCCGCTCAGTTCCGCCAGCTTTACTCATCGGAGGAGCGCGGCAGCTTCTACGCGGTCATGCGCATTCTGTGGCGACTCTCGTGTGATGGAAGCGAGGACGAGGCACAACGGATGGAAGCGCTGAGAACGTGGGGAAAGGCTGTTGCGGGGCTGCGCTCAAAAGGTGCGCGGAGGCTTGCTGACGAAAAGATCAGCGGCTCGCCGTTGCCACCGGAGGACAACCCGAACCCGACACCGGACGAAGTCATCCGCACCTTTACGAACGCCGAGCACCTTCACTGGGACAGGGAGAAGGCCGTGCAACTCAATGCCTGGAGGGCGAACCCAGTGTTCCAGACGCACTTCCAATACGAGTTTCACGAGGCAGTTGCCCCGCTCGCGTACCTCTCCATCCTGTTCGCCGCATTCATTGGGGGAGTGCTGAAGCGTTCCGAAGCTCGCGCCGCTTAGCCAGCTGCGCTTGCGAGAGTGAGCGGCGCGGACGCACAACTCGACGCCCTCGTCCACTGCCCGCCGCTGGTTCCTTCTCGTTCATGAACGGTCGTTCGCGGTCGCGACCGCGTCCCGCTTGACTTCCTGCGCAGCCTGAGTGATCGATCCGACCGGCCACTGACCACCGAAGAAAGGAGCAAGACATGGCCGACGTGACCGAGTACACGAAGAAGGCGAACCCGCCTGAAGGCACAGCACACGTTCGTGAAGCGCTACCCGGACGAGTTCGCTACCTGGCACGACCAGGTGCGCGAGGAGATGGGTCTGCCGCCCGTGGGCCAGAGCGCCGTTGAGATGCAGGCGCGCCTGGCGGCGCAGCAGACCGAGCTTGCCGATCTGCGTGAGCAGCTGGCGGGCCAGGCCCGCGGCTCCGGTAAGCGCGCCCGCGCCAGCGCGACCGCTTAACGTCCAGCGACCACCCGCACGGCCTAGGGCCGCCTGCCAGGGCGGCCCTTCTTGTTCGTGGTCACGACCGGTCGGTCGCGGGCGACCGCCTGCAGCACGCCTCGGATCGCCTGGTGGCTGGCTTCGTCGGGCGACTCGCTGATGACGGTGGCTGGGCGGTCGAAGCGGGCCAGCGCGTCGCGCAGCGGCTCAGCCCGTAACGTACCCTCGCCATAGGGCAGGTGGCGGGTCTCGTTGCCGCCACGGGCCACGCCTGTAGGTAGTCTCGCCGGGGGCAGAGAAGCAAACGCGATGTCCGAGAAATGGACGTGAAAGGGGGCGTCAGGCTCCAGGAGTGCGTCCGCGGCCTCGAGAACCCCTCTGAACGCGGTTTCATCGACGAACGATCCGTCAGTGACGGCGTGTAGATGGGCGAAGTCAATCACGGGTAGCACCCACTCGAAGCGGGCCGCGAGCCAGAACACGTCCTCGGCCGTGCCGAGCTCGCGCACGCGTCCCATGATCTCGACGCCGAAGTCGACGCTACGTTCCTTCGCCTCCAGACGTTCGCGCAGGTCCGAGAGGTCTTTCGCCACGCTTTCGAGGGCAGCTTCCCGTGCTCGCCCGAGGAGGTACCCGGGATGGACGACAACGACCCCGGCTCCGCACGCGACCGCCACCCCGGCCGTGTGGTCGAGCATGCCGAAGGCGCGCTTGCGCTTCTGTTCGTCCCCGGGGAGGTGCCCCAGGATGGCGGCGATTGGCGAGTGGACGGAGAGGGCGATCCCATGCTCGCGGGCGAGCTCGCCGAGGCGCCCGGCCCATTCCCACTCGGGCTTCATCCAGAAGCCCCCCTCGAAGTCGATCTCGCAGGCGGTGTAGCCGCGCTCGACCAGGAGCTCCACCGCGGCCTCAGGGCTCTTGCGGCTGGGCACGCGGGCGGGTCCAAAGTGAGTGGTCATGCCGTCCGACGCCAAGAGTACGGTCTTTGTCATGGCGAAGCGACCGACGCGCATCGAGCTCCTCGAGCTGGACATCGACCTCCGGCTCGCGGACCTCTGGGGCGAGGCCTGCGGGGTGAGCGAGTGGAACCTCGAGGTCGTCGCGGCCTTCCTTCGTGCTGCTTACGGGAAGGGTTACTGCGACGCGCTCACAGAGGACGCTCCGGGCTCCCTCTGCCGTGACCACGGCTACAGGATCCCGGATCGCAAGCCCGCGGCGATCCCCGAAATCTAGAGCCCGACCCCGCTAAACTCGGGGCGTGCCCAGGAGGCGCAGTCCCGCTCGTCTTGTGGTCGCGCTCTCGGTGGCGGCCGCCCTGGCAGTCTTCCTGCTCTACACGAGCCTGGTGGGCGGCTCCACGCCGTCCCTGCACCCGAGCCAGCTCGCGGCGCATTCCGGCACGGTCAGCCTGGCCGGCGTCGTGCTTTCTCCCCTGCGGGGGGATGCCCATGAGGGCGGCCTGCGCTTCCGACTCCGCGACATCAACGGAGCCGGGTCCGTCCCGGTCGTCTACACCGGTTCCGTCCCCGACCTCTTCGCCCCGGGACGCGACGTCTCGGTGCGAGGCAAGCTCCAGAACGGGCTCTTCGTCGCGGAGCGGGATTCGCTCGTGACCAAGTGCCCGTCGAAGTACGCTCCGGACTCCAAGTCGAAGCCCTCCTGACGTGCCCGAGCTCGGCCGAGCCGCGCTCGTCGTTGCCTTCGGGCTCATCGTCTACGCGGCGGTCGCCGGAGGCTACGCCGCTTTCCGCGGCCGGAGACGGCTGCACGACTCCGCGACCAATGCGCTCTTCGCCTCGCTCGGCGCGGTAGCCGTCGCGGCGCTCGTCCTCCTGGCGGCCCTGGTTCGCCACGACTTCTCGCTCGTCTACGTCGCGGACCACACTTCGCGCGAGCTGCCCCTTCGCTACGCGGTCTCCGCCTTCTGGGGTGGGCAGCAGGGATCGCTGCTCCTCTGGCTCCTCGTGCTCACGGGGATGGGCTCGGCGGCCGTGGCCCTGAACCGCAGACTCATCCGCGAGATTCTCCCGTGGACGGTGCCGATCCTCGGCGGGATCGCGAGCTTCTTCGTTTTCATGCTCGTCTTCGTCGCATCGCCCTTCGCCACGGCGCCCGCTCCGGCAGACGGAGTGGGGCTCAATCCGAGCCTACAGAACCCCTACATGATGGCCCACCCGCCGCTCCTCTATCTCGGCTACGTCGGCCTGACGATCCCGTTCGCGTTCGCCATGGCGGCGCTCGCTTCCAAGCGCACCGACGAGCGCTGGATCGTGGTCACGCGCCGCTGGACGCTCGCCTCGTGGGGGTTCCTCGGGTTCGCGATCCTGCTCGGGGCGAAATGGGCCTACGAGGAAGTGGGGTGGGGAGGCTGGTACGCGTGGGATCCGGTCGAGAACGCAGCGCTGATGCCGTGGCTGGTCTCTACGGCCTTCCTCCACTCGGTGATGGTGCAGGAGAAGAAGAACATGCTCCGCGTCTGGAACGTGGTGCTTGTGACGGGCGCCTTCGCCTTGTCGCTCTTCGGAACGTTCCTCACGCGCAGCGGGGTGATCAGCTCCATTCACAGCTTCACCCAGTCCTCGATTGGCGCCTGGTTCCTAGGCTTCATTGCGGTCGTCATCGCCGCCTCGATCACGCTCATCCTCGTGCGCCTGCCGCTGTTGCGCTCGCCGACCCGGCTCGAGTCGCTCGTCTCGCGCGAGGCGGCCTTCCTCTACAACAACCTCTTCCTCGTCGCGCTCGCGCTCACGGTCCTCTGGGGCGTTGTTTATCCCCTGGTCTCGGAGGCGGTGCGCGGCTTCGCGGTGACGGTCGGGGCGCCGTACTACGACTTCTTTGCCATCGCCTTCGGTCTCCCCCTCGTGCTCCTCATGGGAATCGGTCCGCTCGTCGCCTGGCGGCGTGCCTCGCTCCGCGCGCTCGGCATGTCGCTGCTCTGGCCGACCGGGGTCGCGCTCGTGACCGGCACATTGCTGCTCGCGGCCGGCGCCGGGTCGAGCCCGGCGGGCCTCGTGGGCTACACGTTCGCCTCCTTCGTGCTCGCCGCGATCGTGCTCGAGTTCGCGCGCGGGACGCGTGCGCGGCGGTCCCTGGGCGACGACGGGTGGCTCGGCTCCTTCGCTGGGCTCGTGGGGCGAAATCGCCGTCGCTACGGCGGTTATGTCGTCCATGCGGCGATCGTCATCCTCCTGATAGGCGCGATCGGAATCGGCGGGTTCGGAACGACGCGCGAGCCGCGGCGCGCGCTCGCGCCGGGGGCCACGATGCGAATCGGCGCATACGACCTCACATACCTGGGAAGCGCTCAGCGCCGGAGCGCGAACGCCCTCGAAATGCGGGCACGGTTCGACGTGGCGCGGGACGGAAAGCCCCTCGGAGTCCTTTCCGCGGGCAAGAACCGCTATTTCGCGGAGCAGCAGACATCCAACGAGGTTGCCATCCGTTCGGACTGGCTGCGCGGGGAAGACCTGTTCGTCATCGTTGGCAAGTTCAACAACGACGGCTCGATCTTCGTGAAGGTGCTCATCAACCCGCTCGTCAACCTGATCTGGCTTGCCGGCCTCGTCTTCGTCGGTGGGTCACTTATCGCAATGTGGCCGGATGCACGCGAGCAACGCCGTCTCGCGCGTCGTTTCGCCTACGCTCCGGCGTAGTTATGGACCTAGCCGCCGTGGTTCTTGCGGTTCTCCTCGCCGTTGCGTGCGTGGCGTTCGTCGCGCGCCCCTTCCTCCGCGAGCCGGCGCCCGAGGACGACCGGCTCGCCGAGCTCTCGCCGCAGGAGCGTGAGCGCGTGCGTATCGCTGAAGAGCGTGACCGGGCGCTCGCGGCGCTGAAGGAGCTGGAGTTCGACCACCGCACCGGCAAGATCTCCGACGCCGACTACCGCGAGCTCGTCGCTCCGCTTCGGCGCCAGGCAGCCGAGGCGTTGCGCGCCCTCGACCCGCCCAGGAATGAGGCTCATCCGAAGCGCGAGGACGTCCGTGCGTGACTGTCCCCACTGCGGTACCTCGGTTCCGGCGGAGAGCCGTTTCTGCCCGGAGTGTGGCCGGCCTCTGACGGAAGAGGGAGGCGCAACCGCGATTCGACCGCCGCGCCGGCGCTGGCCTCCGCATCCGGTGCTCGTCATCGCCTTCCTGGTCTTGATCGGGTCGATCGTCCTGCTCGCCGGCGGAGTCTGGGCGTGGGGGCTGGTGGCGTTCCTGGCGGCGGGGGTTCTCTTCCTCACCCAGCGCGAGGCCGAGCGGCGGGCCGCCAAGTACGCCCTCCTCGGCTTCAGGGAGCGCTTCTTCGCCACGCGCAAGTCCCTGGCGGCCCGGTCGCGCGGCCAGCTCGAGCTCTTTCGGGCGCGGCGCGAGCGTGCCGAGCTCGAGGCGGAGCGGAGCCGCGGCCTCCACCGGCTCGGACACGCCGTGTTCTACGGCGACAAAGGGGGAACGAAGTCTGCGAAGGCAGACGTCGAAGTGATCGTCGAGCGAATAAGCAGGAAGGAGGCCGAGATCGAGACTCTCATCCGACAGACCGGCGAACGAGTTGAGCGCGCCCAGGCAGGTGTCAAGCCCACTGAGAAGATCCAGGCGGAGCAGCCGCCGGAGCCTGCGCGCATTCCCGAGCCCTGGCCGCCGCCCGACGAGGGCGAACCGCCGACGCCTTTCCCGGACCCGGAGCCCTCTCCGGGGGAGCCACCGCCGGCGCCCGAGCATCCCCCGATGCCGCAGTCGAAGGGGCGCCGCAAGCGCTGATGGGGGGCGGGTGCGGGGCCGCCTCTCGCTGGAAAACGCCCGCAATCTGATGTAAAACACCGAGCCTCGAAGCAGGAAAGGCTTCACGCTGGCCGCGCAGGGACGTCCGCGCGCCCGGCGAAACTCTCAGCCGGTGCTTATCCCCCGCCGCATCATCGCGCTCATCGCCGCCTCGGCGGTCGTGGCGCTGTGCGTTCCCGTCGCGCTGGGTCAGTCCCTCTACGACCGCAAGAACGCCGTCGACTCGCGTATTTCCGGGCTGAAAGATTCCATCCAGCGCGCCAAGGCCCGCGAAGGCGTCCTCTCCTCGGAGATCTCAGATGCGTCCTCTCGGATCGACGCGCTCGGCGGCAACATCACCGTGCTCAGCGACAAGCTCGCGACGCTCGAACGGGACCTCGCGGCGCATCGGAGCCGCCTGGCTCGCCTCCAGGCTCGTTTGCGCGAGCAAGCCGCCACGCTTCAGCGCCTGACTCAGCAACACGCGGTCGCGCAACGCCGGCTCGAGGAGCGCCTCGTCCAGCTGTACCAGAGCAACGAGGCCAGCGAGCTCGAGATCCTGTTGCAGGCCCAGACCTTCTCCGACCTGCTCGAGCAGCTCGACTACTTCCGCGCCATCGGGCAGCAGGACAAGCGGATCGCAGACACGATCAAGCGGCTTCAGACCGAGATGCGGGTGGCCAAGCAGGAGACCGCCTCGACGAAGGCGGAGGTGTCGACTGCCACCGCGATTCTTGCGCAGAAGACCGAGGAGCAGCGGGCTGCGCGTGCGGCCCTCCTCGCGCAGCAGGCGGCGCTGGCGGTCGCGCGGGACAGCAAGCAGGGCCTCCTCGCGGACGTGAAGCAGGAGCGACATGACAACGAGGAGGATCTCGAGGCGATGCAGGCGGCGAGCGCCGCCATCGCCGCCCAGATCCAGGGTGCCCCGGATGGGTCCTCGGGCTCCGGCGGGACGCCTTCCTCCAGTAGCCTGATCTGGCCGGTCAGCGGTCCGATCACGAGCGGCTTCGGCTGGCGGTGGGGCCGCATGCACGAAGGTATCGACATCGGAGCTGCCTGCGGGACCACGATCCGCGCGGCTGCCTCGGGCACGGTCATCTACGCGGGCTGGATGGACGGCTACGGCAACATCACCATCATCGACCACGGCGGCGGCCTCGCGACCGCCTACGGCCACCAGTCTTCCCTCTACGTCGGCGGTGGCTCCGTCTCGCAGGGGCAGGCGATCGGCGCGGTCGGTTCGACGGGCCATTCGACCGGCTGCCATCTCCACTTCGAGGTACGCGTCAACGGCACGCCCGTCGACCCGCTGAACTACCTCTAACGGCCATGTCGTCTGCAGCCACAGGGGTCTGACCCCTGAGATGGCTCAAGCGGCCATGTCCGCTTAGAGGAGGGTTGGCTCAACCATGCGAGTGGCTCAGGTCCTTAACGGCCAGCGGGGGTCTGACCCCGACGGTTAGCGGAAAACGGCGTAGAGGATGATCCCGGCGAGGACGAATACGACGATCCACGCCAGCGGGAGGAACTTGAAGGCACGCCGCTCGCCGGCCCCGGCTCGGGCGTGTAGGGATCGAGCGGCGGCGAAGGCTGCCGCGGCACGTCGTCTTCGCCCTCGAGCACCTGCGGAGCGTGCTGGACTTCGCGCTCGTCTGCCATGGAAGGGTGGTCCCCCGCGACGGGGCGCGAGAAACCAGGAGGGCTTGACGAAACATCATCTGTGCCGCCGGAGGCGCGCCGCTCGCCCCGAGGCTGTGTCCTCGGTCGCCCCCAACGCATCCGCGTTCAGAATGACACGGGCCTCCCTGCGTCCTTGCCTCGGAACGACCGGCGCGTCCGGGCGACGAGTGACGTTCCGCCAAGCCCTCCTAGTGGACGATCCGCATGTCCGGGAGGCCCCGGAACCGTCCCTCCAAGTCGAACCCGTAGCCGACGAAGAAGTGATCGGGCACGGTGAAGCCGACGTAGCGGAGCGGGATGTCGTCGACGAGCCGCCGATAGGGCCGGTCCAGCAGCGTGCAAGCCGCGATCTCACGCGGCCGGCGCAGGGCGAACGTCTTGATCAAGTAGTTGAGCGTCAGGCCCGTGTCGATCACGTTCTCGATGATGAGGACGTCACGCCCTGCGATCGGGAAGTCGAGATCCTTGATCAGGCGAATCTTGGTCTGGCCGCCGAGGGCGCCGTCATACCCTGCGAGGACGACGAAGTCGAGCTCGTGGGGGATCGGGATCGACCGCGAGAGGTCGGCCAGGAAGATGAACGCGCCCTTGAGCACGGTGACGAGGACGGGCTCGCGACCGGCGTAATCGTCCGCGATCTGCGCTCCCAGCTCGTTGACCCGTGCCTTGATCTCGTCACGGGAGAGATAGATCTCTCCGATCCTCGGGTCGAGCGGCTCTATGAGGCGAGGTTCAGTTTGTATTTGTGGGCCAGGCGATCGAAGTCGCGCCGCGTGAAGAGCTTGATCTTGATCTCGGGATACTTCTCCCGCAGCTTTCGGATCTTCCGGTTCTTGCGCGTGACGAGGGACTGCTTCATCACGGTGACCTCGAGGTAGAGGTCCTGCTCGGGGAGGTAGAAGTCGGGCGTGAACGCCTCGATCACGCGGCCTTCGTCATCCGTCTCGAGGACGAACGACCGTGGCTCGTACTTCCACTCCAGGCCGTAGAAGTCGAGGATCCTGGCGCACTCCACCTCCGCCTGGTTGGCGAAGTGGGGATCGTCGACACTGGAAGTTGCCTGCAAACCGGGCGTTTCCGAGGCCATCTGTATTTGAGGGTAGCAATCTGCCCGGACGGCCCCGCATTACACTTCGATTGGGTTCCGTGGACGGTATCGAAGGGAGGCGCGTGTTTCGGATCGCACACATCTCCGACCTTCATTGCGGGTCGCCGTACTTCGTCCCGGACCTGATGGAGCGGGCGATTATGGAGATCAACGACCTCGAGCCGGCGATCGTCGTCTGCTCAGGCGATCTCACCTCCTACGGCTTCAAGCAGGAATACGCTGAGGCCAAGGGCTACCTCGAGCGGCTCAAGTGCGAGGCGCTCGTCGTCGTCCCCGGCAACCACGACTCCCGGAACGTCGGCTACATCCACTTCGAGGAGCTCTTCGGCGAGCGCAACCCGGTCGTCCACCTGAACGGCGTCTCCGTCGTCGCCATCGATTCGACCGAGCCGGACCTCGATCACGGCCATATCGGGCGCAGCCGTTATTCCTGGATCAAAGAGCAGTTCTCGCAAGAAGCCGACTTCCGGATCTTCGTCCTCCACCACCACCTGCTGCCTGTGCCGGGGACGGGGCGCGAGCGGAACGTCGTCTACGACGCCGGGGACGCGCTCGAGGCTCTCCAGAGCGCGCGCGTGAACCTCGTGCTCTCCGGGCACAAGCACGTTCCGTACGCATGGCGCCTGGAGAACATCTTCATCGTCAACGCCGGCACCGTCTCCTCGCTCAGACTCAGAGGCAATGGGCGACCCTGCTACAACCTGCTCGAGATCGAAGGACGCCATGTGGACGTCTGGCGTAAGTACCCCTATCACGACCAGGAGCGCATCATTCAGTTCTCGGCGGACACGCTCGAGTTCGAGAAGTACACGACGCGCATCGAAGATGAGGTCAGGAGCCGGCCGTGAACGTCTTGGCGCTCATTGACGGAGAGCATTATCCGGACGTCGTCCGGGTCGCCTTCGTGGCCATGCCGCATGAGGTCCTCGGGGCTGTCCTGGTGGGCGGGACCGAGAAGCTCCGGGGCGGGGAGGATTACGGCGTCCCCCTCTTCAAGACGCTCGAGGAGGGGATCGAGGCGACGGGCGCCGAGGCGATCGTCGATCTCTCCGACGAGCCGGTGCTCGACCCGCGAGGACGCTTCCAGCTCGCGAGCCGCGCGCTCGCGGCCGGGCTGTCGTACCTGGGAGCCGACTTCCGCTTCGATCCGGTCCGGTTCGAGCCGTTCGAGCTTCCCTCGCTCGCCGTCATCGGGACGGGGAAGCGCGTCGGCAAGACCGCCGTCGCCGGCCACGTGGCGCGCCTGCTCGCGCGCGACCGCGAGGTCGTCGTGGTCGCGATGGGTCGGGGTGGTCCCCGGGAGCCCATCGTGGCAGAGCCGGAGCCGGCCCTCGAGGACCTGCTCGAGCTCTCGCGCTCGGGCGTGCACGCGGCCTCCGACTACCTGGAGGACGCCGCGATGGCGCGGGTGACGACAGTAGGAGCTCGCCGCTGCGGCGGAGGTCTCGCGGGCGCGCCGTTCTTCTCGAATCTTCCGCAGGCCGCACGGCTCGCGGCCTCGCTGGCGCCCGATCTCGTCCTCTTCGAGGGCAGCGGAGCAGCCTTCCCGCCGGTCGCTACGGGAGGGCGCATCCTCGTCGCCGGAGCCGCGCAGGACCCTGAGACGATCACCGGCTTTTTCGGCGCGTATCGACTGCTCCTCTCCGATCTCGTCATCCTCACCGGCTGCGAGGAACCTCTGATCGATCCTCTGGAGCTCGAGTCGCTGAAGGAGGCGATCGATCGCGTCAGACCCGGTCTGCCGGTCGTCGAGACGATCTTCCGTCCGAATCCCGTCGGTTCGATCAAGGGACGCCGGGTGGCCTTCTTCTCCACGGCGCCCGACGGAATCCACGCCCGTCTGCGCGAGCACCTGGCCCGGGAACACGGCGCCGAAGTGGTTCTCGTCTCGGGGAATCTCGGCCGGCGGCAGGAGCTCCGGGCCGACCTGGCCTCCGTCGAGGCTCGCTCGGCCGACGTCTATCTCGTCGAGCTGAAGGCAGCGGCGATCGACGTGGTCGCGGAGACGGCGGCGGAGCGCGAGGTCGAGCTCGTGCTCTGCGACAACGAGGTACGCCCGCTCCGCGGCGAGCACGATCTCGACCAGCTCGTCGCCGCGCTGGCCGACCGAGTCGCCGGAGGCGTGCCCGCATGACCGACCGCCGGCCTCCCGACTCCGCCCTCATCGGCACCGTGTCCCAGTCCGGCCTCGAGGCTCTCGACCGCCTCGACGTGCCTCTCGTCGTCCTCGTGGGAGGGGCCACGGGCACGGGGAAGTCCACGGTCGCCACGGAGGTCGCGCACCGCCTCGGGATCACGCGGGTGACCTCCACCGACGTCGTCCGCCAGACCATGCGTGCGTTCTTCTCGCGCGAGTTCATGCCCGCGATCCACTATTCGAGCTTCGAGGCCGCGCCCGCCGTGGCGGAGGACGATTCGGAGGCGGATGCCGTCCTCCGAGGCTTTCTCGACCAGACTCGGAACGTTCTGGTCGGCGTCAAGGCAGTCCTCGGCCGTGCGCTCGAGGAGGGGTACTCCCTCGCTCTCGAAGGCGTTCACCTCGTCCCGGGCCTGCTCGAGCCGGTCGACGGAGCCGTGTTCTGCCAGGTGCTTCTCACGATCGAGGACGAGGACGAGCACGCTGCGCATTTCTGGACGCGCGACTCCGAGGGCCTGCGCCCGTTCGACAAGTATCTGCGGGCCCTTCCCGACATCAGGCGGCTGCAGGAACACCTCGTGGCGCGGGCGGTCAAAACAGGGATTCCGGTGATCGACAACGCAAACGTGGAGACGACGGTCGACCAGGTCGTCGAGCTCGTCCTCGCCGAGGTCGAGCGCGTGCGCGCCCCGTTGTGAGCACGCAGGTTCGCACCCTGTGCCGGTGCGAGGCCTACGCGGCCGTGACGGAGGCAGCCGCGCTGGCCGGCGCTCGCTGGCTCGGGCGTGGCAATGTGGAGGGGGCCGAGCAGGCGGCGACTAGCGCGATGCGCGAGCGGCTCGAGGAGCTCGACATCGAGGGACGCATCGTCGTCGGAGGCGAGGTTGAAGACGATCCCCTCGCGATCGGGACGACCGTCGGGCAGGGAGGCGAGCTCGTGGACCTGGCGGTCGACCCGCTGGAGGGGCGCGCGGTGGTGGCGCGCGGCGACTACGGCGCCATGTCGATGATCGCAGTGGGCGAGGCGGGCAGCTTCCCCAGCTTGCCCCCGATGTACATGCGCAAGATGGCCGTTGGCCCTGTCGCGCGGGGACATATCGACCTGGAGCTCCCGGTCGGAGAGAACATCCGCGTCATCGCCGAAGCCTTCGGGCGCAACACGCAGGACATCACGACAATCGTTCTCGACCGTCCGCGTCACCACGACCTCATCGAAGAGATCAGGGCCGCGGGCGCCCGCATCAAGCTGATCCAGGACGGCGACGTCACCGCCTCGATCACCGCCGCAATCCGTGGGACGAACGACCATCTGGCGATCGGCATCGGCGGTGCTCGCCAGGCGCTGCTCTCCGCGGCTGCACTGCGATGCCTTGGAGGTGAGCTGCAGGCTCAGCTCTGGCCCACGACGCGCGGCGAGATCGACGCCGCGAGGGAGCACGGGATCGACGACGTGAACAAGGTCTTCACGACGGACGAGCTCGCGCCCGGGGAAGTGATCGTGGCCGCGACCGGTGTCACCAACGGCGACGTCCTCCGGGGCGTTCGCTTCCTGACGGACAGCGCGCGCACGCATTCGATCGTCATGTGCACCCGCCACAACTGGGTCCGGTTCGTCGACGGGATCCATTTCTTCGCGCGCGAGCGACGCGAAGAAGTTCGCCTGCTCGGCTGAGCATCGGGTTAGGAGGTCTAGATGATGCGGGCGACTTCGTCCGTATGGACGAGGCGGGCCGCCTCGTCCCGCGAGTGAACTTCGAGCCGCCGGAAGGCGTTCTTGACGTGCGTGCGGACAGTGTGCGGCGAGATGAAGAGCATGCGGCCGATCGCCTCGGCCGACAATCCCTCGGCGTAGAGAGCGAGGATCGTCCGCTCACGTGGCCGGAGCGAGTCGAGCGCCGGGTTGGGCCGAACCGCGGGCTCGTTCGCGTTGCGCGCGAGGAGCGCAGAGGCTCGCGCGAGCGTCGTCGTCGAACGGTCGATCGAGCGAATCGCCGCGCCGAGCTGGGTGGCGACGTCAGTAAAAAGCTGCTCCTGCTCCTCGGTTGGCTTGCGATCCGTTCGGGTCCCGGCGGTGAGCACGCCGACCGCCTCCTTCCCGTTGAAGATCCAGCGGCCTCCCACCCAGCGATGTCCCAGCCCGCGGGACAGCGAGTGCTCCGGGCCGAGCGCGACGAGGCTCCGGATGAGGGCGAGTGAGAAGGGCTCCAGAGCGCGACGGCTGATCTCTCGTGGGCCGGCGCCGTCCATCGCGAGCAGGTGGAACAGCTTCTCACCGTCCTTCGCGCGGAGGCGGATTCCAATCGTCTCCACGCCAAGCGGGATCGGAATCGCTCGGGCGACTTCACCGAGCGTGACAAGGGGGTGGCCTCCGGGGACGGCTGCGATCGCCTCGCGGAGGCGCTGCTCGGGTGGGGGAGAGGGTGACCGGGCCATCACTTCGAAAAAGTGTACGCCGCCGCAGGGGTACTGAGGGCGTCGCACTCGCTGCGGGCTAGACTGGCACTGTGCCTTCCAAGGACGAGGTCACCAATGCTCTCCGCGCCGTCGAGGACCCTGAGCTCGGCATGGACATCGTCGAGCTGGGTCTTCTCTACGACGTCGAGGTCGAGGGGCCGAAGGTCCACGTCACGTTCTCGCTCACCTCGATGGGCTGCCCTGTCGGCCCGATGATCCAGCAGCAGATCGAGGAGACCGTCTCGGGGATGGTGGGCGTCGACCAGGTCGAGTCGGAGCTCACCTGGGACCCCCCGTGGTCACCCGAGCGCATGTCGGACGACGCCAAGTTCGTCCTCGGCTTCGGCTAGCGGCTATCCCGGAATCTCGAGGACGACCTTCCCGAACTGGCGGCCTTCCTCGAGGTATTCGTGCGCCGCAGGGGCCTGCTCGAGCGGGAAGACGCGGTCGACGATCGGCTGAGCGGCGCCGCGGGCAACCAGCTCGTACGCGCCCTTGAAGTCCTCCCTCGTCCCCATGGTCGAGCCGTACACGGCGAGCTGCTTCCACCAGATGCGATGGAGCTGCGCCGGCGGGTTCGGGCCGCTCGTCGCCCCGCAGACGACCACCCGCGCATTCGGCGCGGCTGACTGAAGCGACGTCTTCCACGTAGCCTCGCCAACGTGCTCGATGACGACGTCGACGCCGCGCCCGCCGGTCGCCTCCTTGACGGCCGCGGCGACGTCGTCCTCCACGTGGTTGACCGTCGCATCCGCGCCGAGCTCGGCGGCTCGCGCCAGCTTCTCCGCGCTCGAAGACGTGACGAGCGTGCGCGCTCCCAGGGCCTTGGCGATGACGAACGCGGCCAAGGCGACGCCGCTCCCGATCCCCCAGAGGAGAACCCACTCGCCCTCTTCGATCCTCGCCTTGGTCACGAGCATGCGGTAGAACTCGGCGTGCGTCCCGTCCATGTGCTCGCCGAGGATGCGGGCGCCGTCGTCCAGGCCGGGGTTCAGAACGACACGGTCTCCCTCGGAGAACGTGTCGGCTCCCTCGCCCAGCGCCGCGACGACGCCCGCGCCGTCCGCGCCGAGTATCCGCGGCTTCGGGACCGAGGGAAGCCCTTGCCGGATCCAGAGATCAAGATGGTTGAGCGAGGCGGCCCGGAGGCGGACGAGCACCTCTCCAGGGCCGGGCGCCGGATCCGCCACGTCCTCGTAGCGGAGCACCTCGGGACCGCCGTCCTCGTGGATGCGCACAGCCTTCACGCGCCCATCCTAACCGGGACGTTTTTCGCTGCTAACTTCCGCTTGTGACCCAGCGAGAGCTCGAACGCGCGGCCCGCGAGCTCGGGATCGACGTCGTGGGCGCGGCGCCGGTGGAGCCGTACGAGGAAACGGAGCGCCACATCCGCGACCGCCGCGAGCGCGGGCTCTTCGCCCGCATGCGCTTCACGATGGCCCAGCCGGAGGTGTCCTGCCATCCGGAGACTCTCCTGCCAGACGCTCGCACGGTTGTCTCCGCGGCGCTCAGCTATTACGTCCCCGGCCCGGAGCCTGAGCCCGGGGAAGGCCGCCTGCCGCGCTACACCTGGCGAGACTTCTATGCGGAGCTGCGAGAGAAGCTCGACGAGCTCGGCACGCGTATCGGGGGCCGCTATCGCGTGCTCGTGGACGAGAACCAGCACGTCGATCGGGAAGGCGCCGCCCGGGCGGGCGTCGGCTTCTACGGGAAGAACACGGTTCTCATCACCCGCAAGTTCGGCTCGTGGGTGGTACTGGGGACGCTGGTCAGCGACACCGAGATCGAGGCGAGCGCCCCGCTGGCGCTCGACTGCGGATCGTGCACGCGCTGCATCGACGCCTGCCCCACCGGCGCGCTCGACGAGCCCGGCGTGCTCGACTCGACGCGCTGTCTCTCCTACTGGACGCAGGCGCCCGGCTCGATTCCAGAGGAGTACCGGGCCGAGCTCGGAGCTCAGGTGTACGGGTGCGACATCTGCCAGGACGTTTGCCCCTGGAACCGAGGCGTGGAGAAGCGCCGGGCCGGCGAGCCGCTGCCGAGCGAAGCTGAGCCAGTGGTGTCCCTCCTTGACTGGCTCGAGGCGCCCGCAGAGGAGCTGCGAACGCGCTACGACCGCCTCTACTTTCCACGCAACGACGCTCGCTACTTGCGCCGAAACGCGCTCGTAGCTGCGGGCAACTCCGGAGATCCTTCCCTTGCCGAGGCCGTGGACCGCTATCGAGACGATCCGGACGAGATGGTGCGCGAGCACGCGCTCTGGGCGGCAGGGCGCCGCTCGGGATGACGGCTGAGGTCGAGCGGCGCCGGCAGATCGAGCGCTGGATCGCCTGGGCGGCTGTTCGCCGTGCCGTTCGCCGTCTTCGAGGTGGGCGTTATCTCCAGCGGGTATCCCCCCGGCTACGAGAGCTGGGCGTGGATCATCACGGCCGTGCTGGCGGTCGGGGCCGCCGCCTTCTGGTTTCTCGCACGGGCTGAACTCGGCCTGAGCGCACAAAAGATCCTGGGCTTCGCAGCGCTCGGCCTCGACGCCGGGGTCGTTTCCGCCTATGTCGTCCTCTACTACCGCTACGAGCCGGATTCTCCGGTCCGGCAGATCCTCTTCTTGCCGGTCGCCGAAGCGGCTGTTCGCTACGGCGTCATCGGCGGCGCGGTGCTGCCCTTCGCGCTCGCTCCGTTCCTTGCGTGGGGCGAGGCTCTGCGCGCCGACCGCTACGGGCGCGAATTCAGCGCCGACGCCGTCACTCTCCCTCTCGGCATCGAGATCATGGTGGGAGTCCTTGTGGGCTGGCTGGCGAGTCGGCTGGGCAGTGAGGCGAAAATCGCCGAGGCCCGGGCCGCCGAGGCCGAGGAGCTGCGCGACCGCCTTGGCCGACGGGCGACCAACTCGAGGCGGTCAACAGGGTGGCTCGGGCGCTCGGATCCTCGCTCGAACAGGATGAGGCTCTCGAACGGTTCCTCGGCGAGGTGAGGAGCGTCTTCGAGTTCGATCGCCTCGCGATCGTCCTCGTCGAGGGTGACGAGGCTGTGGTCATGGGGAATTCCGGCCGCGGCGAAGACAGCCTCTTCCCCCGCGGGATCGCGCGTCCCGTCGGCGGCTCCGTGATCGAAGACGTGTTCAGAGGCGGGCAGACGATCGTGCGTGGAGACATGGCCGACAACCCGCGCTACCCGGAGGAACGCGAACTCTCCACGCTCGGTCTTCAGTCACGTGTGGTGGCCCCGCTAACGCTCGGCGGTCAGCCGCTCGGGATCCTCTCCGTCTCCCGGTAAGAGGCGGACGGCTTCGGCGAGGACGAAGTCGAGCTGGTCACTCTGCTCGCCCGCCAGCTCGCGGCCGCAGTCCAGAACATCCGCACATACACCGCCGAGCGGAACGCGGCCGAGGAGCTGCGACGCCTCTCGGCTCTTCGCGCCGACTTCGTCTCCCTCGTCTCACACGAGCTGCGGGCGCCGATGGCCTCGGTGATCGGCTGTGCGCTGACCTTACGCGCGCGCTGGCGCGAGCTGTCCGCCGAGCAGCGCGAATCGTTCCTCGCGCTCATCGAGCAGGAGACGGGACGGCTGTCGACCCTGGTCGGCGACATCCTCGACACGTCGCGGATCGAGGCGGGAACGTTCACCTACGTCTTCGGGGACGTCGACGTTGGCGACCTCGTTCGCGAGACCGCGTCCATGGTCTCGCTCGGAACCGACGAGGTTACGGTGACGGCGAGCGTGGTCGAGCCGCTGCCGGTCGTGCGCGGCGACCGCGACCGGCTCCGCCAGCTGCTCATCAACCTCTTGTCGAACGCCGCCAAGTACACGGTCTCGGGAGACGAGATCGAGGTGCGTGCCGCCGCCGCGGATAAGGGCGCGGTCCTCGTCAGCGTCGAGGATCACGGGCCAGGCATTCCCCCGGACCAGCAGCGTCTGGTCTTCGAGAAGTTCGGGTGCGTCAACTCCGGCGGGCGCCGGGTTGGGGCTCTTCATTGCCCGGTCGATCGCCGAGGCGTACGGTGGCACCCTCGACGTCCGCTCCGACTCCGGGAGCGGCGCCACGTTCACGATTCGGCTGCCGATCGGCTAGTAGTACTTGAGCTAGGCGTCGATGGGGACGTGCCCGGGCTTGGCGGCCACCCGGTTGAGCCAGGCTCCGATGGCCGGGTACGAGTCGAGCTCGAAGCCGCCCTCGGGGGCTACGTGCGTGTACGCGTAGAGGGCGATGTCGGCGAGCGATAGGCGGTCGCCCACGAAGAAGATCCTGCCGTCCAGGTGACGCTCCATCGCGTCGAGAGCGCGGTAGCCGGCAGCCATCCGCTCCTCCAACCGGTCCGCGAACGCCTCCGGACGCCCCGAGTACGCAACCCAGAAGCGCACGACGGCGAGCGCTGGCTCATGGTCGTACTGCTCGAAGAACATCCACTGGAGCATCTGCGCCCGCTCGTAGCGGTCCTCGGGGACGAACTCGGTTCCCTCGGCGAAGTACCAGAGGATGGCCCCCGACTCGCCGAGCGCCCTGCCGTCGTCCAGCACCAGCGTTGGGACGCGCTGCGCTGGGTTCAAGTCGCCGAGCACCTCGGAGCGGTTCGAGCGGTCGACGACGGAGAGCTCGCGCCGCTCGTACGGGATCCCGAGGTGCGCGAGCAGAAGTCGAACCTTGTAGCAGTTGCCGGAGACCGGGCTGTCGTAGAGGAGCAATTGCCGAGCTAGCCGCGCGCCCGCGCCGGTTTTTTGCCGAGCAGGGACTTCAGCCGCTTGGCCCGCTGCAGGACTTCGCGGCGCAGCTCCACCGGTTCGAGCACCTCCGCCTCGCCGCGGTAGGAGAGGATCTCTCCCACCAGCCAATCCAGGCTGCCGAAGCGAACCTCCTCGAGCGCGTAGCCCTTGGCGAGCGGATGCGCGCCCCGCTCGACCCGCCAGCGCCCTACCACGGGCGAGAACAGGACGCGCGCGGTGCTGACGTCCCGGAGCTTCTGGGGCACGACCTCACCCCGGGGCTCGAAGCTCTCCTCGAGCAGCTCGGCGCGGCGCATGCGGTCGAGCCGGAAGCTTCGCTGCGCGTCTCTGGTGCGATCCCAGCTGTGCACGTACCACCAGGGAAGCTCCCGCTCGAGCGCGTGTGGCTCGATCACGCGAACGCTTGTCTCCTCGCCGACGGCGGTGTATTCGATCTCCACCACGCGATGCTCGGCGATCGCCTTCGAAAGAGTCGCGATCAGGCCCTCCTCCTCGCTCAGTGCGATGCGGTCGGGAGGCTCCTCGACGTCGAACTCGCCGAACGTGTCCGCGAGCTTCTGGCGCACGCGGTCGAGTTGGGTGTTCGCCTGGGCCGCGATGGACGGCCCGACGAACTCGAGCGCGAGCTGGATCGCGCGCGCCTCGAGCGGCGTCAGCCGCGGTGGCTTGCGGAAGGTGTCGCCGAACAACTCCTTGTCCACCCGCACGACGCCGTCCTCGAGCGAGGCGTAGACCGCGTAGCAGCCTCCTCCGAAGTTGACCAGGTTGAGCAGCTGGAGGTGGTCGTCGAGCTGATCGGGAGGAATGTGGAAGCGCTCGACGAGCTCGTCCGCGGGGATAGCGCCGGACGAGCGCTCGCCGCAGCTGTCGAGGAGGTAGGCGAGCAGCGCCTGGAGGACGCCGAAGCGCTCGGCCGTGACGGGCCCGGCAGGTCGCTCCGGCTCCGCACCCGGCTTCTTGGCGGCTGCGGCCCGTGGCGGCTTCGACGGCTCACCCTCGTGCACTTCGACGACGCGCCCGAGGCCGCGCTCGACCTCCTTGACGAGAGCCGGAGGTGCGAGTGGACGCGCCCGTCCTTCCTGGCGGAGGACCCAGCCCGCCAGCGCGTCCAGGCCGGCGTACGGCGTCGTGAAGACATCCCCTTCCACTTCGCCGCGCTCGATCATCCGCTCGGCCCACCAGGCAGTGTTCGGGTCGAGCTCGATCTCGGCCTCCCCGACGATCTTGCCGAACTGCCAGTCCTGGCGGCCGCGATACTCCGCTGGCTCGAATGCCGTGGGCGCCCGAAAGTCGCGCTCCCGTCGGGTGGCGAAGCGGATGTCGCCGCGAACGCGTGAGACCCGGAAGGTGCGAATGTCCTTGGCGTCCTGATCCAGACCGATCACGTACCAAGATTCACGGTCGTGGAGCAGGGCGTACGGGTTGACCGTTCGATCGGACTCGACGTTCCGAGCAATCGAGTAGTAAGGGAACTTGACGGTGCGCTGCTTCGCGATCGCGTTCTCGAGCTTGGTCAGGCGACCCGACATCTCGGACGAGTAGTCCGGGTCGCGGACGGCGATTCGCACGGCGGTTTCCGTTCGTTCTTCGTCGAGGCCGGGGCGGCCGAGGGCGAGATTCTGGAGGGCGAGGCGCAAGGGCTCGGAATAGGCGAACTCGCCCTCGAGACGGTAGAGCGCGGTCTGCAGCGCGGCGAGCTCGTCCTCCTCGAGCCTGAGCTCGGGCAGGAAGTAGTTCTCGGAGCGCAGGGTGTAGAGCTCCTCGCCGGTGAACTCGTCCCGTTGCGAGTGGAGGGGGACTCCGAGGTTGATGAGCTCCGTACGGTCCGAGTAGAACCGGCGGGCGAACGCTTCGTCCGACATCTCGGAATAGCCCTCGACAGTCGACTTGATGTCCCGGGCGGTCAGCGGTCGCCGCTCCGCCATGAGGAAGGCAACGAGTGACAGTTGCCGGATCAGCTTGTCAGTGTCGTGCGACAAGGGTCCTATTCTTTCAGCCGTGGCAAGTTCTCCCGCGATCGTCGCGCATCTCGATCTCGACGCGTTCTTCGCAGCCGTCGAGGAGCTGGAGCAGCCGGAGCTCGCCACGCGGCCACTCGTGGTCGGCGGCGACCCGCACGGACGGGGCGTAGTGGCCACCGCCAACTACGAGGCTCGCAAGTACGGCATCCGCTCGGCGATGAGCTGCGCGGAGGCCCTCCGGCGGTGTCCGCGGGCGGTGTTCGTACGTCCCCGGCACCGGACGTACGGCGAGTACTCACGCTCCGTCTGGACGGTCGTGCGCGAGGTCGTCCCGACGGTGGAGCGCACGGGGATGGACGAGGGCTACCTCGATTTCGCGGAAGTCCTGGCGGACTTCCGTAAGGCGCGGGACTTGGCAGAAGCCGTCCAGGTCGCCGTCAAGGGAGCGACGAGTCTCTCCTGCTCTCTGGGCGTGGCAACCAGCAAGGTCGTCGCCAAGGTGGCGAGCGACAGGCGCAAGCCGGGCGGGATCACCGTCGTGTCGCCGGGACGCGAGGCGGCGTTTCTGGCGCCGTTCGCCGTGCGGCTCCTGCCGGGCGTCGGTCCACGGGCCGAGCAGCGTCTCCGTGGCGCCGGGATCGATCAGATCGGCGGGCTGGCAGCGCTGGAAGACGGAGATCTCGCACGGGTGCTCCCGGGGAAGATCGGGCGCCTGCTTCGCGAACGTGCGCGGGGGATCGACACGCGGCGGCTCGAGCGTTCGGCACCGGCGAATGTCTCCATCAGCCAGGAGGAGACCTTTCCGCGGGATGTCGCCGACCGCGAGCAGCTCCACGCCGAGCTCCACCGCATGGCCCTCGGCCTGGCCGAGCACCTCACGAGGGACGACCGGGTCGCACGCACCGTCACGACCAAGCTTCGCTATCCGGATTTCTCCATTCGCAGCCGTTCCACGACTTCCCCGGTCGGCTCTGCCGACGCGGAGCGGATCGGGGAACTGGCTTGCGCTCTCCTCGACCGCGCGCTTGCGGACCGGCCCGGCGCTCTCCGGCTCGTCGGCGTCAGCGTCTCGAACATCGAGCCGCACCAGCAGCTCGTCCTGGGCTAGGGCCAGATGAACGAGCTGGCGATCAAGCCGTTCCGGTCCCAGCGTGAGTGGGAGCGCTGGCTAAGGGCCAATGATGAGATCTCGCCGGGCATCTGGCTCAAGATTGCCAAGAAGACGTCCGGAATAGAGAGCGTCAACCACGCAGAGGCACTCGAAATCGCCATCTGCCACGGATGGATCGACGGTCAGCGGCGCGCGCTCGACGAGCAGTTCTTCCTGCAGAAGTTCACCCCTCGAGGGCCGAGGAGCACGTGGTCGCGCGTCAACCGCGAGAAGGCGCTCGACCTCATCGCGCGTGGCCGGATGCAGCCGGCCGGGCTCAGGGAGGTGGAGCGAGCCAAGGCCGACGGTCGCTGGGAGGCCGCCTACGAGCCGCAATCGACGGCCACGGTGCCCGACGACCTACAGCGGCAGCTGGACGCAAACCCCCGAGCCGCGGAGTTCTTCTCGTCGCTCGACAGTAGGAACCGCTACGCGATCCTGTACCGGCTCCAGAACGCGAAGAAGCCCGAGACCCGCGCCCGGCGTCTCGCTCAGTTCGTCGCGATGCTCGACGAGCACCGCAAGCTCTATCCCTGAAAGCTACGCGGCGGCCGGGGTGGCTTCGAGGTGCTGGTGCGACGGGCAGTACTCGCGCTCGGGGAGCGGCGTGCGCTGGCACGGCTTGCCCTTGCGCGTGGTCGCGCGGCAGCGGGCGACCCCGCCGTCGAACGCGCCCGCCTCGATCTGCGCCTCGATGAACTCCACCGCGGCGTTGATGCCCTCGGTCACCGCCCAAGAGACCTGGGCCTGGCAGGTGATGGGGAAGTAGCGGCGGATGTCCTGGAAGAGCGTCCGGTCAGGGTTCGCGAAGTAGCGCGGATCTTTGGCCAGGCGCTCGATGGTGTCTTCGCACGCGGCCAGCACTTCGCGGCGGTATTCGAGCTGCTTCTCGACGTCGGCGTACGGGTCGATCAGGTCTTTGATGGAGCGATAAATGGCTCTCGAGTACTGATACATGCGGGCGACCTTCCCGTCCTGGCTGGCGGCATCGAGCTTACCGTGCTGCCCGATGAAATACCTGCAAATTGCATTAAGCGAAGATTAAGGAGCCGTGCGAGGAGCGTTCTAGAGAGCCATCCTACACCCGGACCGTACTGTCACAAAGTATCCGGGTGCCCGTGTTACAAACTCGTGCGCGCTAGTCGCGCACCGGTCTGGTGTAAGCGGTCGGGAAGCCGCGGGCCCTGGCGTTCGGAAGAGCAGCGTTCGCCTGCTGCTGTGTGTCATAGATGCCGGTGAACGTCACCCAGTAGCCGGGTCGCAGGCTCGAGAAGTCGGAGGAGTTCAGGACGCCGACCTGCGACAGCCCGTTGTTACGGGCCCGCTGCGCCGCTGCGTCCGCCTTCGCGCGGCCCTCGCTCGTGGGCACCGACTTGAGAAAGATGGAATAACCGTCCTTCCCGGCAGGCCACGTGACGTTCCCGGTCGTCGTCGTGGTCGTGCTCAGCGTCGTCGTCGACCCGAAGGTCGTCGTTGGCGGATTGATGGTGACTGTAGTAGGAGGCTGGGTGATGACCCCGACCGTGTCGGTCGTGCTCGGCCCGGTCGTCACAACCGGTATGGACGTCTTCGGCTGACCTTCTTTGTCGCCGC
>WNFU01002821.1_pt1 | contig 23447 bp, 22 predicted proteins | sample 5400121 | NCBI WGS metagenome assembly WNFU01 (sample SAMN13153360, study PRJNA577476) | soil metagenome | isolation source: 100 cm soil or saprolite under grassland replicate 1 | place: USA:California | collected 2016-06-15
TGCGGTTGGCCTTGTCAGCGGCATTACCCGCCAGCTTGGTCCCGTCCAATGCGACGGTGCCGACCCGCACCATCCCGGCGGCGGCGCACAGCTTGAGGGACTCCACCAGGAACCCGGCCAGCACCCGCTCGTGACGGACACGAAACCGCGCGATGGTCACGTGATCGGGGGTTTGGTTGGCGGCCAGGACGCGGAAGGCGATGTCCTCGTGGCAGCGCCGTTCGATCTGCCGGGAGGAGCGCACGCCCAGGCAGTAGCCGTACAGCAGCACGCCCAGCAGGAGCTTGGGGTCGTAGGCGGGGTGGCCGTGCCCGTCGTCGCGATGCTGGCGATAGAAGGGCTGGAGGTCGAGCTGGTCGACCACGTCGAGGATGAACCAGGCCAGGTGGCCGTCTGGGAGCCAGTCACGCAAGTCGGGAGGGAGCAGGAAGGGCTGGTCGCGATCGCCGCCAAGGAAGTTGTGAGTCATACCACATTTTACGCTTCTGCTAGCTTTGCGGCAAATGCGTCTCGTTGCTCAAGTGCCACCAGTGAGGCGACCAGACCGCCTACACCACGCCGCAGCGCTCCCGCTGCCGCTCGGGTCCGACGTCTGGTGGGCACGCTCGGCCGCCCGCCGACGAGCAGGGGCAGCCACCTCCCAAGCTGACGGCCGCCCCTGCCTGCATGCCCGGGGCCTTCCACGTGCGTCGCTAGCTCGCGGGGTGCCCGCCCAGGGCCGGGCAGATCACCGCCGCGCCGTCCGGGTTGAGTGCCGGCGTGATCTTCAGCAGCTCACCGGTGTTCGTGTCAAACACCGCCTGCCCCGCTTGCACCACCACCAGCTTGCCGTCTGGCGTGCGGAGGTGCCAGTTCAGCCCCACCACCTTGAGCCGGGCATCGGCGGCATCGAACTGGAACACGAGGTGGTCGACCTCGGTCAGCGTGTAGCCGGTGTCGACGTTGATGTGGGTGACGAAGGCGGTCTCCTGCGTGATGACCCTGTCCGGATCGTTGGGATCGCCAAAGATAATCGTATTGTCTATGATATGGGCGAGATCGTGAAGCTCGAAGTCGCAAAACGTCCCGGCTGGATGCGTGAAGTCGAAGTCGAACGACGTCTTGGTGTGGATGGGGTCATCCGCCCATGCCGCGGGTACCAGCACAAGCGAGCACACCAACGTGGCCAGTAGCACACTGAACAGGCGTCTCATGGTTTCTCCTTGCGGCAAACGGTCGTGGCAGTACTGATGGCGGCGGGGAGCGAGATCGGGCAGGATCGGCCTGGCACAAGCCGACCCGTTGTCGCCGCACGGCGATCCCCCCTCTGCGAGTGCCGGCTGAGCAGGTTCGTGCATGCCAAGCCGGGGCCTGCGTTCGAGGGCGGCAGCACCTAGCAACAGCGCGCAATAGCCTACGCTCGACCCCTGGACGGTCGGAATGCGCTAATCGTCGTAGTCAGCGCTATGCGTTGTGCAATCGCCGACCGTGATCCGTGTCCAGAGACTGGCGAACCTAGCATCCCGCCTAACCGTCCCAAAGCGACAGATCGTTTTCGCAACGCCCTCGTACCAGGGTGTTGCAGAAACGGGTTCATCCTAGTTCGCAGCGCTCGCGGACGTGGTGATGGTTGCCTGTTGCGAGCTCAACGACGGGCAGCCAGCCGCAGAGGGCGGCGTCCGTTGGCGATGCCGATGGGAGCGTGGCCGACGCTTCCGCCGATGGCGCCGCTGGGCCCGGTCAGGGCTGGCGTAGCCCCTGGGCGATGGCGAGCAGCTCACGCTCGCCGATCCGCTGATCGCCGCTGACCGACAGCTCGATCCCGCCGGGCTCGCGCCAGGTGATCGTCACACGGTGGTTGCGCGCGTCGCGGGTGACCACCGCGGGATGGCCATGGACGCTCGCCGACGGGCGGGGGCGGGATGGCAGGGGCCCGTAGCGGTCACGGGTCTCGAAGACCGCAAACGAGGGACCCTGGTTGGGATCGGCCTGCTCGAATCGCTGGATGTGGCTGCGCGGCAGCACCAGCTCGTACGCGCCCGCAGCGGGCTTGCCCGGCTCGGCCGGCCGCCAGCCCGTGGGCAGGGCGCCCACCGCGATCGTGGGCTGGCCGCGCGCCGTGGTGATCCGCAGGCCCGGCGCGACCCGCAGTAGCTCGGCGTCGGGCACGTTGAGGCCGGCGACCTGGGCCACCACACCCGGTCGCTCGAGCCAGGTCAGGCCGCTCATGGGATTGCCCGACCGGGCGGGAAACAGCAGCGCGGCGCGGCCACGGACCCCCACGACCCGCACGGTTGGGTAGCTGCGCGCCTCCCGGGTGACGTCGAGCGTGTGCAGCTGCGGGTTGACGCTGACCGTCAGCTCCCCGCCATGTGGCCCGCGGAACGAGCGGGCCCCCGGGATGGGCAGCCCGAGCAGGCGCTCCGGATACTCCTCGGCGGCGTTGAACCGGAACCCGCCAGGCACGTACGTGGGCCGAAACCAGGCTGTGGACCGGGGCGGCTGGACCGGGCCGGTGGCCCCTGGTCCGACCGTCTGGACCGGTGGGGCGGGCCGCTCCCGCGCCGGCCAAAGCAGCCCGACGGCGGCGACCCCGGCGACCAGGACGCCGGCCACAGCGACCGCGGCGGCCCTGCGCCGCGCCCGGCTCCGGCGGCGGGCGGCGGCCGGGCCGGGAAGGCTGGCCTGGCGGGCGTAGGCCTCAGCCAGCTCCTGGAGGCGGTCGAGCAGGTCATCCATGGTCGGGCACCTCCCGGACGGGTTCGGCGAGACGGCGGGCCAGGGCGCGGCGGCCCCGCGCCAGCCGGGCCTTGACGGTGCCCACCGGGATGGCGAGTTCGCGGGCCACCTCCTCGACTGGCAGGCCGAGCAGGTGGTGCAGGACCAGCACCTGGCGGTGGGGCATCGACAACCCCCGCAGCGCCTCGGCCAGCGCGAGCGCATCCGCCGACACCGGTGGCACCACCGGCGGTGGCCCAAGACGCAGCAGCGCGGCCAGCCGCCGGCGCGCCTGCCGGTGGTGGCTGACGGCCAGGTTGAGCGCGACGCGGCGGACCCAGGCCTCGGGCACGTCGTAGGCGCGCAGCCGGCTCCAGCGCGGCACCGCCCTGGCCAAAGCCTCCTGGACCACCTCTTCGGCCTCGTGGAGATCGCCGGTCACCAGCGCGAGCTGGCCGACCAGGCGGGCGAAGACCGCCGCGTAGAAGCCGTCGAACTCCTCCTCGGTCACGCGCACGCGCAGCTCCCAGGCTCGGGGCATCACCTTATACACGCTGCGGGCGGCGGTTGGTTGCTTCATAGGTTGTTCTTGATTGTCAACTCGGCACGGGTCGGGCAGGACTCGATCCACCCCGGATCAGCCGACGGGGATAAGCCTCGCCGTGGCCTGCACCGCGCCCGCACCGAACCGCGCCTCCAGCGCCTGGCGTGCTCGCCCCTCCAGCACCACGACCTCAAGACTCACGGCGTTGGCGTCCTCGCGGATGCCCGTGCTCAACACCCACAGGCCAAGCTCGGCGCCCACGCCCCCGTGCAGCTCGCGTTGGATGCCCAGCAGCTGGCGGTAGGTCCGCAGCTGGCGCGTGACACACAACCGCCCACCCCACAGCGACCGCAGCTGGGCCTCGTGCCACGCCAACTCGCCGGTGAAGGCCACGTTCAGCACGAACTCCCCCGGGTCCTCGGCCACGTTGTGGCCCATCGGCTCCAGGTACGACAGCCACACCCCGGCGAAGTCCGGCTCGGCCCGGGCCGTCCCGGTCACCGGCGCCAGGTCCCGCTCCGACCGCCGCGCCGGGTCCGGCACCGGCCAGCCGCCCTCGGGTTCGGGGCAGGGCGACTTGGGCTCATCCTTGAATTGCTCCTCGCGGCTCGGCCGGCGCACCGGTGGGGGCAGGTCGGCCCGGATGACCGTGAGCGAGGCGCCGTCGTAGGTCCCGACAAGCCGGTAGGTCCCCCAGGTGGTGCCGCGGGCGGTCTGCTGGCCCTCGACCTGGTCCCAGCGCCAGTTGGTGATCGGCAACCCGCGACACGCCGGCGGGAACGAGGTCGCCATGCCGGTCAGGCACAGCTCGGGCCCGTGGTCGTGGCTCTGCAGCACCGTGCCGGTCGTCTGGTAGCGACGCCCCTGGGCCGCGGCCGTCTGGGCGGGCGCGTCGCCACCCGGGCCGCCGGCGGCGCACCCCACGAGCAAAAGCAGCGGCATGGCGGCCAGCAGAGCCTGTCGCACGCGCACGCCCCCTTTCCCGTGCTGGTCGACTGCCCCTTCGACGTTCCCGCAGCGCCGCGGGTTCCCTACCTCACTCGGGGACGACGGTACTCGCGAACCCTGACGGTGCCAGCAGTTCTTACCTCACGGATTGCTTTCTGCAACATCCTGGTACCAGGCCGTTGCGCAAAGGGTGCGCCTCCATGTCGCTGACGGTCCCTGGGCGCTCACGAGCCTCGGGCGACGGCCCTGGTGGCTGGCCGACGGCGCCGGCGGCGGCCCCGCCGGGTAGTGCTCAGGCGGCGGCAAGCCTGGCCGGTCGCTGGGTGGCCGTGTGCCGCCACAGCTTGAGCAGGTTATGGGTGCCGCACAACAGCTTCCACTCCGCCTGACAGGCGCGCAGGCCGCGGCGTAGGAACCGCCGGGCGCCCTGCTGCTCCTTGATCTGCCCGAACGTTGGCTCGACGGTCTCCCGGCGCTTGGCGTAGCGGGCCCTGCCGTCGTCGCTGGCGAGTTTCGCCTTCATGGCGGCGCGGAGGCCGTCGCTTCGGGATGCCGAGGGCTTGCCGTCCCTGCGGGGTTTGCCCTGGCGGCCGTGCTTGGCCGGCGGGATCAGCAGCTCGGGCGCGTCGGGGATGGTGGTGAGGTTGTCGATCGACCAGTAGCCGGAGTCCGCCAGCGCGGCCTCGGGCCGCTCGTCGATCCCGGCCGCGGCCAGCGTGGTGGCCGTGGCGTGCAGCATGGGCTTGAGCTGGTGGACGTCGTTGGCCTCGCAGGTGAGTTCGGCCACCACAATCACCTGCTCCAGGGTCGTGACCGCTTGGGCGTTGTAGCCCTGCACGGTGCCGTTGCGGGTGTGCAGGAAGCGGCTGTCCGGGTCGGTGACGTTGGCGGTCGCCTCTGGGTTGGGGGTCTCCTGCGGCCGGCGCTTGAGGGTGCGCGGCTTGCTGCCTTTTGCCTCCGCGGCCGCGGTGTGGGTGGCGACGCGCTGCTGGTAGGCCTGCTCCCGCGCGGCGGCCTCGGCCTCCAGCTGGGCCTTGGCCTGGCGCAGCCGCGCCAGCCGGCCCGCCTTGCTGGCCAGCTCCGTGGGCAGCTCGTCTCCACGGGCGTCGCCGAACAGCTCATCCTCGCGCTGATCGGTCTCGGCGGCCTGACGCAGGATCTCGGCGACCTCGGCCTCGAGCTTCTCGTGGGTGCGGTTGGCCTTCTCGGCGGCGTTGCCGGCCAGCTTGGTGCCATCCAACGCAACGGTGCCGACCTGGACCATGCCGGCGGCGGCGCACAGCTTCAACGAGGCGACCAGGAAGCCGGCCAGCGCAGTTTCGTGGCGGGCGCGGAAGCGGGCGATGGTCACGTGGTCGGGGGTCTGGTTGGCGGCCAGGACCCGGAAGGCGATGTCCTCCTGGCAGCGCCGTTCGATCTGCCGGGAGGAGCGCACCCCCACGCAGTAGCCATACAGCAGCACGCCAGCAGCAGCTTGGGGTCGTAGGCGGGATGGCCGTGCCCGTCGTCACGGTGGGCTCGGTAGAAGGGCTGAAGGTCGAGCTGGTCAACGACGTCCAACACGAACCAGGCGAGGTGGCCGGCGGGGAGCCAGTCGCGCAGGTCAGGGGGCAGCAGGAAGGGCTGGTCGCGGTCGCCACGCAGGAAGTTGTGGGCCATGCCACATTATATCTATTCGCGTTGTTAGCACCAAATGCATTGATTCTTCAGTGTCAGTGCGCCGTGGCACTGTGCGAGCCAGCAGCCACGCTGTGGCAGGGGCGACCGTCACGACCCGGCAGGCGTGAAGGCCATGCCGGTATGGGCGGCCGACGTCGGCCACGGTTTCCCGCCCCAGACCAGCGCCGCCCGGCCGGTCCACACCGCGACACCGCCGTCCCCTCCCAGCGGCGACCGCGGCAACCTGACCCACCGGTCAGCGCGCGGGTCCCAGGCGGCGCCATCACCGGGCCCATAGTCGGTCGCGGGATCACCACCCCGCATGCTGCCGCCGTTCCAGACCAGCAGCGCCGCCCCCGTCCACAGCCCGACCGGCAGCGCGGTGTCCAGCGGCCCATCCGCCAGCCCGCGCCAGCGGTTACGCGCCGGGTCGTAACGGGCACCCGGGTCCCGGTCAAGCACAGGCCCCTCGTAGGGCCGGCCGGTCACGCTGACGACCTCCCGGCCCGTCCACACCAGCACCGCACCGCCCAGGGCCGGCTGCCCTGGCGCCGGCGGCAGCACCGCCCAGCGGTCAGCGGCGGGGTCGTAGGCCCACACGTCGACCCCATCCCGGCTCTCCACCTCGGTGCCCCGCTCCCCGTTGGCCAGCGTCACCGCGTCCGAGCGGAGCGTCTGCCGCCAGTCACTCCACACCAGCAGCCGCGTACCCGTCCACACCAGGTGCTGCGCCATCAGCGAACCTCGCGGCTGGGGGCCGGGCGCCAGGCGCCGCCAGGTGTCGCGCGCCGGGTCGTAGGCGGCCCCGTCGGTAAAGCCGCGGTCCCGGTCGGTCCGCACCGCCGGCACGCCCCCGACCACCAGCACCTCGCCCCCGGTCCACACCGCCGTGGCATCGGCGCGGGCCGACAGCGGCGCCGGCGGCAGCCGCCGCCAGGCCTGCCGGGCGGGGTCGTAGGCGGCCCCGTCCCCGGCCACATGCAAGCCGCCGGGACCCATGCTGAGGTGGTCGTAGCCGCCCCACACGATCAGCTCCCGTCCGGTCCAGGCGGCCGCCACCCCGGTCCGGGGCGTCAACGGCGCCGGTGGCAGCTCCCGCCAGACGCGGCGGGCCGGGTCGTAGGCAGCCCCGTCGCCGCGGACCACCGCGTCGTGCGCACCGGACTGGCCACCCCAGACCAGCAGTTCCCGGCCCGTCCACACCCCGACCGGGTCGTCGCGGTCAGGGATCGGCGCGGCCGGCAACCGGCTCCAGCGGCCGCGCGCCAACTCATCGGCCGTGACGCCCTGATAGCTCGCCAGTGTCGCCTCCCGGGTCGCTACGGGTGGCTGGCGCGACGGGACCTGGCAAGCCGCCAACGCGCAGGCCAAGGGCACCAGCGCGGCCGCTCCGATCAGCCATGGGCGCCGCAGCCGCCAGCGGTGATCCAAGTCCCCGAGCACCTGTGCCTCCTGGCGCCTTGGACGCTGGAAGCCGGAGTGTGGTTCCCGTTCCGCGTCGCACCTGCCGACACGCCGACAGTGTCGCACGACCGCCCCGACGTCGGACAGCAGCCAGCCCGCAGCTATTCGCTTGGGGCATGGCTGTCGCGCACGAATCGCTTCGTACTTCAGGAAGTCCTGGGGACCAGGACCAAGCTCGCGTCCCAGGTCACTCACTCCGAAGAGACGAACCCGTTTGTGCAACAGGCTGTTACGAGTCAAAGTCCCCCAGACCGGATGGTCACTCCTGTGGGTCGCACTTGTCGCGGCCAGTGGTCGCACGACCGACCTACCCCTGGCGGCTGCTGCGCGACGCGGTCGACGTGCTGCTCGAGGCGACCCGGAAGGGCGTCGACCTGGCTGAGGTGCGCTGCCAGATCGTCAGGGCTCCGGGGTCCGCGACTGCCATGACCTGCACGTGTGGACCGTCACCAGCAGCATGAACGTGGTCTTGGCCCACGTCGTGCTCAAGGCCGGCGCCGCCGCGCCCAAGGTGCTCGACCGGCTGTGCGACTGCCTGGGCGGCGCACTTCGACATCGAGCACTCGACCTTCCAGCTCGAGCAGCCCGAGTACCGCCCAACGAGCGGACCATCCACCAGTGACCCTTTGGCGACCGCTGACTATGCCGCGGCCCCACCCGCCTGGCGCAGGTGGTGGCCGCCGACGTTGGGCAGCAGGAACACCACCAGGAAGCTCAGGCCGTAGACGGCCACCTCGTACCACAGGGTGCCCTTGATGGAGGCGACGAAGTCGCGCTTGCGCGCGTCGACGCCGGCGGACTGGAGCACCTGGCCGATCGCCTGGCCGCCCTGGCCCTGGGCCTGGACCGGGGAGGTGGCCTGCCGGCAGCTCGGCGGGGTGGCCGAGGGGTCCGTGGCGTTTGCCCGGTCGTGGAAGCAGGTGGAGAAGCCGGCGATCACCTGGTCGGCGACCGGCGCGGGCAGGTGGGCCGCCTGGAGCTGGCTGCGCAGGCGCGGAACGACCGCCGCGATCGTGGGCTTGGCCTGGCTGGACAGCAGCCCGAAGAAGATCACGCCGATGATCGCCACGCCGAGGGCGCCGCCGACCTGCTGGGTCGTGGAGAGCACGCCGGAGGCCGAGCCGGCGTTGCGGCTGCTGATGCCGGCGAGGATCACGTTGATCAGCGGCGGGATCGTGCAGCCAAGGCCGAGGCCGCACACCACCAGGGCGGGCAGGAGCTGCCAGGAATGGATGCCTTCGCCGTAGCGGCTGACCGTGGCCATCACCGCGAGCATGCCGGCGACCAGCAGCAGGCAGCCGAGGCTCAGGATCGCACGGCCGAGCCGTGGCGCCAGCCGCACCGACACGGCCGAGCCGATCGCCGTGCCGACCGAGAACGGGATGGTGGTGAGCCCGGAGTGCAGGGCGGTGAAGCCGAGCCCGATCTGCAGAAACAGCGAGAAGGTCAGGAAGAACGCGGCCACCCCGGAGAAGAACACCGCGCTGAGCAGCAGGCCGCTCACGAACGCCCGCTCCCCGAACAGGCCGAGCACCACCAGCGGCGAGTTGTCCTTGCGGGTCTTGCGCCGCTCGTACAGCACAAACAGCGCGAACATCGGCACCGACGCGGCCATCAGCAGGAACGTCCAGGCCGGCCAGCCGAGGTCGCGGCCCTCCACCAGCGGGTAGATCAGCAGCAGCAGCGCGGCGCTGGCGATCGCCACCCCGGCCGGGTCTAGGCGCAGCGCGCCCTCGGCCCTGGACTCGCGCAGCAGCACCACCGCCGCGACGATCGCGAGCACGCCCAGCGGCAGGTTGACCAGGAAGATCGGCCGCCAGTCGAGGCCGAGCAGATTGCCGGCGATCAGCAGCCCGCCAAGCAGCGGGCCGGAGATGGTGGCAAGGCCGATGACCGCGCCGGTGATGCCGAAGGCGGCGCCGCGCTCCCGCGGTGGGAACTCGACCTGGGTGACCGAGAGGGCCTGCGGGAACATCAGCGCACCCATCGCGCCCTGGAGGAACCGCGAGCCGACCAGCATGACCGGGCTCTGCGCAAAGCCGCACAGCGCAGAGGCGACGGTGAAGCCGCTCACGCCGATCAGGAACAGCCGCTTGCGCCCATAAATGTCGCCGAGCCGCCCGCCGGTGATCAGCACCACCGCGAAGGCGAGCTGGTAGCCGGCCAGCACCCACTGCACCTGCGAGTAGCTGGCGTCCAGGTCGCGCTGGATAGACGGGATCGCCACGTTGACGATGCTGATGTCCATGAGCTGCATGAAGACGGCGATCAGCACGACCCCCAGCGCAAGCCAGCGGCGCGGGTCGAGCTGCTCGGCGGTGGCGGCCGCCGCTGTTCCGGTTGGTCGCATGCTCATAAGCTGGGCCCCGTCATCGGTCAGATCCGCAGGTCGGTGCACTCAGCGTGGCTGCGGGAGGCCTGCTTCTTGCGCTCGCGCACGCCAACTCGTCCATCATGGCCGTGAGGGCAAGAAACCTTTGCGGACCACTGTAGGTCTCGTGATGTCCGCAATCACTTTGTCTCGGCGGCGCCACGTGGACAGCCGGCAGGTGGCGACCATCGATCCTCCCCGCACCCGACACTGCCACAAGACAAGACCGCTGCTCGCCACCCGCCGGCTGCTCCACGACCCAGCCCTCGACCCAGTCGAACGCGTCGCCGGCGCGCTGGTGGTGCTCTACGCCCAGCCGGTCGCCCGCATCGCCCGGCTCACCCGCGCCGACCTTACCCGCGACGGGGAGCAGACCCTGCTGCGGCTGCGCCGCGACCAGCTCCTGCTGCCGAGCCGCTGGCCAGCCTCGCCCGCCAGCTCACCGGCAACCGTCCCGTCGGCATAGCCGGCAATCTCGACCACACCCCAGCCCGGCAATCTCGACCACACCCCAGCGTGGCTGTTTCCCGGCCGCCGGCCCGGCACCCCGATGCACCCCCACCCACCTGGCCCGCCGGCTCGGCTGCCCGGCTCTCCGCCGGTCAGGGAATCCACCTATCGCCGTTCAGACTCTGTAAGCCCGCCACAAGGACGGCGTAAGCGTTCCCTGCAAAGGTCCTCCGTGAGGTCCGACGGGCCGAGGGAGGTGCGTCATGCGCAAGATGATCTCGATAGCCGCGATGCTTGGGGCCGTTCTGCTCTTCGGACAGGCCTCGGCCCACGCGTCGGCGGGGAAGGGCTTGCTGTTTCACAACGGCACCACGATCCGAACCGTCGTCGTGCCGGTGTCGATCCCGGACCAGGGGACCGACCCCTTCTACGAGGTGACCAACGGGGCGGCCGGCCAGCTCGGGATCGCCGGGGTCGCCCCCGGCGACGGGCCATACCACGGTGGGGCGTGGCAGATCTTCATAGTGACCTTCAACCAAGGCGTCACCCCGTACCTGCTCACCTCCGACGAGGCGGTCTTCGCCGCGAAGGCGGCCGGCGACGTGACCGTGACGCGAGACGGCGCGGCCGACTTCCGCTGCCCCGTCCAACCCTGAGAGAGGGTCTCGCTCGGACTGGAGTCGATCCGAGGTCACTTGGGCCGGAGGGCGGTCGAGTCGGAAGGTCAGGCGAACGTTGCTTGTACGGCAGTGCCTCGCTGGGTTCGGCCACTGGTGCGTCGGGGACGGCCGCCGGGAGGTCCTCCCTCATCTGGGCGAGGGCTGCCGGAGTTGTGGTCTGTCTCAGGGGCGTGCGGGGATCGCTGAGCCGGCAGTACTGATCGTCGAAACGCAGGTCGACGAGTCCTGTCGGGCCGAAGCGGTGCCGCACGACCAGAAGTTCCGCAGCCCGGCTGTCTTCTTGTGCCCATGGCCGCATGGGGCCGCGGGTGTGCAGGAGCCCGATGAGGTCGGCGACGTGGATAGCTGCCCGGTACTCGGGGAGGTCGGTCAGTTCTGGGGGCTGATTGCCACGTTCCTCGGCCCGGCGGCTGAGCTGGGAAACGGCGATCACGGCGAGGTCGAGTTCGATGGCCAGGTGCTTGAGCCGGCCCAGGGCCTCGTGCGGGTCGCAGAACGTCCCAGAGGCCTCCGGCTCCGCGGTGAGCAGCTGAATGCAGTCGACCACGAGCAGGTCGAGCTGTCTTCGGTGCTTGAGCTTCAGGCAGCGCTCGACCAGGTCGGTGATCGACAGCCCGAAGCGGGTCTGGATCAAGGTGACGTTCAGGTCCGCGAGGCCGCCAAGGCTACGAGTCAGCCTGTCCCAGTCGCTGTCGTCCAAGCGTCCGGTGCGAAGGCGTTGCAGGTCGACATTGGCGGTGGCAGCCATGAGGCGCAGGGCGACCTCGTTGTCGGACAGCTCGGTGCAGGCCAGCGCGACCCGGGTTCCGTGGGTCCAGGCCATGTCGGTCGCCAGACCCAGCGCGAGCGCGCTCTTGCCATGGGAGGGTCTGGACGCGAGCACGGTGAGGCTGCGCGGGCGCAGCGCGGCACGGACCTGCTCAAGGCTGACGGGCAGACGTTGGCGGACGGGCGCGGCCACAGTTGGCGGGTCACGCGGCGCGCTGTGCCCCACAGCTGCGCTCGCTGGCTGCTTGAGTGCATCGTGGAGCAGCTCGCCAGCAGGAACCGGATCGTCAAGGTCGGCATCAGGCTGCCTGACGAGGGCAGGTATGACGGGGGTGACCTCGGCGGGGGTCGGGTCGTGGTCGGCACGGTGCACGCGTCTTGTGCTCATGACCGCGACGGCCAGGCCGCTGTGGACGAGGCGGGTCGAGCACCACAGCGGTTGCGCCCCAGGACGGCCCCACGCGAAGGTGTCCCGGACGTTGTACGCGGCGTGGTGCAGCGCGCGGTCCAGCACCCCGCCGGGGGCGACGCGACTGTTGGCCGGCCACACCCCGTACAGCTCCGGGGAGGTAGCGACAAAGCCGACCCGCCCTGGTGAGCGCACCAGCACGACCGCCCCGGATGTCGGCAGCCGCTGCGCGACGCGGATCGCCACGGCCTGCCAGGAGGCGGGCGAGAGCCGGCGTAGGGTTTGGACGTGGGCGACGGTCGGGTGCGCGTCACCGACGACATGGTCGAGCAGCTTGTCGCTGATGAGCAGGGCGGCGGCGAACCGCTGACAGAGGCGCTCTTCGACCTCCGCGGGATCACCCGAGGCACCGGCAACGGCGTCGATCTGGTCGTACAGGCCTGGGTCGACCTCGTAGATGAGGTGATGGCCGAGTTCATGCAGCAGCGTGAAACGCACCCGTTCGGCGGGCACGTCATCGCGGTAGAAGATCCACGGTCGCCCGGGCGTGAGGGTGGGCTCGTAGTAGCCGTCGCACTGGCATACCGCGGACGTAAACGGGCTGCCGAGGGGCAGAGGCTGGAGGGACACCGACGGGAAGTGCCATCGGATCGCTCGGGCCGGCGCCCAGATCAGCTGCACGGGGTGCATCGGCAACAGTGCCAGCATCCGCTGCACGATCGGCGTCAACACATCGCGCACGGCTCAGCCCCGCAGGATGAGGATGTAAGTGTCGAGCAGGCGCTGCCAGTCGGTCTCCGTAGGCTCGCCCTGGCTGCGACGGGGCGCCGACGCCATCCCGACCAGGATCTGGCGACGGATGTCGTCGACCGGACGATCCTGGTCCCGCGCCAGCCGCTGGATCTCGGCCGAGAACCGGACGGTGCGAGAGAACATCAGCAGGGAGCGGGGCATGGACGCCAAGACGAGATCCGTTGGGTCTACTGGCTGGCCTTCGTCGGCGCCGGCCAGCAGGGCGCTCGCCGGCATCTCCAGCGCCGCAGCGAGCTTGCGAAGGGCGTCGACCGTGGGGTTGCCGCGTCCGCGCTCAAGGTTGGCGACGTAGGGCAACGACAGGCCGGCGCGCTCGGCGACCTTGGCCAAGGTGAGGCCAAGTTCCAGGCGTCGGGTCCGGATGCGATCCTTGAGGCTGTCCATCGCGCGGCTCCTCAACATGCTCCGAAAGATTCCACTAGTGTGTTCTTCTGTGAGGATAACATACCTGGTGGTTGGCCGCCCGGAGGCCATGGCCCGCTATAAACACGAGAAGTGCGACGGGCAAGCTTCGACCTGGGTAACGGTGCGGTGGTGGGATCTTCTGGTCGGCAGGGACGAGCCTGCCCGGGGTTCTCCCGCCTGGGACAAAGGCTCGCCGTCGGCGACCGCGAAGCAGCTCGGCCTTTGGCCGGCCGGTGGTTCTCGGGCAGCCCGTCCCGATGCACGGGCAAGAGGAGTTCGCCGGTGACCCTCACCAATCTCCGAAGGACGGCCAGGTACACGGCGGGGCCCCGATCGGCTATGTCGAAGAGCCTTTGACCAGCCCATCCGATACTGTCTATCAACATGGATCGGGTCTGGATGCGCAAGCAGCTGGAGGATTTCATCGACCTGGTCACCCGCTACGAGAGCGGGCGGCGGCCGGGCGACTACATCGGTGACCAGGCGCTCTATGACCAACTTCATCGGGCCGAGCCAACCGTGAAGCGGATCCTCCACGCGCTTGATCCAGAGATCGCAGGGAAGGTCAATATCGACCAGATGGCTGGTCCCAAGATGGCCAGCAACGAGGTGCACCGGGGACTCGGCGTCTTGGACGGGCTTGACGAGTGGGATCGTCGCCTAGCCCCTGATGCGCCCGTGCTTCCTGCGGACCAGTTGCATCCTTGGGTCTGGGGTGCAGCCGAAACCTTCTGGGAGTCTCAGCACTTCCGCGCTGCTGTCCACGCGGCGGCTAGCGCTATCAACGCGCACACGCAGGCGAAGTTGCGTCGCCGAGACGTGTCGGACGACAAGCTGATGCAGGAGGCGTTCAGCGACAGGCCGCCTGAGGCCGGAAAGCCTCGCCTGCGCGTCACAGGCGATCTGGCTGATCAGACTGTACAGAGTCGCCAGAGGGGAGGCCTGCAGCTCGGACTGGCGTGCTTCTTTGCGATTCGGAATCCCGCGGCTCACGAAGTTGGTGAGTGGCCAGAGCAGGTGGCGCTCGAATATCTGGCGATGCTGAGCGTTCTGGCTCGCCTGATCGACGAATGCGCCGTTACTGCGTGGAAGAATCGGCCTCGTCGCTAGATGCGGGCGCCGGGGCCAGGGCCTGCTCCCGCTTCCTCACCTCGCCGGGGAGGCCACGCTGGGTCCCCGGCAGAGGTGCGTACGACCTTTAAGCACTGCACGTGGAACGGGGGTGAGGTCGCCTCCGCAGGGTCGCTCGACGTGTCGGTTCGTGTTGTGCAGACTTCCACTGTCGTAGGGTTGTGGTATAAGCGGGTGTACGCATTCGAACATTCGTTCGATCACTGGAGCGACTTGATCGGAGAGTAGGATGCGGATCAGCCACGACCAGCTCGACCTGCTGGCCCTCTGCCGGGTCAAGGGCGTCGACTGGAACCTTCTGGCCCGTGAGGCACAGCGTCCGGGCGGACTCGGCCGGCTCCGTGCGGGTGAGGTGACCGAGAACACCCCTGCGGCACGCGAGCAGGCCGCGCTCCTCGTGGCGGCTGAGGATGACCTCGACCGCCACCGGCAGGCGGTCCTCGCTGAGGTGCGGCGCGCCGAAGACGTGGATGCCCGGCTCCTCACGGTGCTGGACCCGCAGTATCCGCGAACGCTGCGGCTGATCTTCAACCTGCCGCCGTTCCTGTTCGTCCAGGGCGCCATCCGCGAGGCGGACCTGCGGAGCGTCGCTGTCGTCGGCACCCGGCGGGCCACCGATCTTGGCATCCGGCGTGCGGTCAGCATGGCGCGGCAACTCGTCGCCGCTGGCGTGACGGTCGTGTCCGGTCTCGCCCGAGGGATCGACACGGCCGCCCACACCGCCGCCCTCGAGGCGGACGGCCGGACGATTGCCGTGATCGGCACCGGGATCACCCAGTGCTACCCCAAGGAGAACCGCGCGCTTGCCGACCGGATCGCCAAGGCAGGCGCGGTGGTCTCCCAGTTCTGGCCGAGCGCGCATCCGGCGACCTGGACGTTCCCGAGGCGCAACGTGACCATGTCGGGGATCGCTCAGGGCACTGTCGTGATCGAGGCGAGCGCCACGTCGGGAGCGAAGATGCAGGCCAGGCTGGCGCTTCAGCACGGCAAGAAGCTGTTCCTGCTCCGCAGCCTGGTCGACACCTACCCGTGGGCGGCGAAGTACGCCACCCAGCGCGGCGCCTACGTCGTCGAGGACGTTGCCGGCGTGCTTCGGGAACTCGCCGACCCGGCGGCGATCCGCGACGAGGATGCTCGTCGGGTCCAGCTCGGCCTCGGGCTCGGGTGAGCGTCGACCCGTTCCGCGGCCTGGATCCCAAGCCGACTGGGTTTGGGACCTGCGCGGGCTGCCCGTACCGTGACACCGGCACGGCCATGCTGTGCTACCGGTGTGCCCGCCAGACCATGCGCGGTCTGCCGAAGCATCGATGTCGGGTGTGCGACCAGGCGTTGAGCGCTCCGGAAGCCGAGTGCGGCAATCCGGTCTGCAACTGGTCGGACCGGGAGTTCGGTTGGAACTTCGCCGTCGCCATGCGCGACGGCGCCCTCGAGCGAGCCATCACAGCCTACAAGTACTACGGCCGCCGCGGTTGGGAGCTGATCTTCGGGCGGGTGCTCGCCGGCTTCCTGTACGAGTACCAGGCCACCTTCCAGGAGTTCGACCTCGTCACCCCCAGCCCCACCTTCGTGGGTCCGGGCGGCCGGGCCTTCGACCACACCGCGGCGGTGCTGCGCGAGGCGGCCAAGCTCGATGTGACTGGCCTTGTGTTCGCGCTCGATCCGCCGGCCATCGTCAAGACCGGCCCGACGAAGCCACTCGTGGGCCTGAACTGGCGGCAACGCCGGCTTGTGGTGGAGGTCCAGTGGCCGCGGGTACTCGACGTGCCGGACCCAGCCCGGGTGCGCGGCAAGGCGATCCTCGTCTACGACGACGTGTTCACCGATGGTCTGCTCCTCAACACGGTCGCGAGGAAGCTCCGGCAGGCCGGCACCAGAACCGTCTGTCAGGTGACCTTGGCCCGCCAGCCGTGGGGTCGCGCTGGACGCTGAGGCGACAGTCCGGTCACCTCATGAGCTCCGAGCTTGAGAGCCGCGCGTAGGCCTTGCCCGCTGATCAGCGGGAGCCTCGCGCAGGGATGCAAGCAGGTCGACGATAGTGCTGACGACGAGGTCCGGGTCGGCCTCGACCACGTCGGCTCCGCTCGGTGGCGGCCACGATGCGGGCGAAGTCGGCCATGCAGCGAAGGCCACGCCTGGTGGAAGTCGTGTCCCTGCCGGCGCTCCTCGGCGCGGCCGCGCAGGCGCTCCAGGTCGAACAGCACGATGCGGTCGGCCAGGTCGCCCCTGAGCGCACCCGGGTCGATGGAGGTCAGCGCGACCAGGCGGCGGAACTTGCGCACCGTGAGGTCGTCGTTTTCGTACAGGCGGCGGCGCACCGCACAGGCCCGCCGGGCGCAGTTGGATGAGCCGCCCTCACCTTCCAGCGTAAAGCATACGTATACCTTAGGTTGGCGGGTGGAGGTCGTTGATGGCCTGTAGGGTGCTCAGCTCCTGCTCGACGGGGTAGCCGCGTTCCAGGGCGGCGCGTGCCAGGCAGGCGAGAGTTGCTGGCCCCGTCCCACACGATGCGGGGGGTGCTCGGCGCGTCGACGCCAGGGGTGGAAGACGCCGCGTGGGCGCGGAGCTCACGGACGCTGACGCTGTCATGCGCCCATGAAGGAACAGCGGGATGCGGTCAGCTGCCGATGTCGACCACCTGGGCGTGGGGGGCGACGGCGAGCAGCTGGGCGGCGATCCGGACACCGCCGAGGTCGGCGTCGCAGACGACCAGGGTCGTAGCGCAGCAGGCTGCAAGCTGCTCGACGAGCCGCAGCACGTCAGCGCCGAGGCACCCGGCGGTGTAGATGACGGCCAGGTCGAGGCGGTTGCGGCCCAGGGAGGCACCGGTGGATTCAAGCTGAGATCAAGCTGCCATGGCCCCGGGGCTGCGCCGCATGCGGGGGCGAGTTCGACGTGGACCAGACGAGGAGGGAAGGTGCTATGCGACCTCGACCCGTCCGTTGCCATCGACCATGAACAGCTCAAAGCCGACCGGAGCGGAGTGCTTGGATCTGCTGTCTGGCCGGAAATTCAGGAAGACCGCGGCCTGGTAAGCGAGGTCCTCCCGGTACGCGGCCAGCTTGGCGATCTCCTTCTCGGCACAACCACACCAGCCCACCGGATCGCCCCCATCGGTGCGGGCGTTGATCTTGCACTCGACGACGAGCAGGTTGTCCTTGTCGGTTCCCCGCCGGTGCACGATCAGGTCGGGGAAGACCCTGTTCTCCAGATCAACGTTGTAGGACTTCAGCTTCTTCTCGACCGCGTCCCGTTTCGGGCCACGGCGGTTGTATTCAACGTCCACGCTCATACCCGACACGTGCGGCACCAGGCGCCGAGCGAGGTGGAATACGATGCTGCGCTCGCTGGCCCGGTGCCCAGCATCGTTGTTGCAGGTGTGATCTCGGACGGCTGCTCGACCGGTGGAGAACAGTTCACCGTCGACGGCGACAGTTTCTTGGGCAGCGTGCTTGAGGAGGTCAAGCAGGCCGTCTGAGGTCAGCGGCGAGGCACGCATGGAAGTCCTCCCGTTGCTGGTCAGAACTCAGCGGATTCTTCAAGCCACTGGGTTTTGGCGACGGTCTGGGAGAACAGTCTTCCATCGGCGGGCGGTGGCGAGCACTGAGATCGCTCCGACGGCCCAGGAACTCGAGAGGCCTGCCTGGCAAGAGCCGGCCAGGAGCTGGGCAAGCTACCCGCTTGGCGCCGATCACCTCTCGCAGCCCACGCCGTCGCCGTCGCGGTCCAAGTCGAACGGGTCGGGAGGCAACACCCGGATCGGACCTTCCACATAGTTGGGGCCGTTCCCCGAGCCACCGGCGCAGTCGTAATCCCCGATCCCGTCGTGCAGGCACGCGTCCGGGTAGGCGGGATCGCAGTTCTTGGCCGGCGGCTTGGTGGTGGGCGGCTTGGTAGCCGGGGGATGGGTCGCTGGTGCTGCGGTGGTCGGTGGATGGGTCGTGGTCGGCCGAGCCGTCGTCGGTGGGACGGTGGTCGGCGGCATGGTCGTGGTCGGCGGCAAGGTAACCTCGGTGGTCGGCGCAGCCACGACAGCAGCAGTCGTTGGCGTTGTCTTCTTGGAGGTGGTCGGGCTGGCCAACGAGGCGACGACCCCCACGAACACGAACAGGCCCACCAGGGCAGCCACGACGATGAACCACCGCTGCCTGTACCAGGGTCGGGGTCCACTGGGAGGCCCGGGTGGTGGTTGCGTCCCCCACGGTTCGGTTGGCGGCCCGCCACCCTGATGTGGTGGCTCGTGGCCAGGCGGCGGGCCCCAGCCCTCGTTGGGCGGTTGCGAAGACATGATCCCCCCTGTTGGTGGTAGGCAATGCCGGGGCAAACTCCTTGAGGTGAGCATATTACTTAAATAGGCATTAGCCTATTGATCACTAGGCCTATCGTTTCAATGCTCCACAACGGGACGATCACGGACCAATAAGCCGCAGGTAACAACCTGTTCGGCCAGATCGGCGAGCATGCTTTCGGTCCCTTACAACGAACCGGCCATGGAGCGCCTACTGCCAACCGAGTGCATCCGTCTCGCCGTGGCTCCTGGTTTCCGCAGGGTCGGTCAGAAGGTAGAGCGCCTGCCTCCGGAGCCCGGCTCGCACGGTCGTGCTTGCCAGCCAGTCTCCGGTGCTCCTCCCTCCGTGGCCGGGTCTCGGCGCAGACCACGATGCAGGCTGCAGACGGGCAGCAACCGGTCATCGGCGCGATCCCGGGTGGGGTTACTTCCACTTCGGCGGGTGCGGCTTGACCCCGTTCCGGAGTGACCTCGAGCACGACCAGCGGCATGCTTGCGAGATTCGCCTCTACCTCGGCAAGATGCCTGGGGCGGGCGCTCTGATTCTCGGCCGGCAGGAGGCCACGCGGAGGCTCGAACGACGGCGGCGCGCTCGCCGATCACGTCCACGACGATCCCGCACCCGCCGAACGCCAGCATGCGGGCACTCGGGCGGGTAGCCGGGCCGGCAGGCGTGCCCTGCCAGGGGTCGCTGGGAGCTGCTCGGCCGCATCGGCGAGGGCTGCGCTGCCGGTCTCGGGAGATGGCGGCCTTCTGCTGGGCCTGCCGGCTGAACCCTGACCCGGTCCACGCCTTCGGCGCCCACGCCCGCTCTCGTGGTCGCTGCGCTGGCTACGACGCCCGGCGCAGTGCGTCAACGTCGACCGGCCCGCCGGCGAGGAAGCGGCGACCGGTCTCCATGGCCTGCTCGTGGCCGGGGATGCGCCGCGCCCAGCCGCTCATCCACCATTCCTGGATGACCTGGTTCCCCCCGGAAGGCGGTCCGCCCCTGGTCCAGCGCGGGGAGGTAGTCGGCATCGAACTGGGCGCGCGTGGCCTCAGGCAGCTCGGCGCGGATCGCGGCCGGGCTCGGATCGGACGGCTCGACGCGCAGGTCGCGCTGGACGACACCCACGCCACGGTCGTCCTCGCCGAGCCGTAGCCGTCCGGTGGGCGGGAGGAGCGGGCGGGCTGGAGGCGGGTACGCGCCGTTCTTTGGCGAGCCCCTACGCTCCTCGGTGCGCAACGCCAAGCTGGAGGCGCAGAGCGAGCGGACCATGAGGACTACTGCGCGAGCACGGCATCGGCGAGCCCGAGGCGCCAGAGCGGGCCGCCTAGCCACCGGGCCGAGTGAGGCTCGCCGCTTCGCGCTGCTGAGCGACGGCGCCGGCCGCGTTCCCCCGGCAACTCGGCGGCTGCGGGACCGTCCTGTCGCAACGGTCAGCCTTGCGCCGTTGGCATCGTGCTGCCCCGCCGTGGGTACAGCTCAGCTATGGCAACAGTGATCGCCAGGGGCAGACGGTCGCTTCCCGGCTCACCCCAAGGCCAGAGTGCCCGCCGCACAAGTCCGCTGGAGACACCCCTATGAGACCTCGCATCCTGATTGTGGCGACAACGTTGGCGCTGCCGTGGCTGATGCTGGCGGGGTGCGCCAGCGTCCAGCCCACCGCTCCGCCCGCCAGGCGCCCGCCCCCTACGACCCGGTCACGGGTGCCGCCGCCGTCGACCCTCGGACCGACCGGGCCGTCAGCCAAGGACGCCACCCGGACAGCCGCCCACAGCTGCCTGCACATCAGCCGGCACCAGTACGAGGTCTGCGTTGCCTACGTGGCCAACGCCAGCTATCTCGCCCGGCTGCCGTTCTACAAGTTCGGGCACAGCGGCAACGCCGACCTTGCGCACACGGCCAAACAGGATCTGGAGAGCCGCTACACCGGCGCCGCCCGCGCCAAGATCGAGCGGCAGACCGCCACCTGGCCGTCACCCGGCGAGCTGGATGTGTACCTGCCGTCGATCCACATCGATTCGGTCGCGGTCGCAGCCGATCTGTCAACCGCCACGCTGACCACCCATGAAACCTGGCTGGTCCGCACCGAACGCGGCACCACGCTGTTTTCCGAGCGCGACGCCCCGCACACGATCGCACTGGCACGCGTGCCAGGCCTTCTCCTTCACAAATGGATCGTTACCCGCATCCGGTAACTTCGACGCGCTCCCGCCGTCGACATGTCGGCGCTGTCGCGCCACGGCGACCCAGGACACGCTGAAGCCGCATACACCACCCCGGATCAGCTGAACCTGCTGCCACTGCGGCGACTCCGGTTATGGAGCAAGACTGCCCGCTTGAGCGGCCTGCCTGTTGGGAGCGGGCCATGAGCTGGGCGAGCCCCCCGCTCGGCACCGATCAGCTCTCGCAGCCCACGCCGTCGCCGTTGCGGTCCAAGTCGAACGGGTCGGGAGGCCGGACCCGGATCGGGCCTCTCACATAGTTGGGCCCGTTCCCAGAGCCGCCGGCGCAGTCGTAGTCCCCGATCCCGTCGTGGAGGCACGCGTCCGGGTAGGCTGGATCGCAGTTGCGTGCCGGGGCGGCCGTAGTTGGCGTCGCCTTCCGCGTCGTCGTGGTCGCCCGCCGTGTCGTCGTCGCCCGCAGTTTCGTAGTGGTCGGCGCCGCAGTGGTGGTCGGCGCCGCAGTGGTCGGGGGTGGTTCAGTGACCGTCGGCGCGCTGGTGGTGGCGGTCGGCTGGGCCACCTGCTGCTTGCCGCCGCCACAGCCGCTCGCCGCCAGCACGACGGCGAGCACAGCAACCCCCATCCACATCCTGCGATGGGAAACGGAGCGATTCATCCAAGGTCCTCCTCTGGATCTCATGGTGGGCGCCGCTGGCCACCGCCCGATGAGCGCCCCCCCACCTGCTTGCCACGAAGGCACCTACGGCCTGGGCCGTGCCCAGGCCAGAGGGCACAAGGGCGATACAGACCATCGGCAGGACGTTTTCACCTCAGGGCGTACTCGTCGCCATACAGACGCCGTAGCGCGGGCTCCCCCAAGGTATTGATTCACCCGATTCGTCCCAGCGGATCGCGGTCGTCGCCGGCGTTGGCACCACCGCGCCTACATGGCCAACAACCCTGGCCATGCTCCGTCATGGCGCAACGCCGACCACCAGGGAGCGGATCTGGGCGACGTGGACGGCACGCGAACCGCAGGAAGCCGGTGGGACAGCAGCCGCGATCTGGCCGCCGAGCAACCCGGCACGGCCCCGCCACCCTGGCCAGGGCGCAGCGGGTCCGCCGTGCAGAGGAAATCGCCATGCTTGGCGCGGGCCCGGTGGTCGAGATGCACGCGAAAGCTGCGCCGGCCGGCCCGGCGCCCGCATGTGGACCATCCAACGTCACGTCGCACGCGCGCAGCGGTTGGTGGTCGAGCGGGCCAGCCGGTCGGCGCAGTGGCAGGCCGAGCGTGCCGAGCGCCAGGCCCAGGCTCGCGCCGGCAGGGCGATGCCGTCCCCCGCCCCCCAGCATCCTCACCGCGACCACTGGGAGGTGTTCACCGATGCCCGCTCACCCCTGTACCCGGCTGAGCTTGGCCCGGAGCCACGCCCCGAGGGCAGTTCCACGCCGACCTTGTCCGCTACCTCGACTCGCCGCCGACATCGGAGCTGGGCAGCCCGCTCAGCGAGCTCCCCGGACCCGCCCGGGCGTGCTGCTGATCGAGCGGAACGAGCGGCTCCCCGACTCAAGCAATCTGGTGCCGCCGGTCGGGACCCAGCTCCGGGCGAGGCCGGCGCCGGCCGCTGCGCGAGCGGGCAGCCGGCCGCCACCTCGCGCGTAACCAGTTCCAGGCCGGACCGCCCGATATCGTCGATCGGCGCCGCTGGCGCGCGGGCATCACCCGGCCGCGGGGGCGGTGGCCCGACTACCCGCGGCGGCTGCAAGACTTGCTGCGCGTGCTCGGCGAGGAAGCCTACGCCATCCGGGCCGAGCTGAAGCGGCGGGCGATGGCCTACGACGATCCGGGCTGCCCGCCTGATCGGCCACCCAACACCCGACCGTCCGAGCGGCACCACCGCGCTGACTGGGACCGTGGCTGGCAGGAGCGCGATGACCGCGACGAACGCTGCGGATCCCGGCTGACCGCAGGCCCCGACACGACGCCGGGGCCTGTTGGCCGCTCAGGGCTGTTGAGAATCGGGAGACCTGAGAGATCGCACCCGTACCGGTTGTGAGTCGTTTCTGTATGTAGGTCCGTGGCTCACAACCCCAGTTCGGCGAGGATCGCAGGCCAGCGGTCCCGCCAGGGCGCCGCGGCCTCGTACGCCGCCGAGGCCCGCAGCACCAGCGCGTCGTCCAGCCGGCGCCCGATGATCTGCAGCCCGATGGGCAGGCCGTCCTCGGTGAATCCGGCCGGGACCGTGGCCGCCGGCTGGCCGGTGAAGTTGAACGGGAACGTGAACGACAGCCAGTAGAAGGCGTCGACCTCGCGCCCGTCGATGGTGGCAGGACCCTGCAGCCCATGCTCGAACGGCGGCACCGCAAGTGTCGGGGTCAGCAGCAGGTCGTAGGAGCGGAAGAACCGCCACGCCGCGTTGTGCACGGCCTTGCGCCGGACGACGGCGCTGGTGAGCTGCTCGGCGGTCCAGTCGGTGCGCAGCACCTCGGCCAGGTGCGGTGACATGCGCTCACCCAGCTCATCGGCGAGCCGGCGCAGGCCCGCAAGGTCGCTCTCGCAAAGGATCAGTGGCAGCAGCGCCTCGTACGGGTCCTCCCAGCCGGGGTCGGCGCGCTCGACGGTGCAGCCCAGATCGCGCTCGAAGACCGTCACGGCCTGGTCGACCACCGCGCGG
>WNFU01002825.1_pt1 | contig 23426 bp, 20 predicted proteins | sample 5400121 | NCBI WGS metagenome assembly WNFU01 (sample SAMN13153360, study PRJNA577476) | soil metagenome | isolation source: 100 cm soil or saprolite under grassland replicate 1 | place: USA:California | collected 2016-06-15
ACCCTGCAGATCCTCCAACACGGCGCGGCCTCCACGCCCGACCCGCCCGACACGACGTAAGGGCTTGGGGCGGCCATGGTTGATCCGCAGGTTGGTCCGCAGGGCGTTGCCGCCGCGCAGCAGGCGTTGGGCGCCCAGCTCGCCCGGCTGCGGGAAGCCGCCGGCAATACGCAGGCCGACCTCGCCGGCAGGGTCTCGACCAGCCGGAGCACCGTGGCGAACGTCGAAACCGGTCACAGCAGAGGCACGCTCGACTTCTGGACCCGCTCCGACCGGGTGCTGCAGGCACACGGTGCGTTCACCCAGGGGTACGACGAAGTCCGAGCGCTGGTCACCCGGCAGCGGCAGGAGGCCGCACGTGCCGCAGCGGCTGCTCGCTCGGCCGCCGCCGGACAGGCCACACACCGCGCGGTGGCCCTCGCCGACGCGGGAACCCTTGAGGATTGGAGCGCGGACCCGGTCGGCCCACTGCTGGCCGGGTGGGCACCCGGCGCGCCGGGCGGTGGTGTCGGCTACGCCGTGGAGCAGGCACTGGTCGCCCCGGCCGGTCGGTTCTTCGAGGGCCTGAGCATCCAGGCCGGCGGTCGATGACGGTCGCGTGCTGACCGCGGTTCCCGTCGGCTACGTCAACGATCAGTTCCTGCGCAGGCCCCGACGCGGGCTCGTGGTCGGGGTCACCGACGGCCGTGACGGCATGGCGGCGTTTGGTCTGGACAGCCGGCAGGCCGCCGACGCCTGACGAAAGCCGGGCCGGGGGCCCGGCTGCTGATCCCCCACGCGTACGTCCTGGACGACCTGACCCTGGGGATCTTGTGGGCCGTGGCGAACCTCGACGAGGCGCTCCTCAACGACGACGGGCTGCTGGCCGACCTCCAGCAGCGGCTCGTACGCTACGAGGCACTGCCGCAGTCGGCGGCCGGCCGGGACCTGGCGGCGGACCTGACGACGGTGTCGCAGATGTGGCTGGGCAGCGACTTCTGCGCCCGGCACATCCTGCGCCACCTGGCCGAGGTCAGCGACGTTCCGGTGTTCTGGACCCGCGAGCAGCGCGGTGAGGAGGCCAGCACCTGGCTGCTGTTTGCGCACAAGTACCACTACCTGCAGGCGGTGGCGGACCGGTTCGGCGGCACCGCGCTGAGCCGGGGTTCTGCATCCCGCCGGAAACGGTCACCGCCTCGTCCCGCCCCGAGCGGATTCTGATGCTGCTCGCCGCCGCGTTGATGGAGTCCTTCGCAATCCGTATCGAGGTCTGCGCCGACCCGGAGTACGCCGCCGTGGAGGGCTTCGTCCTCGACCCCAGACGGCGAGCGATCGTGGCCAACTGGGTCGACGCGGACGGCATCTGGCACGTCGGCGTGACCACCGACCGGCCCGCGATCCGCGGCTACCACGACATCACCGGGCACGCCCGCGCCCACTCCGCCATCGCCGGCGACAGCCCAGGGCGGCGGATGCGGGCGCTGGCCGCCTACCTGGAGCTGGACTGGCCGTGGCTGGCGCGCCGGTGCGCCGAACTCGGCGAGCACGGCTGCGCCGGCCTCGCCGAACCCCGCAGCCGGTTACTGTCCATCACGGGCGTGGACCGCGCCTGCCGGTACCTGGGCGAACTGGGCAACGCGGGCGGCTAGGCTGCCGATCACCCGCATCCTTCCCAACCTGAGGTAAGGAACACGCCGCGCCTGACACCAAGTCCCGCCGTGTCCTGGTCATCAGCCTCGGCGGCACGATCGCCATGACCGCCGCCGCGGCCGGCGGTGTGGCCCCGGCGCTATCGGCCGACCAGCTGCTGGCCGCCGTGCCCGGCCTGGCCGAATCCGACATCGCGGTGCAGACCCAGGACTTCCGCCGGCTGCCGGGCGCCTCGCTCGGCTTCGACGACCTGACCGCACTGGCCGGCGTCATCCGTGACCGGTTCGCCGACGGCGTCGATGGCATCGTCGTCGTGCAGGGCACCGACACCATCGAAGAGACCGCCTACCTGCTGGACCTCTACCACGCGGGGCCGCACCCGGTCGTGGTCACCGGTGCGATGCGCAACCCCACCCTCGCCGGCGCCGACGGCCCGGCCAACCTGCTCGCCGCCGTCCAGACCGCCGCCAGCGACCAGGCCCGCGGCCTGGGTGCCCTGGTCGTGCTGGCCGACGAAATCCACGCAGCGCGGCGCGTCCGCAAGACCCACTCCACCGCCGGCGCCACCTTCCAATCCCCCACCGGTGGCCCGCTCGGCTACCTGGTCGAAGGCCAGCCACGCCTGCTCAACAGGTTGACCCACCGCACGGTCGTCCCCGAACCGATCGCCGGCCACCGGCCCCGCATCGCCCTGGTCACGGTCGCCCTAGGCGACGACGGTGTGCTGCTCGACGGGCTCGCCGAGCGGGTCGACGGTGTGGTGGTCGCCGCGTTCGGCGTCGGTCACGTGCCGCAGCAGCTGGTGACGCCGCTGGATGAACTCGCCGCCCGGGTCCCAGCCGTACTGGCCTCCCGCACCGGCGCCGGATCCGTGCTCGCCAACACCTACGGCTTCCCCGGCTCCGAACGCGACCTGCTGGGACGCGGACTCGTCTCGACGGGTTTCCTCGACCCGTACAAGGCCCGGATCCTGCTCCACACGCCCTCGCCGGCGCCGGCGCCGACCGGAAGATGATCGCCGCAGTAGGACGCGATCGCGTCGACCACGGCGCGCGGGATTCGGTAGGTACGCCCCTCCCGGCCGCCCTTGATGCACGCCGCGGCCAGCCACGCCCGCGGGTACCGGCCGGTCGCGTCCGCGGCCGGCAGCTCCACGTCCAGGACGCTCGCCCACTCCGGCCACCCGCAGCCCCGTGCCGTACAGGCCGTCGGTGAACGCCACATCCCGGTCCTCGGTGAAGCCCCGCCACTCCGGCCGGCGCGTCCCGTCGAACCCGTACCCGCGCAGCCCGATGTCCCGCCACTGCTCATACGCCGGCCGCAGCATCCACTTCACCTGCCGCCTGGCCGCCCCCGCCGGACGCAGCGGCTCGCGGCGGCGCGCCCCATCCACCGGCCGTTCCGTACCGCGCCCCGTGCTGACCGCGGGCACCGGGTTCACCACCCCGTACCAGCCGTTGGCCCACGTATAGAACGCATTCAGCGCGGCCCGATCCACGTCGAACGCGCCCGGCGGCACCCTCTCCGGGTTCCGATCGTCGGTCAGCCGCCAGTCCTTGAACGCCTCCACGTCCCGCGCCGTCGCCTCGCCCCAGCCACGCCCGCGGGCGTCCAGGAAGTCCAGCCACACCACCAGCGAGTAGGCGTACCGACGCCACGTCCCCGGCCGCCGGCTCGCCATCACCCCGGTCCGGAAGAACAAGTTCAGCCGCGCGTCCGGCACGCCCGAAGGAGAAACGAACAACGGCGTACCCTGCCGAGCACCGTTCTGCCGCGCCTGTTTGTACACGTCTTCGGCCACGGCATCATCTGCGGGCAAAGGCTTGAGGAAGTCGTAGAAGTCCAGCGTCCAGCCACCCGCATCCGCCATGCCCTATCCCGCATCTCTAGGTTAAAACCGACAATAACGGACAGCCTAGAGAAAGTACCGCAACGTCATCTGGTGCGGTGGTCACATCGGTGCCGTCATCGACTGGGACCGCCTACGAATCCGCCCGTTCGCAGAGGAGATCGCCCGCATTGCCACGATCCAATTCGGTACCCCAGACAGGCTCGATCTGGAACGTGTTGCCGCGTTCGTCGCCGGCTACCGCACGGTCGTCACGATCGATGACGCGGCGCTCGCCGATGGCGTCCACCGGCTGTGGTGGAAGCGTATGTCTGACTTCTGGCATCTGGTCTTCCACTCCGACCGCAGCGATTACGGCTGCGACGATCTGTTCGTCTCCGGCGAGGCGCTCCTGCGCTGGTGGACCTTGCATTCGACCGAAGTCCACGATGCCTTCACCGTGTCATGCCGTCGGTAATGCCCGCATCGCGATATGGCAGCGGCTGGCTTTCCTCCGCTGCGAGGCTGGAGCACCATGCCTACCTGGACGAGCTGTTGACCGCCGCCAGCGTTGGGCTTGGCGGCCAACCAGCGGCGTCCGGACCCCTGAGCAGCCAACCCCGGTCGGCCTCCAGCCCGGGCGGGGCAAGTGCCCCGGGCGACGTCGTCTGCTGCGCTTGACCGCCGCTTCCGGCACGGCTCCTGTGTGGACTTGATCTTCGTTAGCGGCACGTGGGTTAGCGTGGCCACCCTGCGGCGAAATGACCAGGCCGGCGCCGCCGCGCCTTCCATGCCTGTGGCCGACGACGGCCTACGTGCGGCCCCGCCGACGGGTGTATATGCGGCATTGCGCCTGAGTTGAGAACGTGTGGGAGGTTCGTTGACCTTGTGGCCGCCAGGCGGCAGGATCGTCTAGCAACCGCGGATCCCATGATGCCGCGGCGGCTTGATATATGAGTGAGACTGTCCGGTCGGGGGACCATCTGGCCAGCCGAGGATAAATTACATTCATGTAAGATCAATGGAGGCGAGGGTTGGTGGCGACGAGGCGTAGCGGTACGGCCGCTGACGACGGTGGCTCCGGCGTCTTCCCGTCACAGGGCATCCGCGGAACGATCGAGCGGGTGGCGGAGCTGCTGGAAGTCACCTACCGATCAGCGGACCTTGGAAACATCATCGATGATGTCCTTGCCGAGACTGTCTACATCCTCCTGACACTGCAGACGCAGGAGTTGGTGTATCAGCGAGTCCTGAGCGCGGTGCTCGAACGGTTTCCGACGTGGCTCGAAGTCATGCGCGCGCCGCTTGAGGATCTAGAGGATGTCCTGCGAACGGGTGGCTTTCAGCACCAGCGTGCGGTCAAGTTGCAGAACCTGCTTCAGGTGGTCTATGCCGACAACGTTGACCGTGGGGTGGGACCGGCGTCCGGCGGCGATCTGACCCTGGAGTACCTGCGCGATCTCAATGCCTCAGCAGCTGAGGGCTTCCTGTTGAGCCTGCCCGGCATCGGCGTGAAGTCGGCCAGGTGTGTCCAGTCCTACGCGCTTCAGCTCGACCGGTTTGCCGTTGACACTCACATACAGCGAATACTTAACAGGCTGGGGATCGTGCGAGATGCCCGAGCCAAGTTCGATCACGACGCATTCGAGCAGGCCGTGCCACCGCGATTGCGCCGCCAGCTACACGTCAATCTCATCCACCACGGGCGTGCGGTGTGCACCAAGAAGCCGCAGTGCGGAAGTTGCGTCCTCGTCTCCTTCTGCCCGCCCGCGTCCCGGCCCGCCGCGGCGAAGCCCAAGAGATCAGCCCAACTACTCGGATCGCGGCAGCGTGTGGCGATTGACCTGTTCGGCGGCGCCGGCGGGCTGGGGCACGGCTTCGCGAAGGCGGGTTACCGCATCGCAATCGCTGTCGAACGCGACCGCCACGCGGCACAGACCTACCGCGCGAATAATCCCGGCGTACCGGTGATTGAAGCAGACGTCACGACCCTCACGGTGGAGGCCATCCGCAGATCGTGTCCTGATCTTGGCACACCAGACGTCATCCTGGCTGGTCCCCCTTGCCAGGGCTATTCGCATGCCGGCTCGCGGCAACCGGACGACGGCAAGAACAGGCTATTCGAGCACGTTGCGCGCCTGGCGGAGGAGCTCGGCGCCAGCTACATCGTCCTGGAGAACGTTCCTGGTCTCCGGCGGGTCAACGGAGTCGGCTTCGAAGGCCGCATCCTTCGCCGCCTGAACCGGCACTATAACGCCAAGGTGTACGACTTGCTTGCCGCCCATTTCGGTGTGCCCCAGAACCGCAGGCGGCTGTTCTTCCTGGCGCGGCGAAAGCATCTGGGCCCCGCCCCGTCCGCTCCCGGACCAACGCACCGGCCGCCCGGCGAGCCGGCTCTGGATCTCGACGGCGCTCGCGGCCTAGCGCTGGGTGAGACTCCCAGGCTGGAAGACGTCCTGCGTGGCCCGCTGGAGCTGCCGCACTCTACCGTGGCCGAACACAAAGTGCTGGCCGACGGAACAGTGCTACGCAACGCGTCCACCATGAGGCACTCCGAGAAGGTCGTCGAGAAGATCGAAAAAATCTCACCCGGCGAGGGGCCGATCTCGTACCGGCGGCTGGAACTTGATTCGGCCCGGACGCTCGTTGCAGGCCACCGAGCCTTGCCGGTGCACCCGTGGCTGCATCGCACCATTTCGGTGCGGGAGGCGGCCCGAATTCAGGGCTTCGAAGACGAGTACTTCTTCTGCGGCCCGCGATGGGAACAGCCGCTGCAGGTGGCAAACGCTGTGCCGCCACCTGTGGGCCAGGCGATCGCGGAACACCTTGCTACATATCTGGATGCGGACGACAAGTCAGCACAGGATGGGGACGTTTGATAGGCCCCTCACGGGCGCCGATTACGCAAAGAACCCAAGGTCCGTCCGGTCGAACGTTCCGATCACGACCCCTCTGTCGAGGAAGCGGTTGTGCTCTTCGCAGCTTGTTTCCGGAAGCAGTGCACAGCCGTGGCATGCTGCCATGTTGCATGAGTCGGGACCCTGGCCGGCTTCGCCGAGTTCCATGCAGACGGGGTCGGTCGAGCACCAGCGGGCCTTGCCAATCGCAGCGGAAATTACTGCGTCGAGGTTTTCGGGTTCGGCCATACGCACCAGGCCGCCCATCGTGCCTTCCGAGTCGCCGGCGGCGGTGTAGATCAGGACCCCCGCCATCTGGCGGCTAGTCTCGGCCGAGACGTAAATGCGCTCTCTGAGCGAGGCGGAGCTGTAGCCGCAGGTGTAGATGAGTTCGTTGATCAGTAGGTGCGCCAGCGTATGAACCAGGAGGAACCGTGGGGCGATCTCTCGTGGCGCCAGCCCCCGGTTCTGTTGGATGGTCTGGAAGTTCGCGGCGATGCGTCCGGCGCGCGACCGGACCTCTTGGCGGGACTCCCATGCTTCCAGTGCCGATGGCTGTAGCTCGACGTATATCCCTTCACCCTTGACGACGTATGCCGGTAGCCAGTCGTGTGCGGGTGGCAGCGGCCTCCGGCGCAGAAGTGCCTTTCCTTCGCTGAGCCGGAGGGCGCCGTCGCGGACGCGGGTGAAGCCGCGTAAAGCGCGGGTTTCCCGCAGGACCTCGACGCGCCTTACGCGCCCGATGCGGCCACTGTGCCCCGAAGGGATTCCTGGATCGGTCGCGGTGAGATCGGGGTGGTGTGGTGTTTCCCTCAGCGACTGGTACTCCGGGCGGCGCCAGGCGACGGCTGGTGTGAGGTCCTCGCCATCCTCGGAGGGTTCTCCATCCGGCGCGGGCCCGCCGAGCAGATCCTGCAGGCCGGCCTGGAGTTCGTCGTCCGAGAACGGCTGGAGGAGTTCCACCGGCATGGATTCCCTCAGCTTCTGGAGGGGCACCGAACCGAGGACCTCGTGTAGCAGCTGGATGCGGGGCTGGACGTCGGGCCGCCGCAGCACGTCTAGCACCTCAGCGCTGGCACCCCCCTGCGTGCGGGGCAGGAAGATCGAGGATTCGACCTTCGGGAAGTACACGTTCCCGGCGCCGCGGAGCGCTGCGCGCAGCGGCCAGCCGCAGCCGGCCCCCACGTCGGCGGCCCATGGTCGGCTCCCGCGGCAGACGTATTCTCCTTCGCTCGATAACCGCTTTGATAGCTGAGTTTCCTCCTGGCCGTCGCGGACGGATCCGTTGGAGATGCCTTCGAGCGTGCGTTCGCTTTCGCACCCGTCGCATCTGACGACCTGGCCGCCGAGTGTGCCGCCACCTCGCGAGAGGAGGCGTAGCACTCCTTGGCACGATGGCTGCAGCGACCTGTGTACCCACTCGCGCCACGGGAAGTCATCCAGGTGGCCTCGCTCGCAGATGACCACGAACGGCACCTGTGACATGACGGGCCCGGTCTTCCTCCCTTCGTGTTTCGCGTCCGGGCATCTGACCGGCTGGGCCATGCTTAGCGTGCTCCCGGTGAGTCGCTTGCAGTAGATGCAGAAGGACCAGCACGGGAATCTCAGAGCTGGGACGGATAGGTTGACGTTGCGCTGCCGGCCGCCACCGGGGATCGGAGTCCGGTGATCGGGAGGCAGCCGGAGCTGCCTCACCTTGAGCCGCTCCTGCAGCCGCCAATCGTCCGCCACGAACTCGTCGGGGTACAGGTTGGACTGATCGTCGGTGTGGAACCAGTGGTCGAGACCGGCGGTGATGACCGAAGTGCCGTTGACCAGGATACTCATCGCGCCGACGCCGAAGGGCGTGACAAGCTGCGCTCTCCGGATGCGACCGCTGCTCATGGCGTTTCCCCCTGCTCGGCTGCGGCCTCGATGGCATACAGGGGGCTGATGCGCAGTATGCATTCAGCGTCGACGCTGCGCATGCTTGCCGGTACATCCCAGACCGGGACTTTGGCGCCAGGCTCGGGTGCGTCGCCCGCGAACTTCATCAGGCCCTGTAGCGGGTTTCCGCCGGGGGCGTTGGCATTCCATTCGGTCCTTTCCCACTGGGCCCATTCGCGGGCCCGGCGGGCTGCCACCGCTTGCAGGGGTGCGATATCGGCTACGTCAGCAACGCCGGCCCTGGTCTTGAGGATCTCGACCGCGGCCTCGAAGCGGTCCTTCGGGAACGGGTAGACCGGGAGATCTGTGGGTGCCGACTGGCGGATATGGGCTACTGCGGCACCATGCAAGCCTCGCTGCACTACGGGCAAGGCGAAGGGTGTGAGGCTGGTGGGTTCAACCTGTGCGTACAGGCGCTGGTGGTAGCTGCGGAAGCGTTCGTAGTGGCTGCGGTCGCGTGGCTTCGCTGCGCCATAGATCGTGATCACCAGGCCTGGTCGTTCCTGCCACCGGCGCCCGACCCGGCCGCTGACCTGGATGTACTGTGCTGTGGTTTTAGGTTGGCCAACGATAGTCATGAGAGCTAGCCGGTCGATGTCGACTCCTACCTCGATGATGTTGGAGGCGAGGCATACGTCGATGCAGCCTTCGGTTCCGAACTCTCGCTGGAGCTCCTCGATTGCTCTAGGAATCTCGTCGTTCCTGCGGCGGCTGGTCAACTCGATGACCGCCCGCGGCCACCGGATCTCTGCCGGGTCGAGGCCCTCGCGCTTCCAGAGACCGGTGAGGTAGTCGGGGATGTCGGACTGCAGGAGCGAGACCGTGTTCCCCAGCTCGCGCAGGCTGTTGAGGAAGTTGAGATTTGTCCAGTAGCCGTCGCGGCCGGCCTCGGGGATCGCCTTGGCGGCTTGGAGTGTGGCAGCCGCGACGCGGACCTGGACGGTCTGGATCGAACCCAGCGACGGGCTGAGCACGCCGATGTAACGCCTGCCTGGCGCCGGAGAGCCGCCGACGAGCCTCGCCGGTTCGGCGAAGAATGACTGGCCCTCTTCAAGTCCCTGCGGCGGGAACAACGCCACGCGCTCGCGCCCGTACAGGTCGCGGATCTGCTTTTCATAGCGGCGGATGGTTGCCGTAGATGCGATGATCTTCGGGCGAACCGCGGTCTCATGGCGCCGGTCGGTGCATAGGCCCTCGATGACCGGCTCGTACAGCCCGACCATGGAGCCAAGGGGCCCGGAGATAAGGTGCAGCTCATCCTGGATGATCAAACTGGGTGGGGAGGCTGTCCGTTGCCCGTCAGCGTCCAGGCCGAACAAGGCGCGCGCCTCTGGGCGCCAAGCCAGCATCGCGAACTTGTCAACGGTGCCGATGACCAGACTCGGCCGGCGTTCGTAGATGTCTTCGTCGACGACGGCCAGTGGCAGGCCGCCGCGGTGACCGGCGAAGCGGCATTCGCTGTCCGGACACTCAAACCGCACCTTGCCGCCAACAGGCACATAGCCCGCGACCTGGCGCTGGCGTTGCTGCCCGGCTGCGCCGACCGGTCCCATCCGGGCCCCGCACCACGGACACCTCAGGAGCAGGAACGGGTTCTCGTTGCGCGGGTTCCGCTGGAGGGCCAACAGGCTTGCCTTGGCGGCCCGCCAGGTGTTGGGGGTCGTGGAGCCGCCGAGCCATATGCCGATGGTGAACGGCTCATGCCCCAGATCTCCCTCCCGGCTGCGGATGTCCTCCAGCACGCAGGACAGCGCAGCCGCGCGTAGGAATTGCTGGGCGGTCAGCAAACGCAGCGTGTACCGCATGAGCACGTCGGTTCCGGCGTCGTCCGGATCCCTGAGCCTCCGGGCGATCATGCTAAGGGCTGCGGCTCCGAGGTACGCCTCGGTCTTACCGCCGCCTGTCGGGAAGAAGATCAGGTCTACGGTGTCCCGCTCCTCGTTGCGGGGATACACGATCTCGGGGAGGCTTGCCAGGAGGAATGCGATCTGGAACGGCCGCCAATAGCCGGTACCAGCCGCCGGTACGGCGTCGGGTTGCGAGCCGGAGATCTGCAGGATGCCGTCCGCGCTGACGGCGACCCCGCGCACCGGGAGGCGCGACCTGATCTGCTGGAACAGCATCGCCTCGTTGGCCAGCCGGAAGGCCCGTGCCGCGACGGGGTCGGTGGTAGCGAGCTCCCATCCACGTCGCATGCGAGCTAAGGCGTCACGGCACAATGTGATGTGCCGGCGGGCTGCCTCCTGGAAGCGGTGCTCCAGCGTCCCGGCCTCCCTTTCACGGCTCTCGATCCATTGCTCGTAGAGGTCGAGTATCAGCCGGACCTGATCCCGTCCCTCTTCCTGATCTTCCGCGGCGAGCGCCGCCATACTGGCACGGAGTTCCTTGCGCCGCCCTGGACCGTCCTCCCAGACAACGTCCGGTGTGAGGCTCGGGACTTCGTATGCCGGCAAGGGCTCGGCGCGAACCGCACCCGTTGCACCAGCGGCGGGCTCATCCCAACCCGCGGCGCATCCATGGCCGACCGCGAAGGTGAGCTTCTTCCGGTACAGGAGGGCGATAGAGTCTTCCTCCTCATCCGCGCCACCCGGCAAGGGAAACTCGGGATAAGACTCCACCCGCGCCTCGCCTTCGGGCCGTATTTCGAACGCAGCCTGAAATATCGCCCCGCCTGAACCGGCGGCCTGGGTCGTATTGACCAGCGCGATCGTCACCAGCCGGCTTGCGGGGTCAGGATCGCCAGGCACCGGCCGGCTGTAGGCTTGTAGCTGCGATCCAGTCTGGGTCTCGCCGACGCGTTCAGTGTCCAAGCCGAGCAGCTGCTCGGTGCGCCCCAATAGATCATCTCCGCTGGCAGTGGCTTGAAGCGTGAACGGGCGCCGTACCCACCACCGCGGCTCCCGCCTCGCGCCCATCACCCGTACGGTGATCCCCTGGTACGAGGCAGCGCTCGCCTTGATGCGGAGGCTACTGCCCGGCGTGAGCCGCACCTTTAGCGATACGGCCATGGCGCTGGGCTGGAACGAGTTGGCATCGCTGAGGTCGAAGTCGTCGCCGTCGGCCTCGGGAGAGTCCTGCAGTTGGAACTGCGGGACTGCCACGGCGTCCTCGACGTCCTCGTCGGCCGGGAGGCCTGTAACGCCCGCGAGGCTGCCTTCGACCGCTGCTCCTCTGGGATGAAGGACGCCGACGCCATACCTGCGGAGCGGCTCGATCTCGCTGAGGATCTCTTCGCCGGTGGCCGCGTCGTGCCATGGCCCGCGGGCCTGTTCCCACGATTCGAACGTGAGAATCCCAGCAGCAACGTCGAGTGGCCTTCCTCGCGGTGTCTCGCCGCCTTCGGGCCCGACCAGTTCCCGGCGGACGGCCGCCTCCATGATGTCGCGCGGGCTCATGGCTACCTTCCTGCGCCCAGCACCTTGGCGGCGAGGGCGTCTCTGCTGGCGAGAACTGACAGGCGGTCGGTCGGCCGTGTGAGGCCGACGTACAGCAAGGCATCGAAACCTGGCGCCCCTGGTTCATCGATGTCGGTCACGATGACGGCTGGGGCCTCCAGTCCTTTGAATGCGTGCACGGTGCTGTAGCGCACCCGGCCTCGGGAGGCGGCCTCGGCTTCGACGAGCAATGGGCGCAGCCATGGATCTTCGCATTGGGCGGCAGCCGATTGCGCCCGCCGTGCGCCAAGGATTGCGATCTCGTCGAGCTTGTAGCCCTCATCGCGGAGGTCGCGGACCGCCTGGACCAGCAACTGTCCCTGCTCCCGCGGATCGGAGTACCAGTAATACCGGGGTTGGGTCCCGTCGTCCGGACGGCGGAACCTTCGGTATCCAGGGTCCATCCCGGAAAGAAGCTCGACCGCGGCGCCGATGCGAGGCAGGTTCCGGCAGTTCGCAGTCAGGGTGAAGGTCGGCATGCCTTGGATCCGGGCTGCCAGTGCGAGGCGCCCGTCGTCTAGGCCATAGAGGGCCTGGCGTTCGAAGTCGCCAAAGAACAGGCAGCGCCCTCCGGCGAGCCCGCCCTCGACCATGAGATCGAGGACATCGAGGTATGCGGGTGTGGATAGATCCTGCGCCTCATCGACGATGAGATAGTCGCGTGTTGTGTCACCCTCCAGCAATCGTTCGATGGCAGCGTCGACCAGCTCTGCCTGCCAGAAATGGCTCCCGGGGTTGTCCGGTGGCTGCCGCCCGGTGATGCGAAGCATCGTCGCGTGCAGGCTCCCGGTTTCCAGGCCGGGCGCTCCGGAACTACGGTCACGCAGGTACACGGCCAATGCCCGGTTGAAGCACAGCAGCCAACCGGTCGCGCCCGCGGAAGCTTCCCTGCGTGCAGACTCAAGAGCCATGAACGTCTTCCCGGATCCTGCCGGGCCGGTGAAGAGCACACGTGGGTTGCGCTCCATCGCATCGAGCGCGTCGTACTGTTCTTCGAGGAAGGCAGACAGCTGGGCGTCTCGCTCACGGCGCAGGTCCGCGGATCCGGCGCCCAGCTCGAATCGCGGCCGTAGCGCGGCTACAAGCGCCCTGACCGTCCCACCATCGGGTCCCGCCACGGCGCTTGCCATGGCTGGCACGCGGTTCATCAGGTGCTGCCGCCCTCCGTCGAGCATCCGCAGCACCGACGTTCCAGGCCCAGCCTGGAGGTCGTCACGGTCCAGGAGCTGCCATGGCTGCCACTCCAGGGTCGGCGGCAGTTCGGCACGCGCGCGCACGTGGGTGAACCAGACTCCCGAAACGATGGGCGTGCCACGGAGGTCGATGCGCCTGCGCATCAAATACTCCCGGATGCTATGCATGGCCTCGTCCGCCTGCTGGAAGGGACCCCTTGTGGCGGGTGGCATGTTGCCGAGAAGCCATTGGCCGTCGTCACGCCGCGCGACGCGCCTGTGCGACTTCACCTCGATCACCGCCACGCCGAGGCCGGGGGCGATCACGACGAAGTCGGCCTCGCCTTGTACCTGCCGGACGTGCTCGGCTAAGTCTTGGGAGTGCAGCACTACCCAGTCTTCGGTTACCGGATCGCTCGCCAGCCTCTGGAACACAAGGCGTTCGCCGGGAGCGGCGTCCCTACTGATGAGCGGGGGAATCATTCGAGCCATCGGGCGCTCGCGTCCTCCTTCGGGATCCTCAGTTCGGACCTCGGGACCACATCAAGGTACGGCGAGATCGCGAGCACGCGGGACGCGATGATACCAGCGAAGCCCTCAAGTTCGAGGTCCAATCTCAGGAAGCCAACCCGTTCGAGTCCGGGCATATCCGCATCTCCTAGCGCCTCTTCGAGAGCCTCACGGACATCGGCCATCGCCTGGGAACGTGCGCGACGAAGCAGGCTCGCATTCTGGCCGTACGGCTCCGCAGGCAGCCCCAGCCAGCGCAGGAGGATCGCGAAGTCAGCGTCGCTCTGCGGCCGGGCAAGAGTCTCAGCGGTCCACGCAGATGCTTGCGCAGCGGCCTTGACGCCCAACCCACGCAGCTGCTGTACCACCGCGACGGCCCCACGGCTCTGCAGCTGCTGCCGCAAAGCTTCCTTCCACCTCGATTGCGACTTCTGGACGCTCTCAGCCTGTGCCGCCAGCCGGGTCAACGCGCGCAAGTACAGCGGGGCGGACTCGGACTGGCCCTCCCTAAGAACCAGAAACGTGCCGGGATCCACCGTCGCGACATCGCGCATCCGCACGCGCTGGCCGGCTGGCTGGTCGGGGTCGAGTGTGCGGATCCAGTCGCCTTCAAGGTCGAGCATGATCGAGAGCCCGCCGGACAGGAGGACGCGCCGAGCATGGACCTCATCCTCACCAACGGGCAGCCGGGGCTTGGTCCGCCTCCATACCGGATCTGGTATGAGCTGGTCCTCGACGTTGCGTAGCCGCTCCGGGATGAATGCCTCCTGGCCGATCCGATGCAGGCACGTCCGGGGCTTGATGCTGCCTTCGGCATACGTGGAGAAATCCGCCGTTGGCAACGCACGATCCTGGATCCACGACGGGAAGAGATACGCCAAACCCTGGGCACGTGGGGCGCCGAACACAGCCGGGCCAAACAGCGGGGGCGCGCCGACCAAGTATGCCTTGTCGTGGATCTCAAGCCCTGCCCTCTCACGATCGCTGACCACCGGGACCGCTACCTCCAGCTCACTGAGCCAGGACCGCGCGCCCGCCGCCGCTCTAGACCCGGACAGGACCAAGACGCATCCCGCGCCGCCGGCCTCGCGCAATGACTGGAGCAGGAACTCGCCGAGCGGTCGAATCGCTTGGCTGTTGACGGCATCCGCGCTGCGGACAAGCTCATCCAGAATCCAGCGCGTGTCGCTGCCGACCATGACCCTGCACTGGCTCGCCACGTTCTTGAGGTCCGCAAGGAGCTCAGCGCGGCCAAGTCCATGAGCAGAAGGAAACGGTTCGACTGAAATGCGCCATCTGAGTCGCCGAGCAACAGTTAGGAGCTCACCTAAGAGTTCAATGGTGCCTTCCTGAACGTCCCGACTTAGTTCGCGAACGGCCCTATCCAGTGATGCGCCCGCAGGATCTGCAATTGCGAAGAGGTCGACAACGCTCGTAGCTCCACCGATGGCGCCCGAGACCGCGTATAGGTCTCCGACGTATGCAAGTCGGCTCATACCCTGACCTCGAATGCGAGGGTCTCAATCCCTGGAAGGGGTGCCCAGCCGAGGGCGTCGACCTGGACGCGCTGCCCGACTGAGCGGCGCTGTAGTACTGCGATACCTGCTGACTCGTCGGTCGAACTCCGGTCTATCAGTGCAACAACGACCGGAGTCCTGACCTCGGGCAACCAGCGAACTGCCGTGGCCCCGTCCAGCACTGCGAGTCGGGTTTGTGCCGGTATTTCCGGAAGGTAATCTCGCCCGCCGGAGAGGATAGCGCTCGCGCAGAATGCGGACCTCACCTCGTCAGGACGCAGGATGTCACGGAGCACATCGTATTGTCCCGCACTCCCATCCCAGCCCGCCTGGATGGCGAGTTCAGGCTCCAGGCGGGACCGGATCCCCACGAGAGTCACCGTGGGTGTGGAGGCGCATTGGTCGGCGGACCAGGTAGCGCTATGACCAGTTCTGGTGACCAGGCTTCCTGGCCGGGCGATAGCAACTCTCCCGAAGCGATCTTCTGGCAGCGTCGGATCCGCTGCTATGTGATCCACAGCGTCGATCATCCAGAAGGTCCCGCCAACGTGGATGCGGGGATCGCCGTGTGTGTACTCGATGCCATAGAACCGGTCTGCTATTAGCCGCTGAGCTGTTGCCATGCGAACCGGGGTACCCGCCGGGATGGCCTTGGCTGTGGCCAGCACATCTCCGCCGCGGACGCCAGGCTGGGCGAGCACCCACCCCGCGCTGATCAATACCGCGGCGAAATCGCGGACGGGCACGGAGATCCCGACGACGAGCTGCCAGTCCTCGCGCTGCCGTCGCCGCGCCAGCCGCGCCCCCAGTCCGAGGAGGTGGCCCGCCCAGCGCGCGGGCACAGGTGCCCCAGCCTCCTCAAGGAGTACGAGGCCACCCGGTATGGTGGCACCAGCCAATTTGTCGTCACCTGTCATTTGCCGCGCTGCCCATCGGCTGCCAAGCCTCGACGCAGCCCTAAACCGGGGTAGGAAACGCGGGGGAGAGTATCAAGAATCCGTCGTCCTGCATGGAATCGGCGCGCTGTTCCATCCTCCTGAGCACGAAGATCGCATGGAATGCATGCTCGGGTGGGCCGATACTCCAGCCGCCACATGGCTGATCGACATGACCCTTTGGTCCGATTGGGTGGTGGCCCTCGCGGTCATAACTGTGCGCCGGGCCGAGCATCACCTCGCTGCGGTGGTGCCCTACCTGCTATGAGTTCGGCTCAATGCGGGCCAACGACTCCACGTGTCGCTGTCGGCATCGCGACACCCATGCGCGAAACTGAGGGCTCCGCACGATCAAGATATGGCTACCGCATGTCCCAGCCAGATGATGGCATGACCCCCTTTGCCAGTATGTAAACGTTCGGCGGCTGCATCCCCCGATCTCGCCGTGCCTGTGGTCGTCACAACCCCGTCCGGCCCGTATCGTGCGAAGGTGACCATTGCGGGTGGATCCGTTGGCTTCGGCGACCTGGCCGACGCGGATCTGGCGGTCGAGTGCGTCTACCGGGGCGGACGCAAGGGCACTGCTGCAGATGATCCAATTGACCCCTTGGTGCGTGTGGGCAATCAGGGCGGGTTCCGCTACGTCGGGTCGCCGCGCAAGGGCACGGTTCGTCTGGCCGTTCTTTACACCTCCGGGGTCGAGCCGGACTGGCCTGACGTCCTTGATGAGCAGACGGGCCTGTTCACCTACTACGGGGACAACCGGCGGCCGGGCCACGAGTTGCACGGCACGCCCAGGGCTGGAAATGTACTCCTGCGTGATGTGTTCCATCGATGCCACGCTGGCGTCGATGAGCGAGCTACGGTCCCGCCGTTCCTGTTGTTTGCCAAAGCTGGTACCGGTGGACGCGATGTCCGGTTCCGCGGACTCCTGGCGCCGGGCGGACCTAGCCTGACCTCGGACGAAGATCTGCAAGCCATCTGGCGGAGCACCTCAGCCTCGATCCACCGATTGAGTTCGGTGATCGAACTCAGATGATCAATGGTCTGATCGAGCGCGGTTCACCGTCCTGGACGTGGCCGTACTTTCGCGGCAATGGATCGACGAGACGCGCGCGGGCCACCCCCTCGGACGGTCGTGTCCGGAGGTCTGGCGGGAGTGGGTACACGGGCGCAGTTACCGACCGCTGACCGCTCCCGCCACCACAGTCGTCCGGAGCCGGCAAGAGCAGACCCCAGCTGACGCCACCGGTCGGGCGATCATCGACCAACTCCATGGTCACTTCGCTGACAATCCGCATGGCTTTGAGGCGTGCGCCGTCCAGTTGTGGCGCATGATGGCCCCGGCCACGGGAGCCGTCGATATCACCCGGCCCAGCAGGGACGGCGGACGTGACGCCACGGGCGTCTACCTCCTCGGACCAACTGCCGACCGGGTCCTGATCGACTTCGCTCTTGAAGCGAAATGCTATGCCGCCACCAATGCCGTCGGTGTCCGCGAGGTCGCACGCCTCATCTCTCGCATCCGCCATCGGACCTTTGGCGTCTTTGTCACTACGTCGTACTACAACCCCCAGGTCTACGCTGAGGTCCGTAACGATCGGCACCCGATCGTCCTGCTTTGCGGAGGAGACCTGGTTGACATCCTGCGCAGCCATGGCTATACCAGCAGGCTTGGCGTTCGATCATGGCTAAACACCACATTCCCGGCTATGAGGCCCTGACCTGGCCCTCGGCGTGCCACGTTGTCGCGTAGCTCGACATCTGGTGCGGCATCAGGCGCAAGAACAGAGACTTGTAGGCTGGCTGCGCACGCAAGCCGTCCGGTGGCTGTGCGCGCTTCTGGGAGACCCTGCAACGTCTGCTTAGAACCGGAGGTCGTCCGATGCGGCGCTCAGGTACGCAGTTCGGTCTTACCGACGATGAGTGGGATGAGGCGAAGGCTCAGGTTCGGCAGGCGATCCTCGTCGCGGCCTACGAGCGGCGGATGACCTGGTACAGCGAGGTCGCGAGAAGCGTCGACGTAGTCCGCCTGGACCCGTACTCGGCGCTCATGAACCATCTGCTCGGGGCCGTCTTCGAGGATGTGGGTTGTGGCGGGCACGTCCTGGATCGTCGCCGAGGTCGATGACGATGTCGAGTAGATGGCCTTGCCGATTCTCCAGTTGCCCGGCTGAGCCGAGACCGTGACGCGGGCGGCGGGTAATGGCCTGTGTAGCAAGGAACCACGTGGGCGACCCCATCCGGTCAGGCTGCGCACCCGCTAGACCGCGTCGAGTACCTGTCTGATACTGCGGGGCAGTCTGGCTTCGACTCGGGCGGCACGTACGAGCTGGGCGAGGTTTCGGTACCACAATGATCGGATCTGGTGTATTGGGTCGCCGATCAGCGCGGCCAGACGCTGTTCGAGGTGGTTGATGTCCCCCGGAATCCTGGCCCGGGTAGATCGTCGGCTGCTGGGGAAGTCTGTCTCGGGAAGCAGACGGTCGCGCGGAATCCAACTGATTCGCTCGTCGGTCATGGCTGCGTTGACCGAAAAGTAGCAGCCCAGCTCAACCGCTTGGCGGATCTGCTCGGCGGTGCCGTTGAACCAGTGCAGGATAGCGCCGGGATGTGGACGACGGGTGAGCGCGGCGAGGACCTCACGGGCTCGACCGGTGCTGTGGATGGACAGCACGACGGGCTGATTGGTGCATGCTTCAAGGATTGTGTCGAAGGCTGCCTCCTGCGATCCCAGGGCTGTCCCACGGTCCAGGCCGATCTCGCCGATTAGCACGTGATCGTCGGTGGCGCGACGGACCTGCTCTGTGGTCACCTGAGCGACGGACGTCTTGAGTCCGGGGTGTGCCCCGTAACCCCAGACGATGGTCTCGTCCCGGCGCCGCGCGGCTGCAGTGGCCTCAGCGGGACTGCGAGTCATCGCGAATACGATGGCGCCGTCGAGCGCCGCGACCTGCGTGGCGGTGACATCCGGCGCGATGTGGGCGTGGCAGTCCAGTCTGGGCAGGTTAGGTGACGGAGACACGTCGAAGTTCCTTCAGCCCTCGGTTGCACATGGCTAATACGTCGTCGAAGTCGGTGTCGGGGGGCCACAGACCGGAGGCGAGGACGCGGATGTCGTCGAAGCCGGCTTCGGTGGCGTAGCGCCAGGCGGCGATGTCGTGCCGGCGGTGGTGCATGAAGGTCTGCTTGGCGTCGCCGGTGAGGACGTCGACGAGGTACGTGGTCTCATCGCGGCGGTTCCCGGCGATGAACGCGCCGCGCCGCACGAGGCAGGCCATACACAGGCCGCAGTTCAGGTTGGGGTTGCCGCCTTTGGGACGGCCCGCGTTCGGTTTGGCGCAAGACAGGGTGACGGCAGCCAACTGCCGGTCCTCCGCTGATCGCGGACGTAGCGCCGCGGCGACCAGTTCCCCTTTCGTTAAGTCTGCGTGGGGGTTGGCCACCCTGATCGCGTCGAGGGACAGCTCGTGCAGCAGCTTGCGCAGGACGTAGAAGGTCCACGGGTGCGTGGAGCGGGTGGTGAGCGGACCTCCTCGCGACGGTTCGAGGGGAGGGTTGATGCTGGTGAATCCGTTTTCGGGAACCAGGACCTCCCGCGCGCCGCAGCCGGACGCTGCAGCGATCGCCATGGCCATGAACAGCAGTGACCTCGTACGGGGTGTGGACTCCCGGACCTCGGTGGCCGGTCGCAGAGCGAACCGCTGGTAGCGCAGGCGTGGGTGATGCGCGCGCAGCCGCTCGTGCACCAGGCGCTGCGCCTTGCTCACGGCGTTGGCGCTGTCGACGTGTCCCAGAAACATGGTCAACTCGGCCTGATCGAGGCGCAGCAGGACGCCGCACAGGGAATCAAGGCCGCCGGACAGCAGGCTCACCGTGTCCGCGGAGCCGGTACTCACGATCGGCTTCGCCTGGTTGGCAATGGGCTGCGCGGTCAGTACCTCCAGTGTCCAGGTGTCGCCGGTCAGCCAGTGCAGCAGGTCAACCACGCCGTCGAGGGCAGTCTGAGTCCACGCCTTCGGGGCATCCAGGTGAACGGTGAGGTGGAGATCGCGGTGCAAGGCCTGGGCCGGGCGCGAGGTGGTGCGGTCGGCGAGGTACGCGGCGGTCACGACCCGCAGCAGGTCTTTGGCGGCGCTGGAGGGCTCACCCAACTCGGCCAAGCTCCAGCCGAGGTCTGCGCGCATGCTGTCGGTACTACCCGGACCGCTGGGCCATTCGTAGACGACAGCTGCCGGTCGCAGCGGCCTCGCTCCGTGCGGGATCAGTTCGACGTGCGTCACTGGCGTCCTCGCATTCGAAAGACCGTGAACACCTTGCTGGCGAGGTTCGCGGCGTAGTCCACGAAGCCCTGTGCCGTGATCTTCGCCTTCTCCTTGAGCCGTAGCGCGGTCACGCTGGCGCGCAGGTATTTCTTGGCTTTCTCCTCGATCTGCTTGGCGCGCTGCGGGGTGACGCTGTCCACCCTGCGCTGCGAGGTCAGTTCGACGAGTACCTGTTCGTAGGCGAGGTTCTGCAGGAACAGCTCCATCGTCTGCTCTGGGCTCATCTCCTGCTTGGCTTTCTGAACCTCGACCATGGTCCGCAGCGTCGCCGCGGCGAGGGCCACCTCATCAGGATGGCTCGGCGCGCCGAGCAGCGTGTTGACGATGTAGGTGCACTGCTCCCGCCCGGGTGGCAGAGACTTGATGTGCTCAACATCGAGGCCGAGTTCCGTGAGGATGGCGGTGTTTCCGGACCGCAGCGCGTGGGCGCCTGCGACCGCCGCGGCGCCTCGGGCGGCCTGCCGGCCAACGTTGCGTCCGCCACCGCCACCGGAAGTGGCACTGCTGGATGAGCCGCCAACGCTACCTGCTGAGCGCGCCAGGCGAAGCGATGCGAGCGAGAACGAGCTGGGGTCGCTGGCCTGGCCAGGGGTTTTCGCGAGCGCCGTCATGAAGTTGTTGACGAAGTTGTCGATCTGCGCTTGCGACGGCCCGGACGCGCCCGTGTTCGCCGCATCCGCGTAGGAGTCGTGGACGGCGTCCCACGAGCTGGAGCCGCTGCCGCCGTATGCGCCGGAGGTGCCCACTACCCGGCTGACTCCTCAAGATCAGCGCGCGCAGCGTTGATCAGGTCGGCGCCGAGGCTGGCTGTGTTGATGATCTGCCGGAGCACCTCAGGCATCGACTTGAGGTAGGGCACGTGGTGCACCTGCAGGATCGATATCACGGCGGGATGGCGGAGGACGCGGCTGATCGCGTCCGCGTGCGCTGGCAGCTTCACGGCGATGGCGGCCAGGGAGTCGATCGCATGTTCTGGGTCGTTCATGCGGGTCAATTGCTCACCCAGACCGCTGATGATCACGGTCTGCTCGTCGGGCTCTAACGCGGCCAACTCTTCGCGGGCCGCTGCACGCGTGGAATCCGACGGGTGGGACAACTGCTCGATCACCGCCAGCTGTTTGACGTTGATCGCGCCGCCAAACCTGACGTCGCTGTGCAGGGTCGCCGCGACGCTCAGATAGCGTTCGATTTCCGGGCCTCGGCCGTCCAGGTAGGGTTCGGTGGCCGCCCAGAGCCGGGTGGTCTCGGCGATACCGTTAGGCGGTTTCGGGGCATCGCCGCGGGCCCACTCCTCCCATGCGGTCACCAGCGCTGCTCGCTCACTTGTGGACAGTTGCGCCAGCAGCTGGAACTCCTGCAGGTACCGAAGCTCCAACAGGTAGAGCTTGAGCAGTACGTCTGGGGCCAAGCCCGCACCGGCGGCGTGCGCGAGATGGTTGCGTACCGCGAAGGCGTTGAGGAACCGCTTGATCGCTCGCGGGCTGCGCCAGACATCCGCGGACAGGCCCTTGGCGATGCTCGCCGCGAGTACCAGATGCTTCGCAGACGGTCCGGGTGCGCCGCCTTCTGAAGCCACCACGTACGGCGCCGTGCCGGCCCGCCGACGCTCGTTGCATGCGGCAATAACGTCGACGAGCTGCCCACCCGTCAGGTCGCCGGCGTTGCGGCACAGCAGCAGCGCGACATACGCCTCGGCCTGCTCGACCGACAGCAACGGCAGCGAGACCGGCAACTGCACGATCTTCTCCGTGTACAGCTTCGCGAAGCCGCCCTGAGCGGCCCCCTCCATCTGCACGTTGATCGCAGCGCGGATCAGATCCTCGTCGGCGGCGATGACGAAGGCCATCTTCTTCACCGACAGGAACAGCTTGATCGCCTCCAGCGTCCCCATGATCGTCGGTGGCAGGCACCGGTCGAGGTCGTCGACCAAGACGACAACCTTCGTGATTCCGCCGACCTCGGCCATTAGGGCTGCGAACTGGTCACGGAAGCCGGCCATGCCTTGCGGGCCTTCACCGTCGCCGTCGGTGGGCTCCTTCGGCTTCGGCGTCAACGCCTTCACGAGTTCCGGGATGTCCGGGGACAGGGTCACGGCACTGGTGACGAGAACCTGCGCGACCCTGCCCCAAGCGATCCGCTTCCGAAGATCATTCAGCTTCGCGATGGCCTGCTCGCGAACGGTGGGCTCGTCGACGTCCTGCTCGACGCGGTCCTGGAGTTCGTTGAGCACCTGGGCAATCAGCGTTCCGCGGAGGTCTTCGGTGTTCTCGAACTCCCACGGGTCGATCCGTACGACGACCACGTGGCCAACTTTCGCGAGCCGGGCGTCGATCAAGTTCAGCGCGGTCGATTTGCCGCCACCCCAGGCGCTGTGAATGCCTACCGTCACCGGGTCGAGACCACCCGAGGTGACGACGCGAGTGACAACATCGGCCACCGTGTCGAAGCCGAGAAGGTCCTCCTCGGCGGGGTTGTCGTCAAACAGCGGCACCGACATCGCAAGGTCGTCCACAGGCATCTCGCATCGATCAAGAAAGGCGGAGGAAGCAGGGCAGCCCTTCAATCTACGGCGCCTCCACTGGTGCGGCCCGCCGCCACGCCGCATGGACCTAGATTCGCTGGTGGCCCCGAACCTGCCGGTGCGGGCCACGCGCCGACGTGTGGGCGGCTGAGGGTCTTGCCGTGCCGATAGCGTGTAGCGATGCACCACCCAGACTGGTGTGAGCCCGCGCGACGACATCAGAGACCCGGGTCGCCGCGCTCGTCGAGGATCTGCGCCCGGGCGTAGCCCGTCGCCGCACCGGTCGCCACTGACGGGTCTCTCGCTCACACTCACGACCGCGCAGCTACGGTGGTTCGTCGACCGGCCCTGATAGCATGCAGGTCATGGTGTCGACCGATAGGTCGGCGCCCACCATGACGGGGCCTTGGTCATGCAGGTGATGCGCACGGCATCGGCCCGGCGCCTCGGCCGCCGTATCCGCGCCGATTATGCACGGGCTGCAGGACATTGATGCGCCTGACGGCTGGACGTGGCCACATTCGAGGTCCACAGTGGCCGGTCCGCCGCCAGGGCGGAGCGCGTCAGCCAGTCTTGCGGGTGGGAGGCAGGGCCTAGGAGCGTGGGTCAGTAAGACGTCGACTGGGGGTCTGTGATAGATGATCAGTCGTGGTCGGTGGGAAGACGTTTCGGCGGTTCGATCCGCAACAGGTTCTGCTGTTACCGCCGTCGTTGGATGACTGGCTGCCGGAG
>WNFU01002904.1_pt1 | contig 23423 bp, 24 predicted proteins | sample 5400121 | NCBI WGS metagenome assembly WNFU01 (sample SAMN13153360, study PRJNA577476) | soil metagenome | isolation source: 100 cm soil or saprolite under grassland replicate 1 | place: USA:California | collected 2016-06-15
CTCTGGCGGAGCCGCTTATGATTTTTGTGATAATCTCAAGTCCGGAGGCCTTTCCGGACTCGATCCGCTTGACTGCGTCTTTGACCGCCGCCTCCGCCTGCTCTTTCATCGCCCTCTCCAGTTCCGTGTAGTAACTGTTAGACAACACCCAGGTTTCGGTCGCGGGCGCGTATGGAATCTCCATCGCGGAGATGATCTTCATTTCGCTGCCTTCGGGCCACGGGCGTTCCGCGACCGAATTGATAGCAGCCTTGCTGTAATCTGAGCCATCAGTAGCCAACAGGATTTTCATATCAGACCTCCTCGCTTTCGCCGGTTGCAATCCCCTTGCCAGATTGCGCCGTTTCTGACCGCAATCGCATTGAAAGAAGATCATCATTGGCCTAAATGAGCGTCGGGCCGTAATTACCGGCGCTCGAAGCGATGAATGCCGAGATGTTCAGACTGCAAAAATCCGTTGCGACTGGGGAGAATTCCGCAATGGCTGCGTAGAAATTCGCGGCTCCGGGACTGGAGGAGGCGGAGTTAAGGCATAGACTGCTCGCGATGTGGCGATAAGAAAACCTTTTTCGGCTGGCGCGAGAATTGCAAAGCAAGGATGCGAACAACTTGTTCACTTCGTTTTCAAACATAAAAGCAATGCAGAAACGATCGGCTGAGAGCCGAAAAGTAAGGAGGCCTTGTTATGAAACGTATGATTCTGGCGATCCCACTTCTGTTGGCGTCGCTTTGATCTTCCACGATGACGCGAAGATGGAGGCTGGCGAGCCGTGCCTCTACATCTACACGATGAAGGCGGGAAAACGCGACCAGCTCGTCATAGCGCTCCATTGCGAGCATGTGGAGCGCGAGAAGGCGAAGCAATTCACTGTTCTTCTCACTCCGCGAAACTCAGCCTACACGGTTCGTGAAGTGCGTGAGATTCAATTCGCAGGCTTCGCCAAAGCGCACAGAATTCCAGGCTAAACCGTAACGCGGAACAAGCGGAAAAGACGGAACATGAGGAAAAGTTCCGCGTGTTCCGTTCATTTCCGCTTGTTCCGCGTTTTCCTAAATCAGGCCGCGCAACATTGGGACATTGGTACAGTACCGCGCGCGTAAGCAAGCGGCTGACCGATGAGGCGGCCGCTTGCTTACGCGCGCGGTACTGTACCAATCCTGCCGTTAACCTGAATCCAACTCATGTTCCAGTGGCTTCAGACAATACTCGAAGCCCGTATGGTCAGATCGCCGGCCGCCAGACAGGCGACTCACGGGGCGGCGACTGATAGGCGCCGTAAGCCGGGAGGGCCAGAACCGGGCAGGTTGAATGTCGGACTATTCGCTCAGTCGTGCTACCGCGCAACGCATCCAGAAAACCCTGATGCCCCCGAGTCGTCATCACGATGAGATCGGCGCGATATTCATGCGCCGCTTGAAGAATCTGTTGCTCGACATGCCCCTGTTTGTAGGTCTTTCTCCACTGCCACGTCTCACGCTCAGACATTACGACTTCCGGGAAGCGATCTTCCTCGCCGACGTGGAGCAACGTGAAGACTACTCCGTGGCATTCGAGCGCTTGGGCGAATGACACAGCGCCATCAACCGCGATTTGCGGGTCCGGCGAGTGATCCACCGGTATTAGGATGTTTCGCAAACTCACCGCGCCGCTTTCGAGCGAGACAAATCCTTCGCTCCCGTGCGGGATGAACAACGTCATCTCACCCGAACGCCGGGCAATCGGTTCGGCCACCTGTTTATGCGTCAACCGATCAAACCCGTCGCGTTGGTGAGTCGCCAAGACAATCAGGTCATGTGGATGCTCCCCGAGGTAATGAAGAACGACTCGCGCCGGGTCGGCGTCCGGCGTGGCGATCTTCTGCACATCCAGTCCGACACTGAAGATCGCTTCTTTGGGGCTGTTCATCGGTAACATCTCCCATCGTTCCAAGGTCCTCCGCACCCTGGGGAAATCCTGCCCGGCGCCGCCGTCAGCGCCGGTGTGAAGAATCGTCAGCCTGCCGTTCGCCAAGACCGCCAGCTTGAGAGCATGGACAAACGCGACGTTACTCGCGTCTGAGAAGTCTGACGGGTGGAATATTCTCTGAAACCAAACTTGCGAATCTGTTTGCGCCATCGTTTTCACCTCCCTTTCATTCGGACGACTCCTGAAGGGAAGTCTTCAGGCTTGCCGACGCTGAAACAATTCGGTCGGCCGAATGTCGCTCGCGGTTTTTGATGTTGCGGAAGTAATCCTTCTTGACTGCGAAAATGAAGACTAGGGTAGCGCCGATACCCATCAGCAAACCGGCGATGATCGCGATCCAAGTGAGGTACATAAGTTTAATTGCGCCTCCGACTCACAGGTCGCTAGCCTCGCGCATCGGCCAGGATCATTGATCTGAGCCGACGGGTATCGGCAAAGCTGAACAGCATAATGAGAAGAGCGATTCGATCTCTCCTCGCCGTCAGGCATGTGCAAGATCCGTTCCATTCCATGACGCCGAGAAAGACCGCGGTTTTACTACGTGTTTACCGGCGTATGCGCGAAGCGGAAGACTCTTCTGAGGAAATATCCGCGGCGGGTGGGGAAAATGCAGCGGTCATTTTTCGCAGTTAGGTCTACGAGGCTGAAAACTGATTGTCGCGGCTCTGACACAAACTTCTTAATAGAGGCGCGAAGCGACGCGTTTATTTGCCTTAAACAGGAGAGGAATCAGCCGATCGCTTCTCGTCGCTGAGATGGTCTGCCAGTTGCAATAACGCAGGTCGAGGAATGTTTCGTATGCCCCGACCCAAAGAACACGAACAACGCATATAGGCGGACTTTTATGCGACTTCCGGTGCAAATCACCTGGCGAGATATGGCGCCTTCAACGGCGGTTGGGACGAAAATCCGCGAGGAGGCGGCGAAGCTCGAAGAGTTTTACGATCGTATTACGAGTTGCCGCGTGACGATCGACATCCCGCGCCGATACCAAAACGGCAAATACCAGTTTCACGTACGCATCGATTTGACCGTGCCGGGCGCCGAAATCGTGGTGAACCACGAACCGACTTTGCACAGCTCCCTTCAAAGGCTGGGTGGCGAAGGACACGCAAAAGGGCAGGAATTGGCGGCGCCGCATAAAGACGTCTACGTGGCGATCCGGGACGCCTTCAATGTCGCGCGCCGCAAGTTGCAGGAGTATTCCCACAGGCAAAACGGCGCGGTTAAACGGCGCCAAACACATGCCGAAGAGAACTTTTACAACAATTGATGGGAACGAGGCCGTAGCTCACGTCGCTTACCGTACCAGCGAAGTCATCGCCATCTACCCCATCACTCCCTCGTCGCCCATCGGCGAGTCGGCCGACGCCTGGGCGTCGGCGGGGAAGCCGAACATCTGGGGCACGGTCCCTTCAGTTGTCGAGATGCAGAGTGAGGGCGGGGCCGCCGGCGCCGTGCATGGGGCGTTGCAGACCGGCTCGCTGACCACGACCTTCACGTCGTCGCAGGGGCTGCTGCTCATGATCCCCAACATGTACAAGATAGCCGGGGAACTGATGCCGATGGTAATGCACGTCGCGGCGCGCTCTCTCGCCGCCCAGGCGCTCTCGATCTTCGGCGATCACAGCGACGTGATGGCCACGCGCGGCGCCGGCTTCGCAATGCTTTCATCAGCTTCAGTGCAGGAGGCAATGGACTTCGCGCTCATCGCCCAGGCGGCCACGCTCGAAGCGCGCATTCCGTTCATGAGCTTCTTCGACGGCTTCCGCACCTCGCACGAGATTGCGAAGGTCGAGCTGCTCGACGATGACGAGATGCGGGCGATGATTGACCTCGACCTTGTGCTCGCACATCGGCGCCGCGCTCTCTCCCCCGATCACCCCACGCTGCGCGGAGTGGCGCAGAATCCGGATGTTTATTTCCAGGCGCGCGAGTCGGTCAATCCCTTCTACGCCGCCTGCCCGGAGATTACCCAGCGGGCGATGGACAGGTTCGCGCGCCTGACGGGACGGCAGTATCGCCTCTTCGAGTACCACGGCGCGCCCGACGCCGAGCGCGTAATCGCGCTCATGGGTTCGAGCGCCGAAGCCGCGCACGAGACGGTGGATTACCTGACGGCGCGCGGCGAAAAGGTCGGCGTGCTCAAGGTGAGGCTCTACCGCCCCTTCGATCTGCGACGTTTCGTCGCGGCGCTGCCTGTTACTACTAAGGCCGTCGCCATACTCGACCGCACTAAAGAGCCAGGCAGCGCAGGCGAGCCGCTCTACCTCGATTGCGTCAACGCGCTCCACGAAGCGATCGACGACGGATGGGGCGAGTTGAAGGCGATGCCAGTAGTCATCGGCGGCCGCTACGGCTTGTCGTCTAAAGAGTTCACCCCGGCGATGGTCAAGGCGATCTTCGATGAACTCTCGTCTGCCTGGCCGAAGAATCATTTCACCATAGGAATTGACGACGACCTGACGCGCACGAGCCTCGCTTACGACCCTGAGTTTTCGACCGAGCCGGAGAACGTGATCCGGGCTTTGTTCTACGGCCTGGGCGCGGACGGCACGGTCGGGGCCAACAAGAATTCGATCAAGATCATTGGCGAGAAGACCGGCAATTACGCTCAGGGGTATTTCGTCTATGACTCGAAGAAGTCGGGCGCGGCCACGGTCTCCCACCTTCGCTTCGGCCCCCAGCCGATCCGCTCGACTTACCTCGTGACGCGGGCCAACTTCGTCGCCTGCCACCAGCCGAGCTTCCTCGAACGCTACGACATGCTGGCGGCTCTCGCGCCGGGTGGGACGTTTCTGCTCAACACTCCCTACGGGCAGGAAGAGGTCTGGGGGCGCTTGCCGCGATCGGCGCAGGAGCAGATTCTCGGTAAGCGGCTGCGGTTTTTCGTCATTGACGGCGCGCGGGTGGCGCGCGAGTGCGGTATAGGCGGGCGGATCAACACGATCATGCAGGTCTGTTTCTTCGCGCTCTCCGGCGTATTGCCGCAGGGTGAAGCGATTGCGGCGATCAAAGACTCGATCCGCAAGACCTATGACAGGAAGGGCGAGGAGATCGTCCTGATGAATTTGAACGCAGTGGACCGGACGCTTGAGCGCCTCCACGAGGTACACGCGCCGGAGCGAATTGACAGTGAGTTTGAGCTGGCGCCGCCCGTACCTGCTGCCGCTCCGTCGTTCGTGCGCGACGTGCTGGGCGAGATCATCGCCGGGCGGGGCAATGAGTTGCCCGTGAGCGCGCTCCCGTGCGACGGCACGTACCCGACAGGAACGGCCAGGTGGGAGAAGCGCAACCTGGCGCTCGAAATCCCGGCCTGGGACCCGGGCATTTGCATCCAATGCGGCAAGTGCGCGATGGTCTGCCCGCACAGCGTCATTCGCATTAAGGTTTACGACTCGAAACATCTCGCCGGCGCGCCGCCAGCCTTCAAATCGTGCGACGCGAAAGATCGCGAATGGCAGGGGATGAAATACACCATTCAGGTCGCGCCTGAAGACTGCACGGGCTGCGGGATCTGCGTGGATATTTGCCCGGCGAAGAACAAATCGCAGACGCGTCTCAAGGCGATCAATATGGCGCCGCAGCCCCCGCTGCGCGAGCAGGAGCGAGAGAATTGGGATTTCTATCTGACGATTCCTGAAATGGATCGCCGGCTGATCAAAGTCTCGAACATTCGCCAACAACAGCTTCAGGAGCCATTGTTTGAATTTTCCGGCGCATGCGCCGGGTGCGGCGAAACGCCTTACATCAAACTGGTCACTCAACTGTTCGGCGACCGCGCCGTCGTGGCCAACGCGACAGGCTGTTCGTCGATCTACGGCGGCAATCTGCCGACCACGCCCTGGACGAAGAACGCGGAGGGGCGCGGGCCGGCGTGGGCCAATTCACTGTTTGAAGACAACGCCGAGTTCGGACTGGGCTTCCGCATCTCGATTGACAAGCAGAAGGAGTTCGCCTCCGAGTTGCTTAAACAACTGGCCGTGGCGGTCGGCGAAGACCTGTCGCAGGAGATCTTGACCGCCGAGCAGAAAGACGAGGCCGATATCTACGCCCAGCGCGGGCGCGTGGCGGCGCTTAAAGAAAAATTGCGCACGATTGATTCGGAGGATTCCAGGCAACTGCTGGCGCTCGCCGACATGCTGGTCAAAAAGAGCGTCTGGATCATCGGCGGCGACGGGTGGGCTTATGACATTGGCTTCGGCGGCCTCGACCACGTCCTGGCGAGCGGGCGCAACGTCAACATCCTCGTGCTCGATACCGAAGTTTATTCGAACACCGGCGGCCAGATGTCCAAGGCCACGCCGCGCGCGGCTGTGGCCAAGTTCGCCGTCGGCGGCAAGCGCGCCGCGAAAAAAGACCTGGGCCTGATCGCCATGACTTACGGCAACGTCTACGTCGCCGGCGTGGCGATGGGCGCGCGCGACGAGCATACGCTCAAGGCGTTTCTGGAGGCCGAGGCCTACGACGGCCCATCGCTGATCATCGCTTACAGCCACTGCATCGCGCACGGGATCAATATGACCACCGCGATGCAGAACCAGAAGGCGGCGGTGGACGCGGGGCAGTGGCTGCTCTACCGCTATCATCCGGAACGGGCCGCGCGCGGTGAAAATCCGCTCCATCTCGACTCGCGAGCGCCGAAGATTCCTATTGAGCAATTCCTCTACCTTGAGAACCGTTTCAAGATGCTCACCATGAGCAAGCCGGAGGAAGCCAAGCGGTTGCTGGAAGAGGCGCAGAAGGACGTGCAAACACGCTGGCGGATGTACGAGTACCTCAGTGCGCGGAAGCCGGACGTGAACGTAGTGGCGCCAGCGGGAGGATCAGTAAACGAAAGATGACGGGGAACGAGCAATGGATTTGACCACCACATATTTGGGAATGAAACTGCGTACGCCGCTTGTGCCCTCGGCCTCTCCGCTCTCGGAGGAGATCGACAATATTAAGCGGATGGAGGACGCCGGCGCCTCGGCCGTGGTGCTCTCGTCACTCTTCGAGGAGCAGTTACTACTCGACCGCTACGAGCTTCATCATCACTTGACGCATGGGACTGAGAGCTTTGCCGAAGCGCTGACATATATCCCTGAGCCGCCTGAGCTGGAGGATATCCGTCTGGGGGCGGAAGGCTATCTGGAGCGCATCCGCAAGGCCAAAGAGGCTGTCTCCATCCCCATCATCGCCAGCCTCAACGGCGTGTCCATTGGCGGATGGACCGACTACGCCAACTTGATACAAGAGGCTGGCGCGGACGCGCTGGAGCTGAACATCTATTACATCCCTACCGATCCGACCTTGACTGGCGCCGAAGTCGAGCAGACCTATCTCAACATTCTCACCATGGTCAAATCGCTGGTAACGATCCCGGTGGCGGTCAAGCTGAGTCCCTTCTTCAGTAATCTGGCGAATATGGCCAGGCGTCTGGATGAGGCGGGCGCCGACGGTCTGGTTCTGTTCAACCGCTTCTACCAGCCGGATATTGATCTCGATAATCTTATGGTTCGGCCCAACGTGATCCTGAGCACGCCACAAGCGTTGCGGCTCCCGCTGCGCTGGATCGCTATTCTTTACGGACGCGTCCGAGCCGATCTGGCGGCCACCAGCGGCATCCACACGGCGCACGACGTGATCAAGATGCTGATGGCCGGCGCCAACGTCACCATGCTCTGCTCCGTCCTGCTGCGGCACGGCGTCGACCACATCCGCTTGATCGAGCAAGGGCTGCGCCAGTGGATGGAGGAGCGGGAATACGAATCGGTCGGGCAGATGCGGGGCAGCATGAGCCAGATACATTGCGAGAATCCGACCGAGTTCGAGCGCGCGCAATACGTGCGAGCGCTTCACAGCTTCAAGCCCGCACTGGCGTAGAAATCAGCGCTTCGATTTGAGACGCGTCGCCAGGCTTTAGCAGTGTTAGGAGTGACGGCGACGCGTCCTTTCAAGCTGGTCAGTCTCGGTGTTCATCTCTCACAAGCCTGGACAATGAGTTTCGATCAAGCCGCTTTTGCCAGGGGCGTTTCCATTTTCCCTTCTTCACTCACCGGCAGTTTTGCAGCGCCTTCAATGACGGTCAGTTTGGCGGCTTCTGCAGATTTTCTTGGAAGCCCGAGCAAAATTACGGCGAAGAGAATCATTCCCACTATCGGTAAGGCGACCGATATTACGGCCACGTTCAATCTCTGGTAGTAAAACAAGGGCACTCCATCCGCAAATCCTACTGATGTCATCAATACCACCAGGAGGCCAAAAACGCTCACCAGACAAGTTTCGAAGAGAACTAAAACGGCGAGCGGCATTAAGGAATTCGCGATCTTTTTCATACTTTGCTCCTATCTCAGTTGGGTATCGGTCAAAAAGAACAAGGAGAACAGTGATTCAATCTCTCCTCGCCGGCGAGCAAGCGCAAACACTGTTCCAGTGCCTGACGCCGCGAAAGACGGCGTTTCCACGGCGTTTTTACTGCTGTGTGCGGGGGGCGGAGGAATCTTCTGAGGAAATGTCCGCAGCGGGCGCCAAAAATACGCAGTCATTTTCCGCAGTGGGGTTTCACGAACCTGGCGCCCAGAGTTCCATGTGTTGATTTCACTTGATTATCCGTCCCGCCGGCAGGAGGCACGGTTGTTGCTCTGTCCCTGTGCGGGAACCGAAATCGCGCAACCGCTGTTTCATTGAAGGCGGTTGAACATTGCCGTGAATGAAACCTTCGCGGCGGCGGTTCCGAGCATGTCAAAGTTATTAACGGCTGTTTTTAAAGATTGGAGGATGCAGTCATGACAAACAAAACTGGTACAGCAATGGCCCCAATGAAGGCCTTTCGTGAATTGATGGGCTTCGATCCTTTCCGCAAATTCCCGGAGAGGTTTTTCGAAGGCTTCGATCCATTCCTGACATACGGCGGCGAGAATTGGTCGCTCGCCACCTGGGCGCCGGCCTGCGACATCTACGAGAACAACAATGAGATCGTGGTCAAGGTCGAATTGCCGGAAGTGAAGAGGGAAGACGTGCGCGTCTCGATCGAAAATAACATGCTGACGATTCACGGCGAGCGCAAACTCTCCGAAGAGACCAAGAAGGAGAACTATCATCGCGTCGAGCGCAACTACGGCGAATTCACCCGCAGCTTCACGCTGCCGGGCTTCGTTGACACAAACAAGGTCAACGCGGAGTTCAAGGACGGGATTCTGCGGGTGACGTTGGCCAAGCGCGAAGAGGCCAAGCCGAAACAGGTCGAGGTCAAAGTTAAATAGCTCAGGGCGCGGCAGACCCGATTCTGTCGTCGCCTCCTATCCAGCCGCAGCCACCAGCACGGGGTGGCTGCGGCTGGACGACTGAAGCGCCGCGTGAAGCGCCCAGGAACAGGAGGCCAGGTGGGATTGAGAGCGTAAGGAGGCTGTGATGAATGAGCCGATGAGAATCCTGATCGGTTATGACGGTTCGGAATGCGCTGACGCCGCGATTGACGATCTGCGCCGAACCGGTTTGCCCAAGGAGGCCGTCGCGATTGTGTTTTCTGTGGTCGAGAACTGGTCGCTATGGTCGTCAGGGTTTGAGTTGACGGAAGATATGGACGAGTTGATCCAGGTACAAGCGACAGCTCGACGCGGGGCCGCCCGCGTCAAATCATTGATGCCGGAATGGGAGGTCAAGTCTAAAATGGGCGTCGGATCTCCGGCGAGCGCGATTATCGAAAAGTCCGAAGCCTGGAATCCGGATTTCATCGTCGTCGGCTCGCACGGCAGAACGGCAGCCGGGCGATTCTTTTTCGGAAGCGCCTCTTTGAAGTTGGCGCACGAAGCCCACTGCACAGTCCGTATTGCGCGCGCCCGGCGTGAAGAACCCATAAGACCACTCCGCGTGATCATCGGTGTTGATGGCTCAAAAGGTTCGGAAGAAGCAGTCAATCTAGTTGCTTCGCGCCATTGGCCCGAAAACAGCGAAGCGCGCATCGTCAATGCCTGTTGGAGGATTCCGACAGCGACTTCAGAGCCCATGTTAAACCGGATCGCCGGATGGGTCGCGGAAGAGCATGCCAGGATCAAAGTGGCGATTGACGCGGCTGTCGAAAAGCTGAGACAGTCCGGACTGCGAGTCTCGGTCGTCGTGAAGGAAGAAGAGCCGAAAGCGCTGCTGCTTAACGAGGCTGAGAGCTGGAACGCCGACTGCATCTTCGTCGGGGCGAGGGGGGTGGGGCGGGTTGAGAGGCTTCTGACCGGCAGCGTGTCGTCCGCCGTCGCCGTGCGCGCCCACTGTTCAGTCGAAGTCGTCCGCGTCGCATAGACCTGACCGACTGAATCCTGTTATGAGAATGTGGGACGGACTGAAGTCCGTCCCACATTCTCGGAGTGAAGAATTATGAAGATCGAAGACATTCTCGTACCGATAGATTTTTCGCCCGGCTCCTTGCGGGCGCTCGACTACGCTTTGGCGATGGTTGATCCGGGCGGCGAGGTCTATCTGCTGCACGTGATTGAAGCCGACTTCCTGGCGCGCGTGAACGATGAAGGTTTCTGCGACGCGGAAACGGCGAGGTCGCAGATGCAGCGGAAAGCCGAAGAGCAATTGCAAGAGATCGCGCGAAAATTCTCGTTATTAAACGTTCGCATGGAATCAATGGTCGTGGTCGGCAAGCCGTTCGCGGAGATTTTGCGCATCGCGGCCGATCTCCATTTCAGTCTGATCGTGATGGGAATTCGCGGACGGCATCGGGGCGGGATCGAGGAGATTCTCTTCGGCTCGACGGCGGAGAAGGTGTTGCGCGCCGCGCGCATTCCAGTCGTGTGCGTTCCTCCCGGAACAGGGGCTGAGACAAACAAAGGATCGGAGCAGTGACGCATTACGGGCTATCGAATGAGGCGGCGCAGGCGAGCCTGCGCCAATACGGGCCGAACTCCCTGCCCGATAGACCGCCCACTCCGCTGTGGCAGCGCTTCGCGCGGCAATTCCAAAGTCCGCTCATCTACATTCTGCTCTTCGCGCTGGTGGCGGACGCCGCCATCTGGGTGAGCGAAGGGGCGACAGGGTTGCCGGTCGAATCCATAGCCATCGCCGTCATCCTGTTGCTCAACGCCGGGCTGGGCGTCTATCAGGAGAGCAAATCCGAAGCGGCGCTCGCTCGGCTGAAGGAGATGGCCGCGCCGATGGTATGGGTGATGCGCGAGGGGAAGCTCGTTCATCTGCCGAGCGCGGATCTGGTCCCGGGCGACGTCGCTCGCATCGAGGCCGGCGACCGGGTTCCCGCCGACGGCAGCCTGATCGAAGCCGAAGGGGTGATGATTGATGAGTCCGTGCTGACTGGTGAGTCAGTCCCAATTGACAAAGAACCCGGCGAAGAGGTCTTCAGCGGGACGCTGCTCGTGCGTGGTAAGAGCCATATCGAGATCAGCCGCACCGGCGAAAAGAGCGCGATGGGGCGGCTGGCGGTGATGATCGGCGGCATTGAAGCGGAGAAGACCCCGCTCGAACGCAGGCTGGAAAAGTTCGGAGGACAAATCGCGCGAGGCGTTCTCGCGCTTGCGGTATTGATCGCCGTTGGCGGCTTATTGGTAGACGGGCTTGAGCGCGTCGGTCACGTCTTTCTTTTCGCAGTCGCTCTCGCTGTCGCAGCCGTGCCTGAAGGGCTTCCCGCAGTGTTGACGCTGACGCTGTCGCTGGGCGTGGAGCGGATGGCGAAGAGAAAAGCCGTCGTCCGCCGTTTGAGCGCCGTCGAAGCGCTCGGTTCGGTGACAGTGATCGCCACGGACAAAACGGGCACGCTAACCGAGAACCGGATGTTCGTGAGGGATTTGGACAGCCCCGACGCCGAACGCGCTCTGCTGGCGACTGATCACCGCCGACTGGCTGCCGCGCGGATTGATCAGAGATGAGCGTCCCGTATCTTCGGCGCCGGTTGTCGCCGCCGCCTCACATGCCGCCGAAGTCGGCCCCACGTCTTTTCAATTGCCCGATGCGGGAATTGACCTGGAGCGGGTCGAGCTATCGTTGGTGCGCCAGGCGATGGAACGGAGCGGAGGCAATCAAACCCGCGCCGCGGAATTGCTAGGAGTTTCGCGCGATCAGTTGCGTTATCGCTTGAAGAAGATTGAAGAAGCTCAACCGGGGTAGATATGTCGATACCATCAATTCGATGGGGACGGGTAATTATAGGCGGGATAATAGCGGAGGTCGCTGTGATCTTGATTTTGATCGCTTTGGTTGCGACCTTCGGGCCGTCAGAACCTGCGTCCGCGCAGGCGTTTGCTGAACGATTGGGACGTTGGGTTGGACCTATTGGCGGGGCGCTATGTAGTTTTCTCGCCGCCTTCTATGTAGCGCGCCCCTTGACTTCCGAGAGTAAAACGAATGGCGTCGCAGTGGGGGGGGGTCTAGCCGTATTGGATATCGTATTGCTCGTGGCGAGCCATGCGCCTTTTCAGTGGCTGTTCGTCGTTTCCAATTTAGGAAAGATTTTGGCCGGCTACATTGGAGGGGTCGCATCATTACGATTTGGTGAAGACACTCAGAAGTCCGCCTGACGACAAGTCGCCTTGCGGATTTTTCCGCTCCTAATCTCGTAATTTTTCCCACCACAATAAGATTTTGTATTGCCAGGCTAGGATTTAGGCGCGGCACGCGCATTGCCCTTAAACCTTGCAGGAGGGCGTTGCGCAATCATGCGACGCGTAAATCGATGAGAAAAGCAATGAAAATTTTGTTGGCGGTTGACGGTTCGGAATCTAGCCTTGGGGCGGTCGAAGAAGCAGCCCGAATTCCGTGGCCCGAAGGGAGCGTGGTGAGGATTGTTTCCGTAACGGATGTTCCTTTTCCAACCCAGCAGTGGGCGGCGCCGATGCCGACAGGCTCTTACGAAGAATGGGAGCGGATTTTTGAAGAGCGATCCGTCGAGAACACGGCGCGGGCGATGGCGCGATTCGGCGAGATCGCCGGCGCGCAAACTGAGATGACGGCAAAAACTCTCAAGGGAGATCCGAAAATAGCCATACTCGATGTGGCCGAACATTGGGGCGCCGATCTAATTGTCGTCGGGACGCACGGCTACAACGCGCTGGAGAGGCTCTGGCTCGGTTCGGTATCGCGCGCCCTCGCTTCAAATGCGAAATGTTCCGTCGAGATCGCGCGACGACGTAAATTACAGGACACCGGCGGAAAGGCGATGAGGATTCTGCTTGCGGTTGACGGCTCCGAATTCGGTGATGCGGCCGTGGAGGAGATCGCCAATCGCCCCTGGCCGCCGGGCAGCGAAGTGCGCGTCATTTACGTAATTCACCTGCCATTCGAGCCGGGGCGTGAGGTGTGGGCGTTGCCGGAAAGTTATTACTTCAAACTGGAAAAAGCGGAGCGCGAGCATGCGGAATCGGCGATCAACCGCGCCATCGCGCGATTGCGAGAAAGCGACACGGAGCGGGAAACGCCTTTGACGTTGACAAGCGAGGCCATCGTGGGCCATCCGACGGAAACGATCATTGAGACGGCGAAGAAGTGGGGCGCCGATCTCGTCGCGCTCGGATCGCACGGTTACCGCGGGTTTACGCGCTTCCTGCTCGGCTCGGTCTCATTTGCGGTCGCGGCGCACGCGCCCTGTTCCGTCGAGATTGTTCGCAAACCAATGCGGAGCTAACAGTACAGCGCGCGTTAGCAAGCGGCTAACCGATGAGAGAGCCGCTTGCTAACGCGCACTGTACCGACCAGGGGGAAAAAATGAATGTCGGTAAACTTGCAAACACTGATGCGCTTGCGATTTTGCGCGAAGGGACTCTGGGGAGGCTCGGCTGTATTGCCTCGGGCTGGCCTTACGTCGTGCCGGTGAATTACTTCTTTGACGGAAAGGATATTTACATCCACACGCTGCCAGGCAAAAAGCTGGATGCGCTACGCGCTAACCCTCGCGTTTGCCTGCAGGTGGACGAGATCAAGGATTCATATAACTGGCGCAGCGTGATCGCCTACGGGACTTTCGAGGAGGTTTCCAGCGAGGAGACGCGGGAGAATATTTTGACCAAGCTGTACAGGCGTTTCCCGCATATGACTCCGGTCGAATCGAGGATGGTTGAGGGTACGAAAGGGACCATTGTTTTTCGCATCGAGGTGGAAGAAGTGACGGGCGTGGCCGAGGAGTGGTAAGTTATACTCTTGCCTGAACAGACTGATAACGATAACTCCTCGGAGGATTATGAAAACCGAGAAACCGCCTGTCGCGGATGATCAACATCACTCGCAGATCGCCGCCTCGCTGCGATTGAGCGAGGCCAAGCTCGCCGGCATTCTGGCCTCGGCGATGGACGCGATCATCACCGTCGATGAGGATCAGCGCGTCGTGCTTTTCAACGCGTCGGCCGAGAAGATGTTCCGCTGCCCGGCCGCCGAGGCTCTCGGAGAGAGTCTGGATCGCTTCATCCCGGAGCGGTTCCTCGGGGCGCATCGCGAGCACATCCGCGTATTCAGCGAAACGAAAGTGACGCAGCGGGCGATGGGAAAGATGCGCTCGCTTTTCGGTTTGCGGTCCGACGGCGAGGAGTTCCCGATCGAGGCCTCGATCTCGCAGATTGACGACGGCGGACACAAGCTGTTCACCGCCATCATCCGCGACGTCAGCGAGAAGAAGCGTCTCGAATCCCAGTTCCTGCGCGCGCAGCGAATGGAGAGCATCGGGACGCTCGCCGGCGGCATCGCCCACGACCTGAACAATGTGCTCTCGCCGATCCTCACAGCGGTGGAGCTTTTGCAGATGCGGCTGGCCGATGAGAGCAGCCAGCGCCTGCTCAACATCCTTCATACAAACGCCGTGCGCGGAGGCGAGATGATCAAGCAGGTGCTCTCGTTCGCCCGCGGGGTCGAAGGCGAATACATCTCATTGCAGCCCGGGCGCCTGATCAAGGAAATCATCAAGATCCTGGCCGACACTATGCCGAAAAACATCGAGATCACATTCTCCGTAGACCAGGATTTGTGTAGCGTCTCCGGCGACGCGACGCAGCTTCACCAGGTGCTGATGAACCTCTGCGTCAACGCGCGCGACGCGATGCAGCAAGGCGGGAAGCTTCGCATCGAGGCGGAGAACGTCGAGATCGATGAGCATTACGCGCGAATGAATGTCGAAGCGAAGCCGGGCAAATACGTCTCCATCGCCGTGGTGGACACCGGGTATGGAATCTCGGAACAGAATCTGACCAAGATCTTCGACCCGTTCTTTACGACCAAAGAGCACGGGCAGGGGACGGGACTCGGCCTGTCGACCGTCGCCGGGATCGTTCGCAGTCACGGCGGATTCATCAGCGTCTACAGCGAGGTGGGCAGAGGGGCGCAGTTCAGAGTCTATCTGCCCGCCATCGAATTGGCGCAGGCGGCGCCGGCGAAACCATCGCAGCGCGACCTGCCGGTGGGTAATGGCGAACTGGTTTTAGTAATTGACGACGAGAACGCGATACGTGAAGTCGCAAGGGAGACACTGAGCGCGTTCGGCTATCGCGTGATGGTCGCAGGCGACGGGGCGGAGGCGATGGCGGTCTTCGCCTCGCACAAGAATGAAGTGAAAGTGGTGATCACGGATATGATGATGCCGTACATGGACGGCCCGGCGACGATCCGCGCGCTGCGCAGGCTCGATCCGAAGGTGAATATCATCGCGACCAGCGGGCTGAAGGCCGAGGACAAGATTTCGGACGCCGCGCAGCTCGGCGTGAAGACCTTTCTTCCGAAGCCGTACACGGCCGAGAAGCTTTTGAAGACTGTGGCCGCGGTGTTGAAAGAGGAATAATCAGCTCGCGATGGTCTTTAGATCAGCAAGGCGTCGAGTCTTCTGATTCTGCCTCCAGGGATCGTCCACATCGAGCTCGCCGTGGCTCACGTCGGTCATCGGGTGAAGCATATGTTGGACCGCGGGCAGGGAGCTTTGCGCGAATTCCTGCGGACTCCCGAAGAATGCGATTCTCCCTTCTTCGAGCAGGCAGACCTGAACGCCGGGGACGTAACCGGCGCCCGGCTCCACATAGCCGCCCTGCGCGCCTTCACGCGCCTGGTGTCTGGCGAGGTAGGGGATTTCGTGAAGCGCCTTGGTGACCAGCAGCGAAGAGGTGTGATGAAGGTCGCGCGCGCGAATGATCAGGTCGAGCACGTGGCGCGCATTGATCGGGTCCAACCCGGCGGTCGGCTCATCGAGCAGCATGATCGAAGGCCAGCCGACCAACGCGCGGGCCAGTTCCAGCCGGCGCTTCATTCCGCCTGAAAGATCTTCCGCCTGCTTCTCCTGCTCGTCCTCCAATCCGACGAAGGTCAGGACCTCGACGACGGCCCGTTCGATCTCATCCTCGGGCCAGCCGCGATCATCCAGGCGATAGGCGGTGTTTTCGTATACCGTCTGGCCCGAGAAGAACGAGTTGTCCTGAAAGACCATCCCCATAGTTTCGCGCCGCAAGGCGAGCAGGTCATCCTCTCTCATCGCCGTGGTCTCCCGGCCGTTGATCAAAATCTCGCCTTCATCGGGCCGCAAGAAGCCGAGCGCGAGCCGCAGCAGGACCGATTTGCCGGAATCCGAATCACCGGTGATGCAGAGCATCTCTCCGCGTGGCAGCGTGAAACTGATGTTTTGCAGCGCCTGCACATCATCAAAGTTGATCGAGACGTCGCGAAATTCGATGGAGGGTGTTTGTCCTGGGTTCATAAACGGGTCTCTATTGATCAAAACCGTTTTCAGATTTCCGAGCCGTTTCCGAGAGCGCCAACGGTCGTTCCTTCAAGTTTCTTCAAGCGATAGCGCAACTGATCGCGCGAAATGCCCAACATCTCCGCAGCCCTCGTTTGATTGCCGCCGCTGCGCTTCATTGCCTGCTCGACCAGACTCATCTCCACCGAACCGAGTTGAACCCCTTCGGGCGGTAGACGGAACGGCTCGTCAAGACTCGTGTCCGTAGCCTTCTGAACGGCAGCCTTGGCCCGCGTCGCTACGGCTTCTTGCGGTTGCGCGGCGAACGGGACTTCAGGCGTGACGCCGCGCGGCAGCCAACTCGCGGTGATCAGATCGTCATCTTCGAGGATCATCGCCCGCTCGATCACGTTGCGCAGTTCGCGCACGTTGCCGGGCCACCGGTAGCGGCGGAAAATGTCCGCCACTTCGGGCGTGACCCCGCGGATGCGCTTCCTGAGCTTTTCGTTGAAGTTTTTGATGTAGTGCTCGGTGAGCAGCAACACGTCATCGCCGCGCTCGCGCAGCGGCGGCAGATCGATCTGGATGACGGAGAGGCGGTAGTAGAGGTCGAGCCTGAATTTTCCGGCTTCGCTTTCGCTCTTCAAGTCGCGGTTGGAAGCCGCGATCACTCGCACGTCGAGCGGCAAATCCTTCAATCCACCGACTCGCCGGAACGCGCCTTCTTCGAGCACGCGTAGCAGCTTCGCTTGCAAGCCGATCTCGAGTTCGCCGATCTCGTCCAGAAAGATCGTTCCGCCTTCGGCCTGCTCGAACAACCCCTCCTTGCGCCCCTTCGCGTCGGTGAAGGCGCCTTTCTCATAGCCGAAGAGTTCGCTCTCGATCAGTGTCGCCGGAATCGCCGCGCAGTTGATGGCGACGAACGGCTTATCGGAGCGGCGCGAGCCGTAATGGATCGCTTTGGCGACGAGGTCCTTTCCCGTCCCGCTCTCGCCCTGCAGCAGCACAGATGAGGCCTCGCTCTCGGCGACCTTGTGGGCCAATGCGATCATCCTTTTCATCGCCGGCGATTCGCCGACGATCTTATCGAAGCCGAATTCGCGCGCCAGGTCGCGGCGAATCGAATTAACCTCCTTACGCAGTTTGCCGGCCTCTATGCCGTTGCGGATCGTCACCTGAAGCTCGTTCAGGTTGACCGGCTTGCCGACGAAGTCATAGGCCCCGCCGCGCAGGGCCGCGATCGTGTCTTCGAGCAGCACGTTGGCCGTGATCATAATCACGACGGCCTGCGGCTGGCGTTTCTTGATCTCGCGCAGCGCGTCGAGTCCCGAACCGTCGGGCAGGTTGATGTCGAGCAGCACGGCCGCCGGGCGCTCTGACTCGAACGCGGCGAGCGCGCCCGCGACCGTGCCCGCCTCGACGGTGTCGTATTCCCATCCGCGCAGCGCCTCGTTGAGCGTCCACCGGATCATCGGCTCATCATCAACGATCAAAATCTTTTCTTTTGCCATAACGTCTCCCACATTTTGCAATTCGACCACTGCTGAGCAATTGCCTTGCCATAATCGTCATGTAGGTCCGCCGTCGCAAAAGCGCGCCGCAAATGGGCATTTTCGCTCACTCGATTGGGAATTTTCCGCAACCGCTGCGTAATATTCCATTTTGAAGACGTGCGCGACGGCCTCACAACTATTCGGGTTTGACCTCGACGTCGACGGCTTTACTCCCGGCGGCTTTTGCGAACACGAGTTCGAGGACGCCGTCCTTCAAGGCAGCCGTCGTTTTGTCCGCCTCGACTTCTGCGGGCAGCCGCAGCTCCCGGCAGAACTGATTCGAGCGGAACTCGGAGAGCAAGGTCTGCTCCTTCTTCTCTTCCGTCGTCTTCTCCGACTTGCCGCTGATGACAAGTCGCTGCGGTTCGACGCTAATTTTGATCTCGTTTGCGGCGAAGCCGGGGACTTCAGCGCGCACGGTGATCTTATTCTCGGCCTCCTTGATCTCGACCGGCACACGGCGCATCAACTCCGATATCGAAAAGAGCCTTGAAAGAACGAAGTGGTTTTTGTGGCACGGGAATGTCTATCGCGCTTTGGAAGTGATTGAAGATCTGGAATGCCGACTCGAATCGATAGAAGGAAGCTCGGAGAAACAGAGGAAGCTGTTAAAGGCAGTGAAGGAGTTCAGCAATTACATTGGCGCTAATAAAACCTTCATCCCGAATTACGGCGATCGGTACCATCATGGAGAAACGATCTCGACGGCATTCGTGGAATCGACTGTGAACTATGTGGTCAGTAAGCGGATGGTGAAGAAGCAACAGATGCGTTGGAGCGAGCGCGGAGCGCACCTCCTATTGCAGGTGCGCACGCAGGTTTTGAATGAAGACCTTCGAAATACATTTCGCCGTTGGTATCCAGGCATGCAAAACCTCTCCGGCGATGCGGAACTGAAGGAAGCGGCGTAGCCCCCGTTTGCTCGCCATCCTTCTCGTACGCCCGCTTCCAGCGATAGTAGATCTCGCGGGAAATGCCAAAATGGCGGCAGGCTGCGGTCACGTTACCGATTTGTTTGGCGTAGTTGAAAATTCTCAACTTGCGGGAGATGTCACGTTGTGCAGGTGTCATCAGGAACCTCCTGGGAAGATAGTGTTGGCGGATCGCCACTGTTGTCAACCGAGGTCCTGATTTCGTCAGATAATATCCGAGCTGGGCTACTCCGCCACAGTCTTTCGGTCCTGCCCCCCTCTTCTTAATCTTCTAAACCTGCTGAGCGTTAGCGAAGATGTTCTAGCGGCATGCGCCTGCTCTGTCTACAGCCGAAGGCTTAGGTAGAGCATGCGCCTCGCAACAGGAGTTGGGCGCTCACCCATTCGCCAATGCACGCAGCAGGTTTGTCATCTCAATCGCCGCCATCGCGGCCTCCGCGCCCTTATTGCCTGCCTTCGTCCCTGCGCGTTCGACGGCCTGTTCGATGTTCTCTGTGGTCAGCACGCCGAACAATATCGGCAGGCCGGTAGACAGCGATGCCGACGCGATGCCACTCGCTACCTGCCCCGCAACGTAGTCAAAGTGCGCTGTCGCTCCCCGAATGACTACGCCGAGGCAGATGATGGCGTTATAGTGCGGGTGATCTGGCGGATCGCCTCTGCGGTCCGCCATCCGCTTCGCGACCAGAGGGATTTCAAACGCGCCCGGCACCCATGCGATGTCAACGTCCTCGGCGGCGACGCCATGCCGGATCAGCGCATCCTGTGCGCCGCGTAACAATTCTCTGCCAATCGCGTCATTGAAGCGTGAGACGACAATACCGAACTTCAAGCCGCCGCCAATGAGATTGCCTTCAAAAGTCCTGCCCATGACGAGCTCCTGAGAGTGGATGCCTATATGATGCCGGCGGCGGCGCCTCGTCCACGCTGTGGAAGGCTGCCTCTGTGCGATACCGGTAGGCGATCAAATCGGCAATGGAAATGATCTTGAGTCCATGCCGGGCGGCGAACGATTCCAATTCGGGCAGCCGGGCCATCGCGCCGTCGTCGTTCATGATCTCGCAGATGACCGCGGCCGGATACAGTCCCGCCAGCCGCGCCAGGGCGACCGACGCCTCAGTTTGCCCGGGGCGCGCCAGCACATCACCCTGTGCAGAGCGTAGTGGGAAGACGTGTCCTGGGCGGGCGATATCTTCGGGGCGCGTGGCAGTGGCGATTAGGGCGCGGATTGTCGTCGCCCGGTCAAAGGCAGAGATGCCGGTGCTGACCCCGCGCCGGGCATCGACCGAGACTGTAAAGGCGGTCCCGAAGCTAGACGTGTTTTCGGCGCCCGGCGCCATCATTGGGATGCGCAGTTCGTCCAGCCTCTCCCCTGTCATTGCTAGACAGATCAGCCCTCGGCCTTCACGAGCCATGAAGTTGATGGCCTGTGGCGTGGCGAATTCGGCCGCGATAGCGAGGTCGCCTTCATTCTCGCGGTCTTCAGCGTCCACAATGATCACAAACTTGCCGGCGCGGAAGTCGGCCAGCGCGTCTTCAATTGCGGCGAGCGGCATAGGGCGCTTCTCCAATAAACTTCTCGACATACTTGCCGAGAATATCCACTTCCAGATTTACCCGACTGTCCACTGGCTTGCGGGGCAGAGTGGTATGCTGCTGTGTGTAAGCCACGAGCATGAATGTGAACGCGCCAGGGAAAACATCCACTACAGTCAGACTCACGCCGTCCACGGCGATGTAACCCTTGGGGACGATGTAGCGCAGCAGTTCTGGCGCAGCTCCGACTGTCACCCAGAGCGAATCGCCTTCGGGTCGGACGGCTCGCGCCTCGCCCGTGCCGTCCACATGTCCCTGCACGAAATGCCCGCCGATCCGTCCGTTCGCCGTGAGGGCGCGTTCGAGGTTCACGCCGTCGCCGGAGCGCAGGGCGCCCAAATTGGTGCGCCGCAGAGTCTCCCGCGAGAGGCCGACGGTGAAGCCATCGGCGGCGAGCGCAGTGACGGTGAGGCACGCGCCATTAACGGCGAGGCTGTCCCCCAGGCGCGCGCCTTCCAGCGCGGTCTGCGCCTTCACGGTGAGCAACCAGGCGCCCGCAACCTCCGACAGAGATTCCACGATCCCGACTTCTTCTACGATTCCTGTAAACAATAGTTTTCCTCCGAGTAGTCCACGTTGGCTTGTATCAACAGATCTTGTCTCGCCTGCGCCGCAGGCGCCTCAGCCAAAGAGTTGGCGCCGATCATTTCGACTTGCAAGCGGCGCAGACGAATCGCTCGCGCTAATGTTTCAATCCCCAGTCCGCCCACCGGCCCCGGCGCGTTCCGGCCTCCGATGATGAGAGGAGCGATAACGGCCCACACCCGATCCACCAACTTCTCAGCGAAGAATGCGCCGAGCAATTCGCTCCCGCCCTCAACCAACAGGGTAAGCATCTCACGCCGCCCGATTTCGTCCAACAGCGCCTGGAGACTGACGCGCCCCTGTCTGTCGGCGGGCAGGGTCCAGATCTCGACGCCACGCGCCGTAAGTTCGGCGCAATGGGTGGAGGGCGCGGCGGCAGTCGTCGCCAGCACGGTCATCCCGGGAAGCGCCGGGTCGAAGACCCTAGCCAGTAGCGACACACGGCCCCGGCTGTCGGCGATGATCCGTAGCGGATGGCGAACATCGGCCAGCTCCTCCTCCCCGCTCCCCTTTCTTTGTAGTGAGAGTGGCGATAACCGTGTGGTGAGTTGCGGGTCGTCGGCAAGCGCCGTTCCCACGCCAACGAGGATCACGTCAGTGATGTTGCGCAATTCATGCGCCCGCTGGCGCGCGGCCTCGTTGCTGATCCAGCGCGAGTCGCCGGCGCAGGTGGCGATCTTGCCGTCGAGGCTCATGGCAAACTTGGCGGTGACGAAGGGCCGCCCGGTCGTCACATACTTGAAGAAAGGCCGGTTGAGTTCGCGCGCTTCGTCTTCGCACGGGCCGCGATGCACGACGACCCCGGCGGCCTCGAGTTTGGCGTGAGCCTTCCCGTTCACTCGCGGGTTGGGGTCGCCGACCGCGTAATACACCTCGGCGACGCCGGCGGCGATGAGCGCGTCGGCGCAGGGCGGGGTGCGCCCGTAATGCGCGCACGGCTCAAGTGTGACATACATCGCCGCGCCACGCGCGGCGTCGCAGGCGTCGCGCAACGCTTCGGCCTCCGCATGCTGCTCGCCCGCCCGGCGGTGATAGCCTTCCCCGACGACGCGCCCGTCTTTGACGATGACGGCCCCGACCATTGGATTTGGGCTGGTCCGGCCCTCAGCCCGCCGCGCGAGCGCAATCGCGCGACGCATGTGGGTGATGTGAGTGAGAGTGTCCATCATAGATCTATGGCTGTATTTTAACCGAACTTGGATCTACTGAGGCCCTGAATGACCGTTGATGGCATGCGAATTCATTTCTTCCCAAAAATGATCCTGCTTGACTGGACGCTCGGGCAGCGGGCAATATGCGCCTTTCGCAAATCCCTGCGACTCTATGCCAAACGCGTGATTGAACCGCGCCCGGTAGTTCTCCCATGCGATGGCAGAGGTCAGCTCTACCATTTGCGACTCATAGAAATATTCTCGCAACCTAGCGAACAACTCATCCGACACTTCAACTGGCGCCCTGGTCATCCCAACAGCGTAGTCGATGACGAGCTTCTCCGCTGTCGAGAAGGCATCGCTCTGCCGGTAGACCGAAAGCTGGCGGAACTGTTCTTCACTGATCCCGTATCGTCTGCCCCCGGCAGAGCCGATATCGATTCACCAGGGACAGCCGACCATGGCGGCCACTTTGATCAGGGCGAGTTCTTTCAGCCGCGCGTCAACATTCTTCGATCGTTCGAAAGCCATCTCGAAGGCCCACGAGCCGAGCAGAACCCAGAAGTGGCGCGCCATCACTTTCACCGGGTCCACTATCTTTCCGAACCGCCTGCGTGAAAACCAATAGGCGACTTTGACCAGCAGGCCGCCACTGCCTTGAGACATCTCTTCGATCCGCATTACGCCTCCCGCTGTTTTGATTAACCGCGCCGCCGCCAGTTCGCTCTCCCTGCGCGCAGCCTACTATAGTCCCACAAGTTTCGTACCACAATATCCATGGCATCGCGCGGATCGAGTGGGCGGGTAAAATCCAGCGGCGACAGGAGCGAGCGAATCTTTTCCAGATCCACCTCTGGCGCCACGCGCTGTGCATACCGAAAATCCAATCCGACTTTTAGACGCTTGCACTTACAAGATCTCCCCCTGATACTACTCACTCACTTTTGAATCTGGATTTCGCGATTTTGCTTCTCGCTTATGGCTCTCTTCCCTCTTCTCTTTTCC
>WNFU01002827.1_pt1 | contig 23421 bp, 26 predicted proteins | sample 5400121 | NCBI WGS metagenome assembly WNFU01 (sample SAMN13153360, study PRJNA577476) | soil metagenome | isolation source: 100 cm soil or saprolite under grassland replicate 1 | place: USA:California | collected 2016-06-15
CGGGTGCGGATGCGGCGAAGTTGTGTGGGTGTCATTGCGTGCCACCAGTGGTGGTGGCGGGCTCCTTTCAGCTTGGTGATCTCGCTTCACAGGTACACCCAACAGCAGCACCTCCGCAAGAGCTAACAGAGTACTGCTAATCAGGCTAGCCGGTCAAATGATCGAGATATGGGCTCGACCGTGTCGTTCAACCAGCGGCAGACCCGGTCTGAGGCTGGGATTGGGCATGGCTCATGAGCTGGTCGAGGCGCTCGACGAGGCGGCGGTGCCGGGCGGCCTCCTCACCCCACCCTCGTGCTTCGGCGTCGGCGGCCAGCGTCTCGGCGTCGGTGCGCTGGGCGGCCAGGATTGGCAGGAAGCCCGCGTCGCTGCGGAAGTTGGGGCAGTGCTCGCAGACGTTGGTGTAGGGGCAGACCCCCTGCGCGGCGGTGCGCAGGCAGTACCCGCCGGCCAGGCGCGCCTTGGTCAGCGGGGCTTGGCGCCAGTCGGTCTCCAGCCGGACCGGGGTGGCCTGGGGCAGCACCGGCCCAAGCCGCTGCTTGGCCAGCGCAAGGGCCTTCTCGTAGTCGGCCCGGACGGTGGCGTCGAACAGCCGCCCATAGCGAAGGCTCATCTCCGCCGAGACGTGGCCGAGCAGCGCCATCAGCGCCTGGAGGCTGACGCCGGCGTTGACCAGCGCGGTGGCGTAGGTGTGACGCAGCTGGTGGGGGGAGACCGGCTCCAGTCCCGCCTGGGTGGCGGCGCGGTGCAGCTCGTCGCGCAGCACATCCTTGGAGACGCGGCGGCCCTGGTGGGTGAGCAGGAACTCCACCAGCCGCCCCGTGCGGGGGTGACGCAGCGGCCGGCCCGGAGAGCGGTGCGCCACGACGAGATCCACAAGCTCCAGGGTCTCCTCGTCCAGCGGCACCATGCGTTCGGTGTCGAGCTTGCCCAAGGGGACCTTCAGCCAGGCGCCCTGGCCAGCGACCTCGTGGACGCAGTCCAGCTCCAGATCACATAGCTCGCCGATCCGCAGCCCTGTCGCACGCTGCAGCAGCAGCGCATCGGCGCGCAGCCGGTTCGGGGACGCCTCCAGCGCGGCGACCAGGCGCCGGTCGGCATCCGGTGGCAGGTAGCGCGGCAGGGGCCGGGGCAGGCGGGGCACGTCGCGGCTGGCAAACAGCCGGCGGCGTGGCGCCTGCGGCCAGCCCCAGTCGGCCAGGTCGTCCAGCATCCGCGCGACGGTGAGGATGCGGCTGCGCCGCTCCGAGGCGCTCAGCGGGGTGCCATGGTGATGGTGGCGGGCTTGGGCGACCTGGTGCAGCCAGGGTTCGATGTGGCGCTGGCGGTCCAGGTCGCCTACTGACTCGAGGGTGGGGTCCAGCTCGGTGAGGAAGCGGCCGAAGTGGGCCAGGCGGCTGGCCATGTGCGACACCGTCGAGCGGGTGCGGGTGCCCACACAGCACTCCAGGTAGGCGACCAGCTGCCCGCGCAGCGGGGTGGGCACGCCGTCAAGATGGGCTTCCCAGCTCCACTGGCGCGGGGTGTTCTTGGTGGCCGGCTCGACCTGGCCGCCGAGGTGGTAGATGACCGCGCGGGCGGCGTAAAGCGCGTGGCGGTAGTGCTTGAACGCCCGGCCGTGGCGCTGCTCGCGGTCGGCGATGGCGGCCTGGAAGGCGTCCAGGTCGGCCTGGACCAGGCCGGTGAGCGGCCGGCCGGTCTGGATGCGCAGCCGGGCGGCGACCTGGGAGGCCATGCCCAGCCGAGCGCGAGGGCTGTAGCCCAGCTCGGCGGCCGCCGTCACGAACGCCTCGAGCTCGGGCCCGAGCGGACTGGCCCGAAGCTCGCGCGGCAGCGCCGACAGCTTGCGCTCGAGCAGGTAGTCGTAGCCGGGGCGCAGATGGCCGTGCAGCATCAGGAAGTTCAGCAGCGGCCAGGTGCTGCTCCCCGCCCCGAGGCGCACCCCCAGCGGCTCGGCAGCCCAGGCCTGCGGGTCGGGCCAGCGGGCAAGAAACGAGCGGGCGCCGACGGTGTAGGCACGGCTGCCCCGGCCGCTGGCCGCAAGCCAGGCGGTGTAGGCGGCCAGCAGCCCGGCGGCCGGCTCACACAGGCGGGCGGGGGCGGGTCCAGGCATCGGCGGTGGTGGTGGTGGTGCGCTGGCGGGCGCGGGCCTGGTCGTAGGCGGCGCGCAGATGCGCGGGGCAAGGTGGATGTAGGCGGCGGCCGAGTCAACATGGTCGTGGCCCATGAGCTCCTTGAGCACGGCCAGGTCGACGCCGGCCTCGGCCAGCGCGGTGCCAAAGCTGTGGCGCAGCGCGTGCGGATGCCCAGCCGGCACGCCGGCACGCTGGCGGTGGTAGCGGAACACCGTCCGCAGCCCCGCCGGGCTGAGCGGCCGGCCGCGGTGTGGGCCCTTGGCGACCACAAACAGCGCCGTCGAGGCCGTCTGGGGCCGCTCGCCGAGCAGGTAGGCCTGGATCAGCCCGGCCACCTGGCGGTCAAGCGGCACGCGGCGTTCCTTGTCGCCCTTGCCGACCACCCGCACCCAACCCCGACCGATGTCGACGTCGCGGACCCCAAGGCCCAGCACCTCGGCGGAGCGCAGCCCGCTGAACAGCATCAGGCCCGCGATGGCCCGATCCCGCATCGTGCGCAAGCTGGCCAGCAGCGCGGCGGTCTCAGCCCGGTCCAGCCCCTGGGCAGCCGTCTGGGCTCGCGCACCCGCAGCCGCGAGCGCGCCTTGGGGCGGGCCAGGTGCCCCAGCAACCCCGTCCGCTCCCCTGCCACCGCCGCGCGCGCCCGCCGGCCAGACGGCACCGGGTTGGGTGCGGTGGGATCGCGCATCGAGCGGTAGGCGAACAGCCCCGAGATCGCCGTCAGGCGACGGTTGATCGTGGCCGGCGCCAGGCCGGTATTGCGGCCGTCCCGGATCGAGAACACGTTGTCGCCGCGGCGGCCCGGGCGGCCGGGCACCGCCTGGGTCCGGCAGGCGGACAGGTAGCGCAGCAGCACCTCGGTGGTGACCTGCTCGATGCGCAGGCACTGGCCCAGCAGCCAGCGGACGAGGTGCAGCAGGTCGAAGGCGTAGGCGCGGATCGTGCGTGGCGAATACCGCCGGTCGGCCAGGTAGCTGAGGTAGTCGTTGAGCAGCCCAAAGCCCGTGGCGCCAGGGCCGCTCAGGACCCACTCCTCGCCGTGCTGCTGGACGTGAACCTCGTGTGCATCGGCCATATGGGAGCCGTATCACCAAGCCTGTGACCAGTGCAAATCCAAGAGATTAGCCGGTTAAGAGGGGCCGGTAGGGCTTGCTGTGGACCAGGTGGATGCCCAGCACTGCGCAGCTGCGCTCGAGCATCGCGTTGGCGTACGGGGCGCCGTTGTCCACATACAGCTGCTCGGGCAGCCCGCGGCGTGCGATCGCGGCGCGGAGCACGTCCTGGCCGGCGCGGGTGTTCTCCTCATGCACCCAGCGGCCGTGCACCAGCAACCTGGAGTGGTCGTCGACCAGCAAAAACAGCCTGGCGCGCTTGGAGCCTTCCTGTCGGGGTGCGGCACGAAGCCGCCGACGAGCACGTCGCCGATCCAGCGCTCGCCTGGCCGCTCGGCCTCATACCGGCCGGTCGCGCGGGCAGGCTCGGCCGCAAGAGCCGCGCGGTCAAGGCCCTTACGGCGAAGCTGCGCGTGGATCGTGCGCTCGCTGACGGTGATGCCGTGGCGGGCGCGCAGGATCTCGGCGGTCTGCGCCGCCGAGCGGGCGGGCCGCTCGGCCCGCAGCGCGGCCGCCTCGGCGAGCAGCTCGGGATGGCGGCGCACCGCGCCGGCATCAGCGCGCTTGACCGGCCGCAAGCCCTCCAGCCCACCAGCCTGGTAGGTGGCGACCCAGCGGTCCAGCGGTCCCCGCGAGAACGTCCGCAGGCTCCCGTCGGGGTGCTCGTGGGCCTGGCGGACCAGCGCGCGGATCAGCCGGCCACGCTCGGCCGGGGAAAGCCTGGGGTTGGCCGGCTCGGCGATCACCCGGTAGCGGAACAGTGCGATCTGCTCAGCCTGGTCGCTTGGGCCGCCGGCGGGTGGGGGCATGGCGCCTCCTTCGGGATGGTCAGGGCGGGTCAGGGACGGGCGGCATCCAACCCGGCCCCGCAAGCCCTGCCCAGAGCGGGCTCATGGTGGTCCCAAGCAACCCCCCGCCGGTGAGCAGCGCTGCCAGCTGCCAGCGGCCCGGCGCAGCCCGGCCCAGCCGCCCCTGGACCCGCCACCAGACCGCACCCAGCGCCGCCACGACGGCATCCTGGACGCCACCGACCTGCCGGGGCAGCGCCGCGCCGACCTCGACCGCCAATGCCCCCAGCCCCGCGGCCAGCAGCCCCGCCCGGCAGGCAAACCGCCACCGCCAGTCCCGCACGGTCGAGTGCGGCACCCCAGCCCAGCCGCGACCGGACGCAGCCCCACCCCCGCGGCCGCACGCTCCAACGCCGCGCCGATCACCTCGACCGCATCCACCCGCCGGGCCAGCGCAAACGACGGCAGCAGCGCATGCGACACCCGACACCACCCGCAGCGGGCACGACGCACCCAGACCCGCCACGCCCGCCCACCCACGCGCACCCAGCGCGCATACCCCGACCACAGCGCCATCGCCCGGCCGCAGCCAGGACAGTCGGGCCGCGGGACCTCGACCTGGCGGCCAGCGGCCGCGTACTGCTCGACGCCCAACAGGCAGGGCCATACGATGGCCACGGTGACCCACACCGCCTTGGACCCTCCCGGGAGCGCCAACTCACCACGGGAGGGTCCTTTGCATGCTCAAGGAACCGGACACCCGATCCTGCCCGCCGGCGCGAGAGCATCCCAAATCACCGCTGCCGAACCGTCGCCCCACGTCATCACGCAGTCATGCCCTCAACACCCCGGGTCTTATCACGGGTGTCGTTAGCCACTGGGGCATTCACCGACCGGTCCCTTCCTCTGCAAGCACGTGACGTGGCAGGGGCCCTTCCCTCAGACCGGGTTGTGCTGTCCCAGGCCCTCAAGCGGTACTACGACCCATCCGCCACCCTCCCGGCCCGGTGCGACTTCCCGCTTGAACGGTTATACGCACCGGCTGCTCCCGGTCCGCAAGCACCCGGGGCCGGGGAAGGCTTCCCCAGTTCCCGCACCCACCCTCTGACCATCCCGCTCCCCCTACCCCGGAGGGTTCCTCAGCGCCTGCACCTCCAGGTCTTGGGCGCCTTCCATGGCCTTCGCCGTGATTCCAGCGGCTCGGCACCCTCTTGTCCCTTTCGGGCTAAGAGCCTGTAGCAAAATAAGCTTCACATCTTCGACGTGAGGGTCCATGCTTGTGCTATGGCACTGGTGGTGGCGCTGGATGAGCGGAGGCTGGCGGCCAAGTTCGACGCGCTGCTGCCGCATCTGGATGAGCGGCAGCAGCGGCTGGCGTTGGGGGCCGAGGCTCGCGCGCTGGGGCATGGCGGGATCGGGCTGGTGGCCCGGGCTGCCGGGGTGAGCCGCAAGACGGTGTCGGTCGGGGTGAAGGAGTTGGAAGCGGGTGCGGAGCCGCTGGGGCGCGCCCGGCGTGTGGGTGGGGCCGCAAGCAGCTGACCGAGACCGACCCGGGGTTGTTGGAGGCGCTGGACGCGCTGGTGGAGCCCGAGTCGCGGGGAGACCCGATGACGCGGCTGCGCTGGACTACGCGCTCGACCCGGAACTTGGCCGAGGAGCTGGGCCGGCAGGGTCACGCGGTGTCGCATCACACGGTGGCGCGACTGCTGGCCGCGGAGCTGCACTACAGCCTGCAGGCCAACGCCAAGACGGTTGCAGGCAAGCAGCACCCGGATCGGGATGCGCAGTTTCGCTACCTCAACGGCCAGGTCGGTGCGCACATCGCGGGCGGTCAGCCGGTGATCAGCGTGGACACCAGGAAAAAGGAGCTGGTCGGCAACGACAAGAATGGCGGTCGGCAGTGGCAGCCCGCCGGCTCCCCTGCGCGGGTGAACGTGTACGACCTCCAGGACAAGCTGCTGGGCAAGGCTGTCCCCTACGGCGTGGACGACGTGGCGGCCAACACCGGCTGGGTCAGCGTGGGCACCGATCATGACACCGCCGCGTTCGCCGCTGCGACGATCCGCCGCTGGTGGGACAGGTTCGGCAAGACCGTCTACGCGGACGCGCACCAGCTGCTCATCTGCGCCGATGCCGGTGGCTCCAACGGGTATCGGGCCCGGTTGTGGAAGCGGGAGCTGGCCGCCCTGGCCACCCAGACCGGCCTTTCCATCACGGTCTGCCATCTGCCGCCAGGACCAGCAGGTGGAACCGGATCGAGCATCGGCTGTTCAGCCAGATCTGGGTCAACTGGCGAGGCCGCCCGCTGGAAAGCCACGAGGTCATCGTGAACCTCATCGCGGGCACCACCACACGGGCCGGCCTGACCGTCCACGCAGAGCTCGATGACGGCATCTACCCCAAGGGCATCAGGGTGTCCGACAAGGAGATGCGCCAGCTGGAGACCGACCACATCACCCGCCACACCTTCCAGGGGAAGTGGAACTACACGGTTAACCCGACGAAACCACCCTAATCTGGGCACGTTATTGATTTACGGATCCTAACCTCACGGGGCTGCAAGATTCGCGTCATGCTGCGGGCTGGCCAGTCGCTCCCCCCAACGGGGCTTTCGACGCTGCGCTTCGACGCCGGGCGTTTCCCCCCGACGCCGGCAGCCTGCTACTGGGCCTCCTGGCAGCTACCCAGACCGGACTCCCACCGGCTGGCGAGCACGGGCTTCCGCGTGGGTCTCTCCTGCTCTCCACCTCCTCTCACTACACGGTGCCCCACGCTGCTGGGCACAAGAAAGCCGCGCTAAAGCAGCAGCTCGGAAGTCCTGCACGTAACTCGGAGCGGTGGCCGGAAAGGACTTGCCGGGTTACGGGCAAGACTTCTGGTTATCTGCTTGGTAGCCAGACCAAACAATCGACGCAACCCAGGGAGGAAGCATGGACTTCTCCGCACAGCTCGACGCGCTCCAGCAGCACGTCGCGGAGGCCAAGTCGGCGGCACAGGCTGCCGCCACCGAGTCGCGTGACCAGCTCAGGCAGCGAATCGACCAGGCCCAGGTCGACATCAACCTGGCCGTCAACAACGCACAGCAGCAGGCCGGTGAGGCCGCCGCCAGCGCACGCAGCAGGTGGGCGCAGATGAAGGCCGACGCCGCCGCCAAGATGGACGACGTCCAGGCGAGGATCGACAAGCGGGCTCGACAGCTGGACGCCCGAGCGGCGGCGGACGACGCGGACTGGGCGGAAGACGACGCGACCGCCGCCGTCGACTACGCCGAGTGGGCGGTCGACAACGCGCGGCTGGCCATGCTCGACGCCATCGACGCCCGCGCCTACGCCGACGAGCGCGCCAAAGAAGCCGGCTCCTAGCCGTGGTCCCGATCGGCTGGCAAGACGCACCACGGCACCGGATGAAAACCGGCCAGCCGCCACGGAATGGTGAGAGACCCCGGGCGGCGACGAGGAGCAAGGGAGGTTGCCATGACCAGCGACGCGACACCTTCGGGCACACTGCGGGACACCATGCGGGCGGGCATTCGGGACCTGTCGGCGGTGTGGTGGTGGTTTTTGACCCTGGGGGTCCTGTGGACCCTGTTCGGCATGTACGTACTGTCCTACCGGGTGGGCAGCCTGTACGCGGTGGCCGCGTTGGTGGGCGTGAGTTTCCTGTTCGGTGGCGTCACCCAGCTGGCGGTGGCCGGCCGGGTGCAGGACTGGCGCTGGCTGTTTGTCGTGGCAGGGATCCTGTCGGTGGCCGCCGGGGTCATCACCTTCGTCTGGCCGGACATCACGCTGTATGTGGTGTCGATCTTGGTGGCCTGGTACCTGATCGTGTTCGGCGTCCTGCATCTGGTCGGCGCGCTGGCCGGCGCCAAGGTGGCGTGGTGGTGGACGCAGCTGCTGCTGGGGGTCGCCGAGCTGGTGCTGGGGGTGTGGGCGGTGCGGTCCTGGCAGCGGTCGCTGCTGACGCTGGTGACCCTGGTGGGGGTGTGGGCCATCTTCTACGGGGTGAGCGAGATCTTCGCCGCGTTCTCTCTGCGCCAGGCCGGCAAGCGGGTGGAGCGGCTGGTCGACTGACCCGCCTGACCGGGCGCAGCCCGGTCAGCCCGGCAGCGGGGCGGTACGCTGGGTGGCGCGCAACCCGGAGAGCGCGCTCCCGCTGCTGGGTATCTGACCCCGTCACGGCGCCGGCTAGCCAAACTCTCTTCAGGGGACAGCCATGGACCGGTACCCGCCCATCGCCGACCACGGTCTGATCGGTGACCTGCAGACCGCCGCGCTGGTCACCACCGACGGGACCGTCGACTGGTGGTGCTGCCCGCGCTACGACTCGCCCAGCGTCTTCGCCTCGCTGCTGGACCACGACAAGGGTGGACGCTTCCGCATCGGCCCCGAGGGCGACGACTACGTCGCCAAGCAGCTCTACCTCCCCGACACCGCCATCCTGATCACCCGCTTCATGACGCCCGACGGGGTCGGTGAGGTGATTGACTTCATGCCCGTCCACGACCCCCATCGGGTGACCGACCGCCACCGGCTGGTCCGAGTGGTGCGGTGCGTGCGCGGCCAACTGCGCTTGGTGTTCGAGTGCGCGCCGCGGTTCGACTACGGCCGGCAGTCGCACGAGCTGGAGCTCACCGACGAGGGCGCGGTGTTCCGCACCCCGACGCTGCAGCTGACCCTGCACGGCGCGGGACAGGGGGCGATGCAGCGCCACGGCAACGACGTGCGCGGCGCGCTGACGGTGCGCGCCGGCCAGGCCGGGGGGGTCATGCTGGAGTCGGCCGCCGACGGCCCACCGCGGAGCATGGCACCCGACGAGCTCCTCGGGATGGGCGAGGAGACCGACCGGTTTTGGCGTGGCTGGCTGGGCCGCTCGACCTACAAGGGGCGCTGGCGGGAGATGGTCAACCGGTCGGCGATGACGCTCAAGCTGATGACCTACGCGCCCACCGGCGCGCTGGTCGCCGCGCCCACCGCCGGGCTGCCCGAGCAGGTCGGCGGGGAGCGCAACTGGGACTACCGCTACACCTGGATCCGTGACGCGTCGTTCTCGGTCCACGCGCTGCTCGGGCTGGGGTTCACCGAAGAGGCCGCGGCCTTCGGGCGCTGGCTGGGCGACCGGGTCAGCGACCAGGCGGGCCAGGCGTCGGGGCCGCTCAAAATCATGTACCGGGTGGACGGCTCCTCGGACCTGGTCGAGGAGCTCCTCGACCACTTGGAGGGCTACGCGGGTTCCAAGCCGGTGCGGATCGGCAACGGCGCCGCCGACCAGCTCCAGCTCGACATCTACGGCGAGGCGATCGATTCGATCTACCTCGCCGACCGGCAGGCCATCCCGGCCGGCCACCAGGGTTGGACCGCGCTGCGTGGGATCGCCGATTGGCTGTGTGAGCGCTGGGACCAGCCCGACGAGGGCATCTGGGAGACCCGCGGCGGCCGCCAGGACTTCACCTACGGCCGGCTGATGTGCTGGGTCGCACTGGACCGCATGATCCGCCTGGCCGTGGAACGCGGCCGGCCCGCCGACCTGGACCGCTGGATGACCGAGCGCGACCTGATCTACCACCAAATCATGGACCGGGGGTGGAATCCGACCCGGCGCGCGTTCGTCCAGCACTACGGCACCGACGTGCTGGACGCCTCGCTGCTGATGATGCCGCTGGTCGGTTTCGTGGTCCCCCGCGACCCGATGTGGCTGTCGACCCTGGACGCGATGGACACCGAGCTGGTCTCCGACAGCCTGGTCTACCGCTACAACCCCAGCGCCTCACCCGACGGGCTGCGCGGCTCCGAGGGCACCTTCTCGATCTGCACGTTCTGGTACGTCGATGCCCTTGCCCGCTCGGGCCGGCTGCAGCAGGCCCGGTTGACGCTCGAGAAGATGTTCACCTACGCCAACCACCTCGGCCTCTACGCCGAGGAGATCGGGTTCACCGGCGAGCAGCTCGGCAACTTCCCGCAGGCGTTCACCCACCTGTCGCTGATCAACGCCGCCATCAACCTGGACTACCAGCTCGACCACGGCGCCGGCCTGGACCCCGTCCAGCGCATCGGCGCCGCAACCTAGCGGGCGCACCCCGGTCCTTGCTGGCGGCAATCGGACCTCACCATCGTCGGCGCCCGGCCCAAAGCCATAAGTCCAACCCGACAGAACCCGACTAACGCAACGGCATTGCGGCTTGCCCTGGACGACGTCCCGGGTCCGGAGCCGTTCGGACAGCTCTCCGCCTCCGCACCACGGGCACTGCGTGGCCTCGTCCTCGAAGAGTGCTCCGGCGGCCACCAGCGGCAGCTCAGCGGCGTACTCTGCGCGACGCTCCGGGACAGGGTCCTCGAAGGCGCGCCGCAACCGGTTCCGCAGAAGGCCCGCGGTCATGCCACTCCGGCCCTGGAGGTGAGACGGTTCCGCACGACCATGACCTCGGCCTCCCGCCGCGGAACCAGCATGGGGCCACGCGACCTGGGCTTTTCCGGCGCCGGCCGGGCAACGCCGAGGTCCACATTCCGCAGGGCGGAGCGCTGACCGGCATCGAGCGGGATTGCATGATCCCGAGCCCGAGGACACCTGGAAGGCCGATGGACACCTTGTTGCGCAACCGCTGCGGCAGCAGGATCACCTCGAACGGCTGGTACGGCTGCTCGCGGGGATCCCGCAGGCCCGCGAGCACCCATGCGATCGGCGCCGCCGTAGGCCAGGTCCTCGGCCCGCGGCCGGTCATGCCGGGGATGACGGCCTCACCGCCGTTAGCCCGGATGTAGGCCATGCCCCGCTCGATGTGGGGGCGGCCGGCGACGGGGTCGAGCGCCTCGAGCGCCGCGGCCGCGAACGCCGTCGTCCCGGGGCTGCTGGGAGGGTAGGCGTCGGCCATGCTCCAGCCGCCGTCCTCGCGCTGGTACCGCTTCAGCCACCGCAGGCCCGCGTCCAGACGCGACCGGTAGAGCTGCGGGTCGATGCGCGCCAGCGCCAGTAGGGCCAGCGCCGTCGTCATCGGCGACGAGGAGAGGCGGTCGGTCCAGGCGCCGTCGTCGCGCTGGCGACCGTAGAGATAGTCAGTCGCGCGCGTCACCGCCTCGGAGGCTCGTACCGCAAGCTTCTCTCGGTTCACCTGCCTCTCCTTCCAATCATCTCGCTGGCGAGCGACGGCTTGCCCCCGGATCAGTGGCTCCGCTGAATGGCGAGATCAGCGAAATGGCTGAGCCGCTCCCGGCTGGCGGAGGCGGACAGGGTCATCAGGGCGTCCTGGGCGGTCCGGGCGCGGTCGAGCGCCAGCTTCGCCGCCGTGGCGAGCGCACCGGTCAGCTCGATCACCTCCCGCAGCACCCGAAGGTGTGCGCCAGGTCACCGCGCCGGGACAGGCAATCCTCGAGGACCGCCCGGTCCCGTTCCCCGCCCAGCTCGTGCGCCAGCACGACGGGGAGCGTCAGCCGCCCGTTCCGCAGATCGCTGGTGGCGGGTTTGCCAGTGAGGCGGGAATCGCTGATGAACGGGAGTAAGTCGTCCTGGATCTGGCCTTGGCAGACGTCGATGCCGGCACGGGCCACCGCCTTCAGCGCCGAGACCACCCGGTCGTCCCAGGACGCCGCCTGCCTCGGACGTATCCTCGCCTCGCACGCCACGGCCAGCGGTAGGGACATCATCTCCGCCCTGAGCGAGTACACCGCGCTCCGCCGGCCGCGGAGCATCCGCCTCGCCCGCCGCTCACGCCGCATCGGCAGGGTCGCTCAGTGGGCTTCGCCGCTGCCCGTCGCCGTCCGCGACGCCGGCATCAAGCTCAGCGACTTCCTTCCCGCCAGCTTCACCGGCCGCGCGCTGGATTCGCTTCTGGACTGGAACCCACCTCCCGAGCACCCCGGTCGGGGATCTACCGTTCCTCCTCGCAAGGGGCATCACTCTTGAGGTGGGGCCGCCGGGATCCAGCTGGGGCCTTGCCATACCAAGGTCCGGCAAGACGCGATATTGCCGCTGCGCATGGAATCCAGAGGCATGCAAGCATAAGGAGTCCGCAGTGTCTATTGAGGTCTATCGGGAGTGGCGTGACGGGTTCAGCACCAGACGTCCGCCACACCGATGGTCGTGCTTCCAGCTGCGAACGCCGGCCGAGGACCCCAGCACGCGCCGCGATCCCGGCACCGCGATCGCTGTGGTTGTCCTACTTCATCCGCCCGATCCCCAGCAGGCGCAGGTTCGACTACGACCGACGCCTTCTGGTCAACCCCTACCTGGCGGAGCAGGAGGCCGGCAGCCGCGATCTGCGGTCGGCAGTGGCGCGGACCGGGCTGTCGGTCGGCTACCCGAGCTGGAACCTGCTGTACTACACGCTGCTGTGCAGCCTGCCGCCGTCCGACCCGGTGGTGGTGGAGACCGGCACCAACCAGGGCTGGTCCACCATCGTGCTGGCGCAGGCGCTGGTCGACGCCGGGGTGGCGGGCGTGGTCCGCACCGTCGACATCGACCCTGAGGTGGTCAAGCTGGCCAGGCGGAACGCGGAGCGGGCGGGTGTGGCCGGGCGCATCCGCTTCCATGTCGGCGACAGCCGGCAGTTCCTGGCCGGGCTGGCCGGCAAGGTCGACCACGTCGACTTCGCCTTCCTGGACGGCGATCACCGCGCCGAGGCCGTGGTGGCCGAGTTTGAGCGGCTACACCCGCTGCTGGTGGCCTGCAACGGCAAGGTCTTCTTCGACAACACCTCGCGCGGCAGCGTGGCCACGGCGCTGCGCCGCATCCACGCGCGCCACGGCGGCAACCTGATCGAGTTCGCCAACTGCTCGTGGGCGCCGCCAGGCAACGCCATCTGGCAACCCAGGCGCTGATGCACGCCGCGGTACGCCTGCCATGGGGCAGTTGCGTTCCGCCCAGCTCACGGCATGTGGAGCTACCCGATCATCCGCAATTGGCTCATCTACCCTCGGCGACGCGGTCAGACTCGCCAAGAGCGGCCGCCCGAAGCTGGCGGCGAGCGGAGGACCGCCGCTCGACCTGCGGAGTTGACCTTGGAGCGCGCTCCAAGGCTTAGCCTTGGCGCATGTGCGAGCACCTGACCGTATCCAACCTGGCCGCCCGGGCCGGTGTCAGCCCGGACGCGGTGCGCTACTACGAGCGGCTGGGGCTCCTGCCCCCACCGTCGCGCAGCGCGGCTGGCTACCGGCGCTACGACAGGGGTGCGGTTGAGCGGCTGCGGTTCGTCAAGGGCGCCCAGCGGTTCGGGCTGCGGCTGCGCGAGATCGGCGAGCTGTTGGAGGTCATGGACCGGGGCCAGTGCCCCTGCGGCCACACCGAGGCGCTGCTTCGCGAGCGGCTGGCCGAGGTCGACGCCCAGCTCGATCGCCTGGCGGCGCTGCGAGGGGAGCTGGACCGGCTGCTCGTGGAACGTCCCGAGCGGGCCTGCACGGCGGACACAGCCGAGGGGTGGTGGTGCGTGCAGGCGTTCTCGCACGAGGGAGGTGAGAGCGATGGCGGCGTGTCCGAACTGCGGCTGCCCGTGCGGTGAGCACCCCTGCCCGTGCTGCGGCGCTCCCTGACAGCTGCCCGCCGGCGTCCATCACGGCTGTTGGCATGCCTGGGCGCTGGCGCTGAGCAACCGGCGTCGAGTCTAGCCCAACCCTTCACTGTGGCATGCCATCGACCAACCGGCGGCCTTGAAGCCCTGGCCCGCAGCCGCTCGACCGCCAGCGTGCGAGCACGAGTACGGCCACGACAGTAGGCGGCGCGCTTCCAGGGACGACACGGCCGTAGCCTTCAGTTAGCTCTTGCCCTTGGACGCCTTGCGCATCGCGCGTCGCAGCCCAAACATGGCCGCCGAGGCGGTCAGGGCGGCCAGAGCGACCTTGGTGACGTCCACGACCGGCCTGACCGTCACGCCGCTGGGGCCGATGGCGATGATCGCCACCGGCCGCCCCATGGACCCGCCGCCCCCTCCGAAACCGCCGCCTCCGATGGACGGCTTGCCCGCGGGCGGCGCTGCCTCCGCCGACGGCGATTCCTTGGCGTCCGGCTTCGGCACTGGGCCGCGACCCGTCCCGACCCCGAACCCGCCACCGGAGGTCACCTCGGCAGCCGTGATGAGGGTGTAACTGCCGGCGTCGACCGGCTGGCCGAAGATGGCGCCCGGCTGGGCGGCGGCGAAGATCTTCTCCAGCGTCTTCGGCACCTGCTCGCCGGCCCTGTCGATGAGCGAGGCGTCCTCGTTGTCGGTCATACGGCCACCCCCGTCCGCCGTCGGGACCGAAGGAGGCTCGCGCTCGCCGCCAGTGCCGCGAGACCGAGCAGGCCCGCCTGAAGGATGCGGGTGACATCGATAATCGGGATGCGGCGCGCCGGTCCGTGCTGCTCGACCAGCACGGCGGTCGGGCGGTTCCAGATGAATCCGCCCTTCGGCAGGCGGACCACCAGCGCCCGAGACTGGGGCGTCACCGTGATGTCGCCGACCGTCACCGGGTCGCCTGACGACCTGCTCGCCCCAAACACGTTCATGACTGACCGCATGCACACCTTCCTCTCGGTCTCCGGCCGGCCCCAACCAGCCGCAACGGACCGCAAGCGCTCGTCAGACTAGTCCTCCGGGCGCGCTTGCACCCATCACCTCCAGTTCACGCCACGACGGCCAAGCCTCCCGGCCCAAGGCGATGATCCGCGACGCGATCATCGGCGGCAGCGGCTGGCATCGCGCGAGGCCGGGCCGCACACGGCAGGCGAAGCCGCCGTCCGTTCTCGCAGACGTCGAGCTCCGCGTTGTTGGTCGCCGAGCGCCGCGCCAGCAGCGCCAGCCATCCCAGCACCTAGCAGAAGATCAGATAGAGCAGTCGTAGCGCCATCTACCGATCATCTGGGTCACAGCCTCCCTTCGCGAACTCGCAGCTCAGAGCCTATGGCTGACCTTCTGGCACCCACACGCCGCTGAGGACCGTCGAAGGACGTGCGCCGACCCGACGGCGGTCACCACAGGCCAGAGGCGGGCATGGGCAGCCTCGCTCCATCCTCGGACCCGCGCCGGCGCAGGCGAGCATCTCGAGGCGGGTCACGCGAGCTCGTTTCTGTCACAGCGAACGCGTAGGCTGTCCGCGCCATCAACAACGGAGCAACGACGACCGGGCCATGGCCCGACGGCTGGGGAGCTGGGCAAGATGCGGGTCGAGTTCACACCCTCACCGGCGCTGTACCCGTTCCAGTCACGGTGGTTCGAGACCGACGGCATCCGGGTGCACTACATCGACGAGGGGACGGGCCAGCCGATCCTGATGTGCCACGGCAACCCGACCTGGAGCTTCCTGTACCGCAAGATCATCCTGCGCCTGCGGGGACAGTTCCGCTGCGTGGCCGTGGACTATCCAGGGTTCGGGCTGTCGGATCGCCCGGAAGGCTACGGGTACACCCCAGCCGAACATGCGGGCATCGTCGGCCACCTCGTCGACCACCTGGAGCTGGACGGCTTCATCGTCATGGGCCAGGACTGGGGCGGCCCCATCGGCATGACGGTGGCCAGCCAGCGCGCCGGGCGGGTCGGCGGGCTGGTGTTCATGAACACCTGGTTCTGGCGGACCGACCGGCTCGCCATTCAGCTGTTCAGCCGGGTGATGTCCAGCCGGCCGATGCAGCGGCGGATCCTTGAGCGCAACTTCTTCGTCGAGCGGCTCATGCCCCGCTCGGTGAGTCACCCGCTGGAGCCGGAGGTGATGGAGCACTACCGCCGCGCCCAGCCCACCCCTGAGGCACGCTGGGGGGTGGCGGAGTTTCCCCGCCAGATCCTGGCGTCCGGGGCGTGGCTGGAGCGGCTGGCCAGTCAGGCGCCGCGGGCGCTCGGGGACAAGCCGGTGCTGCTGGTGTGGGGGATGAAGGACCCGGGATTCGGCAGCCGCAGGGTTATCGGGCGCTGGCAGCGGTACTTTCCCAGCGCGGAGGTGGTCGTCCTGGCCCACGCGAACCACTTCATCCAAGAGGATGCTTCCGACGAGATCGCCGATGCGGTGGCCAAGAAATTCGGGTAGGGCTCCGACCTGAACCGAGGAATGAACTGGCGCAGGGCTATCGCCACGATCGTTGTGCGGTCACTGCCGACTTGCCAGAGCAGATTTCGTCCACGTTTGTTGCCCATGCTTGCGGCGTCCTCCAGCAAGCACGGCGGCAACGACCCGATCTGAACGTTTCTGCTGGTAGCGGCCCTCCCCAGCAGGGGGTCGAGGTCCGGGGCGATCAGCTCGAAGGTCGACTGCAGGGTGGCGAGCGCCCGCAGCGCGCCGCCGAGCGGCATCCCGGGGTTGAGGTGCTGGGCGACCACGTCGCCGAGCGCCCGTTCGAGCAGCGCCGCCTGCAGGGCGCTGCGCTGGCGCCGGTCGAGCCGGCCGATCGAGCCGCAGTCGAACAGCGCGACGCGGCCGTCGCCGGTGCCGTCACCGGTGAGGACCAGGTTGCCGGGATGGGGTCGGCGTGGAAGGTGCCGACCACAGCTCCGGCCCCGCGGTTCGGGGCGCGCCACCGCCCGAGCCGCGAGAGCCCCGAGCGCATGGCGATCGTGGCGATCTCCAGGTTGCGGCGGCCACGGGCAAACCACTCCGGATCGCCTTGAGCGGGTTGGTGAGCGGCCGCCGGGTCGGCTCCGGCCGCGAGCGTCCCAGCAGCTCGAAGATGCCCGCCCAGGCCAGCATCGCCAGCAGCCCGAAGCTGATCACCAGCGCCAGCCCGCCGCCGTGGAAGTCCCGGAAGCCGACCGCGGTGAGCGCGAACCCGGCGGTGGCGAGCCCAGCCAGGCGACCAGCAGCACCCGCCACCAACCCAGCCGGATGCCGAGCAGGCGGACCCCGATCAACGCGACCAGCGCCACGACCGGGAAGAAGAGGGGCTGCATCGGCGATCGCTCCCCCCTCCACCACAGTCACGGGTGGACTCGGCCACCCGGCTGCGCGGCGATCTGGGACCGGGAGCTGGCCATGGTCGGTTCTTGTCTTCTCACCGGGCGCCTTCGGCTTCGGTGGTCCTGGGGTTGCGGGTTGCTGTTGGAGCGTGGGTTGGGCGGACTGGTTTGGTGGCGTAGTCGCCGAAGCCGCGCTCGAGCAGCGCGAACGCGCGCTGGCCGAGCCTGCGGACGTCGGCGGCGAGGCGGGCGAGCTTCTCATCAGCCAGGACCCGTCGGCGGGTGTAGTCGATCAGTGCGCGCTGGACGCCGATGAGGGCGTTCGCCGCGATCTGGGGCCACAGGTCGTGGGCCGGGGCGGCGGTCTCGGCGGCGAGCAGAGCGGCCAGGGCGTCGGCGGTGCGGGCGAGCGCCCGCTGCTCACGGGCCAGCAGGGCCGGGCTGGCGGCGATCACGCGGTTGACGGTGCGCAGCCGCTCCAGCGCTTGGGGATCACCCGCTTCCACCTGGGCGAGCAGCCCACCGGACTCCAGGAGGTAGCGCCGGAAGGCCACCAGCACCGGCTCCCCTTCTGTGCGGGTGCTGATGGCGTCGACCAGGTGCGCCCCGAAGGCCTCGAGCCGGAAGAAGAAGAGGTCTTCCTTGGTCGGGAAGTAGTTGAACACGGTGGCAACGGCGACCTGCGCCTGGTGGGCGACCTCGGCCACCGTCACCTGCTCGAAGCCCCGGTCGGCAAACAGCCGCCAAGCGGTCTCGGCGATCAGCTGGCGGGTCTGCTCCTTCTTGCGTTCGCGCAGTCCCATCTCCATCTCCAGAGGCAACGTAGCACGAATTCTGGTTGTACTCTATCTTTAGAGTCGATCCAAGAAGTAGGAGGTCGGAACGGTGAACGAGGCCAAGGAGGTCCGATGACCGCAAGGACCGACGTGCTCGACCTGATAGGACACTGGGCCGCTGCCGAGCAGGACAACGACGCCGAGGCACTCGACAAGCTGCTGGCCAGTGACTTCGTCGGCGTGGGGCCACTGGGCTTCGTCCTGGACCGCGACCAGTGGCTGGGCCGCTTCGGCAATGGTCTGGAGAACCGGGCGTTCGCGGTGGAGGACGCGCAGGTGCGCGAGTACGGCGCCGCGGCGGTGGTGGTCGGGGTGCTGGCCCAGGAGACCAGCTTCCAGGGCGGCGACAACTCCGGCCGGTTCCGGCTCACGCTGGTCGCCGTGCGCCCCACCGGCCGATGGCTGCTGGCCAACGCCCACATCGGGATGCTGCAGAAGCCCGCCGGTCCACCGCCCTCGTGACGTGGACGGCCCGGCGGGCGGAGGACGCCAAGGCTGCTACGGGACTCCTACAGCCAAGGAGCGAGCTGTGAAGATCCGCGCCGCACAAGCCACCACCATCGTGCTCTTCGCCCTGGTGATGGGCGTGTTCTGGGGCACCTGGTTCTCCCTGAGCCGCACCATGAACGAACTGTCGGCCGAGACCTTCATCGCCGTCGGCCACCAGATGATCCAGAACCTGGGAGGGCCGATGGCCATCCTCCTGCCGCTCACCCTGCTCAGCGCGCTGGTCACGCTGGCGCTGCTGTGGCAGGGAGTTCGCGCGGCGGCATTCTGGTGGCTGCTGGCCGGGTTCCTCCTCATGGTCGCAGCGCTGGCCATCACCCTGGTGGTCGAGGTGCCGATCGACAACCAGATCAAGGCCTGGACGGCGGCGACCCTGCCGGGTGACTGGCGGTCGATCCAGTCACGCTGGGAGCTGTTTCACACCATCCGCACCTTCTTGTCGATCGCTGCCGTGGTCGCGGTCACGATCAGCGGTGCGGTAACGGCGCGGCCGAAGGAACCGCCGATCAGTGAGGTCAGCTCTCACGGCCGAGCGGTCGCCGGGGGGCGGTCGGCATGACGACAGACGAGGCGTCGAATCACCTCACCACACCACGATATGGAGCCTCGACCATGAGGGCTGGGAGCGATGGATACCGCAGCGTCGACTGCTGCGCCTGAGCGGGCCAGGTGGCCTCGGCTGGTCGCCTCCCCGCACCCGCGGCTGTGGTCCCTGCTCCCGCGCGGGTATGCCGGCTTCACCGAGGCGACCACCCCGCGACACCTCGTCCTGCCGGCACCACCTCGGTCCCTCTGGTCGTGAAGATCCTCGACTCGGCGCACCGCCCCCAGCGTTTGTCATGGGCGCACATGGCGCGTCCTCGGTCGTGGAGGGCGACTGCGCACCTTCGTATCTGGAGGTGTGGCTGACACCGCTGGGCGCCTACACCCTCCTGGGCCTGCCGATGGACGAGCTCAGCGACCAGCTCGTCGATCTGGTCGACGTGCTCGGCGGCACCGGCCGGCGCCTGGCGCAGCAGCTTCGCGAGGCCTCGAGCTGGCGGCAACGGTTCGCGCTGATGGACCAGTTCCTGCTGCGGCGGCTGGACCGCGGGCCGCGACCCTCGCCAGAGGTCGGCTGGGCATGGGAGCGGCTGGTCGCGACCGGTGGTGCGGTGCCGATCGGCCGGATCGCCGACGAGGTGGGCTGGAGCCACCGGCACCTGATCGCCAGGTTCAGGCAGCAGGTCGGGCTCCGGCCCAAGACCGCGGCCCGGCTGGTCCGCTTCGACGGCGTGTGGCAGCGAATCGACGAGCGCCGGCCGCTGGACTGGGGGCAGGTCGCGGCCGACGCCGGCTATGCCGACCAGGCGCATCTGGTCCGCGACTTCCGCCAGTTCACCGGGACCACTGGTCCACGGCGCCCACATGAACGCGTCGGTCTGGGACCGGAGCTGCGCGGGCATCCTGGCGGTGTCCCGCCAGCCTGACGCCAGCCCACCGCGGCCGCCGGTCGCCGGGCTGGACCAGCTCAACCCCCTGGTCAAGCAGATGCGCGCCAGCGGCCTTGCGGTCCAGTTGGAGGTCCACGGCCAGCGTCCGACGGTACCTGGCGCGGTCGACCTGGCCGCCTACCGCATCGTCCAGGAGTCGCTGACCAACGTGCTGCGCCACGCCGGGCAGGCCGCGGCCATGGTCCGGGTGGCTCTTGAGCCCGACGCAATCACCCTGGAGATCATCGATGACGGCTGCGGCATCCACGGTCGTCGCGACGACGCGGTTTACAGGCATAGCCGCAGTGGGCACGGCATCAGCGGCATGCGTGAGCGTGTGGCCGCGCTGGGCGGGACCCTGGAGACCGGCCCTCGTGAGGGTGGCGGGTTCCGCGTGCTGGCCAGCCTACCAGCCGGTGAGTTCACCAGCGGGACGGTCGCACCGACAGCCACGAGAAGTCGGTCGGTGTCCGGCTAGCCTCCGGCTAGCCTACGCCTAGCGCTCAACATCCGCGGTCACGACTACGGCCTGCACGCCCAGCTTGGAGGGGCCGTTCGACTCTGGTCACGTGCTGTCCGCAGAGGAAGGTAGGTCGGGAAAGAAGATAAGGGGGTGAGCGTCATGGGCGAGACACGCCACCTGGAACGCTTGGCCGCCTCGGACCTGCTCATGCTGTGGCCCGACGATCTGGGCTGGCCTGAGGACATCGGCGCCATCGCCATCCTCGACGGCAGCAGGCTGCTCGACAACGACGGTCACGTCCGCATCGAGGCGGTCCGCCGCCAGCTCGAGCCGAGACTGCAGCTTGTCCCGCGCTTCCGGCAGCTGCTCTACCGGCCCAGGCGGGGGCTGGGCTGGCCCTTGTGGGTCGACGCCCCTTCCTTCGACCTCGCCGACCACGTCCGGGTCCACCCGCTGGCCGCTCCCGGCGACCAGGCCCGGCTGCTGCAGGCGTGCGAGGAGCTGCGCCTACGACGCCTGGATCCGGCACGGCCGCTGTGGGAGGTGTGGTTGCTGCCCGGGCTGGCGGAGGGAGGGGTGGGCCTGTTCCTGCGAGCCCATCACGCCTTGGCCGACGGGATCTCGGGGATGGCCGCTTTCGGTGCGCTGCTGGACTTGGCCGCCGACACGCCCGCAGCGGTCGCGCCGCCGCGGACGCCGGCGCCGATCCCGTCGGCAGGCCAACTCTTCCGCGACAACCTGCGCCGGCACATGCAGGGACTGGGTCGCGCGCTGTCTGGCCTCGTCCACCCGGTCAGGACGCTGCGCCGGGCGCGGCGGGTCTGGCCGGCGTGGCGAGAGTTCTTCACCGAGCAGCGTGCCCCACAGACCAGCCTCAACCGCCCGATCGGCGGCGACCGCCGGCTGGCGATCATCCGCAGCCGTCTGGAGCTCGCCAAGCAGATCGCCCACGCCCGCCACGCCAAGGTCAACGACGTGGTGCTGGCCGCCGTCGCCGGTGGTCTGCGCGAGCGGCTGCGCCACCGTGGCGAGGACGTCAAGGGGCTGGCGCTGCGGGCTGCGGTTCCTGTCTCCCTGCACCACGAGCAGCCTGGGCAGGCGCGGGGCAACCAGAACGGGGCGATGATCGTGCCGCTGCCGCTCGGCGAGCCCGACCCGGTTCGCCGGCTTGACCTGATCGCCGCCGAGACCGCCGAGCGCAAGCAGCACCCCCATCCGCCAGGAGCGTCGGGCGTCATGAGCTTCCCCGTCGTCCAGCGCGCGGTCTTCCGGCTCCTTTACCGTCAGCGCTTGGTGAACCTGTACGTCACCAACGTCCCGGGTCCGCCGGTGCCGCTGTACCTTGCCGGGGCGCGGCTACTGGAACTATTCCCGGTGGTGCCGATCGAGGGCAATCTGACGTTGACGGTCGGGGTGTTCTCCTACGCCGGGCAGCTCAACCTGACCGCGGTCGCCGACCGGGGCACCTGTCCCGACATCGAGGTGTTCGCCCAGGGTGTGCGCAGCGCCCTTGACGACCTGGCGCGGTCGGTGCTCGTGCCTGCTTCGTGAGGAGGGCGTGACTGAGCGGTCGCAGCTTCAGCCAAGCAACCGCGCGGAGGGAGCAATCATGACGGCGACCGGCGGCTCCGGGTCCCAGGATGCCCTCGCATCGCCGCCGCGCGAAGCGAAGTCCGACTGCAGGTCTGCTTGCGATTGCCGTCCTGCCGGCGGTTGCCGGGCTTACCGATGCGCCGGTGGGTGGGGCGGCGTTCGCGTCCGGCCATTCGCAGGCCCTGCGGATCGCCGCCGGCATCGCGGCTGCGGCCACCGTCCTGGCTGCGGCGACGTTCCGGGGTTGCCGACCCGCGGCTTCCGATGAGCCGGGTGGTCTGAGCGTCCCCGGATTCCCGCCCGCCATCCTCAGTGACCAGTGAGAGGGCCAGAGTGTCGGTCCTGCCCGCCACCCACGCCGATCTCTTCGATCGCCGCTACCGACGGTGCCGACCACGAGTGTGTCGAGGAGAGTGGCCATGCTGCTTGCGCCCCGGGGGCTTGCCGGGTTCCCGGCTTGCTGGTCGTCTTGACAGTGCTCGGCTTGTCCGTTGCGGCCTGGGGGCTCTACAAGGCCACGTGGTGGTGGGAGCGGGCGGCAATCGGTTCGGCGATCTTCGGCTTCGCCCCCCTCATCCCCTATTGGGTTGCCGCCCATGCCGCTGTGGGCACAGCGAACGCCGCACAAGGTGTCGCCATCCACGCGGTCGGCAACGCCATCGTGCTGATCCTGCTGCTGGCGCCGCCTCTCAAGCACTGGGTCAACAGCCAGGTTGAAGGCGCGAAGCGGTGAGGACCGTGAGGGTCCGGAGCGTGGCAGGGTGATCAGCGAGGAGGGTTCCACCATCCGGGCCATCGAGCCCAACCGGCTGCTGCTGCTGCTCTCCTACCACTGGCCCAAGACCCAGTGGATCCTGAAGCAGGGCCTGTGGCCAAAGTTCGACCACTGCAGCTGGGCCTTCGTGCTCGAGCCGCTCGAGGGTGACAGGACCCGGCTGATCATCCGGGACCCGGATCCGCTACGCGCCGTTGGATTTGTCCGTTCCATTCTGGCCATTTTTCTTCGTGGCGGACCTGATCGTACAGCCCACCATGCTCCGAGGGATCAAGCGGCGGGTGAAGGCAGCTGCCCGGGAAACCGACGGCCCCACAGGGGCCATCCCGGAGATGGCCGGCGTGCGGGCTGGTGGATGAAGCATCGAACCGCGAGCCCGGCCGCCAAGAGAGAACCAGCCCGAGTGCCGACCACAGGAGGCATGGAATGGCCGAGATCGAGATCAGCGGCGACCGGCTCATCGTGCACGTCAGCGGCATGGAGCGGGCCATGGCCCTCAAGAGCCGGTTGGAGGTTCCCCTCGATCCTCCAGCCGCCGGCGAGCGATCCCGACTAGCCGACGACCGGCGTGGTGGGAGACCTCATGAGGCGCCCGCCAAGAAGCGCCCGAGACCTGGAAGGGTGGGTAGCAGCCGTACGGCGGGGAGGATTCACCCGCGCTGACCAGCACGTTCATAGTGGGTGCCCACCGCAGTAGGCTTGTTTGCGGCCGCTGCGACGGGAGGGGATCAAGCTGACGATGGGCGGACGAGTCTGCCTGGTGACCGGGGCGACGTCAGGGATCGGCAGAGCCACAGCGCACGCGCTCGCGGGCATGGGCGCGTCGGTGGTGATCCTCGGCCGCCGGCCTGCGGAGCTGGACGCCGTCGCTGCCCAGATCCAAGCCAGCACCGGCAACC
>WNFU01003493.1_pt1 | contig 23408 bp, 20 predicted proteins | sample 5400121 | NCBI WGS metagenome assembly WNFU01 (sample SAMN13153360, study PRJNA577476) | soil metagenome | isolation source: 100 cm soil or saprolite under grassland replicate 1 | place: USA:California | collected 2016-06-15
AGCCGGGGAAAAGCCACGCGCGGTGGGCCCAGAGATGATTCGCGGAACCCGGCCCGCACTCCCCGCCCAGCGTTGGGTGCACGAACAGCACCAGGCTCACGATCCCGGTCGGGGCATCGTAGGTGAACTGACTGAAATCGAGCTGCGAGTCGATGTTCGCCAGCGCTTCGCGGAGCGCGCCCTGCAGCGCCCCGAACGCGGCGTCGCTCCACACGCCGTTGCAGTTCGACGTGCCGTATGGATTGTTCTGCTGGCACTCCGCGCTGGTGCCGCCGTTATAGGCCCCTTCCGTCCCACTGAGCGTCGTCCAGCCGTAGCTCGCACCCTGAATGTCCAGCAGCCCGTTGGACAGGTCGCTGTAGAAGCTGTGGTACGTGTAGGGTCGGCCGAACGGCGCGGTGGCGCCGAACAGGACGGCGTCGTAGTCGGCCGCCGCGAACGGCGGGGCAGTCGTGCCCGTGTACCTGAGCAGCACCACCGGGACGTCGAGCGTGCCCGCCACCGCCGCCGGGCTCGGCGCCGGCGCCCCGGCGGCCAGCGGAGCGTTCAATTCGCCGAACCGGCGCTGCCCCAGCAGCAGGGCCCGGGTGGCGCGCACCGCCCGCGCCTGCTTGCGCCAAACGCCGTCGCGCCGAAAGTCGAGGCCGGGCACCTCCCGGCGGGGGAGCCGGGCCTCCTGCGCGCCTGCCCCCTGCGCCACGCACAACATCGCCGCCAGCCCGACGAGCCACAGCCCTGGGTTTGTCACGTTGCGAGATCCGGGAGACAAGGGGAACAGCTTAGGACTCGGGGCTCCGGGATACTGTGCGCTCCCTCACACTCCTCATCGCGAGTAGTACCCCGAGCCCCATGAATCCGATCACGCCGCCGACCACTTTGGCTTCGTGGAGCGCCGGATGCGGCTCGTCGGCGGGCGGCACGAAGCCGAGCACGATCGAGCAGGCGACTGCCGCGAGGCCCGCGAGCCCGACGAGCGCGGTTCCGGCCGTGCGCTCGCGCCGCAGCCGGAGGTACGCCGCGAAGATGTAGAGGTACGGGATGAAGAACAGGACCAGCGTGGTCTGTGTGAGCACCAGATAGGCGTGCTTCACGCTGGAGCCGAGCAGGCTCGCGACCACGAACACGGTGGCGAGCCCGCCCTGCACGAGCAGCGCCAGGTGCGGCGTCTGCCAGCGGGGATGGATCCGCCCGAACGCGGGCGGCAGCGCGCCGTCCAGGCCCGCCGCGAACGGCAGCCGCGCCGATCCCGCGAGCCACGCCCCCACGCCGCCCAGGTTCCCGAGCACCAGCAGGATCGCCACCACGGCGGCGACCGGCGCGAGCCACCGCGCGCCCAGCCGCTCCACCAGCGCGGCGGTCGCCTGCGGCATCCCGTTGGTGATGCTGACCGTCTGCTGGGGCAGCGCGACCAGCATCGCCGCAGTGCCGAGCATATACATCGCGACGATCGCCCAGCCCGACACGACGACGCCGCGCCGCAAGGTGGGCGCGGCGTCGTGGATCTCGTCACCGAGGGTGGGCGCGAGCTCCAGTCCCGCGAACGCGAACGTGAGCGTGGCGAACAGGTTGATCGATGGGAGGTCGAGCGTCGCGGGTAACAGCGCGCGGACGCTGAACGAGGTCGCGCTGCCGCGCGCGACGAGCGACCAGGCCGCGAGCAGCACGAAGATCAGCGCCGGCAGCCAGGTGCCGTAGCCGCCCAGGTTCTGGAGCCGCTTGCCCACGCGCAGGCCCACGAGGTTCATCCCCACCGCCAGCCACAGCCCCGCGAGTGACAGCGCGCCGATGAACCAGACGTTCTCGCCGAGGGAGACGAAGCGCGGGCCGGCCGCGTAGGCGGCGATCGCCGCCGTGGCCACGAGGAGCGACGGAAAGTAGAAGAGATTGTTCACCCAGTAGCCCCACGCCGCCAGGACCGCCTGCCGCGGGCCGAACGCCCGCCGCACCCAACGGTACATCCCGCCCGAGCCGGGATCGGTGTCGGCGAGCTCGCGCACCGCCACCGCCGACGGCAGGAAGAACACCACCATCGCGAGCACCCACAGCAGCAGGCTCGCGAGCCCGAACTGGCTGGCCGCGGTCGTGAGCCAGCGCAGCCCAACGATCGCGGTGATGTTGAACAGCACCACGTCGCGGAGCCGCAGGACGCGGGGCAGCCCGCTCATTCAGGCTCCGTCGCGCGACCGGTGAAGCGCGCGCGGCGCGGCGCCGGCCGAGCCTACGCTTGGGTCATCGGGACCGATCGCGCGCCCGGTCACGGCTTCGTCGGGTGTACCCGCGCGACCAGCCACCCGATGCCGCTGCCGAGCAGCGCACCGCCCGCCACGTCCGAGGGAAAGTGCTTGCCCCCGGCAACGCGCAACACGGCGACGCCGGTGGCCCCGGCGTACAGGAGCACCGCGTTGCGCGCACGGTGCAACCGGTGCTCGCGCTGCGCGATGACGAGATACGTCGTCGCCGCCGAGAACGCGACGGCGGCGTGCCCCGACGGGAAGGACACCCGGCTCTCGCGCAGCGGCGCCGCGGCCGGAGCGGCGGCGGTGTAGAGGATCGGCCGGTTGCGGTGCACGATGACCTTGAGCCAATCGGTCGCCGCCGTCGTCCAGGCGAGCGAGTTGAGCAGCACCGCCGCGTTGCCGCGCGCCTGGGCCGGCTCGACACCGCGGAGCACGGCGAGGCCGGCGCCCCCGACGAGGCCCGCGAGCAGAACGCTGCTCGCCGTCGCGGCGCCCCCCGAAAAGGTGCGCAGGCCCGCGCGGTCGATGCCCGGGACCGACGTCGGATCGCACGGCGCGCACGACGGAAGGCCGTGGGGCAAATCGAGCACCGCGGGCAGCACCGCGAGCGCGCCTGCGCCCGTCACCGAAGCCGCGTCCCACCAGGTGAGCCGATACGGGCCCTGCCCCGCCGCAGGGGCGGCGGACGCGCAATACCAGGTCAACAGGATCGCCACCCGACGCATCAGGGGTCTCGGTTGCTGCGGGAAGCCTACAAGCTAGCCGGGCCCGGCGACACGCGCTAACTCGCGTGCGCGCGGGACCTTGCGGATTGCCGCAAGCGCGGCTAACCTCTACCCGGTTTAGCTCTCCTCAACGCCCTGGGGGCCCCGTGAGTACCGAGACCCTGCAGCACGTCTCACTCTTCGACAAGTGCAGGAACTTCACGCGAGCAGACGAGGTTCGCGCGGCCGGGCTGTACGCCTGGTTCAAGCCGATTTCCCGGTCCGAAGACACGGTCGTCGTGATCGAAGGCAAGCCGCGCATCATGATGGGCTCCAACAATTACCTGGGGCTCACGCATCATCCCGAGGTGCTCGCGGCCGCGAAGGCGGCGCTCGACCAGTTCGGGTCCGGCTGCACCGGCAGCCGCTTCTTGAACGGGACCCTCGAGCTGCACTGCCGGCTGGAGGAGGAGCTGGCCGAGTTCTTCGGCAAGGAGGCGTGCCTCGTCTTCTCGACCGGCTACCAGGCGAACCTGGGCCTGATCTCGGGGCTCGTGGGCCGGGGGGACGTCGTGTTCCTCGACAAGCTCGACCACGCGTCCATCGTGGACGGCGCGAAGCTGTCGTACGGGGAGACGGAGCGCTTCAACCACGGCGACCTCGCGGGCCTCGAGCGCAAGCTGCAGCGCGTGCCGGCGGGCACGGGCGTCATGATCATCGTGGACGGCGTCTTCTCGATGGAGGGGGACATCGCCGATGTGCCGGGCCTGCTCAAGGTGGCGCAGAAGTACGGCGCCGCGCTCGCGCTCGACGACGCGCACGCGGTCGGCGTGCTCGGTCCCAAGGGTGACGGCACCGCCGCGCACTTCGGCCTGGCGGACGACGTGGGGCTCATCGTAGGCACCTTCTCGAAGTCGCTCGCTTCCATCGGCGGCTTCGTGGTGGCGTCCGAAGACATCATCGATTACCTGCGGCACTCCTCGCGGCCGCTCATGTTCACCGCGGCGCTGCCGCCGGCCAACACCGCCGGAGTGCTCGCCGCCCTCCACGTGCTGCAGCGCGAGCCGGAGCGCCGAGAGCGGCTGTGGGTCAACACGCGCCGCCTGCAGGAGGGGCTCCGGTCGCTGGGCTTCGAAATCGGGCCCACCGAGACGCCCATCGTCCCGTTCCTGATCGGGGACTTCGAGAAGACCCTGATGTTCTGGCGCCGGCTGTTCGACGCGGGCGTCTTCACGAATCCCGTCGTGCCGCCTGCCGTGCCGCCGTCGCAGAGCCGGTTGCGGACGAGCGTGATGGCGACGCACACGGACGACCAGATCGACTTCGCGCTGGAGACCTTCGGCCGGCTCGGAAAAGCGCTGGGGGTCATCTGAGCGGTGTGGAGGTCGCGCCCGTCACCGGCGGGCGCGATCTCGATCGCTTCATCGCCTTCCCCTACGACCACTACCGCGGCGACCCGTGCTGGGTGGGGCCGTTGCGCCGGGACGTGCGCGCGCTCCTCTCGCCCCGGAAGAACCCGTTCTTCCGGCACGCGGAGGCGCAGTACTTCGTCGGACGCTCGGACGGACGGACGGTCGGGCGGATCGGCGCCATCAAGAACGCGGCGCACAACCGGGAGCACGGCGATCGCGTCGGCTTCTACGGCTTCTTCGAGTGTGTGAACGACCGGGGCGTCGCCGCCGCGCTGTTCGACGCGGCCGCCGCGTGGCTTCAGGGCAACGGCCTCACCGTCATGCGGGGGCCGATGAGTCCCTCGATCAACGACGAGTGCGGCCTGCTGGTGCAGGGGTTCGACACCCCGCCGGCCCTGATGATGCCCCACAACCCACCCTACTACGTCGAGCTGCACGACGCCTACGGCTTCACCAAGGCGAAGGATCTGCTCGCCTTCCAGAGCACGACCACCCAACTCCCGGAGCGGATCGCGCGCGCGGCGACGGTGATCGCGCGGCGCAAGAGCGTCACGCTGCGGGGGCTGGACATGCAGCGCTTCCGGGACGAGGTGGAGCTCGTCAAGCGGCTCTACAACGAGGCGTGGGAGAAGAACTGGGGGTTCGTGCCGCTGACCGAGCAGGAGATCGATCACCTCGCGCGGCAGCTCAAGCCGATCATCGTCCCCGACCTCGTGTGCTTCGCCGAGCGCCAAGGCCGGGTCATCGGCTTCGCCGTCGGGCTGCCGGACCTGAACGTGGCCCTCAAGCACAACCCGTCCGGACGCCTGTTCCCGGGGATCATCAAGGTGCTCTGGGCCGCGCGCCGCGTCACCCGGATCCGCGTGCTGCTGCTCGGAACGCTCCCGGAGTACCGCAACACCGGCGTCGACGCCCTGATGTACCACTGGATCTGGACGAAGGGGTGCGCCCTGGGGTACCGCTGGGCGGAAGCCGGGTGGATCCTCGAGGACAACGTCGCGATGCTCAACGCGACGCTGCCGCTCGGCTTCGAGCGCTACAAGACCTACCGGATCTACGACAAGCCCCTGTGAAGGTGTTCGTCACGGGCGGGACCGGATTCGTCGGTGCCCATCTCGTTCGGGCCCTGCTCGAGCGGGGGGACGAGGTGCGCTGCCTCGCCCGCAACCCGGCCAAAGCCGAGGCGCTGGGGTGGAGGCAGGTCCGGCTGGTGCGCGGGGACCTGGACCACGCGCCCGCGCTGCGCGACGGCTGCGCCGGCGCGGACGTCGTCTACCACGTGGCCGGCCGGGTCAGCGCACGCAACGTCACCGAGTTCATGCGCGCGAACCGCGGCGGCACTGCCAGGGTGCTGGCGGCGGCGGCGGCGGAGCCGCCCGGACGCTTCGTGCACGTTTCCTCCCTGGCCGTCGGAGGTCCGAATCCCCGGGGCCAGCCCATCGACGAGACCCGCCCCCCGGCGCCGGTGAGCGATTACGGCCGCTCGAAACTCGCCGCCGAGCTGCTCGTACAGGCGGTGCCGTTTCCCTGGACCATCGTCCGCCCGCCCACCGTGTACGGCGAGTGGGACCGCGAAGTGCTGAAGCTGTTCAAACTGGCGCGGACCGGGTTCGTACCTGTGTTCGGTGACGGCTCGCAGGAGCTGTCGGTCGTCTATGCGGGGGACGCGGCGGCGGCGCTCGTCGCCGCGGCGACGGCGCCGGCGGCGGCGGGGAAGGTCTATTACGCCGCCCATCCCGTGGCGACGACCAGCGCCGAGCTCGGGCGGGCGATCGCACGCGCGGTGGGACGCGAGGCGCGGATCGTCGCCGTGCCCGCGCCGGTGGCGCGCGGGCTGCTGTGGGCCATCGGGTCGCTCGCCCACCTCGCGGGCCGGGCCACGGTGCTGTCGGCGGACAAGACGGAGGAGTTCCTGGCGCCGGCCTGGACGTGCCGCCCCGACGCCCTGATGCGGGACGCCGGGTGGCAGCCGCGGGTGGATCTCGAGGCGGGCCTGCGGCGCACGGCCCAGTGGTACCGCTCGGAGGGCTGGTTGTGACTGCGCCGTTCCACCGCCGATTCACCGCCATCGACCTCACGACGCTGCTCTACCTCGCCGTCGCGACGGTCGCGGTCCTGGTCTTCGCCGAGGACGACCACACGGGCTGGAACTGGCTGCTCGTCGCGAACGGGCTCATGCTGGCGCTCGTGCTGCTCGCGCCGCGGGCGCGCGCGGCGGGACCGGTCGGCCGCTTCCTGGGCGACTGGTACCCGATGTTGCTGCTCGGCGGGCTGTACGCCGAGGTGGGCGTCATCAACGTGGACGTCGGCTACCAGCACGACCTGCCGATTCAGCGGCTCGAGCAGTGGGTGTTCGGCTCACAGGTCGCCTACCGCTGGATCCGCGAGATGCCGAGCCCGGTGTTCTCGTGGATCATGCACGGCTGCTACCTCGCCTACTATGCCATCCTGTACGCTTCGCCTCTCGGCCTGTGGCTCAGCGGGCGACGCGACCAGGCGCGGCGCACGATCTTCGCGGTGATGGTGACGTTCTATCTCTGCTACGTCGTGTTTCTCTTCTTCCCGGTGGCGGGGCCGCGGTATGCATTCGAGGCGGCGCACAGCGCCGCCACCCAGGTCTGGCCGGCGCGCGCCGCTCAGTGGCTGCTGGACCGCGGCGACTCCTGGGGCGCCGCCTTCCCCTCCTCGCACGTCGCCGCGGCCGTGGTCGCGGCGATCTGCGCGCTGCGCTACAGGCGCCGCCTGGGGCTCGTGCTCATGCCCTTCACCATCGGCCTCGTGCTGTCCGTCGTATACGGGCAGTTCCATTACGCGGTGGATGCGGTGGCGGGGTTGATCGTGGCGCTCGCGGTGCTGGCGTCGCAGTACATCTACGGCGCGGAGCCCGCCCGGTACCTCACCCCCGTCCCGCCTCTCCGCCACGCGGAACGGGGGTCAGGGAGCGAGGTCGGGGGGTGAGGTTCACGGCGCGCGAGGCCACCGTGTCCAGGTCGCCGCCCTGGGCGTCCATGCGGCGCTGGAACTGGAGGTCGGTGAGGAACAGTCCCACGACATACGCCGCGAGATTGACCGCGAAGATGACCGTGAGCACCAGCGGGAACGGGAGCCAGATCCCGAAGTAGAGCGCGAACCGCTTCATGCCGGGGTCGAGCCCCGAGCGATCGGCGATGCTCGTCAGCAGCAGGATCGCGGTGAGCGCGAGCAGCGCGAGCTTGACCGGCACGACCCCGGCGACCGCCAAGCCCGCGAAGATCACCGCCTCCGAGGCACGGTCAAGTCGCGTGTCGAGCCGCCGCCCCGCCTCGGACGCGAGCCGGAACTCGCGCGCGATGCCGCCGTCGATCCCATCCAGCACTTGCCCTAGCGCCATCAGCCCCAGGCCCCAGCCCAGACGGCCCGCCGCCACGGCCGCGCCCGCCAGGATGCTCGCGCCGAACGCGGCCCACGTCACCTGGGCAGGCGAGAGGCCGAGCGTGAGGTGAAAGAGCCCGAGCAACGGCCGCATCACGCGGTCCAGCGCTCTCCCGATCCTCGGGGCGAACTCATACATGGGTGCGGCTCCAGTAGATCGCGACGTTCAACACGAGCAGCACCGCGAACACCACGCCCTCCTTCACCCGGTCCGGGATGCCGGTGAGCCAGCCGCGCGTGACGCGGGTCGAGTAGGGGTAGAACGGCATCTTCTCGAACCGCACGCTGTAGTCCATCGCCACGTGGACCGCGAAGAACACCAGCGGCACGACCGTTCCGAGGAACCAGCAGAGCGGCACGATCCAGAGCAGCGCGACCGGCTCCTGGAGCGAGGAGCGCCAGTAGTAGCCGCGCCTGTCCCGCAGGCCGACCGCCCGCAGGTAGAAGGGCGCCTTGAGCGCGTGATCCACGTCCACGCCGACCCCGAAGGCGTACGCGAGAGCGGCATCGCGCCCGCTCAAGCCCATCGCCTGCACGCCGAGCGTGGTGGCGAGGACGTGGGTGAAGAGCGTCACCGCCTCACCCCCTGACCGGCAGTCAGCCACACGAGCCCGAGGCCCGCCCCGATCCAGGCGAGATCCCGCAGCCGGCTCACGATCGCGGCGTACACGCCCAGCGCGGGCTCGAGCGCTCACGCGCCGCCCGGCGGCGACGAACGCCTTGAGGAACCCGCGCATCCGCTGCACGCCCGCCGCGACCGCCTCCGCGGCCGCACGACGCGCCCCCGGATCGAGACCGTACACGCCACCGGTGACGCAGGGCGGCTCGATGGGCGAATCCGCGACCGCTGAGACCGCGCCATCCGCGCTACGGCCCACGTACACCGGCGACTCGTCGTCCACGTACGGTGTCACCACCAGCACGGCGTCCGCCCCGGCTGCGAGCCCCGCCTCCACTTCGCGGTACACCCGGCGCCACTGCTCCGCGCGCATGACCGCGTCCACCATGCTGCACAACACCGGCCCGGCCGGCGCGACCGCGAGTCCCTCGACCAGGGTGTGGAGGGACGAGGGGGTCCGACACGCGATCACCGTCAGGGGCGCCCGGAGCAGCGCGTCGTCCAGCAATGGCCGCACTGCCGGAACATCCGCGCGGACAGCGCACGTGAGGCTGGCGCAGCCGAGGGCGTCCAGGGTCTCGAGGAGCCGCACGATCTGGGGCTTTCCTGCTACTTCCACGATCGGCTTGGGGATCGCCATGCCCGCCGAGGCGAGCCGCGATCCCTCCCCGGCGGCAAGGATGAGCCCGTGCATTTACCCGATGACCCCTTCAAGCTCGGGGAGGTGACGGATGCGCGCGGTGGGCAGATCCCCCGGTGGAGCCGCACGATGCGGCGGTGCGAGCCAGCAGGTGCGCATGCCGAGCCCGGCCGCTCCGCGGATGTCGGCGTCGAAGTTGTCGCCGACCATCCAGGCCCGGCCCGCGGACACACCGAGGGTGCCCAGCACTTCGAGAAAGATGCGCGGGTCGGGTTTGGCGGCACCCACGACGCCGGAATCGCCGACCGCGGCGAACAGATGCGCCAGCCCGAGCTCCTGCAGGCAGGGGGCGAGATTACCAGTGAAGTTGGAGACAATCCCCAGCCGGTAGCGCCCGGTGAGACGTTCGAGCAGCGCCCGGTTGCGCTCGACAGTCGCCCGCGCCTCGCGGTGGAAAAGGTCCGCCATCCGGTTAGCGTCGACGCCGTCCTGGTCCGGGACGAGCTCGAGCAGTAGTCGCACCTGGGCGTCGATTGTCTGCCGAAAGCCGAAGGAGCGGATGCCTGCGACGCGGGCGAGCGCCTCGTCGGACCGTCGGTGGAGCGGGTCGAAGCTCGAATAGTCGAGTGAGCCGCCCGCGCTGCGATACGCAGCATGATATCGCGGACCCCAGGTAACGCCGTCCGCGTCCAGCGTGCCGCCGAAATCGAACAGGATTGCTTCGGACCTCACCCCGTTCCCCCAGGGCCTTCAGCCTCCTGCCCACTCCGGTCCTGACCCCCTCTCCGTTCCGGAGAGGGGGAACGACAAACGAGGCGTCGTGCCCCCTCTCCCGAAGGGAGGGGGTCAGGGGGTGAGGACCTCAGGGGGGGTCAAGGGGTGATGTGGTGGCCGTGCGCCGCCTCGCCGGCGCGGCGGTCCATGGGCATCTGTGGCATTTCGTGTCCGCCCGCGACGCGCATGTAGTGCGCGTAGTCCGCCCGATACAGGGAGTCGCCCGGATCCGTCGCGGGCCAGCGCGTGCCGCGATCCGGGACGAATAGGCCGCCCACGACGCCCATGCCGCCGCCGGGCAGGACACGGTCCGTGCGGTTTTCGTAGTACACGGTCACCCTGTACTTGTGGTCGGGGACGACGTGGACGCCGAGCCGCGTCCATCCGTACAGGCGGCCGACCGGCACCGAGACCAGCCGCCTCGCAGAGTCGCGTACCGGCTGGGATCGGTACAAGACCTCGCCGGTGGTCGCGTCCCCGAACTCGATCAGCTGCCCGTCCTCGTGCATGTGCCCGCCCAGGCCGACGATGGTCCCCGGAAGCGCGGGGCTCGCCTCGTACGAGCGGGACGAGCGGCCGGGCGGCAGGTCGAACGACTTGTCGCCTACCGGGAACGCCACGTCCATCTGCCACGGCGAAGCGCGGAACAGCGGCCAGGGCCGGCCTGCCGGAGTGAAGTGCATCACGAGCCGCACGCGGGCCTTGGGATAGGCCGTGCCCGTGAGGTTCTCGACCATCGCGCTCGCGACGACGCGCTCCCCCCGCTCGAGCGGCAGCCCGAACAGGAGCCACGGCAACCGGATGGTCCCGGTTTCGGTCCCCGCGGCGAGCAGCCGGCGGGAGATCGGCAGGAACAGCTCGCGGTGGTCCGGGTCGATCAGGTTGAAGTGGTGCAGCAACTGCGACGGCAGCGCGTTGCCGGCCGAGTCCACGACGACCACCCGGAAGCCGTACACGTAGCCGCTCCGGGGCACCTGCAGCGTCGCCACCGGCGGCTGCGCGATGGCGTGATGGGGCGTGTTTGCGGGCAGATCCACGGGCGCGAGCTCGATCACGAGGGCGCCGGTCCGGGGATCGTTGTAGATGCGCGCGACCTCACCCCCTGACCCGGGGAGGCTCCCGAGGAGCAACAGTAGGGGGCTCAAGCGTCGGATCATGGCGCGGGAATTGTAACAGCAGCGCTCGACTCCTTGCAACGGACCCGCCGCGTGGTAGCATCGGGTGAACGCGACACGAGGCACCCTCCATGGCGACCTACCCGTACGCCACGCATCTCAACGTCCTCTACGGGCCGCTCCAGACGGTCGACGTGCAGGCGCTGGTCGATGCGTGCACCGAGCGGTGGTACAACCAGACCCTGTGCCGCGTGAACGACTCGATCGTGCGACTCGGCGTCGTGCAGGGCGAGTATCACTGGCACAAGCACGACAAGGACGACGAGTTCTTCTACGTCGTGGAGGGAAGGCTACTCATCGATCTCGAGGGTCGCACGGTGGAGCTCGCGCCCCGGCAGGGGTTCGTCGTGCCGAAAGGGGTCCTGCACCGGACACGCGCGCCCGAGCGCGCGGTGATCCTCATGGTGGAGAACGCCGGGATCGTCCCCACGGGCGACTGAGCGGCGCGAGCGCCTCAAATTGGCATCGGGTCACCAGTTCTCGGAGGCGTCGTGTGCGCTAGAACCGAGCCCCCATCGCCGGCATCGCAGCCACCGCCGCCACCGCCGCGACTACAGCCTGTGGCCGCTCCTCGTGCACGAAGTGTCCCACGCCGGGCACGCTGTCCACCGCGAACCGGGTGAGCGCGCCCGCCAGCACTGCTACCTCAGCGGTGCTGACGCCGGCGTCGCGAGACGCCGTGCCGATCAGCAGCCGCACCGCGCAGTGGATCTCGCTCAAGTGCGGGGCGAGCCGTTCAGGCTCGCGCGCCCCCGCCATCGCGAGGTAAGCCTTCAGGGTCCCGTCGAGGTCATGTGCTGCGCCCGCGGTGTAGCCGTCCACCACTTCCTCGCTCACCCACGTCGCGTCGCCCGAGGTGGCGATCAGGCTGCTGCGGATCTTCTTCCGGACGAGCCGCACGCCTCCGAACAGCTTGATCCAGGGCGCCAGCCGCATGGCGCGCCGGAAGCCGCGAGTCGTGGCGGCCTCGGCGGGGCCCCCATCGAGCGATACGATACCGCGCACGAGATCGGGCCGGCGGTAGGCGAGGCGGTAGGCGATCGACGCGCCGACCGAGTGGGCGACGACGACCGCGCCCGGTACGCCGAGGTGGTCGAGCGCCGCGGCCACGCGATCGGCCTGCGCGGTGAGCGAGTAGTCGGCACGCGGCGGTCGCGCCGAGCTGCCGATCCCCAGGGGCTCGATCACGATCGCCCGATAGCCCGCGGCGGCCAGCAGGGGGAGCACGCGGCGGTAGCCGAAGGCCGAGTCGAACAGACCGGGGATGAGCACGACCGGATCACCGGTCCCGACAATCGTGACCTGGACCGACTCGGCCGGTGAGAGCACGAGCCGGAACCCGTGCGACGAGTCGGCGACGAGCGCAAGGACGAGCAACCACATGAGACACTCCCCCTGGGTGGCAGGGACAAGGTAGGTGTTCACCGTGGGCCGCACTGGTCACTGGTGCGCGGGTGCCCGTAAGCCGCTGGCGCAGGCCGCGATAGCGGCTCTGGAGCCAGGCAACGGCCGCGCCGGCGCGCGTCCGACCGAGCGCGAGCGCGACGAGGGCGACGCCGCTCGCCAGCAGGAGCCACACCGGCACGCGTACGAGCAGCCCGACGCTCGCGATCAGGTAGAGGCGGGGGAAGCGCCCCAGGGCGATCGCTCCGAGGAACTTCGCCAGGGGGTACCTGCCGAGCGGCGCGAGGACTCGAACGGCGGAGTCGGGAATCGGCGAGAAGATCACCAAGACCGTCGTCCAGAAGGGCGCCTGCAGAAACGCGGCGACGCTCCAGCGCACCGTCTTCCGGGTCTTCAGGGTCGCGAGCTTCGGCAGCTCGGCGGCCCAATCGACCAGCCGATAATTCACCGCCTCCGCAACGGAGGCGCCGAGCGTCCCTGCCAGCGCCAGCAGCCACGCCGGGTATAGCCGGGCGTAGTACAACAGCGTCGCCTCGAACGCGGTGGGGAGCACCGGCGAGAGGGGCCCGTGCACGGCCAGCGCGATGAGGAAGAAGACGAAGAGCTTCACGCGAGCAGTCCTGCATACCGCCACGCAACCACCGCGAAGACGGCGCCCTCGAGGATCCACGGCCACGGCTGCCGGTAGTAGCCGGCGTACATCGACCCGCCCCAGTATCCGGTGTTTTCCCACAGGTTGAGCGAAAACCGGCGCCGGCTGAACGGCAGCAGCAGCGGGATGCCGGTGTCCGTCGGCAGGTCGGCGGCGACGTGGAGCACGATGCTGGCGAACGCCAGGCCCCCGAGCCACGGGCCGAACAGCGCCACTGCAAGGGCGCCCGCGGCGACGCAGAACGACAGGCTGTGGCTCCACGTGCCGTGAAAGCCGGGTTTCGCCCACCCGGCCCGGATCAGCAGCGAGTCGGCGTTGGGGAGGAACTGTGCGGCGCCGACGACGGCGAACGTCTCGGGCCGTGGGTCCAGCGAGGCGATCGCCAGCGCGATGCCGACGTGGCCGAATTGCATCGTGTCTCCCAGTGCGAGTCTGGAGACACGTTCGCGTCACCGCCTCAAGCCGTCGTCAAGCCGCGAGATTCTCGCGGTAGCGCCTGGCCTGGCCGGGGGTGATCATCTCCTGTAGCAGGATGCTACGGGCGATCGGGGCGGCGAAGACGTAGCCCCGCGCATCGGCGACGAGCCAGCGCTCCCACTCGAGCAGGTCGAGCGCCTGGTCGACCGTGGGGCGATCGAGCCGCGTGGCGCGCGCAAGCTCCGCGGCGCCGGCGCGCTCGGCGAGCGCCGCCGCGGCGCCGAGCACCTGCTGCGCCGGCGGCGTGAGCTGGCGGAACCGCTGGCACACCACTCCCACCGCGGCGGGCGGCAGGTCGTTCGGCAGGGAATCGACCAGCGTGCGCTTGGGCGACGGCCATGCGGGCGCCTCGGCGGCGAGCGTGAAGCCGCTCGCGACCGCTTCCAGCAGCGCGACGGCGAGCAGCGGAATGCCCGCCGTGTCCCGGTCGAGCCGGCGCACCAGCCGCTCGGTGTCCTCCCCGGTGTAGCTCGGGAGCGCCCACGTGACGAGCGCCCGCAGGGCCCCGGAGTCGAGTCGGCCGAGCCGGATGGCCTCCCCTTCAAGGTCGCGTCCCAGGCGGGCCCGCAGGTCGTCGAGCCGCCCGCCCTCGGGCGACCCGCGGGCGACGCCGAACAAGAGCATGACGCGACGGCGCGCGGTGTCGCGGGCGAGCGCGGGCAGGACCGCGAGCGTCGCCGGATCGATCCACTGGGCGTCGTCGAGGGTGAGCAGGAGCGGACGCTCCGCTGCGGCCGCGAGCGCCGCGGCGCTGACCGCCTCCGCCATGGGCAGCGGCGGGCTGGGGGCGCGAAACCGCGCGGCCAGCTCGGCGTCGAGCGCTCCCAGCGCGGCGAGCGCGCCGGGCGGCGCGCCGGCGAGCCCGGGAGCGTCACCCAGCCCCGCGGCGATCAGCCCCGTGACCGCGCTCCAGGGCGTTTGCTGGTCCCCGGGTACGGCCCGGGCGGCGGCGACCGCCGCCTCGTCCAGGCGGGCGCGCGCCGTCAGCTCGTCGATCAGCCGGGTCTTCCCCTCACCGGGCTCCCCCTCGACGATCACCAGCTGGCCGCGCCCCTGTTTCGCCCGCTCCCACGCGGCCGCCAGCACCGCGAGCTCGGCACCGCGTCCGACGAGCGGCGGGCGCGGGCGCGCGGCCTGCGGCGCGGCGAGCACCCGGCGGCCGACCCGCGCATCGCGGATTCGCTCGATCAGCCGGACCGTTTCGGGCGCGGGCGCCGTATCCAGCTGCTCGCGCAGGGCGCTCGTCAGGTCCTCCGCGATGCGCAGCGCCGCCGCCCGGTCTCCCGCAAGCGCCAGCGCGCGCAGCGCGGTCCGCGCCGCGGCCTCGGAGACCGGATCGAACGTGCGGGCGCGCAGCGCCGCCCGCGCCGCGGCGGGCGCATCTCCACGCGCCAGCAGCCCCTCGGCATGTTTCACCAGGGCATCGAGGCCCTGCGCGCGCCACATCGCGCGCTCGCCGCCGAGCCAGCTCTCGAACTCGTTCGCCTCGGGGATGGACAGGCCTTCGAGGAACTCTCCCTCCACCAGCGCCGCCGCGCCCGCCCAGTCGCCGCGCGCGTACAGCTCGGCGAAGCGGTCGCAGTCGAGCAACACGGCGTCGGGGCCGAGCCTGACCTGGTCCACGTCCGCCTGGATGTGGTCGTCCCCCACGACCCGCCGGAACACGCGCAGCGCCTCACTCAACGAGTGGCGCGCCTGCTTCTCGTCGCGGTCGCTCCACAGCACGCCCACGAGATGCTCGCGGGTGCGGCTCCGGCGAGGGCTGCGCGCGAGATAGACGAGCAGGGCGAGATGCTTGCGCCAAAGCAGCTCGGGGGGCGCGTCCGCGCCGTTGACGGTGACGCGCGCCGGGCCGAGCACGCGGCAGTGGACGCCGGCGGACGCTGGCATGGCGCCCGGATTATCGGGCACCATGCGGCGACGGGCAAGCGCCCGTAGATTCTCCCCGCCCATGCAACCACCCCCACTCGAAGACGTCCAGCGGGCCGTCGGTGACCGGTACGAGGTGCTCGCGCTCGCCGGCGCGGGCGGGATGGGCGCGGTGTTTCGCGCGCGGCACCGCACGCTCGGCCATATCGTCGCCGTGAAGGTGCTGCCGCCCGACGTCGCAGCCAGCGAGATGCGGCGCAAGCGCTTCCAGCGCGAGGCCGCGCTCGCCGCGTCCCTGTCGCATCCCCACATCGTGCCGGTCTACGAGTTCGACACCCACGAAGACATGACCTTCCTCATCATGCCGTTCGTGCGCGGGACGACGCTCGACGGTATGCTGGCCGAGGGGCGGCGCCTCCCGCTCGCGGAGCTGCTGCGCGTCACGCGGGAGATCGGCGAGGCGCTCGGGTTCGCGCACCGGCGCGGGATCGTGCACCGCGATGTGAAGCCGTCCAACATCCTGATCGAGGATGACACGGGCCGTGCGCTGCTCACCGATTTCGGCGTGGCGCACGTCGTGCGCGCGCAGACGTCCTCGCTCACCGCGCCGGGGACGCCGATCGGCACGCCGGACTACATGGCCCCCGAGCAGGCCGCCGGGAGCGAGCGCCTGGACGGGCGCGCCGACCTCTACTCCCTGGCCCTCGTCGCCTTCGAGGCGCTCACCGGCACCCGGCCCGCCGCCGGCACCGACCGCGCCGCGCTCGCCCGAGCAGTCCGCGCGGCCCGCGCCGACCTGCCGGCGGCGGCCGCGGCCGCCCTGGTCGCCCCGCTCGCGGACAGCCCGGACGACCGCCCCGCCTCGGCCAGCGCGTGGCTCGCCGAGATCGGGCGCGCCCGGACGCACCGGTGGCGGCGCTGGGCGGCGGCGGGAGCCGTGACGGTGGTGGCGCTCACCGGCGCGCTGCGGTACCTCTGCCGCGCCCACATCCTCATCTGCCGGCAGCCGCCGGTCGTGACGGTGGCGCTGATGCCGTTCGACAAGCTCGGCGGGGAGAATCTCCCCGACCGGCAGCTGATGGAAGTGTTCGCCCGCCGGTTGGCGGCGGCGCCCCGGATCACCGTCCTCTCCGGTGCCCGGGTGTATACGGAGGCCGTGCGGCGTTACGGCCCGGGCCCGCTCAGCACGCCGGAAGCCGATTCTCTCGCCGGACAGCTCGGTGCCGGCTTCTTCATCCAGCCGAGCGCGGTGTTTCGAGGATCCCGCGCGCGGCTCAGCGCCCGGCTATACCGGACGGGCTCGGACGACGCCGTGGTCGAGGCGGACATCGACGCGCCGGTGGATTCGATCGCCGACATCATGACGCCGGTGGGAGAGAAGGTCCTGCGCCCGATCCTCGGGCGGGCCGGCGGGCTCGGGCCGGGGCGCACCTGCCCGGCCGGTTTCGGGGCATGCACGGCGTACCTCAAAGCCGACGAGGCATTCCGCCGCGGCGACCACGAGCGCGCGCGGGCGCTCTACGACGAGGTCATCGCGCACGACTCCGACTTCGCCCCGGCGTACTTCGGGCGCCTCCTGGTCGTCGGCCAGACCAACCCCAGTGAGGAGACCCTGCGGCAGACGATCGCGGGGGCACGCCTCCACTGGTCCAGCCTGGAGCGGGCCGACAGCTTCCTGCTCGCGGGGTACGTGCACCTCCTCGAGCGGGGCGACGGCTACCGGGCCCTCGAGGACTTCCAGGCCGCGGCGCGGACGGCGCCGGGCCAGCCGTACGTGCACTTCGTGCTGGGCGAGTTCTACCTGTTCTTCGGCGCGTTGTTCGAGCAGAGTCTCACGGAGGCGAGGACGGAATTCGACGCCGCTCAGGCACTCGACCCGAAGTTCGCCCCCGCGGTCGCGAACAGCATCTCGCTGGCGCACTTGCGCGGCGACGACGTCGAGGTCCGGCGCCTCATCCAGCTGTACCTCGGCATCGACACCACATCGGTCGTCGCGGAGGTGGTCCGCGTCGTGGACACGCTGCTGTTCCGGCCCGCCGAGCGGCTCGGGTTGCTCGACGCCACGCTGGAGCAGCGCCGCTTCCCCGTGCTCCAGTTTCTCGCGTTCCAGGCGGCGCAGTTCGGCACGTCGGCCGACAGCGCGGTGAAGGACTTTGCGACGCGCCGGGTGCTGCGCGCCCTGGAGCGGCGCGCGGCCAACGAGTACGAGCGGGCCCTCGCGCTCCGCTGGGCAGTCGCCGCCGACCTGCGGGCCGGGCGCCCCGACAGCGCTCGCGCGCGGATCGCGCGGGCGACCCGGGGGAGCGCCGCGCGGGAAGCGGACGCCTGGACCGTGCTGGCCCGGGTGACGGGACTCGACTCGCTGGGCGACTGGCGCGCCGCGAGCGACCGGCTGAGCGCGTGGACGAGCTCGCCCCCTGGGAACGGGGACGCAGCCGCGCATTGGCTGCTCGCGCGCGTGGGCCGGGACGCGGGAGCGCACGGCGCCGCCCTGCGGCGCGCCGCGCGCCCCGACAGCGCTCCGCTGCCGGTCAGCCTCAGCCTGGATCTCGACGCCCGAGCGCGACGCGCTGCCGCCGACACGGCCGGCGCCATCGCCCTGTGGGACCGCGCCACGCGCCGCTACGCGGTGCTGAGCGCCCCATTCGACCTCCTCGCCTCACTCTGGCCGGTGCGGCTCGAGCTGGCCCGCGTCGCCGCCGCCCGGGGCGACACGGCCGCCGCCCGACGGGCGTGCGACAGCTTCGATGCGCTCGTCGGCTACGTCGACCAGGCGGCGCTGCCGCAGCGGGAGACCATCTGTCGCGGGCGGTAGGTCCCCTCGGTCCCCTCCATCCGCCGAACGGTGAGCCGACCGCCGCCATTCGTGGGAGCACGTCGCCCGTCCGCACCGCGACTCCCGCGGCGGCAACCAGACAACGAGGGACCGTCGCTTCGAGCGCACAGCGCCCGGGAGGGGTGGAGTGGGTGCAGGGCCCGCCCTCGGCGAGCGCACGACCCGTCGAGATGTAGGTCACCAGTGGCCAAGGCGTTCGGTTGCCATCCTTGGGGGACGAGCCAAGCCGTTCGACCCGCCGAGCTGCATGGCCCCCCTACCGGGCCTCAATCAGCGCCGCATATTCTGGTTTTTCTTGCGCGCTCGCGAAGTCTCGACCACCGGCCCGCGATCGCCGCCCGCCAGGAGGCACGCATGTCTCGACAAGAACTGACGAACCTGCGCCGAGCAGCCATGGTTTCCACCGCCCCCGTCGTCGGTCTGCTGTCTGCCTGCGCGTACGCGCTCGCCCCGGTCACATCCTCGATTTACGGCAAGGTCCGCGGCCCCATCGCCGCCACTAGCCAGGCCACGCCCGCCACGAAGACGGGACGCGCCTGCTCGAACTCCATCCTTGGCATTGTGGCGACCGGTGACGCCTCGATCGACGCCGCCAAACGGGCGGGCGACATCACGAGCGTCGCCTCTGTGGACTTCGAATCCACTAACGTCCTGTTTCTATATGCCTCTTTCTGCACCGTCGTCCGCGGCACCTAGCGCCGCGTCCCGGCGCGCGGCGCTCGGCTTCGCCCTCGCGCTCTCCACGACGGCGTGCCCGCTGCTGCTCGTCGCCCCGATGCTGGTCGACGACAAGCATGGCAGCGACGCGACCAGCGTGCGCGCGCCTACCTTCGTGGTCGGACCCTCAATGGTGTGGATCTCGGTTGGTGGCACAAACGCCTGCGTGTTTGGCTCATCGGGCGCCGCGTCCTGCTGGGGAACAGACAGCTACGGCGAACTCGGCACGGGAGGCGCGACACCCGGCGCCTCTGCCACGCCGGTCTCCGTCACCGGGGGCCACACGTTCCTCGCCGTCGCGGCCGGCCCGACGACCTGTGGGGTCGCTGCCGACAGCGTGGCTCACTGCTGGGGCCTGAACCAGAGCGGCGCGCTCGGCATTGGGTCGACCGACGGCGATCGGCACGCCACGCCCGTCGCGGTGGAGGGCGGCGGGCGGTTCGGCACCATCACGGTCGGCGTCGGCTTCGCGTGCGCCCTAGGGGGCGGCGGCGCCGCCTCGTGTTGGGGCGAAGGCCGCAACGGCGAGTTGGGCGACGGCACGGCCACGAGTCACTTCGCCCCGGGCCGCGTGGCGGGCGGCGTTACGTTCACGTCCCTCAGCGCGGGGTCCTCCCACAGCTGCGGGGTCGCCACGAGCGGAGCCGCCTACTGTTGGGGCCTGGGATGGGAGGGTGAGCTCGGGGTGGGTGCGCCGCCTAACGTCTGCTTCGGCACGAATGCATGCGCCCAGGCGCCCGCGCTCGTCGCAGGCGGCTACGCCTGGAAGGCAATCACCGCCGGCCAGTCGCATAGCTGCGGCATCACGACGGGGGGGGACGCGTACTGCTGGGGTCGCGGGGTGGTCGTGGGCCAGCTTGGCGTCGGTCGCGACACGAGCACCACCACGCCAGCGCCCGTCGCGGGAGGACTCAAGTGGACGGCGATAACGGCGGGCCGTGAGCATACGTGCGCCCTCGCTTCGGGGGGCGCCGCGTATTGCTGGGGGACGAACGACTCCGGTCAGCTCGGTAGCGGCTCGTCGGTCCCGAGCAGCAACACGCCCGTCCCGGTGGCCGGCGGTCTCGCGCTCGTCGCGCTGGACGCTGGCGGCGATCACACCTGCGGCCTCACAACCGACGGCAGCGTGTACTGTTGGGGAACGATCCTGCGGTAGGGAGACGTACCGCCATGGCTGGTTCACGAGACACGGCAGGGACGCGATGGGAGCCAACAGTGCAAGTTGCTGGAATTCAGCCGGCTAGAACGACCCCTCCGCTACCGCCTATCCCACTCCCACCACCTACCGTCCGCGGCCTCGCCAAGGTTGTGACGGCTGCGGCACGGCTGCACCGACGCGCTACCCCGCGGCGAGACAGCCGAGCTCGGAGGCCCGGCGACTCCGCCGTGAAGTCCAAGCCGCGCTTCGGCGGCCACCGCGACGGCCCACGCCACGGGTGTCGGCACGCTCAAGAGGATCGGGTCGCGCTCAAGGGCCCTGCCCACGGCATGCGCGAATTGGCTCCACGTCACGGGTTCGGGGTGCGCGAGACAGTAGGTCCGGTTGACGGCCCGATCGGACGCCGCCGCAGCGAGCAGCCCGTGCACGACGTCCTTGAGGTAGACGAGGCTCAGTTCGCGCTGCCAGGAGCCGACCGTGATAGCCACGCTGCGGCGGACCAACTGGAACAGCTTGAGCACCCCGCGCTCGCGCGGCCCGTAGACCGACGTCAGGCGGACGATCGTCGCGGGCACGCGATCCGCGAACGCGTGGGCGATCGCCTCTGCGAGCAGCTTTGCCCCGGCGTGCTGCGCGGTCGCGGCCTCGAGCACCCGGGCCGTCCCCTCGGTGTTCACCGCATAGTAGTCACGGGGGACCCGCGCTTCCGTCAGCCCCGCGAGATGGAACACCACGTCGGCGCCCGCGAACGCGCCCACGAGCGAGCGCGCATCGTCGAGGCCCCAGTCGCGGTAGCGCACATCCAACCCTGCGAGCCACCGCCGGCACACGCCGGGGCGCTCGACGCAGACGACATCGTCGCCCCGGGCGACGAGCGCCTCGATGAGGTGGCTCCCGATGAAACCGGCTCCGCCGGTGACGACCGCGCGCATGACCCGCTCCTCGATGGAGTGCGCGAGCAATTTCGCGCGCGCGGGTCAAGACGCGGTGAAGGCAGGGACAGCGGCACGGCGCTCAGCGTCCACGCTTTCACGACAGCCGCCACGACGGTCTGAGGCTGCTCCTCGTACAAGAAGTGCCCGGCACCGGCGAGCGTGTCCACCGTGAACGCCGGCAGCGACCGCGCGAGGAGGGCGAGCTCGGCGGGCGGCGGCCCGCCGTCGTGCCGCGCCCCGCCCAGCAGCAGCACGACCGGGCAGGCGATGGTCGCCAGGTGCGGCCGCAGCGGCTCGCGCTCCCGCGCCGCCACCATCCCGAGCAAGGCCTTGAGCGTGCCGTCCAGGTCGCGGGCGGCGCCGCTGGTGTATCCGTCCACAACCGCATCGCTCACCCAGGACGTGTCGCCCGACGCGGCGATCAGGTTCTGGCGGATCTTCTTGCGGACGAGCCGTACGCCGCCGAACCACTTGATCCACGGCGCCAGCCGCATGGCCCGGCGCAGGCCGGGCGTCGTCGCCGTCTCGACCGGGCCGCCTTCGAGCGAGACGACCGCGCGCACGAGATCGCCGCGACGGTACGCGATCCGATACGCGATCGACGCGCTGGTCGCATGCGCCACCACGACCGCATCGGTCACCCCGAGGTGGTCCAGCACCGCGGCGATGCGGTCGGCCTGCGCGGTGAGCGAGTAGTCGGCGTGTTCGGGCCGGCCCGAGACGCCCACACCCAGCGGCTCGATCACGATGGCCCGGTAGCCGGCCGCGGTCAGACCGGGTACCTCGTGGCGGTAGGCAAACGCCGATCCGAACAGCCCGGGGATGAGCACCACGGGCGCCGCGAGCTCCGACCCCGCCACACTGACCTGCAGCGACTCGGCGTGCGCGAGGACCACGGAGATTCCGCGCGAGCTGTCGGCGAGCACCGTCAAGGCGAGCAACAGCCACATGAGTCCCTCCCGGGGCATCGGACTCCCGGACTACGACCCGCACCTAACATCGATCGCCGAATCGGTTCGGCCGCCCGGGCCGACCCGCAACTGTACGGTCAGCCGGCCCTGACCGAGCGCGCTCGGCGGAATGAGGAGCTGCATCAGGAACGACGACGCCATCGTGACGGCGTCGGTGATCACCCCCGCATGATGCTCGTTCACTTGAGCCCGGAACGTCTCGCCGATGGGCGTCGGTGGATTCGTGCTCACATTCACGGGGGTGATGTCCAAATGGCCTTGGGCGTGAAACTCACTTTCGTAGTTCCCGGACCGGGTGAGCACGATCTGCTGCCGCAGCTGCACCGGCCCCTGGACCAGCAGGAAGTCGGCCGGGCCCGAGGTGCAGAACGGCTTCGGGATCACCTGACCGAACTGGATGACGAACTCCTGCCGCGCCACCGCCGGCGACCCCGACACGCTGCCAGCGAGATTGAGCACCGTCGCCCGGCCGTCCGTGGCGATCGGAACGGGAGCGGTGACGTTCCCGAGCGGGCCGCCGATCGCCGCGCGCAGCTCCGTCGGTAGACCGTTGTAGATCGCCGGATGGATGTCCCGAAAGGGCGAGGGATTGATGGAGCCCGTGACCGCCAGTGGCGCAGACGGATCGAGGAGACCGCTCCTCACGAAATCCGCCACCACCAGCTGCTCGGCGAGCTCCCAGCTGAGCACGGCGTGGTCGGCCGTTCCGGGAATCAAGACTTCGAAGTGCACGTTCCCGATCGTCGCTCGGCCGAGGTCGAAGAACCGGAGATGAAAGCGGAGCGGCCCGTACGGCCCGCAGGCGAGTTGCATGGCGCCCGCGACCCACCCGGCCGACGACCCGTAGGCGGTCTCCACGCCGCCGATCGCATCCGACCAAGTGCAGTTGAAAGGGAAGGCGTTGGGGAAGCCGAACGCCGTGCGATCACCGTCGAGCAGGAGCAGCGCCGCCCGCAGCCCCCGGGGATCGGCCTCGTCGGTGAATATGAGATTGATCGGATCGACCGGCGCGCCGGCGAAGTTGTCCCCCGCAAACGGCCAGAACGTCAGCGCCCCGCCGCCGGCGGTGACGGTGACGAGCGGCGCCGGCGCGGGAGCCCCGGACGCCGACGCAGCCAAGGCCGACTGGGAGACGCCCGCGGGCTCGTTTCGGTCGGCACACCCTGTGAGGAACATCACCTGGAGGAGCAGCGGAAGGACGCAGGCATGACGGGTCATAGGACGCTCCGGTCTGGGCTGCCCCGCTCGGGGCGAGCATCGAGGCAGCACGCTACCGCGACCCGGTCAAGGAGCGGTCAAGTCCCCACCATTTCCCGTGGAACACCCTTGACGGTCTCTTGAGCCGATTTTACCGGCCCTTGAGGCGGCCGCCGTACCCTTCGCGCGTCCCAAGACGGAGACGCGCATGCTGCACAC
>WNFU01005623.1_pt1 | contig 23388 bp, 20 predicted proteins | sample 5400121 | NCBI WGS metagenome assembly WNFU01 (sample SAMN13153360, study PRJNA577476) | soil metagenome | isolation source: 100 cm soil or saprolite under grassland replicate 1 | place: USA:California | collected 2016-06-15
GCGGTTTCCTCTCCGATTAGGACGACGGTTGCAGTAGTGTTGTCGAGATGCTTCAGGATGAGCCGCTGGACAGCCTCGTCACCCTTTTTCTTGGCTTCCTCGTACTCAGAGTGATCGAAGAAGCCAGCGGCGTCCGTGCCCGCCACTACATTCGAGTTCCGCACCTGATTAGCCCGCCAGATGTCCTTCTCAAAGTGGAAGCTGAAGAAGACTCGCCTTGCCATTTTGCCCCTCCTAGGTCAGGAACGTGTAGAGAAGGACGCCGACGATCGCTGCGAGTATTGGAATGTGAAGGCCGGCGACTACACCAGCGGTGAGTGTGCAGCCCCAAGTCTCAACCTTTGAGTCGAAGCCGTCAGGGTCCATCGCGAAGGGCTCAACGCTGGTGTTGGTGCGCACGGCGTCGTAGAGAGCACGAAATCGGCGCTCCTGGCGGAGGTAGTATGCGTCCAGGCCCCAGAACGCGAGGGCAGGATATAAGGCGATGATCGCGAATCGTGGGTTTGAGTCCTTCGCAGCCAGTCCCAAGAGAGCTGCGGTGACCGTCACGCTCCAGCCCTTAAGCGCGAAGGAGTTGGAGGCCATTCGTGAGATGACGTGCTGAAGTAGTTCGAGGTGCGTCGTGCGGTCGGATGCTGTGGTCGCCATCCTTTGAACGTGCCGCATACCCGACCACGACACTAGGGCGTTTTTGCGGCATTGAGGGTGTCTTTTGCGGCGTGAACGGCCCTGGCGTGCCTCGGGGCTTGAACCAAGTGATAGTTATCACGCGCCCTGGTTATCATTCACGTGGGTTCACGACACTCAGAGGCGCGCCCGCAGCTTAAGCGCGGTCCGTTAGGCAGCACGCCAGGAATCCCGCAGGTGCCAGAATTCACCGAGAAGGCGATTCTTCTGCTTGTCGGCGCGGCCGCCACTGGTCTCGTGGGAGGCATTGGCTTCCTTCTCAAGCGCCGCTTCCGTCGCCATGCTTCCGATGAGGTGGACAAGTTCATCGCTCATCACGAAAGACTACTAGCAGCGCAGTCACGCTCGTCGCAGCCGCCGACTTCACAGGAGCAAGCACGCCTCGACAACGCCATTCAGGAGCTTCATCCAGGTGTTAGCTTTCAGAACAAGCTCAACGTGAACGAGCCAGACCTATCGCAGGCAGAGATCGGCATGCGTGCGGCTCAAGAGGCCGACGCTGCCATGCTCGCCGTGCGCCAGATGGTGCAGAGACTTGAATACCGACTCAATAATGAACAGCGGGCGGTACTACGTGAGGCTCAAGGAAGTTGGGAACGCCACGCAGACCTGCAGTCGCGACTTGCGGCGGCGGCTTTCGAGGGAGGGACGATAATGCCCACGATCTATCACAGCGAGCGGACCGCACTCGCTCGCGAGCGTGCGATCGAACTGAAGCGAGTGTCGGATTCCTTCTCCCTCTAGCGTGCTGCCTAACAAGCCGCTTGAAGCTGCCGGGCGGGATGCGCTCACTTGGTAGACCTCCCGCCCCTTCGCCGCTGGCCGCCTTACGTCGATCACCGAATAAACTGGCCGAGGAGCTGCCCGACGAAGCCGAGGATCAGGCACGGCCATCCCAGGCGGTCGGCCCACAGTCCGAGAGAGTCGAGCGGTGCGTGCAACGGGGCGGGGCTGAACGGTGCGTCGGGACCGCTGCGCACCTTAACGCGAGCGTGAGAGTGACGTGGGACGACCACTCCCACCAACACCGCACCGACCAGGTCGAGACCGAGACCGATCACATTGAGCCACATCTGCCCTCCAGATTTTGTTTGCCATTTGTTTGCCGGACAGTATGTGAAGATAGGGTTACATCGCGCCAGTGCGGACAGTGGTGCAGCACAAAACGGGGCGCTCACACGGAGCGCCCCGCTTTAGCAAACCGCCGCCTTCAGCCACTCGGCCACCTCTCCCGAGTCGGCTGAATTATCCCCACCGCTGCCGTGCCGAGCAAGGGCCATCCGGCGGATGTGGTCGGAGCGGCGGCGTGGTCACCCCACGATCCGCCGAATGTGATCGTCTGCCTCCCGCAGCCTCTTGATGTACGCGTTGAGGTGATCCATATCGTCGCAAAGCCGCTGCCGCAGCCCCCGGTAGGCCTGTTCGGCCTCTTCTTCTTTGCCTTCCCTGACCAGTGCGTGTACCGTGCTAAGCTCACGGTTCAGCGTTTCAAAGTTCTTGTTGTACTCCTCGATGTACGATGCGTCTCCTAGGAGGCCTAGCCGCAAACATTCCTCGGCGTCGCTCCATTTCCCCAGGTTGGTTCGAAACAGGATCGACAGCTTGAAGGTGATCCGATCTACGTCTCTGCTCACGTCGGTGCAGTGCGTGCGAGCCTTTTCGAGATTCTCGGGATCGTAATAGAAGCGCTTGAAGTAGGTGTAGACACTCTCAAAGCCGTTGGCGAAGTGCTCGTCCGACAAACTCGACACCTGCTGCGTGACATCCCAGAGGCTCAGCAGGGATTTCGACAGATGGCCGAGCAGCTCACGCATCTCGGCCTTCACGTTTTTTATTTCGGAGGATCCGAGCGTGATCATCCAATTCAGGCCTTCCACGATCGGCCGGGCAGTCGTTAGATCCAGCATTCCGCTCATCGTATCATTCTCAAAGCGTCGCCGCGCCTTGGACGCGGGCGAACTCGCTGGCGAGAGCTGTGTATTCGCGTAGCACCCGCTGCGCGTCTGGGTCGAAGGGGAGAGCTTGAGGCAGGGTGTATAGCGTCCGACCTCTGACAAGTGAGGCGTCGCTGATTGTGCCGCCGGCCCGCGCTACGAAGTTCTCCAAGAACCGTTGCCAGTTCAATCGGGCGTCCTCTCCCGGAGTTCCGTCGCTGCTTGGCCGCATGGATTCTGCGATGATGTCAAGCAGCCAGGGGAACCTGTTGAACTCGACGGTCTCGAGCTCGAACTCGTTTGGTGTTCCCGTCGTAACCAGCCGCCAGCTCCGACGACCAGCGTAGGGGTGTCCGTAAAGCGTCTGGACAGTGAAGCCGAACGTGCCGCCGGTCGCAGGCCCTATGTCGACGACTCGGACGTCGAAACGACGCTCGAGATTCTGCACGACCGTCTGGGTAATGCCAATAGCGGCGATCGGCCCCAGAGGTCCGACGAGTGTTTGCAGCGGCCCCCCGACCACTAACGACCCCCCCGCCTGCGCCAGAGCTTGACCCCACGGCGAGAGCAGAGGGACGCTCCAGCGGAACTCGTCCCCGAGTGCGAGCGGCCCCGTCAGGCTCGGCCGCCGCTCGCATCTGACGACACTCGGGTCAATGAGCTCTGGAAACGCATCGAACAACCGGCTAAGTGTCGTGAAATCGAGTGGACAGGTGAACCGCACTCGATGAATCTGGAACTTCGCCAACTGTGCGAGCAGCCTCACCGCGGCGCTCAACGGTGGGTCGTTGAGCGTCCTCGCGAGCGTGGCAAGCCGATTTTCATCGATGTGCTGTTCGGGCTTGCCGAAGGAATTGTCGTAATTCGCCGCAATCCACGAAGCGATGTGAGCGCCTATCACGGCTGCGTCAACTACATCGCCCGTCCCTGGCAGAGCAACCGGGGTGATGACCGCCTCACCCGTGGGCATATCTGAAGTCGCAATGCGCATGGCCGCTTGATTCGCTTGTTGATCGGTCAACAGACCTTGCTGCCGGGCGGCATCGATCGCTTGGAGGTTGTCAAAGCGTTCGGCAGGCCGCTGGCGGGGAGCGGAGGCCCCTCCGGATGCGCCTGCGCCGGAGCTCGCCAGGTGCTGCGCTCTTAGGCGGGCTTGACCGAGGCTGATTGTTCCGGCTGCCAGGCCCTGCAGCAACGCACCGACTTCCTGGGCAGTCGACATGTCCCTGAAAATGTTCGGGGTCGAGAGCAGCCCCAGGACCGCCGCCATCCCCGTTGGATCGGGCGCAGCGGGAGGGTTCACGATGTTAACCACCGGGCTGGGGAGGTTAGACGGTGTAACGTCTAACGGCTGCGCCCGCGAGCCGGGATGGACATCCGTGATCGCCGGCGCCGTCTCCAGGCATGGCGACTCGGACCAATCCCAGAAGCGGGTGATGTCGCGCTTCTCGCAGGCGTTGCAGTGGGACAGCTGCGCTTCTGCGAAGACGCCACGAGTTGGCAGGCTCACGATGCGCTTGGCCACGACCTCCTCGGTGGGTGGCTCCTCTCTCGCCACAGGGAATGCGACGTACTCCCCCACTACCCCCACCGGCCGGTTGTCGATGTAGTCGAGGAGACTGCCGTCTCGGTACGAATACTCCTCGAACTGTGCTGCCCGCTCATCCGGGTCCTCCAGGAGCCAGATGGCGCGGCTGTAATAGTGCTGGTTACACCGTAGGTGTGTGAGCAGCTGCTGCACACAACAGGTGTCCTCAGCTCGAGAGGACGTGCGTTGCGCCTCGGCCGTCGACTGCGGTAGGGACACGTCGCCACTCCAGGCCAACCGTGCGGCGCCGCTGTCGTCGAACCGCAGCAAGACCGGGTCCTCACTCTGGTCAATGAGGGGGATTGATTCGAGTCCGCTCCCGCCGTCGACCTGGTAGCGAATCCTGATCCCCTTGAAGGCCCAGGCATCGTTCCCGTTCGCTTCCATCCACTCTACCTTCACCCGTTCGATCCGCGCGGAGTCGAGGCCGACGGAGGAACTGGGCGGTCCGATGTCCACTGTCCTTGACTCGTTCTGCATGAGAACGTTCCCGGGCTCCGCAGCGTCCCAGAAGTCAGGGACGCGGCCTCCGGTCGCTGGCTTGTGGTAGAGCTCAACCCACGTACCGTCCGTTAAGCCCAAGCTCACCCACACGTCACCCCAGGTTTCCCGATCCCCTGTGACCAGCGTCAGCTCGTATCGCGCGATGCCCCTTGTTGCAGGCACCGTGGGGCCCTCGGCATATGCGTCGGGGCAGAGCTCGAGGCGGGCGAGGGCCTCGAAACAGTTTGCGAGCCGCGGATCGAGTAGGACCCGCTCGAGAATGAGACGGTTGCACAAGGCCGTCTCCTCCGAGAAGGCCACGAGCGGGTACTTGACCAGTATCACTGGCTGCCGACCCACCTGCTCAGTGACGACGCGGAAGTGCCGCAGCACTTCGTAGTACAGCACCGTCATCGCATGACAGTGGTTGTGGTTTGTCACCGTGCGAGTTTCGATCGCGTCGCGCTCCCGTTGGGAGACCTGCAAGACGACGGAGCTCCGGAGGCTTCGGACGGCGGTACTTGCCTGCACGATGTGGTCAAGGACGTGCTGAGTGGTCTCGCCCGCGACATCCCGGTCGCCGCTGCTCGTGGAGTAGCCGCCACCGATCGCTCCGGCGATCGAGAAGAGTCCGCTCCCGCCACCTCCTGAGGCTCCACCAAGGGCATCTCCCAATGCCCCGCCGCCATTGCCTCCGCCGTTTCCACCTCCACCGCCTCCGCCGTACGATCCCGCGAGCCCAGCCATGATCGAGCCACCTCGTTGCCACTCAGTAAGACTCGCATGGACCGTCTCGTCGATCGTCCGGTCACGTCGCAGATCGCTTGTCAGTTGCTCCGTCACCTGCTGGGCCTCGGCTCGGGCAGCGGTTTCGCGCCTTGACCAGTCCACGACCGCGATGTTGACCGACTCGCACGGAGCCAAGGGTAGACTGTACACGAGTTGCCCCAACCCGTGGCCGAGTGGGCACCACGAGATGCGATAGGTGAGCACTCGACCCGTGGCGATCGGCAGTGGTGCCGCCAGCCCGCTCTTTACCGAGGGCACGGCAAGCTGTTGTGGTCGTCCGGGATCGCGAATAATCTGTTTGAAGCGATACTCGTGCGCTGCGGCGTTGCTCGGTAGGAGTACCTCGCACCCTGCCTCGCCGAGCCGGCCCGTGGGGTTGGTCGCAAACGATCCTGGCGACAACAGCCAGTCGTCGGCATTCGGATCTTGAATCGATGGCAGCTCCGACACCATCTCATCCCTCTCCAATGGAGGCGGGTCGGCTTCGATGGTGACGAGTGGGGCCTCGCCCGGCGCCTGGAGGGCCGGAAGCGCGTCGATCCGTTGGTCTTCGCTATCGTACGGAAAAACCCAGATGTGGTCGGGTTCCGAATCCGCAATGAGCCCGCGGAGCGTGAACGCGAGATAGCCCACGTGGTTCGACGCTAAGACGCCGAGGGAAATGCGCTGTCCGTCGAGCTCGGCGACTGCGTGGACGGGGACTCCGGGGAGAGGACGCCCAGTACCGCGCTTGACCACCAGAGCGCTCAAGCGTCCGTGATTGGGTGGGGTCATACGCCCCTCCGTGCGCGAAGCTTTGCGTTGAAGAACCGTCGCAACTCCTGCATTAAAGCGTGAGGCCGTTGCCTGCCCATCCCCTGAACGTTCCCGACGGCGACGACTCTAGGTCGGACGGCCTCGTCGGCAGCGCCACCTCCTGCTGCTCCATCCGCCGCCCCATCCACACCACCCGATCGCCGCACATGATCGCGTCCACAGCGTAACCGGTGCGCGCGAACACCTCGGCGTCGGAGCTCGGCACGGCCGTCCCGGGGAAGAAGTACCAGCAACGCTGCCCCCCGACGTGGCTGTGGATCATGCCGACGACGGCGTTCCAACCCGCTCCCTCGCACGTCTGGGTGGGGACCACCCACGTCGTGGTGGACTGCGCCGGCGCGACGTCCGCCGGCGCAATCCGGTCCACGACCACGGTGTCGTCGTGCACCGCGCCGATCATGCAGCCCATGAACTCGGTTGGAAACGACCGGTATTGCAGCGCCAGAAAGCGGCGCGCCTGGTCCGAGAGGGCGAACACGCGGGCGGCGGGTGCGGCTACCGGCGACCGAGGGAGGGGCGTCCGCACCTCGACCACCGCCGGGGTTGCCGGAGGCAGCCGCGCGGGACGCGGTTGAGCGAGCGCGGCGGGAACGGCATGCTCGCAGGCGGTGAGGAGCAGGAGGAGGGTGAGCGGACCGCCCGCGCGTAGAAAGCGCGCCATGCGAACCGCCGCCTGCTCATTCTGCTCCATGTCCGTCTCCTGTTGCGGAGTTGCGGCACCTCGGTGGTGCCAGTACGCTTCGGTACGATACGACAGGCCTGTGGCTCAACCGTGGCCTGAGCGTTCCCGGTCCACGCGCGACGGGTCGGCATCGATGATCGAGCTTCGAACGCTGGGGGCGGTGGATCTGCGGGACGCGGACGGGCGGGAGATCCGGCCCGTCCTAGCGCAGCCGAAGCGGTTCGCGCTGATGGCGTACCTCGCCGTGGCGAGACCGCATGGCTTCCACCGGCGCGACGTGCTGCTCGCCCTGTTTTGGCCGGAACTGGACCAGGAGCGCGCGCGCGCGGCGCTGCGCAAGGCGGTCCACGTGGTACGGCGTGGCGTGGGCGCCGGGACGCTGCTCGGCCGCGGCGACGAAGAGCTCGGGCTGGCGGTGGGAGCGGTGCGGTGCGACGTCGTCGCCTTCGAGCAGGCGCTCGAAGGGCAGCGCTTCGGCGAGGCCTTGGAGCTCTACCGGGGCGACCTGCTGGACGGCTTTTTCATTTCGGGCGCGCCCGAGTTCGAGCGCTGGGTCGATCGGGAGCGCGCCCGGCTCCGCGGGCTCGCGGCCACTGCGGCGTGGGAGCTCGCCGAGCAGGCGGCAACGGAGGAGCGGGACGTCCTCGCCGTGCAGTCGGCGCGCCGCGCGATGGAGTTCACGCCCACCGACGAAAGCGCGCTGCGCCGGCTGATCGCGCTCCTCTACCGGACGGGCGACCGGGCGGCCGCCCTGCACGCGTACAACGCATTCGCGGCCCGGCTGGCGGACGAGTACGGGGTGCGCCCGTCGGCGGAAACCCGGAAGCTCGTGGAAGTGGTCAAGGCCTCAGGCGACGTGCCGCTCGAGGGCAAGCGACCGCCACCGCCGCCCGCGCCGCCTCGCAAGCCATCACCCCCGGCGTGATCCGCGGGCTCGAGGCGCTGAGCCGCCGCATCATCGCCTGCCAGCGCTGCCCGCGCCTGCGCGCCTACTGCCGCCGCGTGGCGCGCGAGAAAAAGCGCGAGTTCAGGGACTGGACCTACTGGGGCAAGCCGGTGCCCGGATTCGGCGACCCGGCCGCGCGGCTGCTCGTCGTCGGGCTCGCTCCCGCATGTTCACCGGCGACTCGAGCGGCAACTGGCTGTACGAGGCGCTCCACCGCTACGGGTTCGCGAGCCAGCCGCACGCGGTGTCGCGCGACGACGGTCTGAAGCTCACCGGCTGCTACATCACCGCCGCGGCTCGCTGCGCGCCGCCCGGCAACAGGCCGAGCCGGGCGGAGCTGGACCGCTGCCGCCCCTACCTCGCCGCCGAAGTGCGGCTACTGCGCCACACGCGGGTGGTGGTGACGCTCGGCCGCATCGCGCACGAGAGCTGGCTCAAGGCCGCGGGGTGGTGGACCAGGCTCGCGCCTCGCGAGCGGCCGAAGTTCGCGCACGGCGAGACGGCTAAGTTGCCGGACGGCACCGTGCTGATCGCCTCGTACCACCCCAGCCGGCAGAACACCAACACCGGGAAGCTGACGCGGGCGATGTGGTACGCCGTGTTCGAGCGGGCCAAAGCCGCGCTCGCGGACTAGGCACTGCACCCTCTGGAACAAGCCGCGCGCAGTGTTGCGGCACCGCGACATGCTCACGTGTCGCCCAAGCGCCGCAGCGTGCGGCACCCCTCTTGCTGCCCTCCCCGGCGGCCGTCGTACCCCTGGTTCCGGCCGCTCCGCAGCTCTTCCACCGGAGGTCCGTCACAGAGGAGGGAATCCCAATGAAACGGTGGCTCATCGTCGCCGCGCTGTTCCTGGCAGCGTGCGACGCTCAGCGCCAGACCACGGCGCCCAACCGCACCGGGCCGGGGGCGTTCCGGCTCCAGTCCGCAGTCGATCCCGCGCTCTCGAGCGCGCTCGCGACGGCGGCGGCGAGCGACCAGCTCGAGGTGATCGTCAACTACGACGAAACCGCGACCACGCGCGACGCCGTCACGACGGGCATCATGAACACCGGAGCCGGCGTCATTCAGTTCAAGCACCTGGCGCTCGTCGCCGCGCTCGCCACGCCGTCGCAGATCGCCGCGATCCAGGGTCTCTCGGGCGTGCGCTCGGTCTACCTGAACAAGCAGCTTACCTGGGACGCCCTGCTGCACGAGAGCGTCCCGACGATCCGAGCGGACGCGGTGCAGGCGTCGGGGATCACCGGGAAGGGCATCGGCATCGCCATCCTCGACTCAGGCATTGACGGACTGTACAACCCCGACCTCCACTACCCCGACAAGACCGTCCAGAACATCAAGATCCTCGCCAACCTGCGCGACCTGTTCACGTTCCAGGGCTCGATCAACCGGACCATCAAGCAGGGGGCCACCCTGTTCGTCGAGAACCTGCCGAACAGCGAGACCTCGATCGGGCACGGGACGCACGTCGCTGGGATCGCGGCCGGCCTGGGGGTGGCGTCGGGCGGCTACTACACGGGCGTCGCACCGGGCGCGAAGCTGGTCGGCATCGGGGCGGGCGACATCCTCTTCATCTTCTGGGCGCTGGCGGGCTTCGATTACATTCTCGACCACCAGCAGGCCTACAACATCAAGGTGGTGAACAACTCCTGGGGCACGAGCGGCCCGTTCGATCCGGACGACCCGATCAACAAGGCTTCGAAGGCCGTCCACGATCACGGCATCACGGTCGTGTTCGCGGCGGGGAACGAGGGCCCCGACCAGAACACCCTAAACCCCTACAGCGTGGCGCCGTGGGTGATCGGCGTGGCGGCGGGGTGTAAGCTGGTGAGCCCCGACCCGACGAACTCGGCGATCCACTGCGCCGACCAGACCGGTCAGAACCGCGCGCCGATCCTCGCCGACTTCTCGTCGCGGGGCATCCCGGGCGACCCGCTGTACCATCCCGATGTCACCGCTCCGGGCGTGCACATCGTGTCCACCCGGGCGTCGACCGGCACGGTGCTCAACGGGAGCGACGCGCCGCACGACTTCGACCTGACGAGCACCTGCGCCATCAGCACGGCGAACGAGGCGTACTACACCTGCGCCTCGGGCACCTCGATGGCTACGCCGCACGTCGTCGGCGTCGTGGCGCTGATGCAGGAAGCGGCGGGCGGCCGGCTCACGCCCGATCAGGTGGCGTCCGCGATCACCAAGACGGCGCGCCCGCTCCCCGGCTTCGCGCTGTGGGAAGTGGGTGCCGGCTACCTCGACGCCCTGGCTGCCGTGACCGCAGTGCGGTAGGAAGCAGGAGCAGGGAGCGAGGGAGGGGGCTCGCGCCTCGGCGGCTCGAGTTGCGCGAGCTCCCTCAGGTTGCGGGCCATGCGCACGGCGACGAGCGCCAGCATCCCGAGGGTCAGGGCCGCGGCCACGCCGTTCGCGATCATCACTGGCACCGCGCCGGGTCCGCTCAGCGCGAGCAGCGCGTTCGCAATCACGAGCACGATCCGCGTCTCGGTGGGCCCGAGCCGGCCGTAGCCCAGCCGAAACACGCCGAGCGCGGCGGACTCGAGATACACGTTGATCGAGAGCACCAGATAAGCAAGGACGCCGGCGAGCGCGATCCCCAGATCCACGTACGGCGACAGGCCGATCCCCGCGCCGATCGCGGCCGTCGCGAACGCGTCCACCACGTGGTCCAGGTAGTAGCCGTAGCGCGGCCGTTCCGCGCGCCGCACGCGCGCCAGCGTGCCGTCGAGTGAGTCCCCGAACCAGTTCACGCAGAGTAGCGCGCTCGCCGCCCACAGCCACGCCGGGTCGAGCGTCGAGAGGGCGTACGCCGTCCCTGCGCCCAGGGCGCCGATCACGCCGAGGAGGGTCAGGTGATCGGACGTCACCCACGGCGGCAGCCGGCGGGCGATGGCGCAGAGCAGGCGCCGCTCGGGCGCCGCGAGGAGGAACGTCAGCTCGCGTCGCGCGTCCGCGGCGGCCACAGCACCATCCGGAGCGACGGAATCATCAGGAGCGGGAACAGCGCGACCAGGAGCCACACGGGGAGTCGCACCGCCGCGCCCAGCCACGCGAGCAGCGCGTAGCGCGGCAGCGCGCGGGCGGCGACGGCGGCGGTATACCGCCCGAGCGGATAGCCGGTCGCAAAGGCGAGCGCCTTGAACGGGAAGAAGGGCAGGGGCGTGAGCCCCGAGAGCACCAGGATGCCGAAGGGGAAGCGCCGGAAGGCGCGCTCGGAGGTCCTCACCCCCTGGCCCCCTCTCCGCGACGCGGAGAGGGGGGACGAAGAGGAGGTGCGTCGCGCCACACGCTTGATGAGCGGGACGAACAGGCGGTGGTCCACCAGCGCCGCGACCACGGTCCCCGCGGTCGCGACGAACGCCGTCGGCCAGACGCCGAGCCGCGCGCCGTACCAGATGACGGCGGGCTCGTGGGGCAGGACCGCCAGCGCCACGTTCGAGAGAAACGCGTAGCCGAACAGCAGCGCGGCGCCGCTCACGAGCGCCACCGGTACACGAGTACCGCGATCACGAGCAGGGCGTCGAGCCAGGTGGCGTGGCGATTCATGGCCCAACGCTCGCCCGGCGGTGTCAAGCGGATTTCAAGCGGCGCAAACTCGGGGGTGAAGAACGTCGCGCCGCTCACACGCGGGTGTCGCGCGGCTGCCTCTCCTCGCCCCAAAGTGGAGCGACTGAGGGGCGTCCCGCGCGATACCTCGGACTGACCGGCTACTGGCACCCCTCTTGCGTCGCGCCGATGCCCGGTGGCTATGACAACAACGCGCCCCCGGCTGCCTCGTCCACCGCGGATCCTCATTGCCAGCGATAAAAACCATGACCTCTGGAACCTCGAGGGCTTCCTGAGCCGACAGGGGTATGCCGTCCTGCGCGAGTTCTCCAGCGCCACTGTGGTTGTCCGGGCTCGGGCCGAGCGACCGGATGTGATCTTGCTCGACGCCCGGCTCGCCCATCCGTCCAGCCTCGACTTGAGCCGCACGCTGGGAGACGATCCGCTGATCGGCACGAGCACGCCGATCCTCCTCCTGATGACGGACCGCCCAGGGCGCAAGGAGCATCTCGCCGCTCTCCGGTCGGGGATTTGGGAGATCGTGCGCCAGGAGCCGAACCCGAGCGATCTGGTCCTCGCGTTGGGCCAGCACGTGCTCGCGCACGTCGAGGCCGGGCGCGCGCCCAGGGAGACGTTGGTGGACGGGACCACAGGCCTGTACACGTCGCGCGGGCTGATCCATCGCGCCCGGGAGCTCATCTTCCAGGCCGGCCGGCACAACACGTCACTGGCGTGCGTGGCATTCGCGCCGGAGGTCGGCGTGAGACCGAGGGCTGTCGGCCCGGGCCCTGCGGGCACCGTGGAGCTCGTGCCGCGTGCCGTGGCGGTCCTGCGAGCGAGCGGGCGTCACTCCGACGCGATCGGACAAGTCGGGCTCGGCGAGTTCGCCGTGATCGCGCCGGGGGCGAACGGCGTGGGCGCGGTCAACCTCGCCCAGCGGCTGCGGCGTGCCAGTACTGAATTAGGGTTCGAGCTGCGCGCCGGCTACGAGACGATCGCCAATCTTCGCTACACGCCCGTCGAGCCGAAGGGCCTGCTGTCCCGCGCGTCCCGGGCGCTGCAGCTGGCGAAGGCCGAGGGGAAGTGGGTCCGCAAATCCTCACGAGCCCAGTGAGTAGTCGAACGGCAGGTTGACGATCACGCGCACCGCCTGGCCGTGGATCCGGGCGGGGCGGAACAGGGCCTTCAGGACCCACTGCTTCGTGGGCTCGTTGAAACCGGGGTTGGGGCTCTTGACGATCCGGACGGAGCCGGGATCGACGCGCCCCGTGGTGTCGATCACCGCGCGCACCACGACGCGGCCCTGGATCCCCGCCTGCTTGAGCAGCGACGGGTACACGGGCGGCGGACCCGAGAGCAGGGACGGCTTCTCTTCGACCACCGCTTCCGCGTAGATCTGGTTTTCGCCGGGCAGGATCCCCGTTCCGGTGCCGCCCTCGACGCCCGCCCCCGTGTAGTCCTTGGGATCGAAGGGTTCCTGCAGATTGAGCGGCGGCAGGGTGGCGGGGATCTCGGGCACGACGGTGACCGTCTGGAAGCCCCTGAGCGGTGCGTCGAGCTGCGCCGGCTGTTCGGGCGGAGGCGGCTTCTGCTGCTGGTGCGCGTCGAGTAGCACGAGCGTCGTATCGACCTTGACGGTGTTGTCGCTCTGCGTCGCGTGAAGCGTGGCGTAGACAGCGCCCACGATCAGTGCCGTATGGATCACGAGCGACACGAAGCCGACGCCGAAGAACCGCCGTCGGTTCGTTGCGCGCTGCGATTCGATCAGTCTGAGCCGCATGTCCGTTCCCCCGTGCGCCTAGTCGATCGAGATCGCATGCTGGATTGGTTGACTCGAGCGCGTGCAGCGCGCGTTCCGGTCGAGCCGGTCCAGCGCCCTGACCGTGTAGGCGGCCCGGGGGGCGCTGAAGACTTCGACGGTGATCGGCTTGAGCATGCCGCCGTACCAGATGGGGAGGGACGCGGGCGGGTCGGCGGTGGTCGCGCGCGCCGAGTACCCGGCGCGCGGGAAGCCGGCCGATCGGACGGCGAGGTCGGCGACGTAGCTGGAAGCGGCGGTGAACAGGGTACCCACGAGCAAGGCGTAGACGCGCATGCGATGCCTCCCAGGTTGCGGTGTTTCGAGTCTCCTTCACGGGGCGGAGACTCATCGGGACGGCATCCCGCGGTCTTCAGAGAGGTAAGACGCAGGAAACCCCGAAAGAGTTGCACCGGGCGTGTCAGGGGTGGGTCAGATGTTGGTGCGGGCGGCTACGGTCCTGCGGGAGCGAGACTTACGTCACGTTCTGTGCGCTTGGCAGGCGGCCTTTCGCAAGACGCCCATCGAGCATCACCAGAGCGAAGCCATACGCTAAGAAGGCCGGGGCGAAGAGCGCATACACCAGCGGCCGCGGCGGGCGAAAGCCCGGGGTCGCTACGAGGTAGCAGAGCGCGCTGAACGCGAGTCCGCGTAGCCACATCCGTGCGCCGAGGAAGCGGCCGGTGGCGAGGAGCAGCACACCGCCCGCGACCCCGGCGACCGCCCCGGCGAAGATGACGTGGAGCGTCCCGCGCAGGCTGAAGCCGCCGGGTTCGGCGGTGGCCAGAGCGAAGAGCCGCATGACGAGCCGCCCGCCCGCTCCGAGAAACAGCGCTCCGGTGGCGGCGCCGAGGAGCAGCGTGCGCGCCGCTCTGAGGGCGGTCATGACGGAGGGCAGAGGATTCGAACCTCTACGGGGTTGCCCCCAGCGGTTTTCAAGACCGCCGCCTTACCAGTTAGGTCTAGCCCTCCCGGACGAAGGCTAACCTAGTCGTCCGGCCGCGCGGCGGTCAACGCTCCGCCGGCGGCACGTAGGCGTAGCTCGTGTTCCTGAAGATCGCGTCGGCGTACAGCATCGCCCGGTTCGCGAGGTCCGGGTTGGTCGCTTTCAGGGCCTGCGCGAGCGCCTGGTACACGATGCCGTAGGTCGCGAGGATCCCTTCCGACGGCCGGTCGACCCAGCCGCGCGGCCGCTGGCGCGCCGCGGCGTCCGCGTGATACACGTCGAACGCGAGCGCCGTGGTGCGCGGCACGTTGACATAGCCCAGCGCCGGCAGCGCCTGGACGCTGTCAGACTCGACGATCGGCTGCTGGCGCAGCTTGCGCGCGAAGCCCTGACCCTCGAGCAAGGCGGTGAGGCCGAACTGGTCGGCGTACAGGCCCACCGTGCGCGAGAAATAGATCGGGCGTTTGCCCATCTGGTCCTTGATCGCCTGCAGCACGATGACGTCCGCGCGCTCGAGATACTGGTGGCCGAGCTGCTGCGGGTCGAGGGTCACCGTGACGCCGCCCAGGTTCACCACCTGGCGCTGCTCGATCCAGTACACCGGCTGCAGCGCCGCGATCTGCTCGTCGGTGTAGGTCAGCAGCTTGCCGGCGGGCTTGGGCCAGGAGCGGGTGCGGTAGACCGCCGGCGCGCTGGCCGAGTCGAAGGTGGCGAGCGGCCGCCGCTGCAGCTGGCGCAGGTACCAGTCGGTGTTCGCGAGCGACAGGTTGACGACGGTCACGTCCTGGCGGATGTGCTCCACTTCCTGAGCGTACCACAGGGGGAAAGTGTCGTTGTCGCCCGCCGTCACGAGGATGCCGTAGGGCTCGGCCGACTGGAGAATGTCGTAGGCGAAGTCGCGCGCCAGCGTCTCGCCCTTGCGCGATGCCGTGAGGTGGTTGCCGGCCAGGGGGACGAGCGCCAGGAGCAGCAGCGGGGTGGCGAAGAGCCAGCGGCGCGCGGGATCGGGCTCGCGCGGCTCGAGCCAATCGGTCGCCCATTCCATCAGGGTCGCGAGCCCCATCCCGACCCACACGCCCCACAGGGCGAACGACCCGATGAAGAAGTAGTCGCGCTCGCGCACCTCGCGCGCGAGCTGCTGCCGGTCGAGCATCTGCGAGTAGCCGTACTTGAAGTTCAGGTAGAAGATCAAGAGCAGCGTGAGCGTGCCGACGAGCGCGGTCATCGCCATCGCGGTGCGGCGGTCGGCCCTCCAGTGGCGCCACGCGCCGAGCAGGCCCAGCGCGCCGAACACGACCGCCAGGCCAGCCCGCACCCGCTCGGGCCAGTCGCGGCCCCACTGCCACGCGAAGTACTGCAGCCACATGCCGATCTGCGCCGTGAGCGTCGCCTGCCGTTGCGTCACCGGCGGCTTGCCGTACTGCTGGCGCGTGAGCACGTCCCACAGCGCCTGGGGTGTGGTCGGCTCGCCCTCGTTGATCGGCGGGAAGTGCGCGGCCCGGAGCGGGAGGAAGAGATAGACCGAAATGCCGACGATCGCCACGAGCAGCACGGCCGCCGCGAAGTCCCAGTTGCGGGCGTACACGACGGCGTAGAACAGCGCCGCGGCGAGGAGGATCGCGGCCAGCACGAGCGGCTCGGAGCGCTCGAGTCCCAATGAGACGATCACGGCGTACACCGAGCAGAACACCCCCCACTGCGACCACTCGACCCGCCGCCCCGCCAGGTCCGCAGGCCGCTGCGCCTTGAGGGGTGGGTACAAGAGGATCACGACCACCGGCCCCACCAGCACGCCCATCATGTGATTCGTGGACGTGAGCGCGAGCAGGTACACGATCAGCAGCAGGTGGTGATCGTGCGCCTCGCCCGGCGGCTGATCGTCCCATCGGACGATGAGCCACAGCACCAGCGCGATGGAGAGGAGCGACAGGGTGTACACCTTCTCGTTCACCACTGACTGGTTCCACACGGTGAACGACGTGGCCGCGACCAGCGCCCCGGCGACCGCGGCGAGCCGGCGCGGCAGCCGCGCCGGCACCCACGCCCGCATCCAGCGCTCACCGATCAGGAACCAGCATCCCGCCGCGACCGCGCTCGTCGTGGCCGCGAGCAGGTTGATCCGCTCGGCGTAGGCCGCCGCCAGCGGCAACAGGCCCCACGTGTGCGCGATGATCACGAATAGCGGATTGCCGGGTGGATGGGGAATGCCGAGCACGTACGCCGCGGCGATGTACTCGGAGGTGTCCCAGAACTGCGTGGTCGGGGCGAGCGTCGCGACGTAGAGGATCAAGGCGCCCAGCGCGACGAGGCCCGCCCAGAGATAGGGCGGGCGCTCGGCGGGGGCGCCGGCGTTCGGGGCAAACATCCGCGGGTCGGTCATGCGGGTCCGGTTGGAAGTCAGTTGGCGAAGGTCGTATTGGCGAGGATCGCGTCGCGCAGCTCGACCGCCCGCGCCGCGAGGGCCGGCTCCCGCTCCCGCAGCAGGGCGGCGACGGTGTCGTACATGATGGCGTAGCCGAGCAGGCCGTTTTGCGACGGCACGTCCACCCACCCGCGCGGCCGGTGGCGCGCCGCCGTCTCCCCGCCGCGGTACACGCCGAACGCCAGCGCGCGCGTGCGCGGGACGTTCACGAACCCGCGGCCCTGCACGAGCCGCACGCTGTCGCCCGGCGCGACGGGCGCGGCCACGACCCGGCGCACCAGGCCTTCACCCACGAGATACGGCGAGAGCCCGAGCTGGTCCGCGTAGCCGCCCGTGGACGCGGAAAAGTAGATCGGCCGCTTGCCCAGCCGATCCTTGATGATCTGCAGCACGGCGAGATCGGAGCGGGACAGGTACGGATGCCCGAGCGCCGCGGGGTCGAGCCGCACGGCGATGGGCCCGAGGAACCCGGCGGCGGGCTGCATCAGCGGGATGTACGGCGGCAGCGTGTCGGCGGGCTCACCGAGATAATAGCGGCTCATCCACGGCGTCTCGGGGCGCGGCCAGCTCCGGCTGCGATACAGGGCGGGCGCGGCCGCGGCATCGAACGTCGCCGGCGGGCGGCGCTGCAGCTGGCGCAGATACCAGTCGGTGTTCGCAAGCGACAGCACGAGCACGCTCACGTCCCGGCGCACCCCCTCCACCTCCTGCGCGTACCACAGGGGGAACGTGTCGTTGTCCCCCGCCGTGACGACGAGCGCGTAGGGGTCGACGGACTGCAGCAGGTCGCGCGCGTAGTCCCGGGCCATCGTGTCCCCCGCGCGGGACGCGGTGATGCGGTTGCCGGCGAGCGGCACGAGCGCCACGAGCAGCACCGGCGCCGCGAGGGCCCAGCGGCGCGCCGCCACCGGTTCGCGCGGGGCGAGGACCTCCTGGATCCAGGCCATCAGCGTGGCGAGCCCCATCGCCACCCAGATCCCCCACACCGCGAACGAGGCGATGAAGAAATAGTCGCGCTCGCGCACCTCGTGCTCGAGCCCCGCCGCGCGGTAGGGCTGGGAGTAGCCCCACCGAAAGTTCAGGTAGAACACGAGCGCGAGCGTGAGCGTGACGGCGAGCGTGGTCAGCGCGAGCGCGGAGCGGCGCTCGGCCCGCCAGTGGCGGCGCGCGCCGAGCAGGCCGAGCGCGCCGAACACCACCGCGAGCGCCCGCTGCACTCCGGCGAACCAGTCGCGCCCCCACTGCCACGTGAAGTACTGCGCGTAGTTCAGGAGCTGCTGCCCGTAGAGCACGAGCGTGTGCCCCGGGTTGTCGGGGCCGGGCGGGTACATCGGGTTGTCGAGCACCGAGGGCTTGCCGAACTGCTCGCGCAAGAGCACGGCTTTGAGCGCCGGCCACGCCGTCGGCTCGCCCTGGTTCAGGTACGGGTCGAAGTGCGCGCGGATCGGCAGGAACAGGTAGACGCTCGTGCCGACCGCCGCCACGAGGGCCGCGGCGACGAGGAAGCGAGGGCGGACGAGCGCGCGGGGGTCGGTGGCGAGGACGTACACGAGCACCGCCGGGGCCGCGAGGACGCCCATCAGGTGGTTCGTCGCCGTGAGGGCGAGGAGATAAACGATGAGCACGAGGTGGTGGTCGCGCCGCTCGCCCGCGGGTTGGTCACCCCAGCGGACGGCGAGCCACAGCACGAGCGCGATCGACAGCACGCTCACGGTGTAGACCTTCTCGTTCGCCACCGACTGGTTCCAGACGGTGAAGGCGGTGGCGCCGACGACCGCGCCCGCCAACGCTGCGAGCCGCCGCGGCCACGCGGGCGGCACGATGGCGCGCAGCCAGCGCTCCCCGAGAAGGAACCACAGGCCCGCCGCCGCCGCGCTCGTCACGGCGGCGAACAGGTTGATGCGGCGCGCGTAGTCCGCGCCGAGCGGCAGCAGGCCCCACGCGTGCGCCACGATCACGAAGAGCGGATTGCCGGGCGGATGGGGAATGCCGAGCGCGTGCGCGGCGGTCATGTACTCGGAGGCGTCCCAAAACTGCGTCGTCGGCGCGAGCGTGGCGACGTAGAGGAGCAGCGCTCCGAGGGAGACGCACGCCGCCATGAGGTACGGGGGACGTTCGTTCATGCTCGCCACCTCGGTCAGTGCCGGAACTGCCGGATGCCCGTGAACACCATCGCGAGGCCGGCCTGCTCGGCGGCCGCGACGACCTCGGCGTCCTTCACGGAGCCGCCCGGCTGGATGATCGCGCGCACCCCCGCGCGGGCGGCCTCTTCCACCCCGTCCGCGAACGGAAAGAACGCGTCGGAAGCTAACACGGCGCCCGCTGGATCGTGGCCCTGCTGGCGGGCCTTGTGCACCGCGAGGAACGAGGCGTCCACGCGCGACATCTGGCCGGCGCCGATCCCGATCGCCGCCTCGTCGCGGGCGAGCAGGATTGCATTCGACTTGACCGCCCCCACCGCCGCCCAGGCGAACCGCAGGTCCCGCCACTCGGCGTCGGTCGGCGGGCGCCTGGTTACGACCTTCCACCCCGATTCGTCGTTCGCCCGCTCCGGCCGCGCGCGCTCCTGCACCAGGACCCCGCCGCGGATGTGCTTGTAGTCCCACCCCGCGGCGTCCGCTCCCGACAGCCGCACCACGCGCAGGTTTTTCTTTTCGCGGAATGCGGCGAGCGCGTCGTCGCGAAACGCGGGTGCGACCACGACCTCCACGAACAGCTCCCGCATCGCCTCGGCCGCCGCGCGATCGGGGGCCACGTTGAACGCGATCACCGAGCCGAACGCCGAGACGGGATCGGTGGCGAGGGCGCGGCGGTACGCCTCGACGGGGGTGGATCCGAGCGCGATGCCGCAGGGCGTGGTGTGCTTGATGATCGCGCAGGCCACGCGGTCCGATCCGCTCCAGGATGCCACGGCCGTGAGGGCGGCGTCCACGTCGAGCAGGTTGTTGAACGACAGCTCCTTCCCGTGGAGCTGCTCCAGGTCGCGGATCCCCGGCTCTTCGGTCGCGTACAAGGCGGCGGCCTGATGCGGGTTCTCCCCGTAGCGCAGCGCCTGGCGCCGCTCGAGCGCCAACGTGATCCGCTCCGGCCACCCGGCCACATCCTGCGTGAGATACGCGTGGATCGCGGCGTCGTAGGCGGCGGTGTGCGCGAACACTTTCGCGGCGAGCTGGCGGCGCAGCTCCGGGTTCCCCGGGCTTGCGCCCGGGGTCAGTGTCCCTGCCTGTAGCGCCTCGATGACCACGGGATAATCGTCCGGATCGACGATGACGATCACGTCCTGATGGTTCTTCGCGGCCGAGCGAAGCATCGATGGGCCGCCGATGTCGATCTGCTCGATCGCCTGCTCGAACGTCACGTTGGGGCGCGCGATCGTCTCGCGGAACGGGTAGAGGTTCACGGCGACGAGGTCGATCGGCGTGATGCCGTGCTGTGCGAGGGCGGCGCGGTCGCCGGGATGGGCGCGGCGGGCGAGCAGGCCACCGTGCACCTTGGGGTGCAGCGTCTTCACCCGGCCGTCCATGATCTCGGGGAAGCCCGTCACCTGCTCGATCGGGACGACCGGCACGCCGGCCTTGCGGAGCGTGTCGGCGGTGCCGCCGGTCGAGACGATCTCCCAGCCGAGCGCGGCGAGCGCGCGGGCGAACTCCACGATGCCGCGCTTGTCCGAGACCGACAGCAGCGCTCTCACCAGGCTTCGGCCGCGGCCCGGATCACGTCGGCGAGGCTCACGACGTCGGTCAAGTCCACCACCTCGGCGGGAGAGTGCGAGTAGCGGAGCGGCCAGCCGATCGCGACGTCCACCGCACCGTACGGCGTGAAAGCGGAGCCATCGTTACCGCCGTTGGTGGTGCCGACCTGTAGCTGCACGCCGCGGGCGCGGGCGAGGGCGACGAGCGAATCCACGTAGGCGGGCGGCGTCACGGACGAGTTGTCCAGCGCCCGCACCACCGCTCCCTTCCCGAGCGGCGCGACGGCGAAGTTGGGCAGCTCGATGGGCGAGTCGGCGGACACAAACGTGTCGATCGCATGCACGCGCCGCACGGTGGTGCCGAGCGCCGCCGCCGCGGCCTTCGCGCCCTCGAGCCCGATCTCCTCGCGCACGCTCCAGATGAAGATCACCTGGTGCTTGAGCGCCGCGCGGTTCAGGTGCCGCAGCGCCAGCACCTGTGCCGCCGAGCCGACGCGGTCGTCGAACGAGCGGCCGGTGGCCCGGGCGCCCGCGAGCCGCACGAACTGCTTCGGCATCGTGATCGTAGCCCCGGGGCTTACGCCCCGGGCCACGGTCGCCGCGCGCGATGCGGTGCCGATGTCCACGCGCAGCGGCGGAGGCGTCCGGCGCGTAACCCCTGAGTCTCGCGGCACGAACACACCGGGCACGTCACCGCGGTCCGTGTGCACGAGCGCCGGGTGGGCCTCGAACAGCGACGGGAAGAAGCCGCCGCGCGGCGCGAGCTCGAGCGTGCCGTCGTCGCGGATCGCGGTGACGCGGAATCCGATCTCGTCGAGATGCGCGACGAACACGACGATCGGCTCGCCCCGGCCCACGCGCACCCACAGGTTCCCCGCCGTGTCGGTCTCCGTCTTGGCCCACCGCGGCAGCAGGCGCTGCACCGTTTCCCGCACCGGCCGCTCGGCGCCGGACACGCCGTAGGATTCGACGAGGGGGGCGAGGACGGTCTGCGCTTCGGAGAGGCGGGGCGGGTCTTGGGCGGAAAGTTGGAAGGTTGGAACGACGGAAAGTAAGAGCGCGACACCGAGCGCGGGCACGCCCGAACGTTCCCACCTTCCAACCTTCCAACCGTCCACGCGTCTCATCTCCCCTCCATCCACTGCACGAGCTCCCGCGCCAGCGAGTCCGCCGCCGCGAGCGAGACCGTTTCGACCGCGGTGCCCGGATATCGCACGCTCAGGGCGGCGGTGCGCGTGTCGTCGAACGGGCCGGCCAGCCGCTCCACCACCTTTTCCCCGGCGTCACCGAGGAGGCTCTGGACCGTGAAGGCGGCGACGACGGTCCCGCGCACCGTGGGCTTCGCGAGCGCGGCGGCGGCGAGCGCGGCGCAGGCGGCCCGGCGACCCGCGAACGGTGCGGCGAGCAGCCGCTCCCCCTCGCCGTACAGCGTGGGACGCTTCGCGAGGGCGACGGGCGCGAGCACGGCGAGCCCGAGCGCCTTCGCCTGTGCCGCCGACGTCGCCCCGACGTCCACGTACGCGTTGTCCACGGTGAACGGCGGGTCCGGCGTGGTCGGGCCGACCCTGCCGCGCGTGAGGTGGACCGACCGTACCGCCACGACGCCCGGGACGGCACCGCGGCCGCCGAACACGGTGACGCGGTGGCCCTCGAGCTGCTGATCGAAGAGCGGATACTCGGGCGTCGCCGCCCCCACGCGGCGCAGGGTGAGGAAGCCGTCGTCGCGCACGTTCCCCACGACGTAACCGACCTCGTCCAGCCCGCATGTGGCGAGCCGTCTGGGGGCACCGTCGCCGAGCGTTACGGTGACGTTGCCCGCACGGTCGCGCACGCTCCCCGGGAGCAGCGCGAGCAGCGAGTCCGTCATCGCCTGCTCGAGCCCGGTCACGGCGGTCATGCCTGCGAACCGGAGCGCAAGCTGGTCGACGGTCTGGGCGGATAGGCGGATAGACGGATAGGCGGTTAGAAGGAGCACCGCTAGTCCACTAACCGCCCAACCGCCTAACCGCCTAACTGCCCTGTGCGAATCGGATCTCAACGTCGTCCCCCGTGACGAATGTCGAACCGGCGGCGAACAGCCGCACCGGCTCCTCAGGCGCTCCCCTTCGGGCGAGCTCCAAGACCACCAGCGGCAGCAGCCGATGCTCCACCTCGAGCACCCGCGCCGCCAGCGTCTCCAGCGTGTCGCCTGGGTGGACGGGCACGGGCCACTGGGCGACGATCGGCCCGCGGTCGTACTCCTCGTCCACGTAGTGGACCGTGGCGCCCGAGACGGCGGCACCGCTCGCGAGCACCGCCCGATGCACGCGGTCGCCGTACATGCCGGGGCCGCCGAAGGCGGGGAGCAGCGCCGGATGGATATTAATCAGCCGCCAACGGAAGCGGGCGACCACGGCCGGGGGGACCCGCTTGACGTATCCCGCGAGCACCGCCAGTCGCGCGTCTCCCAGGGCGGCGAGCAGCTCGCGGGCGTCGGCCGGATCGGCGAGCACCGCGGCGGGCACGCCGGCCCGGCGCGCCCGCTCGAGCGCACCGGCGTCCGGGCGGCTCGCCACGACGCGGGTGACGCGGGCGACGGGCGAGTCGCCCAGCGCGTCGAGCAGCGACTGGAGGTTCGTGCCGCCGCCGGAGACGAGCACGGCCACAGAACATGGGACGGGCGGCAGCGTCAGCGCTCGCGCCGGCAGCGTGCCAGCGATTTCTGCTTCGCGCCGTTTGTGACGCTCAGGGAGAACCGGCCGGTCGCCCGGGGGTTGGAGGAGTTGACCACCACCAGGTACTCGCCGGCGCGGGGGAAGGTGAGGGTGACGCGGGCGTTGCAGTTGCCGCCCGAGTCGTCGTCCTGCATCGGCTCCGCGATGCCGGGTCCGGCGACGAACAGGTACGGGTCGAACTCGTCGGACTCGAGATCCACGGTGACCGTCTGACCGGCGGTGCCCCCGATCGTCCAGCCCTGCATGTACGTGCTGTCCCGCTCCTGGTAGTGGTCGCTGGTCGCGAGCCGACCCTCGACCGACTGGCCCACGGCGATGTTGCGCTCCGGTCCGGTCG
>WNFU01007083.1_pt1 | contig 23380 bp, 28 predicted proteins | sample 5400121 | NCBI WGS metagenome assembly WNFU01 (sample SAMN13153360, study PRJNA577476) | soil metagenome | isolation source: 100 cm soil or saprolite under grassland replicate 1 | place: USA:California | collected 2016-06-15
CGCCGTGATCCGGTTCTTCGAGTAGTCGAGGAAGAGGTCCGCCGCGTCGACCGTCATGGCCTCGCCGCGACCGGGGTCGTCCTCGAACAACGTGCGCAGGTGGACCTCGCGCAGTTCCTGGAAGTGCTTCTCGAGGGCCCGCCACTCCTCCGACTCGGTGATCGCCTCGTTCATGGCCGGCCCTGGTCGCTCATGGACTGGACGACCTTCTCGTCGTGGCCGCCGAACTCCTTGCGCATCGCGGACAGGACCTTGTCGGCGAAGTCCCCCTCCCCGCGGGAGCTGAAGCGCTCGTACAGTGCGGTGGTCAGGACGTACGCGGGGACGGCCTCGTCGATCGCGGCGATGACCGTCCACCGCCCCTCGCCGGAGTCGGACACGCGGCCGCCGAAGCTCGACAGCTGGGGGTCCTTCAACAGGGCGACGGCCGTGAGGTCGAGCAGCCACGACGCGACCACGCTGCCCCGGCGCCACACCTCGGCCACCTCGGTCGTGTCGATCTCGTACCGGTAGTACTGGGGGTCTCGGAGCGGCGTGGTCTCGGCGTCGGCCTCTTGCTGCGTGGCGCCCACATTCGCTTTCTCCAGGACGGCAAGGCCCTCGGCGTAGGCGGCCATGATCCCGTACTCGATCCCGTTGTGGACCATCTTCACGAAGTGCCCGGCGCCGCTGGGCCCGCAGTGCAGGTACCCGGCCTCGGCGGTGCTGGCGGCGTCGCGGCCCTCGCGGCCCGGTGTCCTCGGCGCGGCGTCGACCCCCGGCGCGAGGGCGGCGAAGATCGGATCGAGGCGCTGGACCACCTCGTCGTCTCCCCCGATCATCAGGCAGAACCCCCGCTCCAGGCCGAACACGCCGCCGCTCGTCCCGACGTCCACGTAGTGGACTCCCTTCTCGGCGAGGATGGCCGCCCGGTCGACGTCGTCCCGGTAGTACGTGTTGCCCCCGTCGATGACGATGTCGCCCCGGTCCATCCGCTCGGCCAGGTCCATGACGGTCTGCCCGGCGAACGCCGCGGGGACCATCACCCACGCCGCCCGGGGCGTCGCGAGCTTTCCCACGAACTCGTCGAGCGAGGTGGCGCCCACCGCTCCCTCCCCCTCGAGTTGCCGGATGGCGGCCTCGTTCACGTCGTAGACGACCACCTCGTGCCCGCCGCGCATGAGCCGCCGCGTCAGGTTCGCCCCCATCCGCCCCAGCCCGACCATCCCCAGCTGCATGGCTCCTCGTCCCCTTCCTGCCGCGCCCGGTGGGGCCGGCCTCACGCCTCTCGCTCTTCCGCCACGTAGGCCTGGACTTCCATCTCCACGAGCCAGCGAGGGTCGAGGAACCCCGCCACGACGATCAGCGTCGAGGCGGGGCGGATGTCGCCGAAGACCTCCCCGTGCGCCCGGGCGACCTCCTCCCAGTCCTTGTGCCTTGTCAGGTAGGTGCGGGTCCTGACGACGTGCTCCGGGCGCGCCCCGGCCTCGGCCAGCGCCGCCAGGACGATCTCCAGGCACCGTCGGGCCTGCGCGGCCGCCCCGGTCGGCGGGGCGGCGCCGTCCGGCATGACCGGAGCCGTCCCCGACACGAACACATGCCGACCGGCTCGCACGGCTCGAGAGAACCCGATGACGGGCTCGTACGGCGAGCCGGAGGAGATCGTGCGGCGGCCCCCGGCATGCTCCTGGTTCACGTGGGACATCCTCCCGCAACGGGCCTCTCGGCGCTGCGCGAGAACCTTCCCGAGGCCGCGGCTGTCGGGGCGCGGGCACACTCGGCTAGAATCGCGCGGCCGGGTGGCTCGGCCGAGCCTGCCGACGCGACGCGGAACCGAGGGCGAGGAGGTCAGGTGGACACTCGTGGGGCGGTGGACCAGCTCGCAAAGGTGCCCATGTTCTCGGGCTGCACGAAGCGGGAGCTCCAGGCCATCGTGCGGGCGGCCAAGGGGGTCTCCCACCCGGAAGGCCACGTCATCGCCAGGGAGGGCGACCGGGGCATCGGCTTCTTCCTGATCACCGAGGGGAAGGTCAAGGTGACCATCGGCGGGAAGCCGCGCGGGTCTCTCGGGCCCGGCGACTTCTTCGGCGAGGTCTCCCTGCTGGACCGGGGGCCCCGCACGGCGACCGTCACCGCGACCACGCCGGTGAAGCTCATGGGCATCACGTTCTGGGTGTTCCGGGGCCTGCTGGAGCAGCATCCGTCCATCGCCATGAAGGTCCTGGAGGTGGTGGCGCAGCGCCTCCGGAACGTGTCGAAGGACGCGCGGTCCTGAGCGCCTTCAGCGCCTTCGCCTAGTCCCCCTCGTCGCCGCCGTCTCCGCCCGGCGCCTGGACGTCCGCGGCCGACGCCGGCTGGGCCTGCATGGCGGTTCCGAGGGCCTGGATCGCGGCCTTCAGCTCGGCGGCGAATTCGGTGGACGTGATGTCGCCCTTCGACACCATCTCGTCGATCTTGGCGTTGACGTCGTCGAGCTTCTCCAGCGCCTTGTCGAGGTCGTCCTTCTCGTACTCCCTCAGCGCGTCGTCCACGTGGTGGGCGATGTCCCTCGCCGCCTTGTCGTCGATGAACCCCGCGGCCACGCCCTGGGACAGCACGTCGTCGACGTGCTTGGCGGCGTCCTCGACGCTCGGGCCGGCGGCGGGGGAGGGGGAGGAGGTGGGCGTCGTGGTGGCGGGCGAGGACGGTGCCGTGGTCGGCTGCGTCGACCGGCCGGTGGGGCCCCCGGACGAGCTCGTGGGGCCGACGACGGGCGAACCCAGGCTCCCCAGGAACGCCCGCACCAGGAGGAACGCGATCACGGCGATCGCCACCAGGGCCCCGACCACGACCCACGGGCCGATGCGCCGGGCCGGCCGCGCTGTGCGGGCGGGCGGAAGGATCGCCGTCCGCTCGTCGGGCAGCGGCTCCGTGTCCGGCGCGGGGACCGGGACCGCCACGGCCGCGCCTCCTCGCGCCACGGCCTCCAGGTCGGACTGCATCTCGCGGGCCGACTGATACCGCCGGGCCGGCTCCTTGGCCATGGCGCGGAGCACGATCGTAGGCCACCGCCACGGGTGACGACGCGACGAATGGGGGGTGGCCGGTGAGCAGCTCGTACAGCACGACGCCCAGGGAGTACAGGTCGCTGCGCGGATCGACGGGGTCTCCCCGGGCCTGCTCGGGCGACAGGTACGCGGCGGTTCCCAGGACGATCGCGGTCTGTGTGAGGGTCTGGCTCGAGACGGCCCGGGCGATCCCGAAGTCCATGACCTTGACGTCGCCGCGGTCGGTGACCATGGCGTTCCCCGGCTTCACGTCGCGGTGGACGAGGCCGGCCTCGTGGGCGAACGCCAACGCCTCGGCGACCCTGGCGCCGATCTCCGCCGCCCGTTCCGGGGGAAGGGGACCCTCGGCGGCCACGATGTCGCTGAGCGTGCGCCCGGAGACGAGCTCCATGACGATGAAGTGGACGTTGCCGTCCGAGCCGGTGTCGAACACGGCCACGACGCCGGGGTGGTTCAGGCGGGCGGCGGCCTGGGCCTCCCGGCGGAACCGCCGCACGAAGGCGGGGTCCCGCGCGTAGTCCGCGGACAGGACCTTGATGGCCACGGGCCGCGACAGCACCGTGTCGGTGCCCCGGTACACCTGGGCCATCCCGCCCGCTCCCAGGAGCTCGTCGACCCGGTAGCGGCCCGCCAGGACCTGGTCGAGCATCAGCACGTGGCCTCTATACCCATTCCCGCCCGCAGAACCACCCCGTCCCGCGGGCGGGTACCCTTCCGGCCGTGCCCGAGCTCGGGATCGTCGTCGGTGGCGAGCTCCGCGGACTTCCCGCGCTCGCGCGGAGGGCCGAGGAGGCGGGCTTCGAGAGCGTGTGGGTCGCGGAGACGGCGCGTTCCGCGTTCGTGCAGGCCTCGCTGGTGGCCCAGGCCACCGAGGGGGCGACGGTGGGAACCGCCGTGGCGCTGGCCTTCCCCCGCAGTCCGGCCATCACGGCCATGGCCGCCCGCGACCTGGCAGAGCTGTCCGGCGGGCGGTTCGTCCTGGGCCTCGGCTCCCAGGTGAAGCGCGTCAACGAGCAGCGGTTCTCCGTCCCGTTCGAGCACCCCGCCGCGAAGATGGCCGAGGCGGTCGAAGCCATCCGCGCGGTTCTGGGCGCCTTCGAGGGCCGGCCGATCGACCATCGAGGCCGGTTCTACACCATCACGATGCCGCCGTTCCCGGGAGCGCCACCGGCGCCCGGGCCCATCCCGATCTATCTCGCGGCCGTGAACGAGCGCATGGCGGAAGCCGCGGGCCGCGTCGCCGACGGGATCTCCGGCCATCCCATGACCAGCCCGAGGTGGGTGGGGGAGGTTCTGCGCCCCGCCATCGAGCGCGGTGCGCGCGACGCGGGCCGGGATCCGGCGGAGGTCAGCGTGACCACGAACCTCATCGTGCAGGTGGGGCCGGACCGCGAGCTGGCCCGGCGCGAGGCCGCGCTGCAGCTCGGGTTCTACGCCACCACGCGCACGTACGCGCCCGTGCTGGCGCTGCACGGGTTCGAGGACCGGGTCGGCGCGCTGCGGAAGGCGTTCGCCCGCGGCGATACGGCCGGCATGATCGAGATCGCGCTGCCCATGGTGGACACGCTGGCGGTGGCCGGGACACCGGACGAGGTGCGCGAGCGCGTGGCCGCCTACGACGGCGTGGCCGACCGGCTCATCCTCGGAAGCGCCTGGATCGGCCCCTCGCCCGAGCGCATCCGCGAGAGCTACGAGCTGCTGCTTGAGACCTTCGCGCCTGGCCGCTGACGATCAGTGGCAGGTCGTACCTGGGGGCGCCACCACCTGGATCGTGTAGGGAAAATAGGCGGTCGTCTGCCGACTCACGCCCAGGACGTGAAACGCGACCGGCTCCTGCCCAAAGGCCATGAGACTGTTCGAATCGACGCACGCCGTGAAGCGGACGGTGAGGACGACCTCGCGATAGGTCCGCGGCGGCAGCGAGAATGGCTTGAATGGCACGAGCTCGTTCGAGAACTCGCTGGTGGCCATCGCGACGGACTCCACGACGAACGGCTCCCCTTCCAGCCCCACCGCCCCGACTCGGGTGACGGTCACGCCGATCGGTCCGTTATTCCACAGCGAGAAGCCGAACGAGAACGTGTCCCGCTTGACGAGCTGGACCTCGTAGACCTCGAAGTTGCCGGCCTGCGGAGAGAAGAAGTTCCCGAGATCGCGCGCCCCGCTGGGGGCCCGGCTGGCGCCGCCGTCGCCGACGAGCGGCTGGTAGTTCGAGAGGAACGCCCCGGCGTAGCTTCCGAAGCCGGCCAGGACGACGAGGAGCGCGATGGCGATCCACCGCCGCCGGCGTCGGGGTGCTGAGCTGGCAGGCGCCGCTCCGTTCGGCGGCGCGGTCGTGAGCTGGGTGTCCACGGGCGCCCGGAGTGTACCGACCTATGCTTGACCTGATGCCATTCCTCGACGGTCCCGACGGGTGCCGGCTGTACTACGAAGTGCACGGGGATCCCGCCCGGGAGCCGATCGTGCTGCTGGACGAGCTCGGGGTTCCGTCGGCCAATGTGTACGGGCAGTCCTTCGGCGGCATGGTGGCCCAGGAGCTGGCGCTTGCTCACCCCGAGCGCGTCCGCACCCTGATCCTCGCCGCGACCCACTGCGGCACCCGGAGCACGTCGTCGAGGACCTCCGGGTGGGCTCGGCGACCCCCCAGCGGCCGCACGCCCGGCGCCGGCAGTGGGAGGCCGTGCAGGGGTTCGACGCCTGTGGCCGGCTCGGCGAGCTCCGGGTCCCGACCCTCGTGCTGCACGGCACGGAGGACCGGCTGGTCGATCCCCGAAACGCCCGGCTGCTGGCCGAGCGCATCCCCGGCGCGGAGCTCGTGCTCCTGGAAGGCGCCGGCCACGTGTACCACTCGGAGCGGGCGGAGGAGGCGGACCGGGCCGTGCTGGAGTTCGTGGAGAGACGCGCAGGTGGGTGACCTCCCGGAGGACGTCGAGCGGCTGGTCGCCGAACGGGAGGAGCTCCGGCGGGCCCGGGACTTCGCCGCCGCGGACGCCGTCCGGGACCGGCTGCGCGAGCTCGGCTACGAGGTGGAGGACACGCCGAACGGGCCCGCGGCACGCCCCATCGGGCCCGCCGGCCGGCGTCTCGCCCCCGACGAGGTCGATTCGGTCCTCGATCGGCCCCCGACGCACGACGCATCGGTCCAGTGGCTCGTCCAGGGGTGGCCGGACGACGCGCTCCGAGGCGTCGAGGCGTTCCGCCGGTGCCACCCCGGGCGCTCGATCCAACACGTGGTGGTCGACGCGGCGGGCACGGACGCGGCGCTGTGGCCGCCGGACGTGGAGGTGGTGCCCCTCGACCGCGATCCCGGGTGGGGCGTCGGCCGGAACCTCGGCCTGGGGCGGGCGCTCGGCCGCATCGTCGTCCTGGTCGACGGCTCGATCGAACCCACCGGCGACGTGATCGGACCGCTGGAGGAGGCGCTGGCCGACCCCACGGTTGGCCTGGCCGGGCCGTTCGGCCTCGTGACCGGTGACCTCCACGAGTTCAGGGAGTCCGAGGGCCCGGACGTGGACGCCGTGGAGGGCTACCTGATGGCTCTGCGGTGGGACGTGCTGGCTCGCGCCGGCGGTCTCGACGAGCGGTTCCGCTTCTACCGGGCCGCCGACATCGAATTCTCGTTCCGCATCAAGGACCTCGGACTGCGGTGCGTGGTGGTCCCCCTCCCGATCGTTCGCCACGAGCACCGCATGTGGGCGAACACCCCGCCCGAGGAGCGAGATCGACTGTCGAAGCGGAACTTCTACCGGTTCCTGGACCGGTGGCGGGGACGGCTCGACCTCACGGTGGAGGGCCGGGGGAATGAGGGCCAGGACGGGCCCCGCCCCACGGAGTGAGGTCGGGCGACCGCCGTACTGCCTTACTGCTCGGACTTCGGCGACGCCACGATCTCCGGGCCGGCCAGCTGGTCGGTCTGCTCCTGCTCCCGGGCGACCGCCTCCGGCTCGGGAATCGGCTTTCGCCCCTCCACGTAGGCCTTGAGGTCGGCGCCCTCGACGACCTCGGCCGACATCAGCACCCTGGACAGCCTGTCCAGGAGGTCCTGCCGCTCGCCCAGGATCTCCCGGGCCCGGTCCTGGGCCTCGGTCACCAGCCGCTTCACTTCGACGTCCACCAGCGCGGACAGCTCCTCGGACATGGAGGGGCCCTCGCCCGGGAACAGCAGGCGCCCCTCGGTGCCCCGGAACCCGTCCCGGCCGTAGGACAGCGGCCCGATCTTCTCGCTCATGCCGTACTCGATGACCATGGCCCGGGCGATCTCGGTGGCCCGTTCCAGGTCGTTCTGGGCGCCGGTGGACACCTGCTTGAACATGATCTCCTCGGCCGTGCGGCCGCCGAGCAGGATGGCCAGCCGATCCGCCAGCTCCGGCTCGGTCAGGAGGTAGCGGTCCTCCAGCGGCCGCTGCATGGTCATGCCGAGCGCCGCCGCCCCCCGCGGGATGATCGACACGCGGTGGACCGGGTCCGCCGTTGGCACGACCAGCGCCACGAGGGCGTGGCCCATCTCGTGGACCGCCACGATCTCGCGTTCCTTGTCGCTCATGACCCGGCTCTTGCGCTCCAAGCCGGCCACCACGCGGTCGATGGCCTCCTCGAGGTCGTCCATCTCGACGGAGTTCTTCTCCTTGCGGGCGGCGAGCAGCGCGGCCTCGTTCACCACGTTGGCCAGGTCGGCGCCGGTGAATCCGGGCGTGCGCGCGGCCAGGACCCTGAGGTCCACGCTGGCGTCCAGGGCGACCCCGCGCGCGTGCACCCGGAGGATGGCCTCGCGGCCCCGGAGGTCGGGCCGGTCCACGACGACCTGCCGGTCGAACCGCCCCGGCCGGACCAGCGCCGGGTCCAGCACGTCGGGCCGGTTGGTGGCGGCCATGATGATCACGCCGCGCTGGGAGTCGAACCCGTCCATCTCCACGAGCAGCTGGTTCAGCGTCTGCTCGCGCTCGTCGTGCGAGCCGAGCGAGCCGCCCAGCCCGCCCATGCGACCCTTGCCGATCGTGTCCAGCTCGTCCAGGAACACGAGAGCGGGGGCCTTTTCCTTGGCCTGGTTGAACAGCTCGCGGACCCGGGCCGCACCCAGGCCCACGAACATCTCCACGAACTCCGAGCCCGACATGAAGAAGAAGGGGACGTTGGCCTCGCCGGCCACGGCCCGCGCCAGCAGCGTCTTCCCGCAGCCGGGCGGCCCCAGCAGCAGCACGCCCTTCGGGATCCGGCCGCCGAGCCGCTGGTACTTCTTGGGGTTCTTCAGGAAGTCGACGATCTCGCGGAGCTCCTGGACCGGCTCGTCGAGGCCCGCCACGTCGGCGAAGGTCGTCTTCATCTCCTTGCGGTCGTAGATGCGGACCTTGTTCTTGCCGAGCTGGAGCGCGCTGGCGGCGCCCGCGCCCATGCGCCGGAACAGGAAGAACCACAACAGGCCGAAGATCAGGATGAAGGGCACCCACGTCCACAGCAGCGTGGCCAGGCCGCTCGGCACGCTGCCCGTGTACTCGATGTCGTGGGCGTCGAGCTGCTTCTGGAGCAGGCCGCCGTCGTCGCCCGGAGGGCGGAACGAGAAGAAGCCCTGAGTCTCGCCGCTCTGGAGGACCAGGGTCCCGGTGACCTGAGTCTCCGAGACCTGGACGATGCCCTCGAAGGCCTTCGGGCCCCGCTCCACCGCGTTCAGGAACCTGGAGTAGGAGATCTCGGTCTGGCCGGCGCTCACGAACTTGGGGATCACGACGAACACGGCCAGCAGGATCAGCGCCACCCACAGCGTGATCCGGACGCGGCGGTTCCGATCCGCCTGCGGACCCTGGTTCGAGCCGCCGCCCCCTCCGCCCAGATCGAACGGCCAGCGGTCCCGACGCTGGTTGCCCTTGTTGCCGTCGCCTGCCATCGACCAATGATCCCACCCCTGGCATGTGCTGACACCGCAGGGGCCCGGACAATTTCCGCGGGCCGGTTCGGCCCCTCGAAACGGGAGCGCCGGTCCTATCCTGGGAACGTGGATTCGACCGGCGGCAGCGTTGCGCCTGCCCGGGACGGCGAGCCGAGCCCGGTCCCCGTCCCGTCCCTGAAGGCGGCGGGCGCGGCGGCCGGCCTGGCCGGGGCCGCCGCCGCCCTCGGTGCGGACGCGATCCTGCACACGTTGTGGACCTCGGTCCCGTTCACGCCGGTCTCGGTCGCCCAGGCCGTCATCCGGGTCGCACCGGGCTTCATCGACGCGTTCTTCATCGAAAAGTTCCGGCACGCGGCGCGGCCGAGCGCGGTCATCGCCTGCGGGGTGGGGTTCGTGATCCTGGCCGTCCTGTCGGGCCTGGCTCTCCCGGCCCTGCGCCGGGCCCTCGGCGGCCGCACCGGGCCGGCCGCGGCCGTGCTGACCCTTCCCCTGTACGCGATCGCCCTGGCCGCCTACGGCCACATGTCAGGGACGGTGAGCCTCGCCGTGTATTCCGTGGCCCTCCTGCCCGTGCTGGGCGCCTCCGCGGTGGTGGCGGCGTGGACGTTCCGTTCCCTGACCGACCCCGCCCGGGGGGCCTCGCCGGACGCGCTCCGCCGACGCGTCGTGAACGCGACGTGGATCGCCGGCCTCGGGTTCGTGGCGGGGTGGGCCGGCCTGGGCCGGTTCATCTTCCGGAGCCCGAACCCGGGGCGCCTGCGGCTGCACCTCGGGGACGTCTCGGCCGCCCCGACGCCGCCGGCCGACACGGGCTTCGGTCCGGTCCCCGGCCTGGCGCCCGAGATCACGCCGAACCCTGCCTTCTACGTCGTGAACGAGGAGCTGCTGTACCCGGACATCGACCCGGACACGTGGTCGCTGGAGGTCGGGGGCATGGTCGAGCGTCCGTATCGCCTCTCGTACCGGGAGCTGACCGCGATGCCGGCCGTGGAGCAGTTCCAGACCCTCGAGTGCATCAGCAACGAGATCGGGGGCGATCTCATCTCCACGGCGAAGTGGACGGGGATCGCCCTGGCGGACCTCCTGGACCGTGCCGGGGTGAAGGACGGCGCCGTCGAGGTGGTCTCGCATTCAGTCGACGAGTTCGCGGACTCGATGCCGCTCGCCACCGCCATGCGGCGGACCACGCTCGTGGCCGTCGGCATGAACGACCGCGTGCTGCCCCGGGAGCACGGCTTCCCGGCCCGCATGCTCATCCCCGGCTACTACGGGATGAAGATGCCGAAGTGGCTGGGACGCATCGAGGTCGTGGACCATCACGTCGCCGGGTTCTGGGAACAGCGGCTGTGGGACGGCGACACTGTCAAGACGATGTCCCGCATCGACACACCGCGTGGAGGCCAGTCCCTGCACGGGACGGCGACCGTGGCCGGGGTGGCGTTCGCCGGCGGCCGGGGGATCTCGCGGGTGGAGGTGTCCACGGACGGGGGAGCGACCTGGAGCGCCGCGACCCTGAAGCCCGCGCTCTCGCCGCTCACGTGGCGGCTGTGGCGGTTCGAGTTCCGGCCGGCCGGCGAGACGGAGCTCATGGTCCGGGCGACCGACGGGACCGGGGCCGTCCAGACCGGACGTGTCACTCCGCCGGAGTACAGTGGAGCCACGGGATATCACGAGGTGAGCTTCATTGAGGGATAGAGCACCGGCCCCCGAGGCCTCCGACACACCCCAGGCCTCTGGTGAGGCACGGGAGGAGAGCGAGGCTGCGCTCAAGGAGCGGTTCGAGCGCGACACCATGCCGCTCCTGCCGAGCCTGTACTCCGCCGGACTCCGGCTGACCAGGAACCCCTCCGACGCGGAGGACCTTGTGCAGGAGACCTTCCTGCGGGCCTACCGGGGGTTCCGGGGGTTCACCGAGGGGACGAACCTCAAGGCGTGGATGTACCGCATCCTCACGAACACGTTCATCAACTCCTACCGGAAGCGCCAGCGCGAGCCGGTCACCGTGCTGGAGGAGGACGTCCCGGACTGGTACCTGTACGACCGGATGTCCGAGGACGGCCAGACGGCGTCGGCGGAGGCGGAGGTGCTCGACCGCATCCCCGACGAGGAGGTCAAGGCGGCCCTGGAGTCGCTCCCGGAGGGGTTCCGCCTGGCGGTGTGGCTGGCCGACGTGGAGGGGTTCTCGTACAAGGAGATCGCCGAGATCCTGGACATCCCCATCGGCACCGTCATGTCGCGGCTCCATCGGGGAAGGAAAGCCCTGGAGAAACGGTTGTGGGATACGGTGCGAGAGCGAGGACTGGTGCGTGATTGACTGTAACGAGGTGCTGAGGGAAGTCGAGCTCTACCTGGACGGGGAGCTGCCCGAGGACCAATCCCGCGTCATCGCCGAACACCTGGTCACGTGCTGGCCGTGCCAGGAACGGGCCGACTTCCGCAGGGCGCTCCAGGCCATGGTCGCGCACAAGTGCACCCGGGACGCCATGCCGGCCACGCTGGTGGCCAAGATCCGGGTCGTCATCGAGGAAGAGACCACCGAGGCCTGATCCCCGGGCGGCTCCGGGGCATGCGGGCCTACGATCCTCCCTTGCACCGAATCCTCTCCGCCGCGCGTGTCGAAGTACAGGCGGAGGAACCCGCTCGTGAAGGGAACACGCCCCGGACATCTTCCCCAGCCCTCGCGGACCACCAAGGACGGTCGCGTCTGCGCGGAGCCGGGATGCACGACCAAGCTCTCCATCTACAACGCCTCGGACTACTGCTGGCAGCACGCCGACGTGGTGTTCCCCAACTACCGGGGCAAGCGCCTGGCCCCCGGCAAGTCCTGATCCGATTCGCGGACGCGCCCCCGACTCTCGTTCTACCTAGTGTTTTGAGGTTCTGCGAAACCTGACCGTCAAGAACCCTGAACGTAGGCCATCAGATCTATTGACAGCCTTCCATCACGGCGACGTACAAGGACGGCATCCTCGAGGTCGTCGTCCCGAAGGGCGCGGCGCTCCCCGCCGCAGCGAAGATCCCGATCGAGGTCGGGGAGCAGCACAAGGCCCTGTCCGCGAAGGGGCGCAAGAAGTAAGGCGAGCCACGGCGGACCATGCGGGTGGCCCGTCCGCCGGCGACCGACGGCCCTCCCATCGGGGGGGGGGCCGTCGCGCATTTCGGCTCGGTGCGACCGCGCCGGCCCGGAAGTAGGGTTCCCTCAGTGTCCGGCGACGTGGGGTACGAGGTTCGCGGCGACGCCGCATGGCTGACCATCGACCGGCCGGAGCGGCGCAACGCGCTGTCGCCGGGGGTCATCGACGGGCTGCTCGACGGGCTCCGACGGGCTTCCGCCGACCCCGCCGTCCGGGTGGTGGTGGTCACCGGCGCGGGGGACCAGGCCTTCTGCGCCGGCGGTGACATCGGCGGGTTCGCGGAGGCCACCGCCGAGTCCGCCCCAGCGGCCATCGCCCGATTGCTCGACGCGCTGTGGCACCATCCCCGGCCCACCATCGCCCGGGTGAACGGCAGGGCCCTGGGTGGAGGCCTCGGTCTCATGCTGGCCTGTGACCTGGCGGTCGCGGCGGACGACGTCGAGGTGGGGATGCCCGAGATCAACCTGGGGCTGTGGCCGCACGTCGTGACCGCGGTGGTGCAGCGGACGATGCCCCGGCGGCTGGCGCTCGAGCTGATGCTGACCGGGCGGCGGGTGGAGGCCGAGGAGGCCCTCCGGCGGGGCCTGGTGAACGCGGTCGTCCCCCGCGCCGACCTCGATCCGGCCGTCCAGGGGCTGGTCGATTCCATCGCCGCGAAGAGCTCCGCCATCGTGGCGCTCGGCAAGCGGTCGTTCATGGGAGCCGAGGACCTGGCCTTCGGCCCGGCCATCCAGCACCTCAAGGAGATGCTGGCGGCGAACCTCGAGGAGCCCGACCTCGCCGAGGGCGTGGCCGCGTTCCTGGAGAAGCGCACGCCGCAGTGGAGGGACCGCTGAGCCCCCGACGGTGGATGCGCACGCCCGACCTGAGCTGGCCCGCCGAATATGCATGTGACTGAGCCTTCGATGCATATACTGGGCCCATGAAGAAGCACACCACCATGGATCTGGACCAGGACCTGGTCCGTGAGGCGGCTCGTGTCCTCGGCACGAAGAACGCCACACAGACCGTGCACCGAGCCCTCGAGGATGCGGTTCGGCGCGAGCGATTGGCCCGGCTGGCCAGGCGCTCCTTCGCCGAGCTCTCGGGTCGCAAGCTCGAGAGATTCCGCCGCCCACGCTCCGCCTCCGCGGGCCCCCGTGGATGATGGAGCTCGCCGACACGAGCGCTTGGACCAACCGCGCGAAGGATCCCCGGGTCCGGGAGGCCTTCGATCGTCTTGTCGAAGCGGGCGAGATCGCGACGTGCCCGATGGTCCGGCTGGAGCTGCTGTGGACCGCGCGCGACCAGGAGGCGTTCATCGCGCTGCGAGACGAACTGGACGGGCTCGAGGAGGTGCCGATCGATGCCGCGGTCTGGGATCGGGCGATCGACGTCTTCGGGTTGCTCGCCGCGCGTGGTCCCCTCCACCACAGGCAGGTCAAACTTCCCGACCTGCTGATCGCCGCCGCGGCTGAGCTCGCGGACATGCCCGTCCTGCACTACGACCGGGATTTCGAGGTGATCGCCGCGGTCACCCGTCAGCCGGTGCGGGCGATCGCCTCGCTCGGGTCTCTCTCGCCCCCTCGGAGGGGGGTCGATCAGCCTGCCAGTCGCCCGTCGCGCCGCCGGGCGTAGACTCGCGCGGAGCGGGCCCGGGTAGGCATCGGGAGTCCAGCTTCCGGCGAAGGGCCCCAGAAGGAGGCCGCCATGGCCGATTCCACGCCCCAGGGCGAGGCGCCCCGCCCCCCCGTTCCCACGCTGGTCTACGCCGGCCCGGACATGCCGGGGCACGTCGCGGAGCTACGCGAACGCAAGGCGAAGTTCCGGGAGATGGGCGGGCCCGACCGGGTGGCCCGCCAGCACGAGCAGGGCAAGCTCACGGTCCGCGAGCGCCTGGACCTCCTGTTCGATCCCGGCACGTTCGCCGAGTTCTCGCTGCTCGCGCATCACCAGTCACAAGCCCCGTCCATGCAGGGCAAGCAGACGCCGGCCGACGGCGTGGTCACGGGCATCGGACGGATCGACGGTCGCCGGGTCGCCGTCATCGCGTACGACTTCACGGTGATGGCAGGGTCCATGGGCATGGTCGGCGAGCTCAAGGCGTCGCGCATGCGCGAGCTGGCCCTGCGCGAGCGCATCCCCATCGTGTGGCTGGTGGACTCGGGGGGCGCGCGGATCCAGGAGGCCGCCGGCTCGATGTTCGCGCGCACCGGCGACCTGTTCCGAGAGCAGGTGCACATGTCCGGCGTCGTCCCGCAGGTCGCCGCCATGATGGGGCCGGGCGCCGCCGGGACCGCGTACATCCCCGGCCTGGCGGACTTCGTGCCGATGGTGAAGGGGACCTCGAACATGGCGCTCGGGGGGCCGCACCTGGTGAAGGCGGCGGTGGGGGAGGACGTCACCGCCGAGGAGATGGGTGGGTCGTCCGTGCACTGCAAGGTCTCCGGGGTCGCCGACCTCGAGGTCGCGGACGACCGTGAGTGCATCGAGGTCGTCCGGAAGTACCTCTCGTACTTCCCGTCGTCGAACACCGACGCCCTGCCCGTGACCGAGGCGACGGACCCCGGCGACCGGCCCTGCGACGACCTGCTCGACATCGTCCCGGCGAACCCCCGGCAGGCCTACGACATGCGCAAGGTGGTCCGCTCGATCGTGGACGACGGCGACTTCTTCCCCATGAAGCCGGACTGGGCTCGCAACCTGGTCACCGGGTTCGCCAGATTCGACGGGCGCCCCGCCGGGATCGTGGCGAACCAGCCCCTGTTCCTGGGCGGCGCGCTCGACGTGAACGCCGCGGACAAGGCGGCGCGGTTCGTGTGGCTGTGCGACGCCTTCGGGATCCCGCTGGTGTTCCTCATGGACTGCCCGGGGTTCCTGGTCGGCTCGGCGGTCGAGAAGCAGGGGATCATCCGGCACGGCGCGAAGATGTTGTTCGCCGTCGCGGAGGCCACGGTGCCGAAGGTGACGGTCGTGCTCCGGAAGGGCTACGGCGCGGGCTACTACGTGATGAACGGGCGGGCCTACGAGCCCGACTACATCGTGGGATGGCCGAGCGCCGAGATCTCGGTGATGGGGCCCGAGGGGGCGGTCAACATCATCTTCCGCAAGCAGGTCGAGGCGGCAGGCGACGCCGAGGCCCAGGACGCGCTGCGGAACCAGCTCATCGCGACAGTGCGCGACCAGATCAACGCGTACATCGCAGCCGGGTGGTCGTTCCTCGACGACCTCATCGAGCCGCAGGAGACCCGCGCCGCGATCGTGCGGGGCCTCGAGATCGGCGAGACGAAGGTGGTCGAGCGACCGTGGCGCAAGCACGGCGTGCTGCCGGTGTGAGCCGCGGCGCCGGCAGAGGCGTCCCCACCGACCCGGACCCCGTGGTCACGGACCTGGCGCCCGGGTCGCTCGTCCGCGCGCTGGACCGCCATGGTTGGCTGCTGTCGGAGCGCTGGGCCAGGATCCAGGGCGGGTTCGTGCTGTCCCGGGACGACCTCTTGGTCACCATCGTGGGCGAGCCGGTCGCGTTCACGAACGGGATCCAGGGCGCGCGGCTCCGCCCCGAGGACGCCGACGCCCGCGTCGACGAGGTCGTGGCCAACCTGCGCGAGCACGGCGTCCCGGCCATCTGGTGGGTGGCTGCCGGCGACACGCCCCCCGATTTGGGGCGGCGGCTGGAGGCTCACGGGTTCCGGCACGACTACGACATGCCGTGGATGGCGTGCGGTCTCGAGGGGTTCACGGCCATCCGGGCCGAGGTGCCGCTGGGGATCGAACGTGTGGACGGGCCGCAGGGCCAGGCGCGCTGGCTGGAGGCCGCGAGGGTGGGGTTCGGCATGGATGAAGCCGAGCTGCACGCGATGGCCCGCCTGGGCCACGCTGTGGGATACGAGCCCGACGCACCGTTGCAGCGCTTCACCGGCCTGGCGAAGGGTCGACCGGTCGCGTCCTCGGCCGTGATGCTGGGCGGAGGGATCGCCGGCATCTACAGCGTGTCGACCGCCGCAAGGCTCCGGGGCTGTGGGATCGGTGCCGCGATGACGTCGGCAGCAATGCTCAGGGCCCGAGAGCTCGGGTACCGGGTGGCGATGCTCGGGTCCGCACCGAAGGCCGTCCCGCTGTACCGGCGGATCGGGTACCGGCACGTCTGCACGGTCGTGCAGTACGTGTGGGAGCCCTGAGGGCTACTCCCGCGCCCGTTTGAGGGCTCGGGCGAAGCCGGGCAGCGACCGTTCCACCATCTCGTCGCTCGCCGTGAGCGAGATCCGGAACGTGCCGGGCAGCTCCAGCATCGTCCCGGGCAGCACCAGCACGTGCTCCTCCGCGAGCATCCGGAAGAACGCCTGGTCGTCCTCCAGGGGGGACTTCACCAGCAGGTAGAAGGTCGCCTCCGGGACGTGGAGCTCGTATCCCATCTCGCGAAGCGCCTCGACCATGCGGTCCCGCCGGGCCTGGAGCGCCGCCATGTCCACCGACTGGGGGTCGAGGTCGCCGAGCGCGTGCTGGAGCAGCGCGTTCGGCCACGCCCATCCCGTGACGAGCTGGGCCGCCATGAGTGGGAGCATCAGGTCCTTGCGATCGGGCATCGACGGTGGCAGCGCGATGAAGCCGATCCGCTGCCCCGGCGCGAGCAGCTGCTTCCCGTACGAGTAGATGAGGATCGTGTTCGCGTAGTGCGAGGCGGGCGAGGTGAAGGTGTTCCCGTCGAACAGGATGCGGCTGTAGGCCTCGTCGGACAGCAGGTAGATCGTGCCGTGCCGCTCCGAGGCCTCGGTGAGGACCCCCGCCAGCGCGTCCAGCGTGTCCGGCGGGAAGATCCGCCCGGTGGGGTTGTGCGGGGTGTTGAGGATCATGGCCCGGGTCCGCGGCGTGATCGCCGCGCGCACGTCCTCGGGGTCGAGGTCGAACGTCGTCGGGTGGACCTTCACCCGCACCGCCTCCGCCCCCGCCGCCCGGATCAGGGGCTCGTAGAGGAAGTGCGGCGGGCTCACGATGATCACCTCGTCGCCCTCGCCGGCCACCGTCCGCAGCACGACAGCGAGAGCGGCGATGGCTGCGTTCGTCAGCGTGATGTCGTCGGGCTCGAAGTCGATGCCGAGCTGCTCGCGGAGCGCCTCCGCCACCGTCTCCTGCGCCCTCGGGTTGCTCCGGACGTACGCGAACCAGTCCCGTCGCTGCGGTTCCGCCCACCGCTGGAGGGCGCCGACATACTCCGAGCCGGCGAGCTCCTGCGGGTTCCCCGCCATGAAGTCGCACGCGTCGTCGCCAGCCGCCGCGATGAGCTGTTCCGCTTCGATGAATGCGCCGAGCAGCGGCGCGAGCACCTCGATGACGCGAGCGATGCCGGGTGAGAGCCGGGGCGCGGTCACCGCGGCATCCTACACCGGGCCCTCGAGCAGGCGGCCGGCGCGGCGTTGCCATGGTGCGGGAACGCTGGGTATGGTCGCCGCCATGTCGGACGACCGCGGTGTCCCGTCGCTCGGGACCGTCCTCGGGGTGTGGGCCCATCCCGACGACGAGACGTACCTTACGGCCGGGCTCATGGCCCTCGCCGTTCGCGAGGGAAACCGCGTGGTGTGCGTGACCGCGACCCGCGGCGAGGAGGGCTCGTGGGACGAGGAGCGGTGGCCCACGGCGACGCTCGGGAAGGTCCGTGAGGCCGAGCTGCTGCGCTCGCTCGAGATCCTGGGGGTTCGCGAGCACCGGTTCTTCGACTACCGCGACGGCACGTGCGCGTCGGTCGACCCCGAGGAAGGAGTCGGAAAGGTCCTGGCCGTCATGGAGGAGGTCAGGCCCCATTCCGTGTTCACCTTCGGGCCGGACGGCATGACGGACCACCCCGATCACAAGGCCGTGTGCGCCTGGACCACGGAGGCGTTCGGGCGCACCGCGCCGCCCGGCGCGAGGCTCTACCACGCCACGATGACGCCCGAGTGGGGCGACGAGTTCGTGGAGCGGATGAACCGGTTCAACGTCTTCATGGGGCCGGACGTCCCGCCCGTCACCCCCCGCCAGGAGCTCGCGATCGACTACCTGCTTCCGCCCGACATCCTGGACCTCAAGCTCGAGGCCATCGGGGCGCACGTCAGCCAGGTCGAGGGCATGCTGAACGCGTTCGGGCGGGACTTCTTCCGGGAGGCCCACCGGGCCGAGTTCTTCCGCCTCGCGGCGGAGCGCCCGGCGTGAGCCTGTTCGCCCTCCTGGGATCGGGGGAGTTCCTCCCGTGGACGGGCGACGTGGATCGCCATCTGCTGAAACGGGCGACCGGCGACGGCACCGTCCTCATCCTCCCGACCGCCAGCGCGCCCGAGGGCGACCGCGTGTTCAAGCGGTGGGGCGACCTGGGCCTGGCGCACTTCCGGGAGGCCGGCATCGCGGCAGAGGTGCTGCCCGTCAAGGTCCGGGCCGACGCCGAACGACCGGAGCTCGCCGAGAAGGTCGCCCACGCATCCGTCGTGTACTTCTCGGGGGGGAACCCGGCCCACCTCGCCGACACGCTCGCCGAGTCGGCCGTGTGGAACGCGATACTCGACGGGATGGACCGGGGCCTGGCGTACGCGGGGTGCAGCGCCGGCATCGCCTGCCTGGGCGACGTGGCCCCCGACAGCACCTCGAACGACCCGACCAGTGCCCACTTCTGGCGGCCCGGCCTGGGCCTGTTCCCCAAGCTGTACTTCGGTCCGCACTGGGATGCGCTCGACCGGTACGTGCCGGGCCTGCGCGCCTCCATCGTGGCAGCCGTCCCGCACGACTGCCGGCTCCTCGCCATCGACGAGGACACCGCGGTCGTCGGCGACGGGACCGACTGGAAGGTGATCGGGGCGGGGGGAGCCTCGCTGCTGGAGGACGGGACGTGGACGCAGTTCGAACGCGGGACGGACTTCACGGCCCGCCTGGAGCACCACCCGCGCCGAGACCGTGAAGCAGGTCCCGGAGGACCGAATGCACGACCCCACGCCGTGCACGGACTGGGACGTGCGCGACCTGCTCCATCACGTCGCGTGGAGCAACCTGTGGGTGGCGCCGCTCGTGGACGGCCGGGACCTGTCCGAGGTCGCCCCGACCCTGGATGGCGACGTGCTGGGCGACGATCCCATCGGCGTGACGCTCCGGTCGCTGGAGGAAGCGAGCGCGGGGTTCGAGCGCGCCGGCAACGACAGGATCGTGCAGCTGTCCCGGGGGCCGTCGGAGGCGTGGATCTACTGCGGCGAGCGGATGAACGACCTCACCGTGCACAACTGGGACCTGGCCAGGGGAATCGGGGTCGAGGTCGCCCTGGACGGGGAGTGCATGCAGGCGGCGCTGGAGTACTTCCGACCGCACGAGCTGGAGCTGCGCGCGCGGGGGGAGCTGGGGCCCACGGTCGACCTTCCGGAGGACGCCGATCTCCAGACCCGGTACCTCGCGTTCTTCGGCCGCCGGGCCGACTGGACGCCGCCGGCTCCGTGACGCCGGCCCCCCCTACACTTGACGGGTGACCACCCGCCTCCGCGAGCATCCTCTCGCGGTCGACGCCGCGCTGCTGGCCGTCGTCGTGATGTGGGCGTCCACCTTCTCGCTGTTCAAGGTGGCCTGGCACGACATGGACCCGGTGGCCTTCACCGCGGTGCGCTTCGCCGCCATGGTCCTGTTCTCGTTGGCCCTGCTGGCCGGCGCGAAGAACAGGGTCCGGCCTCGCCGGGAGGATCTCCCGTGGCTCATCGCGTCCGGGCTGACGGGGTTCTTCGTGTACCAGATGGGGTTCGTGCTCGGCCTGGACCGGACCACCGCCGTGGCCAGCGCCATCCTCATCGCGACCCACCCCATCTTTTCCGTCGTCTTCGCCTGGACCCTGGGTCGGGAGCGCCCCACCGCCGGCCAGGTCGCCGGCGTGGTGGTGGGGTTCCTGGGAGTCGTGGTGTTCCTTCGCGTGTGGGACGCCGTGGCCACGGCGAAGCTGGGCGACCTCCTGAGCCTGGTGGGGGCGGCGGGCTTCGGCGCCTACGGTGTCATCAACCAGCCCCTCACCCGGCGCTACCCCTCCCGGGAGCTCATGGCCTACGGGCTGGCCACGGGCGGCGTGCTGATCGCCCTGGTCGGCATCCCGGCGATGGTCCGCCAGGACTGGGGAGCGGTCGGCGGGACGTCGTGGCTGATCCTCGTGTACGCGATCGTCGGCCCGGTGTACCTGGCGTACGCGCTGTGGAACTGGGCAATCAAGCGGCGGGGGATCGCCCGGACGGTGCCGTACGGGTTCCTCGTTCCCGTGCTGGCCGCGGCCTTCGCGGTCGTGGGGCTCGGCGAGCACGTTCGCCCCGAGCAGGCGGCCGGGGCGCTGCTGGTGGTGGCAGGCCTGGTGGTCACGAGGCTGGCCGGACGCACGCCCCCTACCGAGGCCCCGGCGGAGGCCGTGCTGGAGGACACTTACGAGCGGTCGCGCCTGAGCGGCCCGAACCCGTCCAGCTGATCCCTCACGCCCTGCCCATGTCGAGCTTCCCCGTGGCTACCGCGGGGCCCTTCGGGTCTGAGACAGGCTTCGAGCACGCCATGGCGACGACCACCACCGCCGTCAACGCGATTTGCCTGGTCATGCCTCGACCTCCTGCACCGCTTGGCCGCCGCCGGGGCCCGCCCCTTCCGACTCCATGAACACCGATGTCTCGACGATGCGGTCAAGGGGAAACCCGGCCCGCTCGTTCGCGGCCTCCACCGCGCCCGCATCGGGCGCCTCGAACAGCGAAAGGCACGTGTCCTCACCCGGGATGAGGACCGTCCACATGTGGCAAACGCCGTCGCCCGAACCCCCGCCGAGCCGCGCGGCGGCCGAAGCGACCTCCTTCGGCGTTATCGAGGGCACGTACCGCTCGACCAGGTAGAACGGCATCTCAGAGCCGCGACAAGACCAGCCGGGCCATGGCGACAGCCGCTCCCTCCGGGTCGGAGACGCCGAGCGGCCCGCCGCCAGTGTTCGTGAAGAAGATGGTCACGCCGGTTGAGCCGACCCGGGTGCCCAACCCGGCCGCCGTCCCGCTCCACCCGGCCCAGTCTCCGAGCCCCGAGACGGGGGAGGCGTTGCCCGCCGCCGTCTCCAGCGGCGTGAACACCTGATCGAACGCGGGCCCGGTGAAGACCGACACCGCGATGGAGAGAGCGCCCTTGGCGGAGTACGCGCAGTAGGTCTGCCCCTTGACGGCCTCCCCATGCTCCTCGCTGAACAACGTCGCGTCGGAGAGCCCGGTGGCCTGCTCGATCTGGGGGTCGGACAGCAGCGAGACACAGTCGTAGTAGTGCACTGCGCCGGCGGACGCCGGGGACGGCGCGACGGACGTCGCCGCCGGCGCGGGAGCGGAAGTCGCCGCGGACGGCGTCGTCGGTTGCGGGGGCGAGGCGGCGGGCTGTGAGGACGCAGCCGGCGCGCGGGAGCCACCCGATTCGCCTGATCATCTGTCCACCTCCTGGACCGTTGCGTTCGGCCGACGCCACGGTAGGCAGCACGGTTGGTCCGGTCATCCGTGGAATCACGGAAAGATGGGAGGCCGAGACCCCGAAGAAAGCGTTCAGCCGGTGGGCGCTTGCCCCGCGAGGGCGGCGGCCAGCTCGGTCCGCGAGCGCACTCCGAGCTTGCGGTATGCGGCGGACAGGTGGCTCTCCACGGTCCGAGTCGACAGGAACAGGTCGTGGGCGATCTCGATGTTGGTCCGTCCGGTGGCGGCCAGCTCGGCCGCTCGGCGCTCCATCCCCGTCAGCTCGGTCGGGGCGGCCACCCGCCCGCTCACCCCGGCCTGCTGCACCCGGGCCTTCTCGGCCCAGGGGGGACTGCCACATCGCTCGAAGATCGTGCGGGCCTCCTCGAGGGCCTCGCGAGCGGCCCTCCGCTGATTGGTGCGACGGAGGACCTGGCCCTTGGCCAGGACGGTCCTTGCCCGCTCGAACTTCATCTCCCCGGCCGGATCCGCCGAGAGCGACCGGTCGAAGCAGGCCACCGCCTCGCCGAGACGTGCGTTTGTCGCGTCCAGCAGGCCCAGGCACCGGGCCGAGACCACGCCCGTCCACGGGTGTCCACTCGACACGACCTCGGCCTCGAGGCTGGTTGTGAGCCCGTCGGCCTCGTGGATCCGGCCGGCCCCGATCAGGGCCTCGATCAGATCGCCGACCGTCCGGTCCCATCCCGACTCGCGCATGGGGACCCTTCCGGAGACCGCATGGGCGGCGACGAGGGCATCGGCCGCGGCCACCGGATCGCCTGCCGTGAGCTCCAGGAAGCCCGTGGAGGCCAGGCCGTGCATCTCCCACAGCCAATGCCCGAGCTCCTTCCCGTTCGCCGCCCCTCTCCGGCACCAATCTCGAGCCTCCTCAAATCGCCCCATCGCGGCGAGGATCCGACCACCCATCGCCCAGATCAGGCCCAGGCCGGCTCCGACTTCGGCCGCCGCTTCCTCGGCCTGCCGGATCCGGTTCCATGCCTCTTCCAGGTCGCCCATGCACCAGCCCAGGTAGGCCAGGTGGCGCAGCAACAGCGGCAGATCGGACCAGTCGCCTTGCTCCTCGAATTGCTTCAGGCATGCCTCGACCCCCCGCTTCGACTCCGCGTGCCTGCCGGCTTGCCCCAGGAAGCCGAGGCGCTGCACGGAGGGCCTGAGGATCGAGGGGAGCCGCGTCCCCACCTCCAGGGCCACGGCCCGATCCAGCAACCCGATGTCCAGCCCGCGCCCGGCCCTGAACCCCGCTTCGGCCAGGGTGACCAGCGCGCTCGCCACGGAGTCGGGATCCTCGTGCTCGTGCCCGGCCATCAGGTCGAGGGCGGCCCGAGCGTGCTCGCTCCGCGCGCCCCATGAACCGTCCTCCTGGTCGTCCGTGCCGGCCCAGACATGGGCGCGTGCGAGCGCGGCGCGGTCCGTGCCCGCCTCGTCCAGGGCTTGCCGGAAATACCGTCCGGCCGCTCCAATGTCGCCGATGTAGCCGGACTCGATCCTCGCGAGCTCGATCAGAGCGTCGACTCTGGACGGGCCCCAGGGAAGGAGTTCGACGGCTCGAACCACGGCCTCACGTGCCCTCGTCGCCGAACCGGCGTCCAGCAGACACCGCGAAAGGACCACCTGCCGCCGCGCAAGCTCGGCTCGGTCGGCAGGCGATGTGATGTGCACGGCCAGCTCCACCAGCTCCGCGGCCGCCCCGGAGGCGCCGCGCCGCCGGGCCAGCGTGGCCGCCTCGTCCAGCGCCTGGGCCACGGCTTCGTCCGGCCCCGTCGCCGCGAGCGCGAGGTGCCGGGCCCGCTCCTCGGCGTCTTGGACCACGGCGGCCAGTCCCCCATGAAGCCTCCGTCTCCGGGAAGGGAGAGCCCGGGAGTAGGCCGCCGAGGCGATCAGGGGGTGCGTACATCGGAC
>WNFU01002838.1_pt1 | contig 23362 bp, 15 predicted proteins | sample 5400121 | NCBI WGS metagenome assembly WNFU01 (sample SAMN13153360, study PRJNA577476) | soil metagenome | isolation source: 100 cm soil or saprolite under grassland replicate 1 | place: USA:California | collected 2016-06-15
CGCTCCCTCAGCAGAGCGGGCTTTTCGTTTGCTCGATCCTTGGCGCGAGCGCGACGCCTGTGGCGTCGGCTTCGTCGCGCGCGCCGACGGCGATCGCACCAACGACATCCTGGCGATGGCCCTCACGGCCGTCGCCCGCCTGGCCCATCGCGGCGCCGCGTCGAACGACAAGTCCGGCGACGGCGCCGGCGTCCTGACCCAGATTCCCCACCGCCTGCTCGGCGTCGGACCCGTCGAGCGCGTGGCGCTGGGCATGTTCTTCCTGCCGCAATCCGCGCCCGCGCGGGACCTTGCCATCGACCTGATCGAAACCGTGCTGGTGGGACTCGGCATGTCGGTGCTCGGGTGGCGCGTCGTGCCCGTCGATGCCGGCGTGCTCGGCCCGCTCGCGGCGGCGAGCCAGCCGGCGATCCGGCAGGTGTTCGTGGGTCCGCCATCCGGTCCCGGGAACGCCCAGGTGTGGGAGCGGCGCCTCTACCTCGCGCGTCGCGTGATCGAGCGGCGCGCGGCGAGCGCCGGTCTGCCCGTCTTCGTGTGCTCGCTGTCGTGCCGCACCGTCGTCTATAAGGCGCTCCTCGTCGGTACCGAGCTGCCAGGTTTTTACGCCGACCTGCGCTCGCCGCTGTTCGAGACCGGCATCGCGGTGTTCCATCAGCGCTACTCGACCAACACGCTGCCGAGCTGGCCGCTCGCGCAGCCGTTCCGGTTGCTCGCCCACAACGGCGAGATCAACACGCTCTGGGGGAACCGCAACGCGATGCTGGCGCGCGAGCCGGCGCTCGCCGCGCCTGTGTGGGAGCGGGATGTCGAGCAGTTGAAGCCCGTCATCTGGGCGGAGGGCAGCGATTCCGCGAGCCTCGACAACGCGTTCGAGCTGCTGGTCCGCTCGGGACGCGATCCCGTCCACGCCCTCATGATGCTGCTGCCGGAAGCGTGGGAGCGAATTCCCGACATGGATCCCGCGCTCCGCAGCTTCTACGAATATCACGCGGGGTTGATGGAGCCCTGGGACGGACCGGCGGCACTCGCGTTCAGCGATGGCGTCGTCGCCGGCTCGGCGCTCGACCGCAATGGCCTCCGGCCCTGCCGCTACAAGGTGACGCGCGACAACGTCGTCGTCGCTGCGTCGGAAGTCGGCGTGGTCGACCTCGATCCCGCGGACGTCGTGGAGTCGGGCCGGCTCGGTCCGGGCGAGTTGTTGGTGGTCGATACGCTCCGCAACGTCGTCCTCCGCAGCGCCGACGCCAAACTGGAAGTCGCCCAGCGCGGCCCGTACCGGCGCTGGAGCACGCGGGTGATCCGCGAGCTTCCCGCCAGGGTCTCGGCGCTTGGGCCGGCGCTTCCCGCTGACGAGCTGGCCGCACGCCAGCATGCGTTTGGCTACAGCCACGAGGATCTGCGGTACGTCATTTCACCGATGGCTGCCGAGGGCAAGGATGCCATCTGGAGCATGGGCGATGACACGCCGATCGCGCCTCTGTCCCGGCTACCGCAGAGCCTCTACGCCTACGTGCGCCAGCGCTTCGCACAGGTGACCAACCCGGCGATCGATCCGCTCCGCGAGGAGCTGGTGATGTCGCTGGTGATGTACCTCGGACGCCGCGGATCGCTGCTCGCGCAACGGCCCGGTCGCCGGACATTGCTGCGCCTCGAGCACCCGGTGCTGCTCGCCGAGGAAATGGCCGCGCTGCGGCGCGCCGGCGGCGCGGAGCTCACGACGCTCAGCGCTGTCTGGGAAGCAGCGGCCGGTCCCGCGGAGCTCGAGCGTGCACTGGAAGCGCTGGCGCGAGATGCCGTGGCTGCGGTGCGTCGCGGTGGAGGAGCCACGATCCTGGTGATCAGCGATCGCGACGCGGACAAGACGCGCGCGCCGATCCCCATGCTGCTCGCGATCGGTGCGGTCCACCAGCGCCTCGTCCAGACCAAGCAGCGCGTACGCGTCGGCCTCGTCGCCGAAGCCGGCGACGCCTGGGACGTCCACCACATCGCCGCGCTCTTCGGGTATGGGGCCGAGGCGGTGCACCCCTGGCTCGCACTGCAATGCCTCCGCGACGTCGAGTCTTCCGCCGACAAGTACCGCAGCGCCGCGGAGAAGGGGCTCCTCAAGATCCTCTCCAAGATGGGGATCTCGACCCTGCAATCGTACGCGGGCGCGCAGATCTTCGAAGCGATCGGACTCGGTTCGGAAGTCATGGACCGCTGCTTCACCGGTACGGCGTCGGTGATCGGCGGGATCGGCTTCAAGGAGATCGCCGAGGACGTGCTGGCGCGGCACCAACGTGCGGGCGCGCTCCCCGACCACGGGCGCGTGCGCTATCGCCGCGACGGCGAGGACCACGGCTGGTCGCCCCCCCTCGTGCGCGCACTCCAGCACGCCGAATACGCCGGCTTTGCGGAGGGCGTGCGCGCTCGCGCACCGGCGGGCCCGCGCGACCTGCTCGATTTTCACGAGCAACCGGCCGTGCCGCTCGAGGAAGTCGAGCCCGCGGAAGACATCCGGCGCCGATTCATCTCCAGTGCGATGTCGCTCGGCGCGTTGTCGCCGGAAGCCCACGCCACGCTCGCTATCGCAATGAACCGGATGCATGCGCGGTCGAATTCGGGGGAGGGCGGAGAGGACCCGGCAACCTGGGCGACGCCTGCGGAGGCAATGGGCGATCGCTCCGACAACCGGATCAAGCAGGTCGCGTCCGGCCGCTTTGGCGTGACGACGGGGTACCTCGTCCGCGCGGACGAGCTCGAGATCAAGATCGCGCAGGGCTCGAAACCCGGCGAAGGCGGCCAGCTGCCCGGACACAAAGTCACCGATCTCATCGCACGACTCCGGCACGCCGTGGTCGGCATTCCGCTCATCTCACCGCCGCCGCATCACGACATCTATTCGATCGAGGATCTGGCGCAGCTGATCCACGATCTCAAGCAGGTGAATCCCGCCGCGCGTGTCGGCGTGAAGCTCGTTGCGGAAGCCGGCGTCGGGACTGTCGCGGCGGGCGTGGCGAAGGCGTACGCCGATTACGTCCTGATCTCGGGGCACAACGGCGGGACCGGTGCGTCACCGCTCTCGTCGATCAAGCATGCCGGTTCGCCGTGGGAACTCGGCCTCGCCGAGACGCAGGCGATCCTCATGCGCAACAGGCTGCGGGACCGCATCGAAGTGCGCACCGACGGCGGGCTACGCACCGGCCGGGACGTCGTGATCGCCGCGCTGCTCGGTGCCGAATCGTTCGGGTTCGGCACGGCTACGGTCGTGGCGCTAGGCTGCGCGATGGCGCGCCAGTGCCACTTGAACACGTGTCCGACCGGGATCGCCACGCAGCGCCCCGACCTCCGCGCCAAGTTTCGCGGCACGCCCGAGCAGGTCATCGCCTTTTTCACGTTCATCGCCGAAGAGGCGCGCCGCATCATGGCGACGCTCGGTGTGCGCCGGATGGACGATCTCATCGGCCGGGTCGAGCTGCTGCGGCGCGTCGAACGGCCCGAGACGCCGCGCGCGAGCCTGCTGGATCTGTCGTCTTTGCTGACGCCACCCGCGATTCCATCGGAGCCGCGCCGCCGCATGGTCGCACGAAACGTGCGCCCCGGCCTCGTCTCGCTCGATGCCGAGATTCTCGCACAAAACGGTACGGGCGGGGGCCCCCGCGTGTTTACGATCGGGAATCACCACCTCACGGTGGGAGCGCGCATCGCGGGCGATCTCGCGCGCACACACGGCGGCGCAGGACCGGGAGAGCCCCTGCGTCTGCGGTTCCGCGGGAGCGCCGGCCAAAGCTTCGGCGCGTTCACGCTGCCCCGCATGCACTTGCAGCTGGAAGGCGAGGCGAACGACCACGTGGGCAAGGGGCTGTGCGGCGGCGAAATCGTGATCCGGCCATTCCGCGGCGCGGGCTATGCGACCGGCGTGCTGATCGGCAATACCGCGTTGTATGGCGCGACGTCGGGGCGTCTGTTTGCGGCCGGCGGCGCGGGCGACCGCTTCGCGGTGCGGAATTCCGGCGCCGTCGCGGTGATCGAGGGTGCCGGCGACCATTGCTGCGAATACATGACGGGTGGCGTGGTGGTCGTGCTGGGACCGGTCGGCAGAAACTTTGCGGCCGGGATGTCCAACGGCATCGCCTACGTGCTCGATGAGCGCGGCCAGCTCGAATCGCACTGCAACCTGGAGATGGTTGCCGTCAGCGGACTCAATACGATGGACGAGCGTGTGCTGCGCAAGCTGATACAGCAGCACTTCCATAAGACCGGCAGCAGCCGCGCCCGGTCGATCCTCGGACAGTGGGAAGAGAATCGCGCGAATTTCCGCAAGGTCGCACCGCCCGCCGTGGCGGTGAGCGAACCGGTGACCCCCCTTCAATCTACTGGGAGCCCAGCATGAAGCTCATCACGACGATCGTCCGCCCCGACCGCCTGCCCGAGGTCAAGGCGGCACTGTTCCGCGCGGGAATCACCGGCCTCACGCTGAGCCGCGTCAGCGGACACGGCGGCGAGCACGAGCGGTTCGAGCAGTATCGAGGTACGGCGCTCGTCATGGAGTTCCACGAGAAGGTCAAGATCGAAATGGTGTGTTCCGAGCCGTTCGTCGAGCCGTGCGTGCAGGCCATTCTCTCGTCGGCTCGCACCGGCGAGGTAGGCGACGGGAAGATTTTCGTGCAGCCGATCGAGCGAGTGGTCCGCATCCGTACCGGCGAGTCGGACAACGCCGCTCTGACCGCCGTCAACGCCGACGCGGTCCAACGCGCGGCCATCAACGCAGCCGGTATGGGAGGTGCCGCGTGACACAGGCCACTCTGTCCTCGGGTGATACCGGCTGGGTTCTCGTTTCGAGCGCGCTGGTGCTGTTGATGACCGTTGGGCTCGCGTTCTTCTATGGCGGCCTGGTGCGCCCCAAGAACGCCCTCAACACGATGATGATGAGCGTCGTCGCGCTCGGCGTGATCGGCGTCCAGTGGATGTTGGTGGGGTATTCGATCGCGTTCAGTCCGGGCAACTCGTGGCTTGGTGGCCTCTCATGGCTTGGCCTGCACAACGTCGGGCTCGAGCCCAATCCGACCTATTCGGCGACGATTCCCCTGCAGGCCCACGCGATGTTCCAGGGCATGTTCGCGATCATCACCCCCGCCCTCATCTCGGGCGCGATCGTGGAGCGGATGCGCTTCCGGGGTTACATCGTGTTCCTCGTCCTGTGGGCGACGCTGATCTACGATCCGCTGGCGCACTGGGTGTGGGGATCCGGCGGTTGGCTGCTGAAGCGCGGGGCGCTGGACTTCGCGGGCGGCACCGTCGTACACATCAGCGCCGGCGTCTCGGCCCTCGTCGCCGCGTGGTTCCTCGGACCCCGTCGCGACTACCGCCGCGTCCCCATTGCGCCCCACAACGTCCCGCTCGTGCTGCTCGGCGCGGGGTTGCTTTGGTTCGGCTGGTTCGGCTTCAATGCCGGCTCTGCACTCGCTGCAAACGGCCTCGCGGCGCTGGCGTTCGTCAACACCAACACCGCCGCGGCCGCCGCTCTCGTCACGTGGGCGGGGCTCGACCTGGCGCGCACCGGCAAGATCACGGCGGTCGGCGCCGCCACGGGCCTCGTCGTGGGCCTCGTGGGCATCACACCGGCGGCCGGGTACGTGACCCCGATGTCCGGGCTCCTCATTGGCGTGCTGGCGGCCGGCGTCAGTTACACGGCCATCCAGATTCGGTCGAGGACCAAGCTCGACGACGCGCTCGACGTGTTCTCCTGCCACGGCCTCGCTGGAACCGCGGGAGCGCTCCTGACGGGCGTGTTCGCCACTAAGCTCGTGAACCCCGCCGGCGGCGACGGGCTCCTCGCGGGCAATCCCGGCCAGATCGGCGTCCAGCTGCTCGCCGTCCTGGCCACCGTCGCCTTCGCCGCCCTCGGCACCCTCGGGATCCTCAAGCTCGTTCAGATGACGATCGGCGCGCGGGCAGACGTGCCCGAGGAGAGTGCGGGACTCGACCTCAGCCAGCACGGCGAAGAAGCCTATTTCGGGTCGGATCTGGGCAGTGCCGCCGGAACGGGCGGCTCGCTCGGCGGCAGCGTGGTGGTCGAGGCCTTTGCCGTGGAGCCGATCCCCGCGCCGGCTCCGAGCGTCTGATGCGCGCGCGGCTCATCGCCTCGGCGGTCGTGGCCGCAATCGCCGCGCCGCTCGAGGCCCAGTCGCCGCACAGCCTCACGGGAAACGTGGCGCTCGTCGGCGATTATCGATTCCGAGGGTTGTCGCAAACCTACAGGCAGCCCGCGGTTCAGGGGGGCATCGACTACACACACGCCAGTGGCGCGTATCTGGGCACGTGGGGCTCGAACGTGAGCGGCAATCAGTTTCTGAATGGGGGATCGCTCGAGCTGGACCTCTACGGCGGGTACCGCTGGACGGTCGGCAAGGTCGGGATGGATCTCGGGCTGCAGTACTACTGGTATCCCCAGGCCCGCTACAACATCGACCCCGGTGACCGCTATAACACGACGGAAGTCTACGCCGGCGTGCGATACGATCATTTCAGCGCGAAGTACTCGCACGCCTTGACGCACCTGTTTGGTATGAAAACCCAGACCATCGGCGGCTACTGCGGGATCGGCGCCGACGGCACCGCGGCGTCGACAGATTGTCTCGGCACCGGTGGCACGAAGGGGTCGGGTTACGTCGACCTCGGCGCCACGTTTGACGTTGTGCTCGGCGTGAGTCTGGCGCTGCACTATGGCCGTCAGTTTGTTCGGAGCTACTCTCACCTCTCCTACGCGGATTACAGAATCGGCTTCACGCGCCCGTTTGGCGCCGTCACGCTCGGCGCCGCCGTCGTGGGCGCGGACTGCGAGCACCGGTTCTACCGTTACACGCCGACGACCGCGGGATCGCGGGAGACCGAAGACGTGGCCAGGTTGGCCATCGTCTGGTCGGCGAGCAAGGCGTTCTGAGTTATTCTTCATCCCCATGACCTCGAGTGTGGGGAAGGGAACGCCGTCGAAGTTCAAGGTCGGGCTCGTGCAGATGAGCATGAGCGAGGATTCCGACGCGAATCTCGCCAAAGCCGTCGCCCGCATTCGCGAGGCCGCGCAACAGGGAGCGGGCGTCGTGTGCCTGCCCGAGCTGTTCCGCACGCAGTACATCGGGCAGCGCGAGGACCACGCGCTGTTCGATCTGGCCGAACCTGTTCCCGGACCGACCACCGACACGCTCGGCAAGATCGCGAAGGAGAACGGTGTCGTCGTGATCGCGTCGCTGTTCGAGCGGCGCGCCGCCGGTTTGTATCACAACACGGCAGCGGTGATCGACGCCGACGGCAAGGTGAAGGGGATCTACCGCAAGATGCACATCCCCGATGATCCCTCCTACTACGAGAAGTTCTACTTCACGCCCGGGGATCTGGGCTTTCGCGCGTTCGATACGAAGGTCGGCCCGATCGGCACGCTGGTCTGCTGGGATCAGTGGTATCCCGAAGCCGCTCGGCTCACCGCGCTGCAGGGGGCCAACATTCTGCTCTATCCGACCGCGATCGGCTGGCACCCCTCGGAGAAAGAGAAGGACGGCGAGCAGCAGCTCGATGCCTGGAAGACGATCCAACGCAGTCATGCGATTGCCAACGGTTGCTGGGTCGCCGCGGTGAATCGCGTCGGATTCGAGCGGCTGGGCGGAGAAGGCGCCGGGATCCAATTCTGGGGACACTCGTTCGTCTGCGACCCGTTCGGGGTGGTGGTCGCCGAAGCCGCCGAGGACGAGGCGCTCGTGCTCGCAGACGTCGACGTCGCGCGGATCGAAGAAGTGCGCCGCAACTGGCCGTTTCTACGAGACCGGCGCACGGATGCGTACGGCGGCATCGAGCATCGTTTTCTCACTGACTGAGCGGTCAGCCATCTGCCATCAGCAAACACGCCACAGACGGCTGACGGCTGATGGCAGATAGCTTCATCATGCCGGCCGAGTGGGAGCCGCATGCGGCGACCTGGATCGGCTGGCCGCACAACGTCACCGACTGGCCCGGGAAATTCCCTCCCATTCCGTGGGTCTACGGCGAAATCGTCCGCACGCTCGCGCAGGGCGAAGTCGTCCGCATCCTGGTCAACTCGGGGCTCCAGCAGGCACAAATCAGCCGCATTTTGAAGAGAGTCGGGGTGGATCTCGCCCGCGTGGACTTTTTGCGGTTCCCCACCAACCGCGGGTGGACCCGGGACTTTGGTCCCATCTTCGTTCGAAGCTCGGCTGGGGATCTCGCCATCGCGCGCTTCCATTTCAACGCATGGGCGAAGTACAAGGACTGGAAGAAGGACGCCAAGATCCCCGAGCGCGCGGCGCAGCGCTTCAAGCTCCCACTGGTCGACGCGAAGATCGTGCTCGAAGGCGGTAGTATCGACGTGAACGGCCGCGGGACGCTGCTCACAACGGAAGAATGCCTGCTCGATCCGAAGGTGCAGACTCGCAATCCTGGCTTGTCGCGCCTCGAACTCGAGACCGTGTTTCGCGAGACGCTCGGCATCACGAATACGCTCTGGCTCGGCAAGGGAATCGCGGGTGACGACACACACGGCCACGTGGACGATCTGTGCCGCTTTGTAAAGCCGGGCACGGTCGTGCTGTGCCGCGAGGACAATCCGAAAGACGTGAACTACAAACCGCTCGCCGAGAACCGCGAACGCCTGCAGGGCATGCACCTGGAAAGAGGGACGAGCATCGAAGTGATCGACCTTCCAATGCCCGCCCCGCTCTATTTCGCCGGCGTTCGGCTACCCGCCAGTTACGCCAACTTCTATATCGCCAACGCCGGAGTGCTCGTTCCGACGTTCAACGATCCCAAGGATCGGATTGCGCTCGGCATTCTCGCCGACCTTTTCCGCGATCGCCCCGTCCTCGGGATCCACGCGGTGGATCTGGTCTGGGGGCTCGGCACATTACACTGCCTCACGCAGCAGGAACCCGTCCTCACCCCCTGACCCCCTCTCCGCCAGCGGAGAGGGGGAACGAAGTGAAGGTCACGTCCGCAACGCAACGTCGATCGCGTCGGCGACGCCGGCGAGGTCGGCGAGCAGGTGAGCGCGGGCACGGACACTGAGGCCGTCGGCCACGCGGACCCTCCCCAGGCAGCTCTCGAGGACTTCGAGCGCAGCGCAGAGATAGACCGTCGCCTGGTCGGCCGCCTGCCAGATCCGCTCCAACGCGCCGAGCGAGAGCCCGGCGAGCTCGATCACCAAGCGCTCGGGGCTGCGGCGCTCGACACCGGACGGCGGCGGGTCCGGTGCGTCGACACGGACCGGAGCGATGTGCCAGAGGGCGGCGCCCGTCCGACATCCGACCCAGCGGCTTTCGGGGCGGGCCGGGCGGCCCCATTGGTGCAGCAGTCCACCGAGATCAAACTCGAGCGTCTGCGCGGGCGCGCCGCGAGGGCTGACGATTTCGACGACGGTGTGTCCGCCATCAGTCAAGCGCCACAACCCGACGATATGGCCACGGAGGGCAGCGCTCGCTTGATCGAGCAAGACGCGCCGGAGCTCCGCGAGAGACAGCAGCGAGGATTCGCGCATTGGGCGACCTCCTCTGCATGGGTGTGCCTAGAAGAACCCCACACACAGGGGGAGGTAACGATCCGCGCGCCGGCGTGGCCGCAGGCCGTGTGACGACCCTCACGAGACACTCACGAATCCTCGGTGTCTGTTCGGCCCAGCTCACCTCGCTTCGGTCAGGGGAGCGAGCGAGGAACCCTCCAGCTTCAGGGCTGCTTGCAGGCGTGTGGCGAGGTCGGAGACGAGCACCGCGGCTGCCGGCGTTGCCAGAGTCTTCCCGGCGCCGGGGATGGAAATCTCTTCGAGGTCGTCCCGCTCCCAGAACGCCTGCATGAGCTGGCGATCGCCGTAGAGCGGCACGCCGTCGATCACGACGAGCCGCACGTCTTTGGGCGTGGCGTCGACCACTCTGCGATAAGGATCGACATCGTCATCGTCGTCGCCCCCACCGATCACCAGCAGGTCCGCACGCAATCCGGGACGAATGAAGCCGACTTCGTCGTCCACGCCGGCAACATGAGCGGGCACGGACGTGACCATATCCACGAGTTGACGGTCGGTCAGCCGCCCGCCGAGGTGCTCGCGATTCCACTGCGCGGCGGTCTTGATCTCGTCGAGCATGTTGCTGCTGCCGGTGATCGCCCAGTCGGGTGCCAGGGCGATCTCGATACCGGCGTCCAGCGCGGCCGCGATGTTCGCGGTCGTCCCGTACAGCTCGCGATTCGAGCGCGGCGACCAGACCAAGGCTGTGCCGGTGGCGGCCATCGCCTGAAAGTCGCCTGCGCCGAGCGAAATCCCGTGGATCAGGATGCCCTTTGGATTCAGGAGGCCCCGCGACTGCAGGAACGTGAACTGCTCCTCCGCGTAGGCGTCGGTGCCCTCGGCGACGTGCATCGCGAGCGCCTCGTAGAAGGGGTTGGCGATCAAGAAGCGAGCGACCTGGACGAACGCGGCGCGGCCGGCGACGTCAGAGGGCGGCGGGAGCTGGAATCCGGCCGCGTTGAAGATGTGCTCGCGGTCGAGCTCGGTTGTCCCGTAGAACCCACTGTTGAAATCCAGGTTGCGCACCAGCCCGTGGATGCACGCGAAGGACCGCGTCGCCATGATCGACGTCGTCCCGCCGACCAATGCACGAAGCTCGCCCCAGGCGTTCATGTCACAGAAAAACGAAGCGACGAGATGGTCGAACGGTGCGCTGAACGCTCCGAACTCCGGATCATCCGCCCACTGCGGTTGATCGGTGAATGTCCGACCCGGACTCCAGCGCGGCAGCACGTTCCAGGGGACGTGGTTGTGGAGGTCGACGAAGCCGGGAAGAATGATGCCTTCGGTGTTCACCCTGACCGCGTCGGGAATGTCGGGTGGCTTAGCGGACACCGAGACGATTCGGCCGTTCACGATGCCTACGTAGCCGTGCTTGATCACGGCGTCCGGCGTGAGGATCGTGCCGCGAAGGACGATCGGTCTGCCACTCACATCCGTCGCGGCGGGGCCAATGACACTCGCCCGGGGAGCGGACGGCAGTGTGGGTTCAGTGCCGCATGATAGACTGAGCGCCGCCGCAGCCAAGCCGAAGGTTCTCGCATTCATGGCTCCTCCCCTCCGCGCCCTTGGCCCCAGCTGGCAAACCCGCTGAATGCGCCAGGCGGCGAGGTCGTGAGGCGGGTCTGGTTCGTTCCATCCGCGTTCATGACGAACACCTCGAAGTGACCGGTCTCCACCCGACGGTCGAACACGATCTGCTTGCCGTCGGGCGACCAACAGGGCCTCGTATCCTCCGCCGCGTCGAGGGTCACTCGCGTTGGCGCCGAGCCGTCGGCGTGCATCACGTAGATCTCGAAATTGCCGTCCCGATTGCTCGCGAAAGCGATCTCGCGGCCGTTGGGCGACCAGGCGGGGCGTTCGTCGATCGCCGCCGAGAATGTCAGCCGTCGCGGTTCGGACCCGTCCGCGTTGATGACGTAGATCTCCCGGTTACCCTCCCGAGTGCTGGTGAACGCGATCTCCCGGCCGTTGGGCGACCAGTCGGGATCGGCGTCCCGCGCCGGATGCTTGGTGAGATTGGTCAGCTCCGTGCCGTCCACGTTGATGGCGAAAACCTCTCGCGGTGCCGCAAAACTGCTGAAGGCAATCCGCTGCCCATCCGGAGACCAGACGGGGTCTACGGCCCCTCCGAGACCCAAGCCGGTGAGGTTGGTGAGCTGAGTCTGGTCAGTACCATCGGCATTCATTAGAAAGATGTCGATGGCGAGTGGCGGGGGTCCGGGGTTAGCCCGGGTGCTATGGAAGGCGATCCTCTGGCCGCTTGGCGACCAAGCCGGCACGCCGTCTATGGAGCTGTTGTCCGTCAGTCGGCGCTGGTCCGTGCCGTCCGCGTTCATGACATAGATCTCTTGGTTGCCAAAATTCCCGGCTGGATCGGGGCCGTCTCGGTCGGTCGCGAACACGATCTTTGAGCCGAAGGCCGATCCGCGTGCTTCGGACCCCACGGATGCCATCGGCCCGATGAGGCTCTGTGGCTGCCCACGATCATGGCACGCTGATACGGCTGCAGCTGCAGAGGCGAGTAACGCAGTGATCTTGTTCATGGCTGCTCCCACAGGGCGAAGGTCGTCATCTCTATAGGCGCAAAGTCGGGTCGGAACCCGACATTTGCGGACCCCTGCGACCAGTCCCATGTTTAGCCCAGGATCTTCTTCACGCCCGGCCACCGGCGGTTCTTATGCAAAGCCCTGAGCGGGCCGCCCGCGACGATCGCCAGTCGATCACTGACCTTCTCGTCCAACTGCGGCACGGCAATCCCGAGGCGATGGATCAGCTGCTGCCGCTGGTGTATGCGGAGCTGCGGCTGATGGCACATCGTCAGCTCAGGGCCGAGCGACCAGGTCACACGCTCGGCACGACCGGTCTGGTGCACGAGACGTATCTCAGGCTCGTGGATCAGACGCAGGTCGAGTGGAAAGACCGGGCCCACTTTCTGGCGGTTGCCGCCCGGGCGATGCGCCGGGTCCTGGTGGATTACGCCCGCCGCTATCGCGCGCTGCGTCGGGGCGGCGGCCTGCAGCGCGTTCCGTTGACCGAGGACGCGACCGTGGCCGAGCGCGGCGAGTTTCTGGTGGCGCTCGATCAGGCGCTGGAACGGCTCGCGGCGCTGAACCAGCGACTGAGCCAGGTCGTCGAGTGCCGCTTCTTCGGTGGTCTCAGCGAAGCGGAAACCGCGGCGGCGTTGGGGGTGACGAACCGTGGAGCGCGACTGGGTGAAGGCACGGGGTTGGCTCTTTGTCGAGCTCCGCGCCGACACACCATAGGCGGGAGCGTCGGTGGGCGGCATGAACGCGCGGTGGGAAGAGATCGAGGCGCTGCTCGACCAGACGCTCGACCTGAGCGCCGGCGATCGGCCGGCGTTCTTGGAGCGCGCCTGCTCCGGCGACTCCGAGCTCCGGTCCAAGGTCGAGCGCCTGGTGCACGCGATGGAGACGTCAGGCGGCTTTCTTGCTGAAGCCGCTGCCGTTTACGCGGCCCCGCTTTTGACGCGGCTCGCGGACGATGCGGCACCATCTCCGGGCGCACGCCTCGGCACGTATGAGGTCGTACGTGAGCTCGGTCAGGGCGGGATGGCCACGGTCTACCTGGCGCGCGACGTGAAGCACGACCGTGACGTCGCGTTGAAGGTTCTGCACGGCGACCTCGCCGCGGCGCTCGGCGCCGAGCGCTTTCTGCAAGAGATCCGCATCAGTGCGAAGCTCGACCACCCGCACATCCTCACGCTAATCGACTCGGGCGAGAGCGACGGCTTCCTGTGGTATGTGCTGCCCTACGTCCGCGGCGAGTCCCTGCGCGATAAACTCACCCGCGAGCACCGGCTCACGGTCGAAGCGGCCGTGCGGATCACGACGCACGTCGCGAGCGCTCTGGATCATGCGCACCGCCGTGGCGTGATCCATCGAGACATCAAGCCGGAAAACATCCTGCTCCACGAGGGCGAAGCGATTCTGGCAGACTTCGGCATCGCCCTGGCGGTGACGGAGGCGGGGGGACGCCGGTTACTTCAGGAAGGACTGACACTCGGCACGCCACGGTACATGAGTCCGGAACAGGCGAGCGGTGGTAGGCTCACTGTCCGCTCTGACGTGTACTCGCTGGCAGCGGTGGTTCACGAGATGCTCACGGGCGAGCCGCCGCACACGGGTTCGACGCCGCAGGCAGTCATGACGAAGCTCCTTGCCGAGCCGCCTGCTCGCATTCGAGCGGCGCGGGGTAGCGTGCCGGAGCAGATCGACGCCGCCATCGCCAGGGGGCTGGCGCGGCTGCCGGCCGACCGGTTCGCCGGTGCAGGCGAGTTCGCCGCCGCTCTCGCCGCTCCGACCACTGGCTCGATCGCTGGCAGGCGGGAGCGCGTGGCGATCGCGGCGACCATCGTGGCCACGCTCATAGTCGCGGTGAGTCTCTGGCTCGGCGCACGGTCGCATGCGCGGGCCCGTGGCCCAGCGATCGCCGCGCACGACCCCACACAGGTGACGGCCACGGGGAACGCCACGACGCCCGCGCTGTCGGGTGATGGCACGCAGTTGGCTTATGTGGTGACCCACTGCGCGGGCGGCTCGTGCATCCACGGCATCGATCTCCAGGAAATCGGCGGCGGCACGCCACGCCGCGTCGTGGACAACGCGACGGCGTTGTATTCCATCGTTTCGAGCCCCGATGGTCGTTCTCTGCTCTTCGTCGGGACGATCGGGGCGCGCTACGGGTGCTACATGGTACCCACGGCTGGCGGCTCTCCTCGATTCCTCGGTGTTCCCGGCATGGGCTACTTCCCCGGTGCTTTCTTTCCCGGAAGCGACTCCTTGCTCCTCGTCGACCGGAAATCAGTGCGCGTCGCGACACTCGACGGTGTGCCGCACGACACGATCCCGATCAATCGAGGTCCCGGGGACTTTTTCGCCGGCGCATGGCCATTGTCCGGCGGCTGGGTGCTCGCGCGGTTCGCCTCACAGGGCGGCTCCGACTGGCTGATCGCGGACCGGCGGGGCCGCCGGCGTGACGCGTTTCGAACGTCGCGCGAGGTGGGAGCGTCGTGGCAACGACGCGTCGCCCGTGTGACGCCCGACGCTCTATGGATTCAGGTGCCGGGGGGAGTGATTCGCGTCCCGATCGATTCGCGCACGGGAACGTTTGGACACCCTGACACTCTGCTCACGGCGTTCAGAGGAAGTTTCGACGTGACTGCGGATGGGGGGACTGTAGTGTTCGGCGACGGAACGTCGAAGCACGACCTCTGGACGCTGAGCCTGTCCGACGCACTCCGCGGGCGCTTCCCTGCGAAGCCGCGTCTCTCCTCCACTTCGTCAATTCAAGCCGTGCCATCGCCGGACGGCAGCCGGTTCCTGTTGCGACGGCTTGGGGCCAGCACCGCTGGGGAGCGGGTTGCTTTCGCGGTCGTGCCTCTCGTGGGCGGTGCGGAGCTTGCGCATGTGCCACCCGCGGAAGTAAACGGAAATGTGTTCGGCTGGACGCCGGACGGCACGTCGTTCTGGTACATCGAGCGCGACCGGGGAGCGTGGCGCTTCGTGACCGCGGATTCACGTACGGGAACCCGCCTGGGTGCGTTTGCGGTCAACGACGCAACGGTGCGCGATGCCGACCAACTCGGCAGCGGTGGTTGGGCCTGGATCGCACAGTCAACGGCGGAGGTCCGCGTGCAAGGGCCCGGCGAGCGTGAGCCGCGTACGTTGTCGCTGCCAGAGGGTTTTGCCCGCGCGTTTGGGGTCTCGGCTTCACCCTATGACGCGAGGCTCGCAACCTTCGGATGGAACGAGACCGGCGACTCGATCCTGGTGCACGTGATCTCGCTGCCGGAAGGCCGCGCGACACGCTGGGCAGCGTTTTTTGGTGAGGGTATGCACGGGGTCTTCTGGCTGGCTGACGGCTCGATCTTGACTGCCGTGGCGGAGTCGCAAGGGTCCGCCACGGTGTATCGCATCCGTGGCCCCGGGCAGATCGAGCGCGCGGGCACCGTCCCCCGCCCCATACAAGGGTTCGGCGTGTCGCGCGACGGCCGCCGTGTGCTGATTCGCACGGCGGAGTCGCGGGACGACATCTGGCTCGCCCGCGTGAGGCCGACGGGCCCCTGACTCGCTCGCGTAGCGCTACTACAGCTGCCAAATCTCCACGCGATTCCCCGTGAGGATCGGAATCAGCACGCGATTCCGCTTCGCGTCATACCCGATATCGGCGGGACTCGGAACCCCGGCAATGATCTTCGTGCCTTGCGTGCTGTCGAACCGCGTGACCGATGAGTCGGCCCAGCTCGAGACGACGACCTTTCCCCCGATCATCTCCACACCATCGAACCCGCCGACGCCTCTGGCGATGACGTGGGGCGCGCGGTCTCCCGGCTTCCACGCGAGCACTGCCTTGCCGCCGTATTGGACGACGATGAAGCGGCGACCCACAGCATCGAGCGTGATGCCATTCGGCCGGCCGAGGGTGTCTCCGCGCACCGCGACAGTCACCTTGCGGTCCGGCCCCACACGGAAAATGCGGTCTGGCCCTGGGTGGAGGATGTTTCCCACGTCGTCAAACCGGATGCCCGTGTCGGTGACGTAGATCGCTCCATTGGGAGCGATCGCAATGTCGTTCAGAAAAACCGCGCCCAGGCTGTCGAGCTTCACGCTATCGATCGGAACACCAGTGCGCGCGTTGAACGCGCGCAGCATGTCGATGTCTACCACCCACAGCGTGTCGCCCAGCACCGCCAGGCCCTTGGGTGCATTGAGCGTGACGCCGGCGCGGCCCCCTTCGATGAACTTGAGGACCTCGATGGCTCCGTCCGGCCGCACACGCGTAATGAAGCCGTTGTTGTCCTTGGTCAGCGGGCCGCCGTTGATGTTCGAGACGAAGTAGATGTCCTGCGCCGAGTCGTCCAGCACCGATTCGGGCGCGAGAAAGCCAACGACCGTTCCCACCTTCGTCGCCCGCGAACCAGCGTTCGGCGAAACCTGAGGTTGAGCCGGCGCGACCGTATCCACATCCTGCGAGGACTGCGGAGGGGGCGGCGGCGGCTGTCGCCGGTCCACGCGCTCGCACGCCGCGAGTGCTGCGAGGGTGATGCACAGGGCGGTCACTCTCATCACGGCTTTCCTCCTCGGCCAGGGAATTGATGCGCAAAACGTACCCGCGAACCCGCCCGTCGAGGTAGGGGTGGGAGTCGCGACGCCCGCGCCCGACCTCTCACTCTGTGATGGGCTGCACAAGACTTTCGGTCGGTTTTTACCGCGCGCGAACCTCACTCCTTCCGCGCCTCCTCCAGCTCCTTCTTACGGGACTCCGTCACCTTTGCGGCGATTTCGGACGGCGCGTCCTGGTACACGTGGAACTTCATCTTGTACGTCCCGCGGCCATGCGTGATCGAATGCAGCGTCGTGGCGTACCGGTCGAGCTCGGCCTCGGGAACGAGCGCCTTCACCTTCGTGAGTCGACCGTCCTTCTCCGTTCCGACGATGTGCCCGCGACGCGAGGAGAGATCGCCCATCACGGCGCCCTGATACACGTCGGGCGTCCACACCTCGACATCCATGATCGGCTCGAGCAGCACCGGCCGCGCGCCCGGGCTCACGTTTCGGAACGCCAGAATGCCGGCCATTTTGAACGACATTTCGTTCGAGTCCACGTCGTGGTAGGAGCCGTCGTAGAGCTCGAACTTGAAGTCCACCACCGGATAGCCGGCGATCGGTCCCTTGTGCGCCGCCTCGAGCACGCCGCGCTCGACGGCCGGGATGTACTGCCGCGGGATTACGCCGCCGACGATCTCATCGACAAACTGCACGCCCGAGCCACGCGGCAGCGGTGCGATACGGATCCAGCAGTCCCCGTACTGCCCGCGGCCGCCGGTCTGCTTCTTGTGCTTCCCCTGCCCCTCCGATTTTCCGCGGAATGTTTCGCGGTAGGCGACCTTGGGCTTGGCCGTCTGCGCATGGACGCCGAACTTCCGCGCCAATCGCCCGACGACGATCTCGAGATGCCGCTCACCGAGTCCCCGGATGAGGGTCTGGGCCAGCTCGCTGTTGTACTCGTGATGGAAGGTGGGATCCTCTTCGTGCAGCTTGTGCAGCCCGGTCGACAGCTTGTCTTCCTCGCCGCGCTGCTTCACTTCGACGGCGACCGTGATCACCGGCTCGGGGAACGGGATCTTGGGCAGCACGAGCCCCATGTCCTTGGTCGACAGCGTGTCGTTGGTGTGCGTATCGCGCAGCTTCGCGACTACCCCGATGTCGCCCGCGTGCAGCTCCGGAATCTCGATCCGTTCTTTTCCGAGCCCGACGCAAAGATGGTTCAGCTTTTCCGACGCCTCGCGCGGCGCGTTCCACACGTCCTGCCCGTTCTTGACGCGGCCCGAGAAGATGCGAAACAGCGTGACGTCGCCGACGTGCGGCTCGGAGACCGTCTTGAACACCTGCGCTGCCAACGGTCCCGCGTCATCCGTATTCAGAGTCAAGCGCTCGGCGGTGCCCCACTTCTGCGCCTCGACAGGCGGGCGCTCGTTGGGTGCCGGACACAGCTCGACGAGCTTATTGAGGAGCGCGCGCGTGCCGTACGTCAGCTCGGCGGCGCCGCAGAACAACGGGAACAGCTCCCCCTTCGCCATGCCGGCTTTCATCGCGGCGATCGCTTCGTCGCGGCCGATCTCCTCACCGCCGAGATAGCGCTCGAGCAGCGTGTCGTCGGTCGCGGCGATGCTCTCGATCAATTCCTGGGAATACTTTTCGAAGCGGTCCTTGTACTCATCGGGAACGTCGACCTCGTCGTACTCTCCCGCCTTGGTCCCCTTCTTGTAGAGGTGCGCCTTCTTCGAGAAGAGATTGATGATCCCGTGGAACTCGAATCCTTCGCCGACAGGGATCTCCACCGGGATCACCTTGGGCGTCAGCTGCTCTTTGATCTGGTTGAAGACGCGCTCGAAGTTCGCGTGCTCTTTGTCCATCAGCGACACGAAGAACAGGCGGGGCAGCGCGCGGCGCTCGCAGTAGTCCCACACCTTTTCGGTTCCGACTTCCACGCCGGCGGTCGCGGACAGGACGACGACAGCGGAGTCCGCGGCGTACACGCCCGCGAGGGCGTCGCCGGTGAAGTCCAGGTATCCGGGGGTGTCGATGAGATTGACCTTCGTGTCCATCCACTCGGCGACGGCCAAGGCGAGATTGATCGAGTACTTGCGTTCGATTTCGTCAGCGGTGTAATCGGTGAGGGCGGTGCCATCCTTTACAGATCCGTGCCGTTTGCTCGTTCCGGCCACGAACGCCAGCGCATCGACCAGGGAGGTCTTGCCGCTCGCGCCGTGGCCAACGACGGCCACATTCCGGATCTCCGGCGTCTTATACACACGCATGGGGCGCAGCTCTCCTGCAAGGGGGACCAAAAATATGAACCGCAGGTGCAGGGCCGGGCTAGGCCAGGCAAAGGCTAGGCCGCAGACGCGCAGCGGTAAACGGGCAACGGAGGCCAGGACAAACGTTTGTCCCAACCCCCGTTGACTGTGGCCCGCGGTGCGTCTGTTGCCTAGTAGTTGCAGGTCCTACGGTTCTACGCTTTCCATCTCCTGATCAGCCACTTCGTCATGATCCCGATGATTGTCCCGTACATGCTCGACGAGCCTGTGCAGGATCTGCAGACTTCGGAGATTCAGCGCGAAAGCGGTGACCTTGTCACCCGCAGCCAGTGCGGCCACAGCCTGCGTGCGTAGATCCTTGACGTGGGCGAGTATGGCCCGAATACGCGGTGCGTCGCGATCGCCCAGGAAATTCTCGATGCGCTCGATCGCCGTATCGACGGCCGCCCCGGTCCGCTCCGGTGCGTTCGGGAACAGTTCGATGACCGCCGACAGCACATCGCGGAACGCCGCGCGCCGGAAGGCGCGGGCAGCTGCCGTGTCGCCGCGCTGCCATGCGGCCCACGCCGAATCGCGGTTCATTCGAGCGGAGTCGAGGTAGGCAATCGCGATGGGATCATCGGTGGTGCGCAGCGTGTCGACCAACCGTCGGAACCACCCCTCGCACGTCGTGCCACCGGTGCGCGATGCGGCGACGTTGTCGGCGATCGCCTGCGAGCTCTGCGCCAGCACGAGCTCATTCGAGGAGGCGGCCGTCGGATCCTGAGTACAGGCCGCCGCGAACGTGAGGGCGGCCAACGCAATCGTGATTCGCTTGTGCATCCGTTGCTCCGTGAAAAGTCTGGCTCTTTGACGTTGAAGCTTAGACGTCGTTAAGACTCTGAGCGAGGGGGGCGTGATGCGTAACGGGAGCGAGTCGAAACGCAGCGAGCCCGGCGACGGCCATGAAGAAACCCGCGAGCAGGAAGGACGTGACGTGGCTCACGTCGTACACCCTCCCGATGAGCGGCGGACCTACGGTGCGACCCAGAGCACTGATTGCCTGCGCCGCGCCGAGGACGGTCCCTTGCTCGTTGGGGTCGGCGTAGACGGACACCAGTCCGGTCGCCGCGGGAGAGAAGATGCTGTTCGCGGCCGCGAGCACGAAGGTCCAGCCGTAGAGCGCCCCCGAGGAGGTCAATACGGGCACGATGGCGATCGCGACCGCCATCCCGAACGCACCGGCGAGGACGAGGGCACGCTCGCCGGTTCGTCGCACGACCTTGCCGAAGAAGTAGCCCTGCACCGCCGCGGCCGTCACGCCGATGATGATGAAGAGGAAGGTGAGCTGCAGCTGCTTCCATCCCAGGGCGTCGATCACCCGGTACGGTAGTGCGGCGGTATACCCCGCGAACCCGAGCGGCGTGAGCGCCCATACGACCATCAGCGGTCGCAGGCGGGGCCGCGCGAACGCGTCGAGGATGTGCCCGAGTCCGAACAGAGGCCGTTTGACCCGGAGCTCGTGTTTCAGGGACTCGGGCAGGATGAAATACGCGGAAATGAAGTTCGCGAGCGACAGGACGACCGCCACGAGGCCGGGCGCGGAGTGGCCCAGGTAATGGTCCGCGAGTCCGCCGACTGCCGGACCGGCGCTGAACCCGATCCCGAACGCCGCGCCGACGATCCCCATGCCGCGCGAACGCTCGGCCGGCGACGTGATGTCCGCCATGTAGGCCTGCGCCGCCGAGATGTTGCCGCCGGCAAAGCCGGAGACGACGCGCGACAGAAACAGCACCCAGTACGAGCCGGCGAACGCGAAGAGGGCGTAACCCACGGCATTCACGAGCATCGTCGTGAGCAGCACCGGCCGGCGTCCGATCCGGTCGGACAGCTTGCCGAGTAGGGCGGTCGCGACGAACTGCATGAACGAGTAGACGCCGAGCACGGCGCCGTACGCGAGGCCGCTGGCCCCGAACCGCTGCCCGTAGAACGGCAGGATCGGTATGACGATCCCGAAGCCAATCAGATCGATCAGGACAGTGAAGAAGATGACGCCGATGCGGGCGCGGGATGCGGGCATGGGGGCTGCAATATAGCATCGATGAAATTGCGGCCATGTTGTTCCTGCACACAGCGGCGGGCACGCTTGTGGGCTATCGACTCTCTTGTGGGCTATCGACTCTTAAGAACGAACCGCCATGGGGGCACGAAGTCGTGCCCCCAGGGCGGACGTGTTACCACGACCCTGCTTACGGAGTCGCGGCAAGAGCTGCGTCGGCGGTCGTCAACCCCGAGCCGGCGGCGTTCGCCGGCCACGACACCGTGCTGGTGGTGCCGTCCGGGTTGGGGACCGTGCGGCTGCCCGCGCCGAGCGGGATCGCGCTAGCCTCGAGAATCCCCTCGACCTGCGACGCGGTCAGCGCGGGGTTCTTTTGCGCCATGAGCGCTACGATCCCGGTAACGTGTGGCGAGGCCATCGACGTCCCACTCAAGAAGAAGAAGCTGGGCCGCAGGTTTCCGCTATTCAGCTGGAATGGTCCAACGACCCACGATCCCGGTGCCGCGACGTCGAGATCCTGACCGACCCGCGCCCGAGCGGAGAACGGCGCGATGTAGAAGTCCCCTGCCGCCGTGGGTTCTGCGACGTTGCGATTGAACCACCAGCTGCCGTTGCCAGGCGGCGTCCACTGTCCGATCCAGCCCGAGGCGGCGACGGAGATCACCGGGGCATAGGCGCCCGGGAAGCTCATCCCGGCGTTTCCGCCGTTCCCGGCGGCGGCGACGATGATGACGCCCCGCGCGATCGCGAAATCGATGGCGGCGCGCTCCACGGCGTCCAGCCGGCTACCCCCCAGACTCATGTTGATGATCACCGGATGGCCGGTGAGCGGCCCGGTCTTGAGATTCGCGATGTACACGATCCCCTCGGCGATCATCGACGACCACCCAGAGCCATTCTGATTCAGCACCTTGACCGGGATGACCGTGGCGCGCGGCGCAACGCCGTTGACGGGCGTAATGCCGATCTGGAAGCCGAGGATCGTGCTCGTGACATGGGTGCCATGCGAATTCTGATCGTGCTCCCACTTGTTCGGCGGCTCGGCGTCAGAGTTTACGCTCCGGCCCTGGAAGGAGGTCGCGAACTGCGAGGCGATCCGCTGCTCGGGGAAATAGACCCGCCACGAATCCAGCAAGCCCGTGTCCAGCACGCCGATGTACACGCCGTCGCCGTCGAACCCAATCGTACGATCCGGCCCGGGGATGAGGTTCGTAACGTTGATCGCATCGAGATTCCACATGTTGATGCCATTGGCGAAGTTGCTCGCCGCAACGACATCCACCGGGGAGCCTTGTCGGTCGGCGTCGGGATTCGCGGCCACGACAAACGGCAGTGCCTGAATCGAGGGAAGCGCGCTTTCCCTCGCGTGCATGAACACGGCGTTGATTTCGATGAGCCGGCCGGTGACGTTGCCGAAGGCTCCCAGCTCTGCGAGCTGCGCATCGGTCGGCGGCCCGCTGAGCAAGACGTTGATGCCGATGTTCTGATCGGCGCTGGTGCGGGCCATGTTTGGACTGAAGGTGTTGGTTGGCTGGTCTGGGCCGCAGCCCAGCCCTAGGACCAGGACGGTGGCAGCCACCAGCCGGACGTGGAGTTTCATCGGATGTCTCCAGCCTAATGAGGGGAGGTGGGAGATGTACTCCCCGTGACAAAAAGTGGCAAGAGCGGCCTTCAACCCTTGTTCAATTCTCGACCCAACAACGTCTACGCTCGCTCAATCGATCTGTTGCGCAGTCAACACCGAGCGGTATCGCGTATCGAAAACCGTCCGAATCGCCGTAGCGCCGAGAATCAGCATGCCCCCTACAAGAGTTGCCGGCCCGGGCTTTTCGCCATGAACCAGCCAGGCCCAGATCGGATTCAGAACGGGCTCGATAAGAAGGAAGAGACCGACTTCGAGCGCGCGGACCCGGGGCACCGCGCGCGCCAGGAAGAGGTACGGGATGCCGAGCTGGCACACGCCGAGAAAGACCACGACGGCCCAGTCCGCCGGACGGCCAGCGACGAGTGGTTGCGCCATGACCAATGCGATCGTGCCGGCAGTCAGATTCCCCGACACCGCCGCCGCGGCGATCGATTGGCCGCGCGCCGCGAGCCAGCGATAGCCGATGACCGTAAACGACCACGCCACGGCACAGATCGCTGCAAGCACGTTCCCCAGCGCCGGATTCGGCGCCGTCGCGGACGCTCGATCGTGACCGAGCAGGAACAGCCCCAGGCCCGCACCCATGACCGCCATCTGCCCGATGTCGCGCCGCGTGGCGTGCTCACCGAGCAGCACGGGCGCGAGCAGCAGAATGAACAGCGGGCTCGTGGATTGCAGGAAGATGGCGCTGGCCGCTGTCGTGTGCTTGTTCGCCTGCACATACAGCAGCGTCGTCGCGGCGTACGAAAAGCCGACCACGACGGTGCGCCAACTCCACCCCCGCCGCGCTTCGGG
>WNFU01002840.1_pt1 | contig 23351 bp, 20 predicted proteins | sample 5400121 | NCBI WGS metagenome assembly WNFU01 (sample SAMN13153360, study PRJNA577476) | soil metagenome | isolation source: 100 cm soil or saprolite under grassland replicate 1 | place: USA:California | collected 2016-06-15
TATGTCAGCTCTAGAGTCATTGAAAGAGGAGAGTCTCTGGCCGGAACCCCTCCCGTCTCAACCAAAGTGTTCTTTGACCGAGACAATGGTATCCAAGGACTGACATGGGCGCTTCATGGCAGCGTGCAACCATTAAGCGTTAATGACAGACTATTGCTAAAGAGGGCAGCCGGCTCCGTCACTGAATTCAATGAGTGGATGCGTGGCCGAGGAGGCGTCGATGTAGACGTCTCTTTCATGAAGCTAATTGTCACCGGTCAGCGGCAAGCCGGGGTCGCTATCATAGACATGCGGGCTAAGATTGACCATTGCGGGGCGCCCCTCATCGGCGCGCTCCTCTATGGCCCACCCGAAGGCGAACAGGGAAATACTCAAATAGGCTTTGACTTAGACGACAGTGTGCCGGTTGCACGGCAGGTAAACTCTGACAAGAGTTTCGGAGATCGTGACTACCTAGGGCGCGACTACTTCAAGACTAATACAACTCCGCTTGCTCTGGGACAAGATGAGGTCTTCAGTATAGTTGCCACGACCAGAAGTCGTTACTGCGTTTGGTATATAGACCTGGGGGTCTTTGTAGATGGTCACAGGCAAGATATAACAATCGGATACAAGCCGGAAGGAAACCAAGGGCAAAAGCCATTTGAGGTAACTGCTCGGGCGGATCTGAGAAATGGAGAGAAGGGCAGTTTCTCAATCTACAGAGAGCTGTACGTATTGGATAGGAGGCATGATCCTGCCGGCTTTGTTCCTGCCGACCCTCGCACTTATGCTCCATAGGGTGAGTTCGTATCCCCGTAGCCAAGCCAAACATACGTTGCTCTTGGCAGCAGAGCCGTCCTTCGCTGTGCAGCCAGCGCGCAGCAGTCGGGCTTGTGGGGGAGTGGGAACAACTGTCGGGAAGCCATTCGACAGGTGAACGACTGGGTACCAATCAAGCCCTTGAGCTGCGGCTTTGCCACCCTCAACCACGGGCTCTCAACCAGGTTCACAGTTCCTTGGTGCCGTTGGCCTCTGGATGGCATGCAAGAAGTCAGGGGTTCAAATCCCCTCGGCTCCACCCCAGGTCAGCGCCTGACCAAGCCGGAATGAGCCGGGGTGACATTCGCCTCCGCGAAGATACATCGCCGGGCTGAAGGGACCCCCTTCGTCGGTCCACCCGCTATGAGAGCTTTGCTGATTAAGAGGGGGAAGCGACCTTCCAGAGGTAGCCGTCCGGGTCGCTGAAGTACCCGAAGTACCCACCCCACGGAGAGGCTGCTGCTTCCTTCACCACGCCGCCACCGGCCGCCACGGCGTTGCCCATGACCTCGTCCACAGCTTCGCTCGACGGGACGATGAAGTGGAACGAGACACCCCGGAATCCGGATCCCTCGGAGGAGACGCCGGCATCTTGGGCCGCTGCCTCCCATTCGTAGAGGGCCAGCGACGACGATCCGTCACCCAGGTTGAACGAGACGAAATTGGGATGGTCCTGGTCGATCGTGCAGCCCAAGCCTTCCCCGTAGAACTTCTTGGAGCGGACCAGATCCTCGACACCGATCATGATGGCGGTCACCTGCAGAGGCACGGTTGTCTCCCTTCTACGTTGCGTTGAACACCCCAACCTGGATGACGAAACGAAGCAACAAAGTGTAACGACTTGGTGTGCGATAGCGATGGCTCATCGCGGCATCGCCCGGCGGCCACAAGCGAACGTTTCCTCGCCATGAATCGAGGGCTTCGCACGCCTGGTTCGGGGGAGTTCTCAGCCGCCCGGATCGAGCAGCCCCCAGTGGCGGCGTAGGCCGCTGCCGGTCCGAGTCGTCGATCAGCGGCCGTCGTCGGTCACGCGGCGAGCGCCTCCAGCATCTGGATGCGAGAGGGACTGGGTGGGAGCGCGGTTCGCTTGCCCATTCCGCGGAAGATATCGAGGGCCAGCTCATGGAGGTCGCGGTTCTCCTCCAGCCAATTGGGCGGGTCGAGCAGATCGATCCGCCGGACCACCGCGCGAAGGAGCCGCGGGTCGGCACGGGCGACCCTGTAGACCACCGTCCGCAGGAACAGGGGAAGGTTAGCGGCTGGGTCGGTGACGTCGACCGGCTCACCCCGCCAGAGACGAGCCCGGTCCCGGTCCTCGTCGGTGACCGCCTGGTAGCGGCGCTCGAGATCCTCGCCGACCGCCTCGTCGAACCGCCGAGCCAGATTGTCGTGATCGGCCGCGGCCGCGAGAAGGTCGGCCAGCCTTGAACGCGTGGTGCAGCGAGAGCGAGGCGCCGAAGGCAAACGTCGGGTTGGTGTGGCAGAGCGCGTCGCCGATCGGTTGGAGACCGGGCGCGACCGAGCCGGCGATGGTCATGTAGCGCCGGACTGCGTTGGTCACCTGGCCCATCGGCAGGACTGGGGTGATCGGCAGGGCGACGTCACCATCCGTCCAGGCCGCGACACCAGGTAGGTGGCTCGCCGCCCGCATGAACGCATCGGGATGGCGAAGGGAGCGGAACTCCCGATCCCAGGGCGGCGGCATGATGCACAGGCAGAAGGTGCGATTGTCCCCGACGAAGACGGCGTAGGCGAGGTAGCCAAGGTCGCCCCGCGGCCCCGCCAGCACCGATGCGTAGGGCGGGTCCGGCACGCCATCGCGGAGCTGGAAATGCCGGCTGTAGTAGATCAGCCCGCAACTGGACGTCCGCTCGGCGACCGGGCCCAACCCCGCGGCCGTGAGCCATGCCGCCGTCCGGCTGCTGCGGCCGGACGCGTCGACGACCAGGTCGGCGGCCACCACCTCCCCGCCGGCGAGGACCGCGCCCTCCACCTGCGGTGAGCGGCCGCCAGCCAGCGCCAGGCCGGTCACCCGGCAGCCCGCCCGCACGTCGACCGATGGCTCCGCCTCGACCGCGCGTCGTAGTCCGCCTCGAAGACGGGCCTGCGGCAGCCGATCGTGGCCAGGTTCTCATCCCCGAGCTGCCGCGTGGCACCAGCCAGGAAGCGGAACTGCTCGACCTCGACCGCCCCGGCCGCCAGCAGGTCGCAGGAGACGTCGGGCGCGCGGTCGCGAAGCAGCCGACGGCCCAGGCCGACGAAGTTGTGCGGCTGCTGGAACTGCGCCACGCCCGTCCGCTGCCAGCTCTCGAACACCTGGGCGGCGTCACCGCCCGCTGGCGCGCCGGCGTCGCGTTCCAGCAGCACCACCTCATGGCCGCCGCGGCTGGTGGCCAGCGCCGTAGCCAGGCCCGCCATTCCGCCTCCCAGTACCAGCAGCTTCACGACCCTGCCTCCCGATATCGATTGCAGGGTTCAGTCTGCGCGCCACCGGCTTCGGGAACATCAGCCGAACGCTCGGGAGGACGTCTTCGCTCACCACGGCCCCGTGACGCATAGGTGACGGCCTCCTCGGGTGACAGGCGCCCGCCGTCGGCGACGGCACGCTCGGCGCGATCGTTGCCGAGCGCCGCCGCTGCCCGGGTGTGCAGCACACGGATCTCGTCTTCATGGGGCGAGTGACGGCGAACCTGGCAGCGATCACGCCACGCGTCGGCCGTCCCAGGCGTCCGAGGTGGGTGAGGGTTCGGGGCAGTGGCAGCGGCTGGAGCGCCGCGCGTTGCCCGGGCCTCCTGGAGCGACCGGTGGAGCAGTTGCTCGGCCCGGTCGAAGTCACCTGCGTGGATGGCGACGAAGCCGAGCCCGGCGAGGGCATGGATCACACGTGGCAGCTCGCCGCGGACGCGGTAGCCTAGCCGAACACATGTTCGAGATGGAAACCAAGCCGGGCGCAGGCGCCCCGCAGTGAGGTCACGCCAGCCGCCGGACCCACCAGACGCAGAGCCCGAGCAGCGCCAGGGCCAAGGCGACGAAGATCGCCGTCTCGAGCCCCTGGAACAGCCAGTATCGGTTCCCCGGCTGGTAGGTCGTCTGCACGTGCAGCCCGATGCGCTGGACGCATGCCTGGACCGCGGCCTGGCTCGGGAGGGCGCCCTTGGAGGGGACCAGTCCGGGGCACCTGGGTCCGAGCACGTCGAGGTTGAGCGACTGGCCGTTGGCCAGGACATGGCCGGCGCCGTCCACGGTGTTGGTCGACAGGACCCAGTCGCCCAGGCCCGAACGCGGGCTGTCGCCGGGGAAGAACGGGTAGCTCAGCGTTCTGGGACTGGCCAGGTGCGGGCGCAGCCACAGCTCCACCGCCAGCCGCACGGTGGCATAGACCCCCAGGGTGGCGGCCATCGCCGCGACCGTCCGGCGGATGAGCGTGCCGGCCGCCACGCCGACCGCTAGGGCGAACAGCGCGTAGGCCACGGGCACGATGCCTCGGAAGTCGAACATGCCAAAGGCGAGGCGGCTGACGGAGGCCGCCACGAATGGGCGGCTCCACCACGACAGCAACCACGCCAACAGCGCGGCGCCGAGCACGGTCGCAGCGCCCAGGGCCACCAGCTTGGTGAGGGTCCAGCGCAGCCGGCCCACGCTTTGGGTCCACGCCAACCGGTGGGTGCCCTGCTCGACCTCCTGTGCCAGCAGTGGGGCGCCCCAGAAGACGCCGATCAGGGCCGGCAGGATGAGGAACAGGGGGATGGTGAACTGCAGGCTCGAGTAGCGACCGTCGAACGCGCTTTGGAGGGCGTGGCAGTCGCGGCCGGGCACGGCGAGGCACCCCGCCAGGCCGGAGCTGCGGAACGTCGAGGCGATGGCGAACCCGCTGGGCACAAGGAACGTCGCGAGCAGGGCCAGGACCGCCGTGCCGAACAGCAGCTGCAGCCGGTGCTGGCGCCAGGTCAGCCAGATCATCGTGACTCCTCCGCTACGGTGTGGGCCAGTCGTGGTGGGGGCAGCGCGGTCGCGTCCGGCTGGCCGAGGTAGGCCAGGACGAGCTCCTCGAGGCCGAGCTCCCCGACCGACCAGGCGGGATCGGCGATGGGCCCGTTGGTGCGGACCAACAGGGTGGACTGCCGCTCGGTGTGGGTCTCCTGCACGACCGCGGCCACCCCGGCCCCGCCCGCCACCACGCCGCGTCGAGGGCCCGTCAGCACCCGGTGCGATGCCAGCAGCTGGTCGATGTCGCCGGCGACCTGCGTCCGTGACGCCGACAGCACGATGAGGTAGTCGCAGACGCGCTCGAGGTCGCCGATCAGGTGCGAGGAGAGCACCACGGTCAGCCCGCCGTCGGCCACGCTGTCCATCAGCGCCTGGAGGAACTCCCGCCTGGCCAGGGGATCGAGGCTGGCGAGCGGCTCGTCGAGCAGGAGCAGCCGGGGCCGCTTGGCCAGGGCGAGCGTCAGGGCGACCTGGGCGCGCTGCCCCCCGGACAGGGTGCCCGCGCGCTGGCCGAGATCGATGCCGACGCGCTCCAGGCGTGCCAGGGCGAGCTGGCGGTCCCAGCGCGGGTTGATGCGCTGCCCGAACTTCAGCAGCTCGCGGACTGTGAAGGATCGGTACAGCGGGACGTCCTGCGCCACGAACCCGATGTCGGGCAGGAGCTGGATGTCACGGTCGGGTGTTCGCCCCAGGACGCGCACGGTCCCCGCGGTGGGCCGGGACAAGCCGGTTGCCAGCTGCAGCAGGGTTGTCTTGCCGGCGCCGTTGGGCCCGACCAGCGCGGCGACCCGCCCGTGGGGTATCTGGAGGGTGCAGTCCCGCAGTCCCCAGTGGTGCCGGTAGCGCTTGCCCAGACCCGTTGCGATCACGGCTGCGGTCATGCCACTCCCTCCTGGCGATCGTGCAGTGAGGTTTCGAACAGGGCCCGGACGTCCTCGGTATCCAGGCCGGCTTCGAACGCGCTTCGCAGCCAGCGGTCCAGGCCGCGGCGCAGGGCCGCGTGGCTGCCGGGCGGCGGCCCGCTGACCGTGTCGCGCACGAACGTGCCGAGCCCCGGTCGGCCCTCCACCAGCTCGTCGTGCTCGAGCTCGCGGTAGGCCTTCAGGACCGTGTTGGGGTTGATGGCCAGCGAGCCGACCACGTCCTTGACGGTGGGAAGCTGGTCGCCGGGACGGAGGATGCCCAGGCGGACGGCGTGGCGGACCTGGTGGACGATCTGGAGGTAGGTCGAGACCCCGGACCGGGGGTCGAGCCGGAACTTGATCACCCGCTTCTCCTATATCTCTAGTCCCATAGATAAATGTGGAGAAGCGATGGCCGTTTGTCAACCGGGAACGCGACATCGTTGCGGTGTGCTGCATCCTGGCAGGTCAGCCCTAGGCCGCGGGGCGCGTCACTCAGACTGACTGACCGGGCTGACCTCGACCTCGAAGACCTTGTAGAGGAAGGTCAGGCAGTCGCAGATCTCGTCGCGTCGCTTGGAGACGGGCTTGCCGTGGCCGTGGCCCGCCCTGGGCTCCAGGCGCAGCATGATGGGCGCGTCGCCGCCGGTGGCGGCCTGCAGCGCCGCGGCGAGCTTCTTGGCGTGCGCGGGCACGACGCGGTCGTCGGTGTCCGCGGTCAGGATCAGGGTGGGCGGGTAGGCGACGCCCTTGGAGACGTTGTGCAGCGGGGAGTAGGCCAGCAGGAAGCGGAACTGCTCTGGGCTGGACTCGGCGTTGCCGTACTCGACCACCCAGTAGCGCCCGACCGTGAACCTGTGGAAGCGCAGCATGTCGGCGACCGGGACGGCGCACAGGACCGCCCCGTACAGCTCCGGGCGTTGCACCATGCACGCCGCGACCAGCAGGCCGCCGTTGCTGCCGCCGTAGCTCGCCAGGCGCGACGGGCTGGTGTACCCGCCGGCGACCAGCCATTCCGCGGCGGCGATGAAGTCGTCGAAGACGTTCTGCTTGCGCCCCAGCATCGCGGCCTCGTGCCACCGCTCGCCGTACTCGTTGCCGCCGCGGATGTTGGCGACCGCGTACACGCCGCCGTGCTCGACCCAGTGGGCGATCAGCTCCGAGTAGCCGGGCAGCAGGCTGATCTTGAAACCGCCGTAGCCGTACAGGATCGTCGGGTTGCCGCCGTCGAGGACCAGGCCCTTGCGGTGCGTGAGGAACATGGGCACGCGGGTCCCGTCCTTGGAGCGGTAGAAGACCTGCCTGGTCTCGTAGCGCTCGGCGTCCAGGTCGACGCTGGCGCCGTCTCGCGAAGCGGTGGGATACAGCAGCGAGAGCTTGCGGGTCGCGAAGTCGTAGCGGTGGACGCTCGGTGGCCGCAGGAACGAGGTGAAGCCACAGAACAGCTCGCGGTCCTCCCGTTCGCCGGTGATCCCGGTGATCGACCCGAAGGTCGGCAGCTCGATGGTGTGCACGAAGCTGCCGTCGAGCTCGTGGACCTGGAGCTGGTGGTGGGCGTCGCGCTCGTACACCAGCACGAGCTGGTCGTTGACCATGGTTGCCACCGACAGCACGGCGTCCTGCTCGGCGACGAGCTCACGCCAGCTCGCGCGGTCGGGCCGGGTGACGTCGATGGCCACGACCCGCCCGCGCGGGGCGTCCAGGTCGGTCTTGAAGTAGAACACCGTGCCGTCGTTGCCGAGGAAGTCGTAGCCGGCGTCCTGCTCGTCCAGCAGGCGCACGAAGTCGTCCCCGGAGCCGCCGCCCCCGCCGGACTCTCCCTCCTCGCGGTAGTAGACGCGGTTGCGGCTGTCGGTGCCGTGCCAGACGTGCAGGACCAGGTAGCGCCCGTCCTTGCTGACCATCGGCACGAAGCCCAGCTCGCGAGCGTCCGGGCGCTCGTAGACCAGGCGGTCCCGCGGCTGTGGCGTGCCGAGCGTATGCCAGTAGACCCGCATGTCGGTGACCTGCTCGGCCTCGGGCCTGCCGCTGGGGTCGGGGTAGCGGCTGTAGTAGAAGCCGCTGTTGTCCTTGCGCCAGGCGACGTTGGTGAACTTGCACCAGCGGATCGTCTCGGCGTGGTCGGCGCCGGTGTCGACGTCGCGGACCTTGATCTCCTGCCAGTCGCTGCCGTCGCTGGAGAGCGTGTAGGCGACCAGCGCGCCGTCGTCGCTGTAGAACAGGCTCTCGATCGCGACGGTCCCGTCGGGGCTGAAGGCGTTGGGGTCGATGACCACCGTGCGCGGGCCGTCGAGGCGCTCGACCCGGTAGAGGACCGGCTGGTTGTCCAGGCCGGGGTTGTAGGTCATGAAGTACCGCGCGCCCTTCCTGCTGGGCAGCCCGTGCTTCGGGTAGTCGGTCAGCGCGGTGACGCGCCGGATGACCCGCTCCCGCCCCGGGAAGGAGTCGAGGTAGGAGCGGGTCAGCGCGGACTGCGCCTCGGACCAGGCCACGGTGTCGGCGGAGCTCGGGTCCTCGAGCCAGCGGTACGGGTCGGGCACCGGGACGCCGTGGTAGTCGTCCACGACACTGTCACGGCGCGCTTGCGGATACTGCATCGACTGCCTCCGTCTTCTCCTCAGGTCGAGGAGATTCTACTGACGGCCGCTGACCCGGCAGCCACTGCAGCCACCGCGGCAGGTACCAGTTCCACTCGCCGAGCAGCGCCATGGTGGCTGGCAGCAGCACCCCGCGGACGATGGTGGCGTCCAGCAGCACGGCGATGCCGAGGCCCACGCCGGCCTGCTTGACGTCGATCAGGCTCAGGCTCGCGAAGATGGCGAACACCGCCACCATGACCACCGCCGCGCTGGTCACCGTCCCGGCGGTCGCCTTGATGCCGCGCTCCACCGCGCTGGTGGTGGGCTCGCCGCGGTCGACCAGCTCCTTCACCCGGCTCAGGATGAAGACGTGGTAGTCCATGGACAGCCCGAACAGGATCACGAACAGGAACAGCGGCAGCCATGCGGTGATCCCGCCGCTGGCTTTGGCGCCGAACAGCGCGGCGCCCCAGCCGTGCTGGAAGATCGCGACCAGCACGCCGTAGCTCGCCGCCACGCTGAGCAGGTTCAGCAGGATCGACTTGATGGGGATCACGATCGACCGGAAGGCGAACAGCAGCAGCAGGAAGGCGAGCCCCAGCACGAAGGCGAGCACCAGCGGGGCGCGGGCGCGCATCAGGTCGTTGAAGCCCTTGGAGCCGGCGGTGTCGCCGGTCACGCCCACGCGGGCGCCGGGCAGCCTGCCGACCGTGGCCGGGATCAGCTCGCCGCGCAGCGTGCGCAGGGCGTCCATGGAGCGCTGGTCGTTGTCGTTGCCGTTCAGCGGGATCTCGACCAGCGCCACCGTCCTGGCCGGGTTGACCTGGAGGTCGATCGGCTCGCTCATCCTTCCGGAGGCGACCGCGCGGCGGCGCAGCTCCGCGATCGCGCGGGTCACCTCTGGCGAGGTGACGTCGCCTGCCTGGATCGCCACCACCGCCGGCACCGACGAGCCGGGGAAGGCGGCCTGGATGCGCTGGTAGGTCTTGATGATCGGCAGGTTCTCGGGCAGGTCGGCGAGCCCCATGCTCTTGGTCTTCAAGCCCAGCGCGGGCACGGCGAGCAGTGCCAGCAGCAGCGTGGCGCTCAGCGCCGAGAGCAGCGGCCGGCGCAGCACCGGGTGAGGATGCGCGCCCACGCGCCGGCACCGGCGCCCTGGTGGCGGCCCCGCCCGCGGCCGAGGAACGGGATGCGGCCGCGCTCGACGCGGTGGCCGAGCTTGGAGAGCAGCGCCGGCAGGACGGTCAGCGAGCCGATCACCGCGACCAGCACGACCGTCATGGCGCCCACCGCGATCGACGGGAACACCCCGGCGCCGGCCAGCAGCATGCCCGCCATCGCCACGATCACGGTCGCTCCGGAGATCAGCACGGCCTGGCCGGAGGTGGCCGCCGCGATCCGCAGGGCGCTGGCACGGTCGCGGCCGGCGGCCACCTCCTCGCGCTCGCGGCGCAGGTAGAACAGCGAGTAGTCGACGCCGACGGCCATGCCGATCAGCAGGACGATGGTGCTGGTGGTGTCGGTGCCCGGCATCAGGTGGCTGAAGAGGGCGGTGAGGCCGAAGGTGGCGAGCACGGCGGTGAACGCCAGCAGCACCGGGATCGACGCCGCCACCAGCGCGCCGAAGGCCACCACCAGGATCAGCAGGGTGATCGGCAGCGAGAGCTGCTCGGCCCGGGCCAGGTCCTTGCCGACGGTGGCGTCGAGCGCGCGGTTGCCGCTGGCGCCGCCGAACTCCTCGATCACGTAGCCCGGGTGGCTGCGCTGCAGGTCGCGGACGGTGTCCAGGATCGGCGCGACCCGCTCCTGGGTCTCGGTCAGTTGCCGTGCCTGCACCATGAACGTGAGTGAGAAGGCGACGGCGACGAAGACGACCCAGCCGATCACGGCCGTCTTCCAGTGACCGGCGCTCCACCGCCCCGCGCGGGCGGCCAGGTTGCTCATGATCGGTTCCTCTCGTCTGGCGGCGGTGGCTCCCGACTGGGCAGCGGGCGCGGGAGCGAATGTCGGCTCAGACCGTACGAGAGGGCCGGCACCCGGGGTATCGGGGAGCCACCCTGATCCTTGCTGGGGGTTGTCCCTACCTCCTGGCAGGGATGTCCCGAGATTGCCCTGGTCGGCGGGGGTGCCGGTGGGTCAGCCGGGCAGGCGTTGCGCCGGGGTCGACACCAGGTCGAAGGCCGGCTGGAAGGGCTGGGAGCCCTCCAGGCAGCAGGTCTCGAAGCTGAACTCGCGGGCCCGCTGGCGGCGCCAGAGGCGCTCGGTGGTGGCGGTTCCCGGCAGGACCAGCCGGCCGAGGACCACGCCGGCCGCGACGGTGGCGCCGGCGGCGCGCAGCGCGGCGGCGGCGCTCTGGAGCCGAGCGCCGGTCACCAGCGCGTCGTCGACCAGCAGGACGCGGCGGCCGGCGACCGGCTCGGTCACGGTGAACCCCTCGGGGTCGGCGCGGCCCTCCCGGATCGGCGCCGGGCCGGGCCGCAGCAGCGGGGCCTCGCGCTCCTTCCGCGGCTGGTCGAAGCGACCCAGCCGCCCGAGCGCGGCGCGCAGCGGGTGCTGGCCGTTGCGGCCGACGGTCGACGGCACGCTGGCGACCATCTCCCAGCCGCCGCCGGCCTCGCGCGAGATGCAGCCGTGGTGGGCCGCCAGGAAACGGGCGAGTATGGCGGCCACCTGCCAGGGGACCTCTGGGAGGGGGTTGCGGCGGTCCTTGTACTCCCACAGCAGGTTGTAGAGCTGCCCGCCGCCTGGAAGCCGGCCGCTCGCGGTGGTGTACAGGCTGATCGGCACCACCAGGGTGAGGGGATGGTCGACCTGGGCGAGGACCGCCCGGCAGCTGGCGCAGCGCTGCTTGCCGGACGGCGCGGGCCCGTGGCAGGCGTCGCAGACGCCCGAGCCGCGTGGCGGCACCGCCGTGAACGCTCTGGCGTGGAGCAGCGGCCCGAGCAGGTCCGCGAGCTGCGGCGCCACGGTTACGTCATCGCAGACAACTGAGCCCGGAGCTGCACCATGGCCGCCACCACCTCCAGGATGTCGCCGACGGCGCCAACGACGGTTGCGCCCTGATGGTCAGCATACTGCTTTGCCCATGATTCGCGTAGTACCAATGGCCTAGGTAGGAATAGTCGCCGCGCCTGATCGAGACAGCGGCGGGCCTGCCGCTGGGCCGGGCTGCCCTGGCCGCCGTCCACCACCACCAGGCCGAGCGCCAGCCCGCTGAGGGTCGCGGCGTGCAGCTCGGAGGCTGGCTCGGGCGCTGCGTCGGGCCAGCACGGCGAGACCACGGCGCCGCGCTCGGCGAGCCGCCGGCCCAGCTCGGCCGGCAGGGTGGGCTGCCGGCGGTCGATGCCGGCGTCGAGCACCGCCAGGGCGCGGCCGCCCGCGTCCAGCGCGGCCCGCAGCGCGGCCAGGCCGAGGGCGCCGCGCGGGCAGGCCACCACCGCGACGCCCTCGCGTGCGAGCGCCGCAGCCAGGTCGCGGGCACGCTCGAGGTCCTCCGCGGAGGCGCGGGGTGAGCCGGTGATGGCGATCGCGCGGTCGCCCGCGGTGACGAGCGAGCCGCGCGTGAACAGGAACGGCGGCCGGTCGTAGGCTGCGTGCAGCGCGGCGGGATAGTCGTCGTCGAGGACCGTCACCAGGCCGACCCCGCGGGCGGCGAGGCCGGCCGCCAGCTCCGCGCAGCGGGCGACCTCATCCGGCTCGACCCCGCGGGCGAGCGCCTCGGCGTCCCTGCGGTTGAACCAGGCCACCCCACCGAGGTCGCCGGCGAGCAGGCGCTTGGCGCCGCCCGCCTCCTCGATCAGCACACCGGCCCAGTGCCAGGCGAGCCGGGTGCGAGCGACGAGGGCGAGGACAGCCGCCTGCTCAGACGCATCGGGCATCGCGTGAACCTCCCCTGGGGCGGTCCCGCACACCGTGCGGGATCCCCCTCCCGAACATGCGTTCGAGTCTAGCCTGGGCGACAGCCATTGGGGAAGAGGTCGGGGGAAGATTCGGGCGCCCGTCGCCGGTCGCGCCCGACGTGACCATAAGGGTATGCGGCCGGCGGCTCGGGCGCGACCCTCACGGCGTCACGTTCTGCCATGGCGACGCCTACAGGAGGGAGAGCTGGTCGCCGGTGGGCGCGCTCGGGCGCCGGCCGGTCCGGCCGGCGCCGAAGAGCTGCTCCAGCAGCGCGTCGTCGATGTCGGCAAGGAACGGCGACGGTCCGCTCTCGCGGACGGTGCCGTGACGGCCGCGCCGGGCTGCGTGGCTCAGGAAGAGGTGGGAACGGGCGCGGGTCATGCCGACGAAGAACAGCCGCCGCTCCTCGGCCACCTCCCCGTCCTCGTCCCTGCCCGCACGGTCGCCGGGTGCGCCGAAGCGCAGCGGCAGCAGGCCGTCCTCGCAGCCCACCAGGAACACGACCGGGAACTCGAGCCCCTTGGCTGCGTGCAGGGTGAGCAGCGAGACCCGCTCGGCACGCGGGTCCCAGGTATCCACCTGGGCACCGAGGGCGAGCTCCGCGCGGAAGCGATCGAGGTCCTCGCCGCACCGCTCGGCCAGCGGCGCGAGCAGCTCCGCGGCGGTGACGGCCGCGGCCCCGGCGACCGCCGCGCTGGCCCCGGCGTCCTCCGCGCCGTCCTCCGCGGCCGCTGCGACGGCCCCCGCCACGGCCCCCGCCACGGCCTGCGCCGCCCGACGGACGCGGGCCAGCACCGATCGGTCGGCGCCCCCGCCCGTCTCCGGCGCCGGCCCGTCCTCCAGCGCTCCCAGCAGGCGCTCGAGGATGGCCTGCACCCCTGGCAGGTCAGCGAGGCGGTCGTGGGAGCGCTTCTGGAACGGCATGCCCGCCCGCGCCAGCGCCTCCACCAGCGGGCCCGCCTGGGCGTCGGTGCGGTACAGCACGGCGACGTCGGCGAACGACAGGTCCGAGGAGCCCTCGCCCTCGACCCGGCCGCTGTCGAACGAGAAGAAGGTCGAGCCGCCCAGCAGCCGCTCGATGGTGTGGACGACGAACTCGGCCTCGGCCGCCTCGGTCGGCGCCCGGTGGACCTTGATGCGCGGCGGCGCCGCGGCGGTCCGGACCGGCTCGAGCATGCGCTCGCGCACCAGCGTGCCCGGGGCGATGGCCTGCAGCGCGCCGCCGACGATCGCCGGGCTGGAGCGGTAGTTGCGGCTGAGCTGGACCGTCCTGGCGCTGGGGTAGTCCTGCTGGAAGCTGAGGAAGAAGCCGACGTCGGCGCCGCGGAACCCGTAGATCGCCTGGTCGGGGTCGCCGATGGCGCACAGGTTCCCGTCGGGCGTCGTGAGCAGGCGAAGCAGCCGGTACTGCAGCTCGTCGACGTCCTGGTACTCGTCCACCGAGATCCAGCGGAAGCGGTCGCGGTAGCTGGCGGCCAGGTCGGGGTCGGCGCCGAGCAGCGCGACGGGCAGCGCGACCAGGTCGTCGAAGTCGACCAGATCGCGCTCGTGCAGGGTCTTGCCGTAGCGCTCGAGCAGCTCGTCGGGCTCGGCCTCGGGGCCGCCGCGCCTGCGGCGCGAGAGCTCCTCGAGCAGGCGCCGGGCCGCGCGCGCGGAGGTCCCGGTCAGCTCGCGCAGCAGCGCCAGACGCTCGGCCTCGTCGGCGACCCGGAAGTCGCGCCGCAGGCCGAGCGCCGCGTGCTGTTCCCGGACCACGGCGAGCCCGAGGCCGTGGAACGTGGTCACGGCGATCCGGTCGGCGAGCGCCGGCACCAGCGCATGGAGGCGCTCCTCGATCTCCCCGCAGGCGCGGCGGGTGAAGCTGATCGCCAGGCACTGCTCCGGCGGCACGCCGTGGCCGGTGACGAGGTGCGCGATGCGGTGGGTGAGCGTGCGCGTCTTGCCCGTCCCCGGCCCCGCGATGATCAGCAGCGGGCCGGTCACGAGGGAAGCCGCCGCGCGCTGCTCCGGGTCGAGGCCCCCGAGCGGCGAGCCCTCCACCACCGGCTCGGCGGGCAGGACCGGCCCGAGCGGCAGCGTGGCCAAGCCCTCGGCGCCCTCTGCCCCTGTGGCCGCCTCGGCCCCCTCGGCCTGGGCCTGCCGCGGCTGCCGGCCCTTCCGCGGCGCTGCGGCTGGCGCCTCGAACAGCGCCGCCACGCCGGCCGGGTGCTCCAGCTCCTTCCGGTCGAACAGGCGGATCACGCCGTACTCGCCGTCGAAGCCCGCCTCCCGGATCACCCGCCCGTGGCGCAGCCGGTCGATCGCCTCGGCGAGCAGCGCCGAGCCCGCCTGCCGGATCTCCTTCAGCGGCGTCCCGGTGAGCACGTCGAGCTCCGGCCCGAGCCTGTCCACCAGCAGCGCCAGCTCCCGCTCCACCGCCTTGCTCTTGGGACCGACGCGGAGGATCTCGCCCATCACCTCCGGCAGCGGCACCAGGCTACGGAAACCGGCCGCACCCTCCGGCCGGCTGCCCTCGGGACGGTCGGCGAGCGCTTCCACCCGGTGCAGCACGCCGACCGTCAGCGGCTTGCCGCACACCGGGCAGTTGCCCCGGTGGTGGCGGGTCTCGGCGGGCTCCAGGCAGACGTCGCACTTGCGATGCCCGTCCAGGTGGTACTTGCCCTCCTCGGGGAAGAACTCGACCGTGCCCAGGTAGCCCGCGCCCGTCTCCAGGGCGCGCCGCATCGCGAAGTAGTCGAGCGCGGTGTCGAACCTGCACGCCTCGCGGCCGAGCATCGGTGGCGAGTGCGCGTCCGAGTTGCTCACCAGCCGGTAGCGGTCCAGCTGCGACACCCGCCAGTTCATCGCGGGGTCGGAGGACAGGCCGGTCTCCAGGGCGAAGATGTGGTCGGCCAGGTCGAGGTAGCAGTCCTCGACCCGGTCGAAGCCCGACCTGGAGCCGAGCACCGCGAACCACGGCGTCCACACGTGCGCCGGGACCAGGTAGGAGCCGGCGCCGCTGTCCAGCGCGATCTCCAGCAGGTCGCGCGAGTCGAGGCCGAGGATCGGCCGCCCGTCCGAGGTGATGTTGCCGATGCGGCCCAGGCGCCGGTTGAAGGCCGCGGCGGCCTCCAGGTCGGGCACGTAGATGAGGTGGTGGACCTTGCGGGTGCGCTCGCCGCGCTTGTAGATGGTGGAGATCTCCACCGACAGCATGAAGCGCACCGGCCGCCGGCAAGCCGGTGGCAGCTTGCGCTCCACCTCACGGTCGAGGTCCTCGCGCAGGCGGAACAGGCCCGGCTCGGCCGGCACCAGGTTGGCCCGGAGCTGCTCGAACCACGCGGGATGGGTGAAGTCGCCGGTGCCGACCACCGCGATTCCCTTGCGGCGCGCCCACCAGGCGAGGTGCTCGAGATCGCAGTCGCGGCTGCACGCGCGCGAGTATTTCGAGTGGATGTGGAGATCGGCGTAGAACGGCATGCGGGGATCTTTCACGAGCGCCCGTGTCGTTCGCAAACCCGGTTGGCGGTGGACGGACAGGCTACACTTTCGCCATGAGAGCAAGCCGGCAGAGGGCCCTGCTCGCGTCGCTGCCTCCGAGCCTCTCCGAACGGCGGGCCAAGGGAGAGCAGCTGCAGGAGATCCTCGAGGGGTTCATCGAGGCTCTCGAGCCGGGCACCAGACTCCCCTCGGAGCGGCTGCTGGCAAAGCGCTACGGCGTCGCCCGGGCGACCGTCACGCAGGCGGTCGACGAGCTGACCGGCAAGGGGCTGATCTACCGGGTCCACGGCAGCGGCACCTTCGTAGCCGAGCCGAAGTTCCGCCAGCCTCAGACGCTGACCTCGTTCACCGAGGACATGCGCGCGCGCGGCATGACCCCCGGCTCGATCGTCCTGACCCGGGAGGCGATCGGTGCGAGCGCGGTGATCGCGCGCCATCTCCAGGTGCCCGAGGGCACGCCGGTGGTCCACGTCGAGCGGGTCCGGACCGCCAACGGCGAGCCGATGGCGCTCGAGCGGACCTATCTGCCTGCTGGCCGCTTCCCCGGCCTGGAAGCGGTCGACCTCACCGACGTGTCGCTGTACCTGCTGCTCGGCGAGCGCTGGGGCGCCTGGGTGAGGTCCGCCGACCAGTGGGCGAGCGCGGTGCGGCTCACCGAGGAGGAGGCCGAGGTGCTCGGCGTCGACTGCGGGCAGCCGGCGCTGCTGTTCCAGCGCGTCACCTGTGACCAGGGCGGCAACCTGATCGAGTACGTCCGCTCGGTCTACCGGGGTGACCGCTACGAGGTGCACCACCGCCTGGAGCGCATCGAGCTCGGCGCGGCCGCCGCGCCGGGCGCGACGCCGTCTCCGGCGAGCACGGCTCCAGGACGCTGAGGCGCAGCTACTTGAGCTGGTCGACGGGGTGCTCACCGTCAAGGGTGCTCGGGTCGAGATGCGTCACGTCAATGGCCTCTCGTCCTTGCGTCAGCGTGTCGGGGTCGAGGTGGTTGCGGGAGGTGACGCCGAGCTTGGGGTAGGCCTTGTACAGGTGGTAGGCGACGGTGCGTGGGCTCAAGACCAGGCGCGCGGCGATGTCGCGGTTGGACAACCCCTTGGCGGCGAGCCGGGCGACCTGCAGCTCCTGGGGGGTCAGCCGGGGCACACCCGCCTGGCCCGGCCGCGCGATGGTGGCGCCGGTGGCGCCCAGCTCGGCGCGGGCGCGGGTGGCCCACGGCGCGGCGTCGATGCGGTCCAGGGCGTCCACCGCGGCGCGCAGCTGGGTGCGGGCGTCGGCCTTGCGGCGGCGGCGGCGCAGCCACGCGCCGTACAGTAGCTGGGTGCGGGCCTGTTCGAAGCACTCCTGGTGCAGCCTGAGCGCGGCGAGATAGTGCCGCTCGGCGTGCCCGCTCGGCGCGACCAGCGCGTGGCAGCGCTGGACCAGCGCGTAGGTGGCGGGCGTGTCGGCATGGTGGGCCCAGGTGGCGAACCGGGCCAGCGGCGCGCCGGCCCGCTGCGGCTGGCCGACCCGGACCGCGGCCTCGACCAGGTCGGGGATGGCGCGCAGCGCCGACGGGTGGTCGCGGGCCGGTCCCCGCGCGATCGTCTCCAGCTGGGCCAGCGCGGCGTCGGCGCGGCCGCGGCCAAGCTCCAGCAGCCCCAGCGCCCACGGTACCCACGGTGTGGCCGCCAAGGGGAAATGGCCGGCGGGGGTGGCAAGGGCGGCGTCCGCCAGCCGGCGGCAGCGCTGCTGGTCGCCGTCGACCGCCGCCAGGTAGGCCATGACCCCGGTGGCCTGGCTGGCCCACGGGGTGTGGCCGCTGTCGCGGGCGACCTGGAGCGCGTGGGTGGCGCTGGCGAGCGCGTCGCGGTGGCGCCCGTCGGCCACCAGCGCCTGCGCCAGGCAGGCCAGCAGCGCGGGCAGCCAGCCGGTCCTGCCGTGCGCGTGGGCGTCGGCGACCAGGTCGGCGAGCAGGTCGCACGCGTCGGCGTTGCGGCCGGTGGCCAGGCAGACCATGGCGATGCCCGCCAGGTCCTCGCGGGCGCCGGCGCGGGCGCGCCGGGCCTGGGCGACCAGCTCGGCGAGCGGGGGCAGCCCGCAGCCGGTGGGCGGTGTTGAGGCGGCCCTGGGCGAAGTCGGCCACGGCACGCACGCCGGCCAGCCTGGCCTGCAGGACCGGGTCGGTGGTGTGGGCCGCTGCGCGTTCGGCCAGGCGGCGTGCCCCGTCCAGCTCGCCGGTCTCCGCAGCGGCCTGGGCGGCCAGCGTGAGCCGGCGGGCGTGGGCTGCCGGGTCGGCGGTGAGCTGTACCGCGCGCTGGGCGGCGGCCGCCGCGGCCGCGTACCCGCCAGCGGCGATCGCCTTGGCGGCGGCGCCCTCCAGCGCGGCGGCCGCCTGCTCGTCAGGTCCGGGTGCCGCGGCGGCCAGGTGCCACGCCCGCCGGTCGGCGTCGGCCAGGCCGCGCCACGCGTCGGCGAGCGCGCGGTGCACGCCCTGGCGGCGGCTCAGCACCGCGCCCTGGTACACCGCCGCGGCCACCAGCGGATGGCGGAACCTGACCGTGCCGTCGGCGACAACCACCAGCCCGGCCCGCTCCGCCGGGCCCAGGTCGGCGGCCGCCACCCCCAGCGTCGCGGCCGCCGCCAGCACCACTGCCAGCTCCCCGCTGCCCTGCGCCGCCGCGACCAGCAGCAGGGTCTGGGTCGGCTCGGGCAGCCGCCGGACCTGACCGCCGAACGCCTGCCGCAGCCGGTCGGTCAACCCCAGACCCGCTGCCGGGCCCGGCCCGGCGGCGGGGACCAGGCCATCACGGTAGGCCGCCGGCAGCTCGATCAGCCCCAGCGGGTTGCCCCGCGCCTGGGCCAGGACCCGGTCGCGGACCTGGGCGGGCAGCCCGGCGCCGTGCTCGCCGAGCAGCGCCGCCGCCGCGGCCGCGTCCAGCCCCCCCAGCCGCAGCTCGGGCAGGCCCGGGGCGGGAAACGGCCGGTGGTGGTCGCCGGCGGCGACCACCACCGCGATCCCCTCGCGGTGCAGCCGTCTGGCCGCAAACACCAGCGCCCGGGCCGAGGGCCGGTCCAGCCAGTGCGCGTCGTCGACCAGGCACACCAGCCGACCATCCCCAGCAAGCCCCGCCAGCAGCGACAACACCGCCAGGCCAACCAGCAAGCCGTCGTCGGGCCCGGCGTGCCGCAGCCCGAACGCCGCATCCAACGCGTCGCGCTGTGGCGGCGGGAGGGCTGAGCACCGCTCCAACGCCGACCCGAACAGCAGATGCAACCCGGCGAACGGCAGCTCCGTCTCCGACTCCACCCCAGCACCACGGAGCACCCGCACACCCTCAACGCCAGCACGGCACGCCGCATAGTCCAGCAGCGCCGTCTTGCCGATGCCCGGTTCGCCGCGGATGACCAGCACACCACTGCACCCCGCACGAGCACTGGCAAGCAGCCCATCGATCACAGACCACAGACCGCTCCGCCGCCCTCCCACGCAGCATCGCGAGCACACCAGCCGCCGATCACACCCCCAAGGCGAAGTCATCGGCGTAGTCCTCCTCGGAATTCGCGAAGCCAGTCCAGGTCTTACCGTCCACCAGCAGCCGCCCGTCGGCCAGCCGGGTCGGGTCGACCTCGGCCAGCGCCAGCGATTTCTCCACCAGCGCGGCGTGCTTCGGGGAGGCGATGAACCCGAGGCTGAGCAGGTCGTCCTCGGCGTAGCGGGAGTCGTCGCGCGGGTCGCTCCACGAGTCGGCCTGCAGCGCGCCGCCATCGGGGCTGGCGATGTCGACCTGGTAGCCGTGCTCGGTGAACTCCCAGTAAGGGTGGGTGAGCTCGGCCCACCAGAACCCGATCGGCCAGCCGGTCTGCCCCGAGACCGCCGAGTTGGGCGCCACGATGAGCACCCGCTTGGGGTGCTCGGAGTTGAGGACATCGATCGCACCGCTCATCTGCTACCTCCTCCGCGCATCGGGTGGTGGGTCTTGACCTTCGAGACCGATGCCATTTGCCGTGTTCGTTTGGTCGAACATGAGTGCGGCGACGGTACCCGCGAGTCTCGACAGCGTCCAACACAGGCTGAGGGGTAGCGGCACAACCGCTGGTTGTGGTCAACGGCTCCAGCACCTATGCTCGGGCGCATGCAGCCGCCCCAGCTCCGGCAGATGCGCTACGTGGTCGAGGTGGCCACGCTGCGCAGCTTCACCCGCGCCGCCGAGCGCCTGCACGTCGCCCAGCAGGCGCTCTCCCAGCAGGTCAAGGTTGTCGAGGACCTGCTCGGCGTGCGGCTGTTCGTGCGCACCAGCCGCGGGGTCGAGCTCACGCCAGCGGGTGTGGTGTTCGCGCAAGAGGCGCGCCGCGTGCTCAACGCCGCCGACCGTGTCGTGACGCGCACACTGGCGGCCGAGCGGGGCGAGCACGGGGTGGTCCGCCTCGCCTACACGCTGACGACCGTCTACGGCACGTTGCCCGCCATCGTCGACGGGCTCGCGAAGCGCTATCCGTCGCTGAAGGTCGAGCTGCGCGAGGTCTTCGGCGGCGACGTCGAGGGCCTGCTCCTGGAGGGCCGCTACGACCTCGCGGCGTGCCCCCGCACCGCGATGCGAGCGGGCATCAAACGCGTGCAGCTGCGCCGCGAGCCCTTCATCGCCGCGCTGAGCCAACAGCACCGCCTCGCTTCACGCGACTGCCTGGCGGTGGCCGAGCTCGCCGAGGAGCGCTTCGAGGTCTGGCCGCGGGACATGGCCCCAGGCTTCTACGACGCCGTGATGGGCGCCTGCCGTGACGCCGGTTTCGAGCCGACCGTCGACGAGCACGCCAGCGGCTCCACCGTGTGGCGCAGCATCGCGGAGGGCCGCGGCGTCGGCCTGGTCGTGCGCTCCGCGATCGACCAGCTTGCCCGCGGCATCAAGCTCATCCTCCTGGCCGAGCCCGTCCCCGAGCTCGTGATCGACCTGGTTTGGCATCCCGAGCAGGAGGTGCCCGCCCTCCAGCGGGTCATCGCCGTCGCCGCCGAGGTCGCCGCCGAGCGCGGCTGGGCCTTCGCGCAGTGAGCGGGCAGGATGTTGGCGATGGTCGACAGCTCCTCCGGCGCGGCCTGCGCCTGGGCGACGAAGGAGGCGATCACCTCGGGCGTTGCCGGCAGCATCAGGATCCCGCCCACGATCGTGCCCAGCGGGTGCAGCCGCAGCTTGAGCCGGGTCGCGACGCCGAAGTTGCCGCCGCCGCCGCGGATCGCCCAGAACAGGTCGGGATGGGTGTGGGCGTCCACCCGCAGCTGCTGGCCGTCGGCGGTCACCACCTCGGCGGCCAGCAGGTCGTCGATGGTGAGGCCGTGCTTGCGGACCAGGAAGCCGACCCCACCGCCCAGGGTGATCCCGCCGATCCCCACCGAGCCGGTGTCGCCGAACCCGGTCGCCAGGCCATGCTTGCCGGTGGCGGTGGTGTAGTCGCCGGCTGTCAGTCCGGTCTGGGCCCAGGCGGTGCGTGCCGCGACGTCGATGTCCAGGGCCCGCATGTCGCCGAGGTCGAGCACGATGCCGCCGTCGCTGACGCTGTGGCCGGCGTTGCTGTGGCCGCCGCTGCGGATGGCCAGCTCCAGCCCCGTCTGGCGGGCCAGCGAGACCACCCGCGCGACGTCGGTGGCGTCGGCGACCCGGACGATGACCGCGGGGCGGCGGTCGAAGCCGCCGTAGAAGACCGTGCGGGCCTGGTCGTAGCCGGCGTCGTCGGGGGCGATCACCCGACCGTTGAGGGCAGCGCGCAGCTGCGGGATCGAGAGAGTGGACTGCATGGAGGAGCTCCTTCAGGAGTGAGAGGGGGAGAGGCCATTTGTGCTGGTTGGGTGGAAGGGCCTGGAGCTGCTGAGGCACGTCCTGCGGACTTCAGTCATCAGCGCGAACGGCTGTCGGTGTCTCCGTCGCCGCTCGGTCTGTCTCGCCGCGTGTGTTGGTGGCGCGCAGCGCGATGAAGGCGGCCGCGAGGAGGAAGATGCTGCCGGCCAGCAGCGCCCGCTGGAAGCCTGCGACGAGCGCTTGCGGCGCGGCGGTGTGGATGGCCGGCGGTGATCAGCGAGCCGACGACCATCAGGGGTCGCGTTCCGATGCGCGACAGCAGTTGGGAGGAGATGCCGGCGGCGAGCACGGTCACCACGGTCAGCGGTAGGTAGGCCAGGCCGGTCCGGATCGGTGAGTAGCCCAGCACGTTCTGCATGTAGAGGGTGAGGAAAAAGAAGATCGCCAGAAAACCCGCGAACGTGACCAGCTGGGTGGCGTCGGCGAACCCCAGCCCGTTGATGCGGAAGATCGACAGCGGCGCGAGCGGGTTGCGGTGGCGCAGCTCGTTGACCACGAACGCCGCCAGCAGCGCGAGCGCTCCGGCGAGCTCGCCGATCGTGGCGGCGTGGCTCCAGCCGACGGTTGGTGCCCGCACCAGCGCGTAGACCAGCAGCAGCATCCCGCCGGTGGCCAGAACGGCGCCGAGGAGGTCGAAGTTGCGCAGCTGCGCGCGGCGCCGCTCGCCGCTGATCAGCCGGAAGATCCCGCCCAGCACCAGCACGCAGGCCAGCGGGTTGACGAACATCACCCAGCGCCAGCCGGGACCGGCTGTCAGCAAGCCGCCCAGGAGCACGCCGGCCGCGGCGGACAGCCCGCCGACCGCCCCCCAGGCTCCGATTGCGGTGTGCCGGTCTTTGCCTTCCTTGGACGTCGTGGTCAGGATCGACAGTGCAGCCGGGAGCATCATCGCCGCGCCAACGCCTTGCGCGAGGCGCGCGCCGACCAGGACCCCGGCGCTCCCGGCGAATCCACCGACCAGCGATGCCAAGCCGAGCAGCACCGTGCCGGCGACCAGGACGCGGCGGCGGCCGAGCAGGTCGGCGGCGCGGCCGCCCAGCAGCATGAACCCGCCGTAGGTCAGCAGGTAGGCGCTGGGCACCCACTGCAGGCCCTGCACCGAGAAGTGCAGGGCGTCGCGGATCGAGGGCAGTGCCACGTTGACGATCGACGCGTCGACGAAGTCGACAAACGCGATGGCGCACAGCAGCGTGAGCGTGAGCTTGCCACGGCGGGTCGAGAGGACGGACGGTTCAGGAGCTACTGTTGCCATGAAAGGGACCTCCACGTTCATGCCGGTATCTTGTGGGTGCCAGAAAGTCGAGCGTCGCGCTGAGCTGCACGTTCGCGCTTGGGACCCTCGTCGAGCCACAGGCCCTGCCGGGTGAGCAGGTCGGTGAGGTCGGCGCGGTCCGTCAGCTCTTGGAGCCGGGTGAGGTCCCGGGTCGTGGTCATGACAGTCACCTACAATCTGCTAGTCACACTAATGTTCGTGCCACTAACGAGTGTGCATCGTTAGTCCCACGAACGCAATGGGGTAGAATCACCGGCAGTGGGACCAACGCAGCCGGGAAGGATCACCAGCGTGAGCACCAGCGCCGACACCGGCACCGCCGACATGACCGGCACCTGGGATGACCGGGCGACCCCCGCCCGCCTGCGGAGCCTGCCGAGCCGCCTGCTGACGCAGGCCGCGATGCACGCCGACCGCCTGGTGAACCAAGGGCTGGCCGGCGCGGACGCCCGCAAATGGCACTATGCCGTGCTCGCGGCGCTGCAGGAGTTCGGCCCGGCGAGCCAGGCGGCACTGAGCCGCCGCACCGGCATCTACCGCAGCGATCTGGTCGCCGTCATCAACGAGCTCGCCGGCCGCGGCCTCATCGAACGCGCCCCCGATC
>WNFU01007704.1_pt1 | contig 23337 bp, 23 predicted proteins | sample 5400121 | NCBI WGS metagenome assembly WNFU01 (sample SAMN13153360, study PRJNA577476) | soil metagenome | isolation source: 100 cm soil or saprolite under grassland replicate 1 | place: USA:California | collected 2016-06-15
GGTGGGGTAAGAGCCCACCGCGCGTCTGGCAACAGGCGCGGCACGGCAACCCCCGGTCGGAGCAAGGCCAAATAAGCAGCGAGACCCGGCCCGGGTCGTTTGAGCTGCGGGTAGGCCGCACGAGATGGCTGGCGACAGCTATCCCAGAGAGATGACCATCTGCTCGTACCAACGAGTAAACAGAACTCGGCTTATGGTCTCACCACTTCCTCCTCTGTGACCACACAGCCGCCCGGTTCCTCCAAATCCGCGCCCTATCCTCCCCAATGGGAGAACGTCGCCGACCTCCGGGTCTTTCGCACCACCGCCGAGGAGTGGGAGAAGCTCATCGGCTGGCGGACCGACATGCGGAAGCGCGGATGGAAACTGCTCAAGGTCCTGAGCGAAGACACCGAAGTCGTCGCCATCTTCGGACGCACCAAGATTAGGGAATAGCCGATGCGTCGCGCTCTCTTGCTGGCGGCAGCACTCACCGCGCTCAGCTGCACGCCTAAGAATCCCGCGTCCAATCCCACGCCCGCCAATCCGCCTGGGGCGCCTCCGCCACCAGGGGCCCCGCCCCCGCCCCCGCTCCCCGCGTCGGCGCAAATGGTGCGGCTGGGTCCGAGTGCGCAGCGCTATGCGATGCACACGGTGGTCCATATCGATCAAGAGTTTCAGGGGATGCGCCAGCCGCTCGATTTCGGGCTGCGGGCGTTCTTCGCCGTCACGATCACCGGGCCTGCCGACAGCGTCGGCTATCCGACGACCATCACTATCGATTCCATCGTCCCCGATTCCGGGACGACGGCCCCGATGGGGATCAACCTGGGTGCAGCGAAGGCGCTGTCGTTCGTGGGACGCCTGACACCTCGGGGCGAGTTCCGCAATCAGATCGCCTCCGACAGCGTGGCTGCCCAGTCACTGTCGCCGATCGTCGGCTCGTTCAAGAACTTCTTCCCTCGGCTCTCACCGGCCGGCGTCACGGTGGGTGTGGCGTGGACCGATACGACGGTCGAGAACGATCGCGCCATCGGTGGCGTTACGGTCACCAGCATCAATCGTTCACGCGCCGCGACGTGGGAGGATCGGAACGGCACGCGCGCAGTCCGGCTCGAGGTCACGTCCGACTTCACGATTAAGGGAAGCGGCCAGCAGTTGGGCCAGCGGTTCGACGTGGCAGGGAGCGGCGTGCGCAGCGGCATCGACTTCATCGCCGTGGACGGACGCTACCTGGGCGGGGAGTCACACGATTCAACCTCGATGACGATCACGCTGCCGATTCAGGCGATGACGATCCCCCGCACGCAGGCTTCGAAGACTACGGTCACGGTGCTGCCGTAGTGATCGGCGGATCAGCGGATCGGCGGATCGGCGGATTGATCCTGCTCATCGTGATCGCTCAATCCGCCAATCCGGCGATCCGGCTGTCCGCTCAGCAAGTCGCTCCCAACCGCGCCAACACCTATCTCTTTCCGACTGACGTCCACGACGCGCGCGCCGTCTGGGTCAACCCCGCGGGTCTTGGCGTGTCGCGGGAAGCGTCGGTGTTTGCGGAGATCAACGTAGGCGATCCGGGGGCACGAGGGCGGCTGCGTCAGATAAACGCCGGATTCAACTCGCGCGGGCTGTCGCTCGGCTACCAGCGGGACATCCTCGACAACGGCGTGCGTGGCACGACACTGCGTTTGGGACTCGCGGGAGGGTCGCAGGGACTTGCGGTGGGCTTCGACATCGCGCGCTACAGCGGGAGCGGTGCCAACGCGACCGGCTGGGATCTCGGCGCGTTGTACACAGCCCTGCCGCAGCTCACGATCGGCATGGTCGCCGCGAACATCGGCCAGCCCATCGTGCGGGGCCTGCGACAGCGATTCACCTTCATCCCCGGCCTGACCTGGCATCCAGGTCCCGTTCCGGCACTCGCCGTGTCGACCGACGCGCGGATCAGCCGCGGTTCGGTCGAGTCGTACGCCTTTGGCCTCGGCTGGCGGACAACGAGTACGTCCTCACGCTGGCCCATCGAGATCATCGCCCGGATGGATACGGATGACCGCCTGCGCCGCGGCGCCTTCGCGCTCGGCTTCTCGATCGGTGGACAGAATCGCTTCGGCGCCGTCGCATCCGCGCCCGGCGACATCTCTCAGATCGACGGGCTGAGCGTGTACGGGCTGGTGGCGCGAGAGGCCGCGACCAGGCGTCGTTAGGCGGGTCGTCGCGTGCGGGTGCGGCTTCGCGGCGTAGACCGGGGCTTGGGGGGACGCGCCGGGGGTGGTGGCGGAGTAATCACGCGCGGCCGCACGGCAGGACGGGTCGCAGGCGCGGGTTCGGGTGCCCGGTTGAGCTGCGTTCTGAGCTGCACCATGTCGCGGAACGAGAGGCTGCGGTACACCGTATCGGCAACGGTTGCCGAGTGCCGTCCGTAAATCACCAGTCGAAATGCCAAACCGCCATGCAGAATGAGATCCATGTCTCGCCGCACGCTGTCGCGCGCGTAGGAACGCACCTCGTGCGGCGTGACCACGACGGTGCGGCGGCGCGTGAGCAACAACAAGGTCGAGTCTTCCGGGCCGGCAGGCTGATACGCGAACATGGCGACGTCGCCTGGGAGGAGCGCGCGACGCGCGCGCAGCATATTTGCCAGGCTGACCGGGAGCGGCGCGCGCGCCGCGATGCGCGGCGGCTTGCTAAAGACATAGTACGCCACGGCCGCCGCGCCGCCGGCGAAGGCGATGAAGAGGAGACAACCCGCCACGCTCAGGCCTACCAGAGACCGGTAGAACATCAACCGGAGCCGGCGGCGCAGCGGCACGCGCACGCGATCGCTTGCCGCGGTCGGCAGTGCGCCCACGAGCGCACGACTGACTTCGCTGGCCATCTGATATCGCTTGTTGCGAGTCTTCTCCATCATCCGTTCCAGCACCACGGCCATTTCTTCCGGCACGTCGGGGCGGTGGCGGCGGATCGGCACGGGCGCCTGCGTGAGCTGCTCGGCGAGAATGGACGCGGAGGAAGGGCCCTCGAACGGCGGCGCGCCGGCCAGCATTTGGTAGAGCACGACGCCGAGGGAGTAGATGTCGGAGCGGCCGTCGAGCGGGTCGCCCGATGCCTGCTCGGGACTCATGTACTCCGGCGTCCCGACGATCATCCCTTCGCTGGTCAGCTGGGTTGAATCGGGTTTTTTCGCCTGCGCCGCTTGCGCGGCCTTGGCGATGCCGAAGTCGGTCACCAGGACGTGGCCGCTCTTGTCGAGCAGGATGTTGTCCGGCTTGATGTCGCGGTGCACGATCTCGTGGGTGTGCGCATAGGCGAGCGCGTCGGCCACTTGCCGGGCGATGCGGGCGGCGTCGCCGACGGACAGCTTCTTTTGCGTCTCGAGGAGTTGGCGCAGCGACGGTCCGTCGATGCACCGCATGATGATGTAGAAGATCTCGTCCTGCCGGCCGACCTTGTAGATCGGCACGATGTGCGGATGCTCGAGCCGCGCCACGGTCTGCGCCTCGCGCAGGAAGCGCTCCGCCACCACGCGTTCCGGCGCGAGCTCCACGTCCAGCACCTTCACCGCGACGTCGCGATTCAAGACGTTGTCGCGTGCGCGGAACACCGCGGCGAAGCCCCCCTCACCCAAGAGGGGGCCCACGGTAAATTCCTGTCCAAGCGCTTGTTGCAGGCGCGGCTGGAGGGCTGCGAGGTCCATGGCGGTGGGAAAAGATAGGATTGCAGGACGCGTTGTGCTATGGACGGCCGCATTCTTTCTGGTGTGGCTGCTCGGCGTCTGGCCGCCGCCGGTGTGGTGGCGGACTCACGAGCCGCGCTGCACGGCGATGATGCGATTGCGCAACGACTGCGCGGTGGGCAGATGGGCCGATGGGCGGATGGGCAGCCGCACGTCACAGCCCATCAGCCCATCCGCCCATCCGTCCGCCCTTCTCGAGCGCATGATCATCATCGCCGAGGACTCGCGGTTCAAAACACATCACGGGATTGATCTCATCGAGTTGCGCGAGGCGTGGGCCACCGGCGGGCGCCGCGGGGCCAGCACGATCACGCAGCAGCTCGCCAAGAACCTCTACTTGTCCCCGTCGCGCTCGATCTTCAGGAAGCTCAAAGAAGCGGTCACGGCCGTTCGGCTCGAGCTCGCGTTGAGCAAGGACCGCATCATGGAGCTGTATCTGGAGAATGCGGAATTAGGGGCTGGCGTTTGGGGAATCGAGACCGCGAGCAGAGCCTACTTCGGCGTGGCAGTATCGGCGCTGAGCGAAAATCAGGCCGCGGAGCTGGCGGCCACGCTCCCCCAACCCCGAACCTCCAACCCCATGTTTCGTCCGGCGCGCATGCTCGCGCGCCGCGATCTGATTCTGGCCCGGTACTACGGTGGGAAGACGCCAGTCCCGCCCGCCTTGGAAGACTCGATCCCTGAGATTCCCCCAATCGAGCCACCGGTCCTCCCGCCAATCTTAGACACGGTGGTCGTCGACACGTTGGTGGTTCCCGATACGGCACGGGACCACCCAGATTCGGGTGGTCCCGTTGACTCGGTGCGTCTGGTCTTTCCAGGTCCTCGTTTAGTCTACAAGCCGTAGCGGCATCACGAGCGCCATGTAGGACGCCGGATCGTTCCAGCCGACGGGCTCGATCGTCGCGGCGCGCTCTGGAGCCTTGAACGTGAAACGCACCTCGTCGGTCGGCATGTACTTGAGGATCTCGAGCAGGTACATCGCGTTGAACCCGATCTCCAGCGGCTCGCCTTCGTACGTCACGGAGAGCTCGTCCTGCGCCTCACCCAAGTCGGGCGTCTGAACCGAGAACTTCACACTCCCGCCGGAGAACGCGAGACGAATGCGGTGCGTCTGGTCACTCGCAACGACGCTCATGCGCCTGAGCGCAGCAGCCATGGCCGCCTTGTCGACTGTCGCCTGCTTGTCGTTCTCGCGCGGGATCACCTGCTCGTAGTTCGGATACGGGCCTTCGATCAGGCGCGAAAAGACCAGCGTCCCGCCGGCGCGGAAGCCGATATGGTTGTCGCTCTTGGCCAGCTCGATCTCGGCATCGCCCGGGTACAACCGCCGAACCTGCTCGAGCGCCTTCGGGGGAACGATTAAATCGGCGGTGGAGCCGCCCGTCGCCGGCACATCCATCTTGGCCAGGCGGTGCCCGTTCGTCGCGACCATGCGCATGCGGTCGGGCCGCAGCTCCCAGAGCACGCCGTTCAGGATCGGCCGGCTCTCCTCGGTCGAGGCGGCGAACGCCACATGACCGACCAGCTTGTGCACGACGCCAGCCGCCGCTTTCCACGCCTTCTCGAACTTCACGGCCGGGAACGACGGGTATTCTTCGCGGGGCAGGCCCAGCAGCTTGAACTTGGAGCGTCCCGACTCGATCGAGACGCGCGCCTCACCGGCGGCCGTCACGCGCACCGGACCCGACGGCAGCTCGCGGGCGATGTCCACCAGCTTCTTGGCGGGGAGCGTCACGGCACCGTCGGCATCCACTTCGGCGGGGACCGTGGTGCTGACGGCGATGTCGAGGTCGGTTCCCGATAGGCGCAGACCGCCGCCTTGCTTCGAGGCTTCGACCAGGACGTTGGCCAGCACGGGCAGTGTCGTCTTGGCTGGGATGGCCGCCGCCACCGCCGCCAAGCCTTCCTGCAGCTGTTCTCGCGTGATTGTGAACTTCATGACCGCCGTGTTGTCTCCAAAATGAGGAAAGTCTTTACTACTCCTTCTCTATATAGAAATACTAGTAGTAGTAGTAGACACCGGGGATATGTGGGTGATGCCGCTAAAGCGCAACCACTGCATCACCTGTCGCCCGTCACACAATGTTCGTGCACTGTAGGGACTGTTGGCGCTTTGCGGATATGTGCGCCGTTGTCCCCATATCCCACACCCCGCGATGTTTCCCACGCCGTTTTGTTAGTTACAGTGCGGACAATTCCTGCCGTGCCATCTCCACGCGTTCCTTGAACGTGCGGTCGCGCATCATCTGTCGCTCCACCTTGTCCACGCTATGAATCACCGTGGAGTGATCGCGGCCCCCGAACGCCTGCCCGATCTCGACCAGCTGCATGCCCAACATGTCCCGCGCGAGGTACATCGCCACCTGGCGCGGAATGGTGAGCGTCTTGGTCCGTGCCTTGGAGCGCAGGCCCTCGGGCGTCACACCCCAGCGGCGCGCGACCACTTCCTGCACGCGGTCGATGCTGGGCGCCGACTGGCTCCCGCCGTATCCTGACCCCTCATCGCCCTGCCGGATCTTGTCCGACAGCGCTTCCCGGGCCAGCTCGATCGTGACCTCGCGATTCTTGAGCGAGGCGAACAGCAACAGCTTGATGATGCACCCTTCGAGCTCCCGCACGCTCGAGCGAATGTGCTCGGCGATGAAGCGCAGCACGTCGTCCGGAATCGTGAGCTCGAGATGATCCTGCTCCGCCTTTTTGCGGAGGATGGCGATGCGGTGCTCGAGATCGGGATGGCCGATGTCGGCGACCATGCCCCATTCGAACCGCGAGATCAGCCGGTCCTCGAGCCCAGGAATTTCCTTGGGCGGCCGGTCCGAGGTCAGCACGATCTGCTTGTGCGCCTCGAACAGCGCGTTGAAGGTGTGGAAGAACTCCTCCTGCGTCATTTCCTTCCCTTCAAGGAAGTGCACGTCGTCCACGAGGAGGAGGTCCACATCGTTGCGGTAGCGCCGGCGGAACTCGGACATCGTGCGCGCGTGAATCGATTCGATCACGTCGTTGATGAACTGCTCCGCCCCGAAGTACTGCAGCCTGGTCTCGGGGTGTTTCTCGAGCACCGCGTGCGCGATCGCCTGCATCAAATGCGTCTTCCCGAGGCCGGTCGCACCGTAGATAAAGAGCGGGTTATAGGTCTTGCCCGGTGCTTCGGCGACGGCGTGCGCCGCGGCTGCCGCGAGCTCGTTCGACTTTCCGATCACGAACGTCTGGAAACTGTACCGTTCGTTGAGCGGTGTGGTCCCGATGTTGGTGGCTGTCGCGACGCCCGCGCTTTCGCGCGGCGCGACGAAGAAATCCATCTGCGGCCGCCGCTGGCGGTCTTCCTGCACGCGAAAGACCACCGTCGTCGGACGCCCGAGCACTCGCTCGGCCACGCGCGCTAGTAGCACCGCGTGTTTGGATTCGTTCCATTCAGCGGCGAATTGATCGGGGGCGCCGAGAATCAGGCGGCCGTCGTCCAGCGCGATGGGCTCCGATGGCTCGAGCCATGTGCGCACCGTCGCCTCGGGAAGTTCACGTCGAGCTTCGTCGAGGAGACGCTTCCAAGCTTCGTTTACCGATTGCTCCATTACGATTTTCTGCTTTTAGGAAGGACGTCCAGCAAGGGCGGCCCGAAAGTACGGGCCCCATGTGGAAAAGTCAACCTTGACCCGTGCGCCCCACGCCGGATAACTTTCGCGGCCTTACACGAGGAATCTATGGGTCCGACATATCGGCCGCGGAATCGGCGACGCATCAATAAGCATGGTTTCCGCGCGCGGATGAAAACGGTTTGGGGCCGTGCCACATTATCTCGCCGGCGCAAGAAGGGCCGCAAGCAGCTCGTCGTCCGTATTCCATCCAAACACCGGAGCCGGTAAACGCGCGAGCGGTACCCGCGCCGCGTGCGGATCACGCGCGGCTCGGAGCTCACCGCCTGCTGGGAAGCAGGGGGGAGTCGCCGCCGTCGCACCCCGCATCTCGACTTGGCCTGGCGTCACAGCGAGTTGGGTCATGCGCGTCTCGGGCTCATTGTCCCGCTCCATCAGTCGTCGGCCGTGTCGCGCAATCGGCTGCGGCGCCGACTGCGTGAGATCCTGCGACGTGACGTGCTGCGCAACCTCCCGGCCGTCGATCTCGTGATTCGCGCGAAGCGCTCGGCCTACACCGCCTCGTTTGCGGTGCTGCGCGCCGAATTGACCGGAGCCGTGGAGACGCTGACGTGACGTTGCAACGACTGCCGCGTCTGGCCGTATTGAGTCTCATTCGCGGCTACCAGCTGACGCTGTCGCACCTGGTGTTCACGCAATGCCGGTTCGAGCCGTCGTGCTCGCGCTACACGTACGAAGCAGTCGAGCGCTATGGAGCGCTGAGAGGCACCTGGCTTGGCATCCGACGCATCCTCAAGTGTCATCCGTTCCACGCAGGCGGGTATGATCCAGTTCCATGACCAGCCCGCGCGACGCAGAGCGTAGTCGTGGATAAGCGCAATCTGCTGATCGCGTTCGTGCTCATGATGATCGTGGCCGTCGCGCCGTCGCTCATCTGGCCGCCGAAGAAGCCGGCGGATCGCCGGATCGCCGGATCGCCGGATAGCGTTGCCGTGCGCGATTCAGCACAACAGCCTGAGCGACCTGCGGCGCAGCCGTCCGCCCATCCGCCCATCCGCCCATCCGCCGACACAGGCCGCATCGTTTGGGTGACCTCGCCGCTTTATCGTCTCGGCTTCAGCACTCGCGGGGGCCGTCTGGTCTCCGCAGAACTGGCCCAATACCAATCATTTGCCCCTGGTGATTCCGGAAAGCCGGTCGACCTTGTGCCCCCGGGCGACGCGTTCCTGCGCCATCGCCTGGTTCTCGCGAGCGGCGACACCGTGTCGCTCGATGACTGGGATTTCACGCCGAGCCCCGACGGGCCCGGGATCGTCGCCGCCGCCGGGCAGGGCGCGAAGCCGTTGCGCTTCGACGCCGAGCGCGCTGGATCGCACGTGACGCTCGAGTACCGCTTCGTGCCCGAAGAGTATCGCTTCGATGTGCACGGCTCCGTGACGGGCCTGGGCAGCGGCGGCGCGGTATTGCTGATCGAATTGGCCGATGGATTGCGTTCCGCCGAGAAGGACTCGCTCGACGACTATCGCCACTATGCGGTCGTGACCAAGGCGTCCAAGACCGAGCGCACGGACTTTTCAAGTCTCAAGCCGGGTGAGCGCGCACTGCTCAACGGCCCGTTCGAGTGGGTCGGGGTCAAATCGAAATACTTCTTTGCCGCCGCGCTCGCGTTGGAGGAGGGGCAACCGACGTTTGCCGGCGCGATCGCCATCGGCGGTGCTCGCAACGGCAAGGCGGCCTCACGCGCCCAGGTCCTCGTCACGATGCCGGTGCCGTCCGCCGGGACGTTCCGGTATCAGGTGTTCACCGGGCCGCTCGATTCCCGGCACCTGAATCGGCTGGGCCACGATCTCGACGACGCCAATCCATACGGCGGCATTTTCCGGCCGATCATTCAGCCGGTGTCGCAGATCGTGCTCTCGGTGCTGCTCTGGATGCACGAGCGTCTGCATCTGGAGTACGGGTGGGTGCTGATTCTCTTCGGCATCGTCGTCCGCATCCTGCTCTGGCCGTTGAACCAGAAGGCGATGGAGTCGGGGATCCGCATGCAGGCGGTTGCCCCGCTGCTGAAAGAGACTCAGGACAAGTACAAGAACGACCCCGAACGACTGCAGCGCGAGATGCTGCGCATCTACAAGGAGCACAAGGTCAATCCGTTCGGCGGCTGCCTGCCCATGCTGCTGCCGATGCCGGTGCTGCTCGCGCTGTTCTTTGTGTTTGCGAATACCATTGCGTTCCGCGGTGTGCCGTTCCTGTGGCTCCCGGATCTGTCGCGCCCAGACCCGCTCAAGATCATCCCGATCCTGATGGGTCTGTCGATGTTCGGGCTGTCCAAGGTAGGCCAGATCGGCGTGCCGCCGAATCCGCAGACCAAGATGATGGTGTACTTCATGCCGGTGTTCATGACGGTGCTGTTCCTGAACTTCGCATCGGGACTGAACCTGTACTACGCGGCACAGAATATTTTCAGCATTCCGCAGCAATACATGATCGCGAAGCGGCGCCTGCGCGAAGCGCCCGTGACCGGCGGGGGAACGCGTGTGGTGACACCCCCGAAGATGCCGCCAAAGACCTAGACTGCTCTCCGACCCCATCGTCGCGCTGGCGACGCCACCGGGTCGCGGAGCGCTCGCGCTAACCCGCCTTTCGGGCCGCGGCGCGTTTGCGCTCGCGTCGCGCTGTCTCGTGCCGTTTGTGCCCACGCCGCGCACGGTGTTTCGCTCCCGGCTGATGCATCCCGATTCTCGTGAACTGATCGACGACGTTCTGGCGGTCTGCTTCCCGGCGCCGCACTCCTACACGGGCGACGATCTCGTCGAGATCTCGACCCACGGTGGGCTGGTCGTGCCCGCCGCCGCGCTCGCGGCCCTCGTCGCCGCGGGCGCGCGTCCCGCCGCGCCGGGCGAATTCACCCGCCGCGCCGTCCTCAACGGCAAGATGGATTTGCTCCAGGCGGAGGCGACCGCGGATCTCATCGATGCCGGATCACCGGTCCAGCGGCGCCGCGCACTGCAGCAGCTCGAGCGCGGCTTGTCGGGCCGCCTGGGCGGACTGCGCGGCGAGATCCTCGAGCTCGAGGCGCTGATCGCCTATGACATCGATTTTCCGGAGGAGGATGAGGGTCCCGTCTCGGAAACAACCGTGCGTCGTGCGTGGTGCGTCGTGCGTGATCGCATCGCGGATCTGCTGAAGACGGCTCCGGAGGGCGAAAGGCTGCGCGAGGGTGCGCTGCTCGTGATCGCGGGACGCCCCAACGCCGGAAAGTCGTCGCTGTTCAATGCCCTGCTCGGCACCGAGCGCGCGATTGTGACCGAGATCCCCGGAACCACGCGGGATGCGATCGAGGCCCACGCCGTGATCGAGGGTTTCCCGTTTCGGATCGTCGATACCGCTGGGCTACGAGACTCAGATGAGCGAATCGAGCGGCTCGGCATCGAGGTCAGCAAGAAGTATCTCGCGGCCGCGGATCTCGTGCTCTTTTGCGAGGAGCGCGAGGACACATCACGGGCCCCGTTTCTGGCGGAAGTCAGCGCTCCCGTCGTCGTCGTCCGCACGAAGGCCGACGTCACCGGGGTAGGCGTGTCCGCGGTCACGGGGCAAGGCATGGCGGAGCTGCGGCGGGTGACGTCGAGCCGGTGGTCACACGCGCGCGCCACCGCACCGCGTTGGAGCGCGCCCTTGCCGAGCTGGATGCGTTTTGGTCGGCGAGAACGGCCGGAGTGGATGCGGCGGCGACGGCGACCCATCTCCGCGCGGCGGTGCTGGCGCTCGATGAGTTGATCGGGGCCGTTACGCCAGAGGATGTGCTTGACCGCGTGTTCGCGGCGTTTTGCGTGGGGAAGTGAGTGCTTCGATCATCGTGCGGGCCTTCGCGAGCGTCTCATCGTACTCGGCCGCGGGCTCGGAGTCCCATACGATCCCGGCGCCGGCGTGGAAGGTCGCGCTCCCGCCCTGCAGCACGATCGTCCTGATCGGAATGTTGAAGTCCATCGCGCCGGTCGCCGAGACGTAACCGATCGCGCCGCAGTAGAGCCCGCGCGGGGCCCGCTCCAATTCCGCGATGATCTCCATCGCACGGATCTTCGGCGCGCCCGTGACCGATCCGCCGGGGAACGCGGCGCGCAGCAAGTCGAACGCGTCCGCGCCATCAGCCAACTGCCCCGTCACCGTCGACACGAGATGGTGCACGGTGGGATGCGACTCGAGCGCAAATAACCTGGGGACGTCCACCGACCCCGGGCGGCATACCTTTCCGAGATCGTTGCGGAGCAGATCCACGATCATGACGTTCTCGGCGCGGTCCTTTTCACTCTCCAGCAGCTCGCGTGCCAACGCGGCGTCGTCGGCCGGCGTCGCCCCGCGCGGACGCGTGCCCTTGATGGGCCGCGCCTCCGCAGCCCGCGTTCTCGCGTCGAGCCGCAGAAACCGCTCCGGCGAGATGCTGGCGACCTGCGCGCCGGCAAACTCGAGATATGCCCCGAACGGCGCCGGATTACGGGCACGCAGTCGGCGATACAGCGCGAGCGCCGAGCCGGCGAACGTCGCCTGAAAGCGCTGCGACAGGTTGACCTGATAGACATCGCCCGCGGCGATGTATTCGCGAATGCGCGAGACTCCTGCCTCGAACTCGGCGCGCGCAAAGTTGGATTGGGGTGGGGGTGGCATCGGCGCGAACGCCGGATGATCGCGAATAGCGGGCGGCGGAGCGGTGAGCCGCTCGCGCACCCAGGCGGTGCGTGCCGTCGCCCGTTCCTCGCTCCCAATCGCGATGAGCCATGCCTTCTCTTCGAGGTGGTCCCACGCGATCACCCAGTCATAGAGGGCGAGCGCCACGTCGGGCAGGTTGGGCGTCCGACGGTCCGCCGGGGGCCGGGTCACACGCTCGAGCTCGGCACCCCAGTCGTAGCCGATGTAGCCGGCAATGCCGCCCTGAAACGGCGGCAGGCCGGCGAGTGGACGGTGATGATGGGTGCGCAGCATGTCGCGAGCCGCCTCCAGCGTGCGCGCCACGGCGACCGGATCGGCCGCCAGGAACGAATAGCGGCTCAGCGCGCCTTGCGCCGAGCTATCGAGAAAGAGGAGATAAGGGAGTCCGCTGAAGCGGACGCAGGTGCCGAAAGGGTCGGGAGCGGGGACGAGAGGTAGAACGAGCGTCACGATCCCACGAATTTCTTCGTCGTCCCGCGCAGCGCGCTCCCGGCCGGCGGCCGCCACAGCGCTGTCTGCTCGATCACCTGCGCGAGCTCCATATCGCTCGCCGTCACGCCGCCGGCGCTATGCGTCCAGAGCTTCACCTGTACCTTCCCCCAGCTCACGGCGAGATCGGGATGGTGGTCGGCGGCTTCCGCGAAGAATCCGATCGCGTTCACGAGCATCAGCGTGGTGGGCCAGCCATCGGTCTCGTAGTCGCGGACGATTGCGCCGTTCTCGAGCCGCCAGCCGGGCAAGGCCTTCAAGCGGTCGCTGATTTCGGAGGGCGAGAGCTTAGTCGAGGGTTTCACGATAACTCGCTGATTGGCCGAAGTTCTCTTCTACCTCGACCTCGATCGCCTTGAGGTCCAAGGAGCCCAGCTCGGCACGCACACGGCCGGCGAGATACTGCGACAGCATCTCGACCGTCGTATTTGGGATGGGGAGGATCACGCAGTCGCGTGCGGGAAAGACGTAGCGCGGCTGGCCGTCGAATGCCACGCGCACGCTGCCGTTCTCCTCGGAGATCGTGAGCTTGGGATTATCGCGCGGCAAGAGGACGCGGTGATCGAGCTCGTCGGTGAGGCGCCGCATCAGCTTCTTCACAGCGGAGAAATCGAGCACGAACCAGCTGTCGTGCTCGAGCCCGCCTTCGACGACGACGCCCGCCCGGTAGTTATGCCCGTGCAACGTTTCGCAGCGGTGGCCGGCGAAGGTAATGAAATGCGCGGCCGCAAAGACGAGGTCTTGCTTGGTGATCGCTACCTTGAATTCGCCGCGGGTCGCCATTCCGTAATCTACTCGGGCGGACTCGCCTCGCCTGTCGACAGCCGCCACACCTCATCCGCCAGCCATTCCAGCCGCTGCTGGGCATAGTCGAGCTCTGCCGGAGTCATCGTCTTGGCGCGCCGGGCGATATCCCGCGTGTGGCTGAGGAGCTCATCCAGGACCTCCCGCAGCGGCCGATTGTGGCGGCGCTCCGGGACATGCGACGTCGTCGAGGAGGCTGGTTTCTTGCCGCGCGGGCTCACGCCGTTTGGATACCCGAGGCACGATCGTCCGCCTGCCGCAGCTCTTCGACCGCGGCCCGCACTGTGGACGCGGCGCCATGCTCTACGAAGTAATTCTCGACCAGGCGGAGGCCGAGATAATACCCGGAGCGCTCGGGCAGCACCTTGCCCGCGAGCAGCCGCGCCGCCGGGCTCATTCCGCCGGACAAATAGCGCAGCCTGAGACCCAGGCCTGTGGTATCGAGGTCCGTGGCGGAGGCACGGCGCAGGAAGGCGTCCAGCTCGCGCAGCCTGCGATACTGGCGCCGGTTATAGCCGAAGTACTCCCAGGGCTCGAAACCAGGCGCAATCGCCTGTGAGGCGGCGATCGCCGCGCCCTCATTGACGAGGAGCTCGCGCAGCGTCGCCCGCGAGCCCAGCTCCCAGCCGTCGTAATAGCCGCCCCCTCCCAGCTCGCCGACGAGGCGTCGAATCGCCGCGCGGCTCGACGGCGACGTGTAGCGCAGCGCGTGAGCCACTTCGTGCGCGATCCACAGCGGCAACAGCTCGGGCACGAGCCCCATGCCGTACGTCTGCGCGTTCGCGCGCCCGGTGAAGTGCTCGAGGCAGACGAACGCGATGCCGCGCCCGCCGACGACCAGCTCGCCCGCGTTGGCCGCGCCCACGCCCACCATCAAGTAGAGGTCGATGGGACAGTCGGCTTCCAACAGCTCCGTGGCGCGCCGCAGCGCCTCCTCGGCGATCGCGACCACATCCACGTCTTCGAGCAGGCGCTTGAGATCAGAGCGATCCGCGCGCAGCGCCGCGCCGATGATCGGCTCGGCATGCGGCGACTCGGGATCGAGCACGTAATTCTGCCAGTACGCGCTCAACACGGGACGATGGCGATCGAGGTACTCGTGGTATGCCGCGGAGGGATCTGGCGCGGCCAGCGTTGCGAGGAACTCCGGAACGAGATTGACGAGCATTGCGCCGGTTGCCGCCCAATTTGGGAAGGCACTCGGCGGATATCAATGTCGCTTGTTGCCGACTCCGACTTGACACTACCCCTTTGGCGGCGTACGCAACCGGCGGCTGATTTCGGTGAGAAACTTGCGCTCCGCCGGCGTCAGACTCTCCACACCGCTTGCGATGATCTTGTCGAGTACGCGATCGATCTCGGCATTGGCGCGCGCATCCGGCTCGCCACGCGACTTGGTGCGGTGAGTGGAGGGAGGAATCCCGCTACTGCGGCTGACGCGCGGTGGCTGCGACACGAGGACACTCGACTCCGACCGTTGCTGCCCCTCCCGCTCGCCGCGCGTCGCCCACCAGTGCTGCCCCTTGAGATAGAGCAACGCGGTGCCCACACCGCCGAGATGGGCGAGGTGGGCAATGCCGTCGCTCGCGCCGATCAACGCGAGCACGAGATCGAACGCCACGAGGAAGGTGATGAGCCACTTGGCGGGAATCGGGTCGGGGAGTGGAAAGAAGAACACTGGATGGTCGGGCCAGTACCAGGCGAACGCGACGGCCACGCCGAGCACCGCGCCCGACGCCCCGATGATCTGCGTGACCACGACGGCCTGCGTCAGCGGGAACGACGCCACCGCCCCGCCGATTCCGCACAGGATGTAGAAGAGGAAGAACGCCCGGCCGCCCATCCGCTCTTCGACCGACGAGCCGAAGATGAATAGGACGAGCATGTTGAACAGGATGTGCGGAATGCCGGCGTGGAGGAACATGTACGTGACGAACGTCCAGGGGCGCTCCCACGCATGCGCCGGCGCAAACGCGAACGCATCGGCGAAGCTCGCGGAAGTCAGCAACGTGTTCTGGATCAGGAACACGAGCAGGTTGGCGACGAGCAGTCGCCGCACCCATGGAGTCAAACCGTACATGCGCTGCGGGCCCATCTATTCTCCTACGTGTCCTTTAGGGCGTCTGGTTTTTATCCCCCCTATCTGGCCCTGTTGTTCCGGGCCAGGCTTGCGATACGGTCACACAGCTCGGGAAAGGGGATGCCTGCCGCCTGCGCGGCCTGAGGGAACAGACTTGTGCGGGTCATTCCCGGCAGGGAGTTCGCTTCCAGACAGAAGATGTCTCCCTCGGGACTCACCCGGAAGTCGATCCGTGAGTAACCGCTGAGCTTCAAGGCGCGGTGCGCCATCAGCGCATACTCCTGCAGTTGTCGGGCGAGCACGGTGTCGATCCGTGCCGGAAAAGTCTCCTCCGACATCCCGGGTGTGTACTTTGTCTCATAATCGAACAACTCGTGCTTCGGAACGATCTGCCCCACCGGCAGCGGGACGTCGCCGAGCACGCCCACCGTCAATTCCTTCCCCGCGATGAATTGCTCCGCCATGACTTCATCGTCGTAGCGCAGGGCCAGCTTGACGGCATCGCCCAAGTCCTGGGCCTTCTTCACCAGGGTGAGGCCGACCGAGGAGCCCTGCTTGGAAGGTTTGACGATCACCGGCCAGCCGAGGCCGGTGCTTACGTCGTCGGAGCCGACGGGCGCCATAAACCACGCGGGGACGGGCACGCCAGCCGCCCGAAACAGGCGCTTGGACAAGTCTTTATCCATCGCCAGCGCGCTTGCCAGCGGCCCACTGCCCGTGTAGGGCACGCCGATCACGTCCAGCACGGCTTGCAGGGTGCCCCCTTCGAGGGGGCCACCGTGCACCGCGAGAAAGAGCACCTCGGCGTTCCGTACGGGCTCGAGCTCCGCGAGCCCCTCGGACAGCATGCGCCGCTCACGCTCGACGAGGGTGTCCACGCTCGGCGGTGTCAGGCCGACCGCTCCTCCCAGCAACTCGCGCTCGGCGGGCTCGTCCAGGACGCCACCGGCGAGATCGACCACCTGGACCTGGTGCTTGCGGGCGCCTCCCCGCAGCGCGGCCACGATCTGGGATGCGCTCGCGAACGCGACGGCGCGCTCCGACGTCGCGCCCCCCGTGAGCACCGTGATCCGCATCAGCGGATGCCCGCCAGCTGATGCAGCAGGTCGTAGCGCGTTACGATGCCTGCGACCTTGCCGTTGCGACGGACCAATGCCGCCGGCGTCGTGCGCGATAGCAACGTGGTCAGGAGCGCGACCGGCGCCTCACCATCGACGACCGGGAACGGCGGGTCCATGACGTCCCGCACGGCGCTGTCGAGGATCTTTGGCTGTCCGATGGCGCGGGCCATCAGCGCCTGCTCGGAGATGGCGCCGACCCCGTCGTCGCCGTCCAACACCGGCAGCTGCGACACGTTGTACGTCGACATCAAATTGAGCGCCTGGCGGACCGAGGCCTCCGGGGCCACATGAATCAGCGGCGGCGCGTCGCTGTTTTTGGCGGCGATCAGCCGGCCCACGGTCGGCCGCTCATCGTCGATGAGCTGGTTCTCGCGCAGCCACTCTTCGTTGTAGACCTTGCTGAGATAGCGCTCGCCCGTGTCGGCCAGGACGGTCACGACCAGTGCGTTGGGATCGTCGAGTCGGCGCGCCACGTCCAGCGCCGCGACGAGGTTTACGCCGGTCGAGCCGCCCACGAACAGTCCTTCTTCCTTCGACAGGCGGCGGGCCATCTGCATGGCGTCTTTGTCGCTCACGACCACCCATTCGTCGACCACATCCCAATGCAGCGACGTGGGAATCTTGTCGCCGCCGATGCCTTCGACTTTGTAGGGCTCGCCATCGACCTTTTTACGGGTCTTGGCGTAGTCGGTGTAAATCGATCCCGCGGGATCGCCCGCGACCACACGCACCTTGGGATTCTTCTCTTTCAGGTATTTGCCCGCGCCGCTCACCGTGCCGCCCGTGCCGGGCGCGCAGACGAAATGCGTGACCTTGCCCTCGGTCTGCTCCCAGATCTCCGGTCCCGTCGTGTGATAGTGCACCTCGGGATTCACGGGGTTGTAGTGCTGGTCCGCGAAGATGGCGTTCTCGTGCGCCGCGGCGATGGCGCGGCCTTTCATGATGTAGTTGTCGGGGTGATCGGGGGGCACGGCGGTTGGGGTGATGATGACCTCGGCGCCGAGGGCGCGCAGCAGCCGCGCCTTTTCCTGCGACATCTTGTCGGGCATGGTGAAGATGCAACGATAACCCTTCACCGCGGCGGCGATCGCCAGTCCAACCCCCGTATTGCCCGACGTCGCTTCGACGATCAGGCCGCCGGGCTTGAGTTTACCCGCGCGCTCGGCCGCCTCGATCATCGCCAGACCGATGCGATCCTTGACCGATCCGCCGGGGTTGAAGAACTCCGCCTTCCCGAAGACCGGCGTGCGGATCCCACGCGTGACCTTGTTGATCCGAATCAGCGGGGTCCAGCCGATCGTCTCGAGGACGTTGGCGTACGGCTTAATGTGCTGTGGCACTCGTGTCCGTGCGCGCCTTGGTCGTGTCCGGTGGCGTCGTATCGGGACGCACCGGGACAGGGACAGGCACAGGAACGGGGGCGGGGGCGGGAATCCTGGTTGTGTCCGCGCGCGTGGTGTCGCGTACGACCGGCGGACGGGGTCTCGGTTGAGCGGGCGGCGGCGTGGCTGCCGGAGGGGGCGTCGGCGTCGGAGTGACAGTCTGCGGCAGCGTCGCCGTCCCTGTGCGCGTCGTGCCTACCTGACGAAACTCGACCGGCTGGAGAAACGCGGTCGCCACGGCCACGCCGTGCCGCTTCGCCGGCGCAAACCGCAGCGCGGCCGAACCGGCCAGCGCGGCTGAATCGAGCGCGGCATAGCCGCTCGGCTCTGCGACGCGAGTGGATTCCGGGATCAGCTTGCCGGTCGAGTCCACGAACAGCCGCAGCGTCACGTCCCCCTCGACCTTCTGGTCGAACTGCCGTGGAGGATACGCGATCGGCATGTCGGGATTGAGCGCGACCGGCGCTTCCGATTCGGGCGGCGCGCCCTGGCTCGTCTGGCCGCCGGACTGGGATCCGCCGCGGCACGCAGTCAGCACACACGCGACGAGCAACATCGATCGCACGTCAGGAGCCTCCATCTTTCCGGCGCTTCTGCCACGCCGCGAGTTGATTCAAGGCATCGAGCGGCGACAGCGCGTTGACGTCGAGCCCGTCGAGCTCGAGCAGCAGGGGATCGGGGCTCGGGGGTCGGGCCTGGCCGAACAACGCGAGCTGCGTCGCATCGAGTGGTGCGGGAGCCGGTTGCTTTGCGACGTGATGCCCGGCTTCGAGCAGCTTGAGCACCTGCCAGGCGCGCGTGACGACGGGGGCGGGAAGCCCCGCGAGCCGTCCTACGTGAATTCCGTAGGAGCGGTCGGCGCCGCCAGGCTCGAGCCGGTGCAGGAACACGATTTCCTCGCCCACTTCCCGCACCGCCACGTTGAAGTTGCGGACGTGCTCCAGCTCCTCGGTGAGCTGCGTCAGCTCGTGATAGTGCGTCGCAAAGATCGTCTTGCACCCGATGCTGTTGTGCAGGCACTCGGTGACCGCCCACGCGATCGCCACGCCGTCGTACGTCGACGTGCCACGTCCGATTTCATCGAGCAGCACCAGGCTGCGACTCGTCGCGGCGTGCAGGATCGCGCTCGTCTCGCTCATCTCGACCATGAACGTGGACTGCCCGCGCACCAGGTTGTCGGATGCGCCGACGCGCGTGAAGAGACGATCCACCACGCCGATCGTCGCACGGCGACAGGGCACGAACGACCCGATCTGCGCGAGCACGACGCAGAGCCCGACCTGGCGGAGCAGCGTGGACTTGCCGGCCATGTTGGGGCCAGTGAGCAGGACGACGCGACCAGCCGCGTCGAGCGTCACGTCGTTGGGGATGAACGCTTCGCGGGCCATCATCCGTTCGACGACCGGATGGCGGCTTCCCTCGAGCTGCAACGCGAAGTCGCTCGTCACTGCCGGCCGCACGTACCGCTCGCGCTCGGCGACGTCGGCCAGCGCGGACCAGGCGTCGAGACGCGCGAGGTGGCCCGCGGTCGCCTGGACCCTCGCGATCACTTCCCCGACACGGCGCCGCAGCTGGTCCAGCACTTCGGCCTCGCGCGCGGCGATGCGCTCCTCGGCACCGAGGACTTTCGCCTCGTACTCCTTCAGTTCGGGCGTGACGTAGCGCTCCGCCCCGGTGAGCGTCTGGCGCCGCTCGTAATCGGATGGGATCCGGTCGCGATGCGTGTGCGTGACTTCGATGTAGTAGCCGAAGACCTTGTTGAAGCCGACCTTGAGCGATGCGATGCCGGTCCGCTCCCGCTCGCGCGACTGCAGCGCCGCGATGTACTGTTTGCCGCCGTCGCGCGCGGCCTTCAAGTCGTCCAGGTCTCGATCGTACCCCGGTTTGATCGCGTCTCCGTCGTCGAGCTGCGCCGGCGGGTGCTCGACGAACGCGCGCGACAGCTCTTCGCCGATATCGGTGAGCAGATCGAGCTCGTGCGCGCTCGCCTCGAGCAGGGCGGACCGCTCGCGGCCGTCGAACCCGCCGACGGCGCCCGCCACGTCCGGCAGCCGCAGGATCGAATCGCGCAGGGCGCCCATCTCGCGCGGCGTGGCTCGTCCCAGTGTCGCGCGTCCCGCCAGGCGCTCGAGATCGCGCACGCCGTCGAGCGCCTCGCGCAGCCGCTCGCGGCCGCGGCTATCACCGACCAGCACCGCGACCGCGTCGAGTCGTGCGTTGATGGCCGCCGGGTCGACGAGCGGCGCCAGCAGCCAGCGGCGCAGCAGTCGGCCGCCCATCGGCGTGAGGGTGCGATCGATGACCCCGAGCAAGGTGGTGCCTTCCGCGTCCCCCCCCCCGGCGGAGCGGAGCGGCTCGACGAGCTCGAGATTGCGCCGCGTCATCTCATCGAGCGGCAGGACGTCACCGCGCCGCACGATGGTGGGGCGCGCCAGATGAGGCAGGCCGCCGGGCTTCAGCTCGCGCGCGTAGCGCAGCAACGCGCCGGCGGCGCCAATCGCCGGCCCGTCGTCCGCGCCGACGCCAAGCCCATCGAGCGAGGCGATACCGTAGGTGCGCGTCAGGTCTTCGCGCGCGAGCTCGGGATCGAATTCCCAGGCTTCGCGCACCGTGACCGTCGCCCTGGGCGAGGTAATCGCGGTTTCCGCGGGCAACACGAGCTCTCGCGCCTCGTAGCGGGCGATTGCGGAGTCGATCTCCGAAGTGGGCACGACTTCGAGAATCAGCTCGCCGGTGGTGATGTCGAGGGTAGCGAGCCCCGCGGCTGTGCCGCGGGGATCCACCGCCACAACGTAGTTATTACGATTCCGAACCAGCCAGTCGTCCGTCAGCACGGTGCCCGGCGTCACCGTCTCGACCACCGCCCGGCGAACGATGCCTTTGGCCAGCTTGGGATCTTCGATCTGCTCACAGATCGCGACGCGGTGCCCCTTGGCGACGAGTCGCCGCACGTACTCGGTGGCGGCTTTCACGGGGACACCGGCGAGGGGGATCTCTGCCGCGCCGCCGTTGTTGCGTGAGGTGAGGGTCAGCCCGAGCTCGCGCGAGGCGAGCTTGGCGTCGTCCTCGAACATCTCGTAGAAATCGCCCATCCGGAAAAACAGAATGGTCTGAGGGTGGCGGGCCTTGATGTCACGATACTGCTGCATAAGTGGCGTCTCGGTCACTGCCGTCACGGCTCATCCACCACGAAAGGCTGGCCCCCGACTCTTTGCTTCAGACGCGCCTGCGCGCGTTGCGCTTCCCCGCGGGTTGCGTAACGGCCCACGCGGATCTTGAAGAAGCCGGCGGAGTCCCGCACGACGCGCGCGTCGAAGCCCATCACCTTGAGACGTGTGAGCATCTCGTCGACCTGCGCGGCGCTCTTTACGGCGAGAACCTGTACCCCGTACGCATGCGACGCCGGCGGCGTAGGAGTTTTCGCTCCGGTGTCGGACGCCGGTGTCGTGGTTGCTGTAGTGGTCGGTGGGGCACTGCAGCGCGCCGCATAGAAGCTCACCTGATTCTTGAATTCGACATCCTGGGTCGTGTCTTCGAGCGCGTTTCGGATCAGCTCGCAGCCGCGTGTCTCGTTCTTGAGGTCGAAGTAGGCGCGCCCGCCCCAAAAGTTGGCACGCGGGCGCAGGGGCGAATCGGGGTAATCCCGATTCAGCCGTTCAGCGGCCTGGGCGGTCTGTACCGGGTCGTGTTGGGCGAAGTAAAGCTGGGTCAGCAGCAGGAGCGCATCGTCGGCCCAGGGGCTCGCGCCGTATTCGACGACGATCCGGTTGAGATTGCTCGAAACTGTTTGCGCGTTGGGAGCGATCTTCGCCGCCGCCAAGAGTGCCTGCGGAAATATCGAGTCGCCCGGGGTCAGCGTAGCGAGCAGCCGGCGCACGATCGCGCGGCCGGAATCGACTTGGCCCGACTGAGCCAAACGGAGCGCCTCGATCAGGCGAGCGTCGGTCTGGGCGGAAAGAGGGAATGTTGGAATGATGGAAAGAAGCCCGACAAACATTCCCACATTCCATCGTTCCATCATTCCGAGTTTCAAGCGGCCTCCCGTTTCGTCACCGCAAATCCCAGCACAAGCTGCGTCACGATTCCTCGATCATCCGACACGGTTGCAGTCTTCAATGCGTTGTCGGCCGCGAGCGCCGCGCGGAGAGCCCGGCCCAGCTCGCGGGCGGTCCAGAAGCCGCTCCAGGCGGTCCATCGCGCCGCTTCCTCTTTATAGCTGCGCATGCCGTACGGACGGACGCTTTGCAGGTGGCGGTAGATCGTGTCCGGCAAGCGTGCCGCCGGGACACCCCGGTCGCGCTCGGCTCGCGCGAGTGCGGTACCCACCAGGTGCGTGCCGAGCAGTGACAGGATCTTGACGCCGCTCATGCCTGCCTGCTCGAGCACCGGTTCCACGAGCTGAGCCGCGCGCGCCGCACGCCGCTCGAGCGCCGCCTCCACCAGGTCGAACACTGTTTCGTCGCGACGCACGCCCACCAGGTTGGACACGTCGTCGGCCGTAACCGGCCCCCCCGCCAGAGACGCCAGCTTTTCGAGCTCGCGGCTGAGCGTGCTCAGATCGCTGCCGACCGCCTTGAGGAGCAGCTCGGTCGCGTCCGCCGCAAGGGTGACCCCCAGCGTCGTCGCGCGGTGTTGCAGCCAGCGAGGCACGCGCTCGGCTGCGAGCGCGTCCACCGCCACGGCGGCCGACGCACGGACAAGATCGGCATCGGCCTCTTCACCCGCTGCGACGACGAGCACAAGCACAGTGGTCGGATTGGGTGATCCCAGGTAGCGCACGACCTCGTCGCGGAGTTTGGTCTTTCGTTTACCCACCTGCTCCACACCCCGAATCACCACGGCACGCCGTTCGGCCATCATCGGGGGCGTATTCACCAGAGCGTGAAACGATTCCGGCGTCAGGTCGGGCGCGAAACGGACGTCCAGATTGAAGTCCCGGTTCGATCCCACGGCCGAATCCACCAGCGCGCGGATGGCCTCGTCCTTGAGGACATCTTCGTCACCGTGCAGCAAATAGACGGGTTCGGGGACGGGAGCGCCCTTCTTGAGACTGCGAAGGAGCGCGTCGAGGGTGAGCGCCGCCATTCAGCGAAGTTAGCCGAACAGCTGCTTTAACGCGACGCCGATGCAGGCTGGAAGAGCGTGGTGCCGTACGGATATGGATTTCCGCTCACGACACGAGCGCGAGGGTCCTGAAAAGAGACGAACGGCAAGCCGGCACTGACCACCGGCTTCGGGAACGCGACCGGAGGCAGCAGGGGAGCCCGAGCGATCCGCGGCCGCTGGGTGAGCTCAAAGAAAAACAGCGCAAGAGCGGCGAGCACGAGCATCGTCGCCGATACAGCGGCTCGTGCCGGCGGCCGTGGAACCCGGCGGCGCTCAACCGCGATTCGCGCGTCGAGACGCTGGCGGAAACTCGGTGACGGGGCGATGGGTGATGCGGAGTGCAAGG